>Ga0307997_10000266_pt1 | contig 23675 bp, 29 predicted proteins | sample Davwhametageno36_FD_203165 | JGI IMG/M metagenome (GOLD analysis project Ga0307997, IMG submission 203165) | Marine microbial communities from Davis Island wharf, Antarctic Ocean - #36 | ecosystem: Environmental > Aquatic > Marine > Unclassified | place: Antarctic Ocean: Davis Island wharf... | reverse complement strand
CTATTACTACTCCCGTAACTGACATAGCAGACTTTGAGTGGCCCACACCCCCTAGTGAATAGAGCACGCTACATAACACGCAAATATGGGTATCGACAAACACGTCTCGGTACATTAGTCGATGTGCGCGTCTAATAGCACCTTAAAAAAAGTTCTTGACAATTTTTCCCTCGTCGGGTATAATGTAAAAATAATTGAAAAAGAACTAACTGAACTCAATAGGCTTTATATGAAACAACTATTACTTATTTTACCGCTTGTGTTATCCGGTGCTTTATACGCTCAGGATGATACAACAAACACGGACACTATTGTTACTGACTCAACTACTACTAGTGATATTAATAGTAAAACTACTACTACGTTGAAGTCTCCACCCCCGTCGGCTATAACACCGACAATGAACATATCAAACTCTGACCTTTGTACCGTTGGTGTGGCAGGAGCAGTACAAACCCAGATACTGGGTATCTCAATGGGTACTACGACAAGAGACATGAATTGCGAAAAGTTAAAGAACGCAAAGACTTTGTATGATATGGGTATGAAGGTAGCAGCAGTATCGGTAATGTGTCAGGACAAACGTGTCTTTGATGCAATGATGATGGCAGGCACACCTTGCCCTTATGATGGTATGATCGGACCAGAAGCAAAAGCCGGTTGGGAAACTCATAAAGAAGAAGAACCTTTAGAGGAGAAAGATGAGAATGCAATGGACGAAACTACCAAGAAGACACTCTATGGTGTTGGCGGTATCCTTAGCTTGCTTGCCACTCTTCTCGTACTCTGAGATAATTACAGGGCAAGCCAGAACAACTGCCTATGACTGGGTGATGCAGAATATACTTCCTCAGCAGGCAGGCCTTACTGTAGGTACTGTAGTATACCGATATGAGACAGTAAAAAACACCGAAGATGATATGGTTGTGTACGTTCAGAATGAGAACGCTGCTGGAGATGGTTATATCTTTCGAGAGCGAGATGACTGGTCAGGACTTCCTGGCAACAAGATTTATAAAGTAATTGGTGTAGGTGACATACCAATTGAAGCATGGGGCGATGGCTCAATACAAGTTGAAGGCTTTGGTACGGTACTCGACCCTTCTGTCGTTTACAGCTATCAATATGATCCTTGTTTTGACCCACAAGCAGACCCTAGCTGCGCTGGGTACAAGATACCCTATGATCCCTCTCTTATACCAACAGTAGAGTTTAATGATCCTTTACAGGATGAACTTGTACTAGCAGAGCTTGCGAGACAAGCGGAAGCAGATAAAGAAGAGGAATACGAACGCAAGCAGAGAACAAAGAAAGTAGTAGTAGACCTAGAAAACTTACTAGGAGGTCTTAACATGAAAGCTATGTCTGCTCAGGCTTCTCTTACGGAGCAAGCACTGTTTGCAATGAATTACCTGCCACGGAGCTATGATAACTCCTTAAAAGGCGGAAGCTACAATGATACACTAGTTCTGGTAGATTCTAATCTTCCGGATAATAAGAAAGCAAAGAGAGTGGGGCTGGCTCAACAATTGCTGCATGAAAAGATGGTAGAGGCCCAATACTAACAATAAACTACCAAAGGGGCGTAATGCCTTATTATGGAACCACATATGAAAAAGTTACTCTTACTCGCTTGCTTCGCTCCTTTAGCGGTTGCAGCAAATACCCCCATCCAAGGAACCGTTGAGTCTAAATGTGTTATACAAACAGACACTACCGGAGTCTATGGCAACCCCAGCCCAAGTGAACTAAGTACTTCTGCCAGCGATGGCGGTGTAGTGCCGATTGTTCGATATGACATTCTTGCAGCAGATCATTATAAAGCTGTAATTTCCTACCCCGACACTTTTGCTTCTAGCCCAGAGCTTGCAGATGTTACCAACTGGACAGGAGATGTCACAGTAGGTCAAACCTCTGATGCTTTGATGTCAGGTTTTGAAACCAATAAAATTACCTATAACAACACTGTTGAGTTTGATCTAACAGTAGCAGGTAGCGTATGGTTTAATGTAGACTCTACTGCGGACTACGGATACGATAAGTCTTTTCCTGCAGGTGACTATACTGCTATGGTAGTGGCAGAATGTATCGCACAGTAATACTAATACTAGGTATGCTCGGTGGGTACGCAAGTGCTCACCAGTTTACTCCTACCTACCCCGAACTATTAACTACTTATGTGGAAGGCGTAAAAGTAATAAACATGAATATATTTAATAGTCGAAAAGAGATTTCCTGGTACTCTATCAATGTGTACGATAAAGACTGGAATAGCATAGCTTTCGCTAGTTCTTCTAAGCTAATTAATTTAAAACACTTGGAAAGAAAAAGTATAGAGATTTTCATCCAAGACAAAGATAAGGATATCATAACCTACGTATGCTCCAAGTCAAAAATCCTAGCAAGTGTTAAAGATCCTGCTATTATAATGTCGAGGATATGTTCAAAAATAAAAAGAGATACTGATGAAACGCTTACTGCTTATACTGCTGCTGGCTAGTCACCAATCCTACGGAGACTCCAGCTCACTAAACTTAAACTTACCTAGCTCTCAACAGAGTTATGCTTCTGATAGAATTAGAGCAGGAACACTGGATTGCCAAAATGCAATTGGCTCTTCCACTAACTTAGAGTTTGGTGTTGTAGGCTTTATAAATAGCGGAAATGAGACTGTTAATCCTTACGACACAGATATGACAATGAGTCAGACTCGTGTCGGAGATGTAGGCGTGTACGCAAAGATTAATATACCAATTGGTGGACCAAAAGAACGCATTAACTGTAATACTCTTTACCAGTTGGAACTTGAAAAGAAACGAATGGAGGTAATGAAGCTCAAGGCGGAGATTAACAATCTCAGGCAATTGCAATTCGCAAAGGAAGATTAATGGCAGAGTTTGAAATCGGAGGAATGACGTTTAAAGGTGGCAAGATGTTCGTTATGCTTACAGCACTCTCTACACTAGGAGGTGCAGCATGGGCGGGCTTTGAATTCTACAGCGATTACATGGATATGAAAGAAGTCGTACAGAATATTGACACAGGTGAGATTGAGTCCCGTAATAAGATTATAGAACAAAAACTAGACTCTGCTATATCCTACACCCGAGACATTAAGTCTGGGCTAAGAGACGATATTATATCTATTGAAAAACAAGCTGATCGAGTTGAAGATAAAGTTCGCGAATCAGAAGAAAAAGTAAGACTAATGATTGATAATGCAAATGATCGTTTTGAAACAAAACGAGATGCTTTAAAGTCAGATACGGATAGAGATATGAAAGAACTAGAAAAACGACTAACAGATAAACTCCAAAGAGCTTTGGACAACCCGTTAGCTGACTAGACCTGAGAAAAAAACTTCTTGACAACCCACCACTATTTGAGTATAATTTGAAACATGGCAAAAGAACTAACCACAATATCCCCTGAGGGGCTTGAGATAGCGAATAGTTATCTACAATACGGCAATATACGGGCGGTGTGTGAGTACTTGCAAGTATCAGAACAGCAAGTAGTAGATGTACTTAATAAACGCGAAGTAAAGAAGTACATTGACACAGTGTACTTAGACCTGGGTTACCGTAATAAGAACAATATCGGAGCCTTGTTAGACGAGATGATCGCATCTAAACTGGAAGAGGCTCAGGAATCTGGCGTATACTCTAGTAAAGATTTAGCAGATCTATTACAAATGGCACATAAAATGCGTATTGACGAGATTAAAGCACAAGCTGATCTTGCAAAAGCAGAAAGCGGCAATATCAAAAACCAGACTAATGTACAGATTAATGAAGCTGTTCCTTTCGGTCAAGGTAACTATGGTAAGCTGATGGAAAAACTTTTAAATGGAAAAGACTAGCGCACAATATGAAGCAGACCTAAAAGAACTTAGAAGCGTTACTCCGAAAGTAAATAAGCTTGAACTGGAGCTTGCAACGCATGAAGTTCAGTGCGAAGAGAGATGGAAAACCTGCTTTCAGCGCCTAACCGATGTTGAAACTGGACTGCACAGGATAGAGTCTCGCATGACTGTAATAGGCGGAACCCTAATTATGTTCCTAGCAGGTGTCCTAGCAACACTAATCTCTAAAGGATAAATTATGAAAGACTATTACATTTTTGAAAAACGACAGCGCTGGAACGTTCACTTGGACGGAGTACTGGTGGCTAAGTTTGCTACTGAAGAGGAAGCAAAAGAGTACTCAGGATGGGTACCTCCCGCAGTAAAAGAGCTGGTAGAAAAGCTAGAGGACGTTGACTATGAAGAAGAGGAAAACGAAGACTAAAGCAAAAAGAGCTCCGAAAGGGTATCATAGAATGCCGAATGGCAAGTTAATGAAAGGAGCATCTCATGGCGGTAAAAAGAAAAAAGCCTCGAAGAAAAAGCGCGGCTACTAAGAAGCCAGTTCCAACGAACAAGCGACTATACTCGGCAGTAAAAAGCTCAGTAAAAAGAAAATTTAAAGTTTACCCTTCAGCATATGCAAATGCGTAAAGCCCGTATGAGACGAGGGTAATTATTGGTAGTCGGATACGGGCGGAAAGCTTGCACTGTAGGCTAAATACAGGCTCGGAAAGCCAGGACATAAGGAACAGACTATGAAATATTTAATTTTAGTATCTGCACTACTACTCGGAGCCTGTGGAACCATGAACGCTGCCATTGACGGCACTCAAGGTATCATCAACGGAACTCTCGGTGGAGTAGGAACCGCAGTAGCAGACATAGCCACCGCAGCCGGGGCAGATGTCTCAGGCGCAATAAGCAAAAGTACGCAAAAGTAAGGAGTAATTTTATGCCAGCAAAGCGAAAAGCGAAAAAGAAAGACTCAAGGATAAAACGGGCAGGCGTTACAGGTTTCAACAAACCTAAACGTACTCCAGGACATGCCAAAAAGTCTCATATCGTTGTAGCTAAAGTTGGCACCAAGATTAAGACGATTCGTTTCGGCCAGCAGGGAGCTAAGACGGCAGGGAAGCCCAAGGCTGGAGAATCAGCTGCAATGAAGGCCAAGCGTAAGAGTTTCAAAGCACGACACGCTAAGAATATAGCTAAAGGCAAAATGTCTGCGGCATATTGGGCGGATAAAGAAAAATGGTAGAAAAAGAATTTCATCCAGCAGACACAAATGGTGACGGAAAAGTATCCGAAGCCGAACAAACAATGTACCTTGAAGCAAAGCGCAAAGAGTTAGAAGACGCAGATGCTATGCGGGATGCGCAAAGAAACATGGCCTGGTTTGCGCTTGGCGGTATGTTACTTTATCCCTTCGCCGTAGTAGCCGCAGAATTATTAGGGCTGTCTAACGCTTCAAGTACTTTAGGGAGCATGGCCCCTACCTACTTCGTTTCCGTTGCAGCTATTGTAGCGGCATTTTATGCCAAGGAAGCAGTAGGAGGTAAAAAATAATGGATTTAATCTTAGACTTAGCAATGAACTTTTGGCAATGGACAGTACTTATTGTATTGATACTGGTAGGCTTTGTAGTAAATAAAATGGACAAAGAAGAAGAATTAATAGTAAGTTTTCAGTACAGTAAAATGCCTAAGATGGTTCCCGTACCTATTGCGACAAAAGGCAAAGGTTTTTGGAAAGGTATTCTTCTCTGGCTAACCGGTAGCCGTAAGTGGGTAATTGCTACAGATTTTCACTATAGTCTACACGGGGAAGAGTTTGTAGTCCCAGCAGGTTTTGAGTTCGATGGTGCATCAGTTCCTAAGTTTTTAGCAACTTTTCTCTCTCCTGTAGGCGTCCTACTTATGGGCGGCCTAATACACGACTACGGCTATAAGTACGCCACTCTCAAAAAGAGAGACGGTACGACTTTAGGCTACAAAGACCAGAAGTTTATGGACGGCATTTTTCGAGATATTTGTATTGAAGTAAATGGTTTTAAAGTATTAAACTACCTCGCATACTGGACACTGCGTCTTGCAGGTTTCGTAGCTTGGAACGGGCATAAAAAGAGGGGTACACACTGTGAAATGGTTTAAAATAGCAATGAAAGAGCGCACCTCCTGGGATGGCGCTATGTTAATAGCAATCTGCGGATCAGTAATACTGTTTGGCGGTTTAGCAAAAATGATGGCGTGGGTCGGTTTAGGCTACGGTATCTGGACACTCCTTAAAAAAGAAGATTAAAACATGGCAGTAGAAATAAGCAGAAGAGATATTATCTCTGATGAAATAGTTGAATTAGGATCTGAGGCAAGATTTCTTAAACTTCCAATAGCTCCTTATATGGATCTATTGAATGTCACTCCGTTACCTTCGCAGATAGCAATTATCAATGCGATTAATAACCCAAAGTATCGTTTTGTGTCTGCTGCCGTTTCTCGGCGGCAGGGCAAGACATACATAGCCAACATCATTGGACAGCTCGTGTCTCTGGTACCTGGCTCTAATATCCTTATTATGTCTCCTAACTATGCCTTGTCTCAGATCTCTTTTGATTTACAGAGAAATCTAATTAAACATTTTGATTTAGAGGTTACAAAAGATAACGCCAAGGACAAGGTTATTGAAATCTCTAACGGATCTACTGTAAGAATGGGCTCGGTTAACCAGGTTGATTCTTGCGTAGGTAGATCTTATGACCTTATCATTTTTGATGAGGCAGCACTCGCTGATGGCAGGGATGCCTTCAACGTTGCACTACGTCCCACACTAGATAAGGAAGGTTCAAAAGCAATCTTTATCTCCACGCCACGGGGTCGCAACAACTGGTTCTCTGAATTCTTTTATAGAGGATACTCCGACGAATTTCCCGAATGGTGTAGTATTCGAGCAACCTATAAAGATAACCCTCGTATGGCTCAGTCTGATATTGACGAAGCAAGAAAGTCCATGTCAGAAGCAGAGTTTAGACAGGAGTACGAAGCTGACTTTAATACTTATGAAGGACAGATCTGGAAGTTTGACTTTGAAAACCAAGTTAAAGACTTATCTCAACTTGATACTAGCAATATGGATGTATTCGCAGGACTTGACGTTGGCTTTAAAGATCCTACGGCAATGTGTGTAATTGCCTATGATTGGGATGAGGACAAGTACTATCTAGTTGACGAATACTTCAACGCAGAGCGTACTACAGAACAACATGCAGCTGAGATACAAAAACTTATAGAAAGATGGGATATTGACTACATCTATATTGATTCCGCTGCACAGCAAACTCGATTTGACTTTGCACAAAACTATGATATTAGTACTATTAATGCAAAGAAGTCTGTACTTGATGGTATCAGTCATGTTGCAGGAATTGCAGACAATAATTTACTGTTTGTAGATCAGGAGTGTAAACAATCTCTGAAATGCCTGGATGCGTATCAATGGGATCCAAACCCAAACCTAATAAAGGAAAAGCCGAAGCACAACATGGCTTCTCACATGGCAGATGGTTTGCGCTACGCACTTTACTCGTTTCAAACAGCACAGGTATCCTTCTAGCGATACCTAGCCAAAAATAGTTATTGACAAGTCACCCTAAAGCCGATATAATTCTATCAATGAAAAATCAGGAACCAGAACTAAAATGCCTCAGTTAAAACGCGATGTAGTAAAATATGTACGAGATAAGGCAAAGTCTAAGTATAATAAAGGTTCGGCTTGCGAGATTTGCGATGAGACAGAGCAGCTCGATTTTCACCACTTTTACAGTTTGACACCTTTGTTAAATCAATGGTTACTAAAGAACAAACATAATCCTGATTATATTCAAGCACTTCGGGATGACTTTATAGAAGAGCATCATGCTGAGCTATATGACTACACAGTTACTTTATGTCATACTCATCATTTAAAGCTCCACTCAATTTACGGCAAAGATCCTGCGCTAGGAACTGCAAAGAAACAAATGCGCTGGGTAGAGATTCAAAGAGAAAAACATGGCTTGGTATAACCCTTTTGAAAAGAAAACCGTAGACGTTGAAGAAAAGCTGAACCCTGCCCAAATACATATTGGTAATGGTGGTCACGGCGTCGAGTCTTCAAGAGAGCCTACGTTTAGCTACGAAAGAGCCTATGAAGACTTAGAGATCGTTAATCGCGGCGTAAATATGATTGTCGATGACGTAGCTGAGATTCATACTCTAGTATCTAAAAATAATGCTTTTCGAGGCGTTGTTCCCGGTATTAAGCGTTCCAAGGTAGAGACTCTTCTCAACAAGTCTCCTAACCCTTATCAAGATATTAACACCTTTAAACGTAACCTCATTATTGACTTACTTATTGATGGTAATATCTTTTTGTACTTTGATGGAGCTCACCTCTATCATCTACCTGCCACTGATGTGCAAATTCACTCAGATAAAGAAACCTACATTGAGAAGTTTACAATGTTTGATATTACCTTTAGTCCTGATGAAATTATTCACATTAAAGAAAACTCCTTCCACTCTATCTATAGAGGCGTACCACGTTTAAAACCTGCACTTCGTACTATGGTTCTTATGAAGCATATGCGATCATTTCAGGATAACTTCTTTAAGAACGGAGCAGTTCCAGGTTTAGTACTAAAATCACCAAATACACTTTCCGAGAAGATCAAAGAACGAATGATGGTTTCTTGGCAAGCACGCTACCGCCCAGATGCTGGTGGCCGCCGACCTCTTATCTTAGATGGTGGCATCGAAGTAGACTCTATCTCTAACGTTAATTTTAAAGAATTGGATTTTCAAAGTGCAATCTTAGAGAACGAAAAGATTATTTTAAAGGCGCTCGGAATCCCTCCAATTTTGATGGACTCTGGAAACAATGCTAACATTCGCCCAAATATGCGATTATATTATCTTGAGACTATACTTCCTATTGTTCGAAAAATTAATTATGGACTGGAAAGATATTTCGGTTTCGAGTTAAGCGAAGATATTACAAACATCCCTGCTCTGCAGCCTGAGTTACGTGACTCGTCTGCCTACTATACTTCACTAGTAAATGGAGGCATTATTACCGCAGCAGAGGCGCGAGAGCGTTTAGGTTTCGAGCCTATAGATGGTACAGAGGAAATCAGGATCCCAGCAAATATTGCAGGTTCCGCAGCTAACCCAGATGAAGGCGGAAGACCTTCACAAGAAGGAGAAGAATAAATGGCAGTTCGTCAAAGACAAGCAGTACTAGAGAAAGCTTTCAAACATTTTAAAGAGTTTGAGTTGCCTTTAAGTATTCAGCAAAAAGAATATATGGCAATTGTAGGCTTAGACGCCTGCTGTGTTATAACTGTTAAAAGAAGTTTTAAAGCATGGAAGTACCTTACTCATGCACTTAGGATTCAATATCCTGAGCTCTCAGCGCCCAAGGCACCGCCTAAGCCAGAGCCAAAACCTGTTACACCCAAAGCACCAAAGCCTGCACCTAAGGCAGCGGTCAAGCCTGCTATTAAACCAGCAGTAAAAAAGGATTAAGATATGAATAAAATCTTTAATCTTACGTCTACCTTCAAGACTCAGGCACAGGACGATGGTTCTGTAATGATTCGAGGGTTTGCAAGTACAGCTGATTTTGATCGCGCGGGTGATTCCATCTCAGTAGAAGCTTGGCAAAAAGGTGGACTAAAGAACTTTGAAAAGAATCCAATTATCTTGTTTAATCATGACTATGACAAGCCAATTGGTCGAGCTACAGGTCTAAAAGCTGGCCCTGATGGTTTGGAATTAGAATGTAAGATTAGCAAGTCAGCACCTGCTAATGTTGCAGAGCTAGTAAAAGACGGTGTTCTTGGGGCCTTTTCCGTAGGTTTCCGAGTCAAGGATGCTGATTACATTAAGGAAACCGACGGACTTATGATTAAGGACGCTGAGCTATTTGAGGTATCGGTTGTTTCCGTACCTTGTAATCAGTCAGCTACTTTTTCGCTCGCGAAGTCTTTTGACTCTGATAAAGAGTACGAAGAATTCAAAAAAACTTTCACTAATCGTGTAGATCTAGCAGGTCAGTCTCTGGCTAAGGACGAAGATACTTCTTCAAATATAGCTAGTGACAACACACCTAAAAGCGCGGAACTTATTTCCGCAGATCAGGAGATCAAAATGGACAATCAAAACATCGACTTGGAAGCTTTTGCAAAGAAAGTAGCTGAAGATACAGCTGCTAAAATCGCAATGAAGCAAGCCGAGCAAAAAGCAGCTGACGACGCAGTAGCCAAGGCATCCGCCGAAGCAGAAGTTGAAAAAGCTCAGGCTCTAGAAGCCGAAAACATCCGCGTCAAGACTGGCGTACAAACTGGCGTAGAAGCTCTTATGGCTGACGTACAGAAGCAGCTTAACGAAAAAGATGCTAAGTTCGACGAAGTTATTGCTAAGTACGGCAAAGACCTCGAAGAAAAGTCTGCTGAAATCACTGCTATGCAGAACAGCAAGAAAAGCTTCGGCGACCGTTCAGAAGGCAAAGGCGACATTTCTAAGTTTGCTAAAGAGTTTATGACTGGCCACATGCTAGGCGTAATGACTGGCAAAGGCTGGGATACTTCTTACTCTCAGGACTTGTTTGAAAAAGCAGGCGTAAACTATGCAGCTAATGCTGGTGACATCGCTCAAGGCGTTTCTACTCAAATCGAGAAAGAAATCATGCAAGAACTGAAGTTGGCCCAGGCTTTCCGTGAGATTACTATTAACTCACAAACTCAAGTACTGCCAATTCAGACCGACGCACTTCCAGCTACTTGGGGCTCAAACACTGCTGCCGCCGGTAACTTGACTAACCGTCCTCAGGTAACTGGTAACCAGTATAACGCTGCTCAGGTAATTCTGAAAGCTAACCGTCTGGTTTCTACTACTTTCATGGACAACAATGTTGATGAAGAAGTGCTCGTTAACTTAATGCCTATGTTGGTTGACTCTGTTGCTCGCGCCCACGCTCGTGCCGTAGACAACGCAATTATCAACGGTACCTCTGGTGGCGACGAAGGCTTTAACGGCTTGGAAGCTCTTGCAGGTTCTAACAGCGTTGCTGTTCTTAACTCTACTGGTAGTGCTGATGTTGCAGTTACTGCTGCTGAGTTCCTTGCTGGTCGTAAGTTGATGGGTAAGTATGGCATGATGCCTTCTGACCTCGTTTATGTCGTATCTCAGGCTCGTTATTATGATCTGCTTGCTGATCCAGCTTTTGCTGACATTACTGACGTAGGTTCTGATATTGCTACTAAGATCACCGGCATGGTCGGCGCTATCTATGGCACTCCAGTTGTTGTATCTGACCAGCTCGAAACTGAAGCCAACACTGCTTCTGTAGGCTACTGTGTTAACGTTCGTAACCACGTCATCCCACGTCTCCGCGGTGTATCTGTAGAGCAGGATTACGAAGTAATGAACCAGCGTAACGTAATTGTTGCTAGCCAGTCACTCGGCTTCAACCAGTTGCGTGCTAACAACGGCACTACCGATGTATCGGTTGTTAAGTTGATTCGTACTGACGCTTAATCTACAAAAGATTAGAAACGAAGGGGAGTTTATCTCCCCTAAGTTTTTACTAATGGACTTATAAATGGCAAACTTGATTACACTTGAAGAATACAAAACTTCGGAGAATATCCAAAGTACAAAAGAAGATTCTCGGATCAATTCTTTGATTTCGGCCGTGAGTGCATTAGTAAAAACTTATTGTGGAACTACCTTAGTAGACCACTACACTGAAAATAAAGTAGAAGACTTCACAGTTAGTTGGGCTACTAGCCTAGTACAACTGACAGAGACCCCTATTGTGACTATAGTATCAGTACAGGAAAGAGAAACTTTTAGTGCTAGTTATACTACTGTGCCCTCTACAGAGTACTATGCAGATAGCTCTACTGATAGTATCTATCGCGTTAATACAAGCGGTATTGGTAAGTCTTGGCCTACAGGCCCTGCTGCCGTAAAGATTACATATAAAGCAGGATACCAAGAGTGCCCCGCAGACTTACAACTAGCAGTTATTGATTTAATTACATACTATATGAAAGACGAGCACAAAGCCCGTCAAACTATGCAGGGCGCAAGTATACAAAACAATACTTCTTCTAGCCAACGTAATAACGTAGCGTTCCCAGACCATATTAAAAGAGTCTTGGATCTTTATAAGAACTTTTAATGAGTAAGCAATCCGTACTAGCATTTTGTAATAAGTTAAATAGTACTTTACAGAGTCAGGGTGGCACTAATCTCTACAGAGATCTTGTTGGAAATAAGAGAGTACATGTTTTTAAGTTCAGTTCTTTGGAAATGGCTAAACAAACAAAAATACAGTTAGAGTCTAAAAAGACTGTCAAAAGAAATGAAAGAAGATCTTGATAAAAAACTTTCAAAAATGGCAACAAAGGCTGAGTATAAGTATAAGTCAACAACAAATACTATATCGTTTAAGTTCGATTCAAGCGTAGGATCTCAACGTGTTATTACACTTGGTAGATCTAAAAGAAAAATATACCCTAGTGATGTATTTTCAAAAGTAAAATTAGCTTATCAGCCTGCCCTTAAAAAGTTCTTTAAAAAGTTGCAGGCTCATTTAAAAAGTACTACAGAAGTCAACCCAGAAACAGGAAGGGTAAGAAACAGAAGTTTACGTACTGCCAGTGGTAAAACTGCAGAAGCTGCAGGCCGTTACTATAATGCAGGCCACGAAAAAGGTGCAGGTATTTTTGAAAGTTTTTTAAGAGATAGTTTTGATGGTATTGCAAACAGTGAAAAACTTGATAGTAAGGCAACCTCCTCAGATTTACAAGATGTTTTAGGTGTAGGAAGTCTGATAAAAGTTATAAGAGATGATAAGAAAGATTCACACACTATTTCTATTGAGTCGGACTACTTGAACAAGCAAGGCAAAGGCGGAGGTGCTGAAGTTAAAGCTGCAAAGAAAGCTCTACAAAAACAGTTAAAAGCAGCCATTAAAAAATTAGAAGATTCAATAGATACAGGGAAAGGCTTAACAAAGCTAAAAGGATCTGACAGCATAGATGATAAGAAAAGAAAGAAAATACGTAAAAATACTGTAGACCCTTTTAAGAAGTTAAAAAATAAAAATGTTAAAGTAACTGCAAAAGATACTAAAATAAAGAGTAAAACTTCCTCAAATAAACTTAATAAGGCAAGTTCAGGAGGCAAGGGCCTAAGTGCAACTAAACTAGGGGTAGGAGTCGGGGCGACTAGAATGAGTCGTCAGAGACAAAAAGCTTCTGAAAGTCCCGCATCTAGCCCTTTAAAGATGTTGACAATGTTAAACAGTCGGCTTCCTACAGTTGTAGAGCAGAATATGGAAGACCCAGCTCTTAACCGGCGTACAGGAAGATTTGCTAGAAGTGTAAAAGCAGTAGATATCACAACAACAAATAAAGGCTTTACTAGTGTGGGCTACACTTATCAGAAAAATCCGTACCAGACTTTTGAGCCAGGGTATGCACAAGGTAGCGTAGAAAGAGACCCTAGAAGATTAATTGATAAGTCTATAAGAGAAATTGCAGCTTCTGCTGCAATCGGTAGACTATATACCAGGAGATTATAATGAGCAGAGCATACACTACAAGACGTCTAGGCATTGTACAAGCCATCGTTAGTAAGCTCAAGGATATAAACGGGTCGGGAGCATACTTAACAGATTTAAATGAAAATGTATCTCCAAGACTGAAGTTTTGGGATGAAGTGGAGGAATTTCCTACAGTTCACTTAAATGCTGGATCTGAGACAAGAGAGTATCAGGCTGGCGGGTATAAAGATAGGTTTCTTTCTATTACATTAAGATGCTACGTGCAAGCAGAGGACGCAGTAGAGGCACTAGACGAATTAATGGAAGACGTAGAGACTGTTTTAGAAGAAAACTCTCGATTAGAGTATTTTGATCGTACTAATACCGGTCAATTTACACAACAAATCACAATAGTCAGTATTGAAACTGATGAAGGTGTGCTTGAACCCATGGGCGTCGGAGAGATGCTTATAGAGGTTCGATATTAGAAAATGCAGGCACGAGCAAAAGTTCACGTCCTAGCCTTTTCAAGATAACATAGGAGAATAACTATGGCAGATAACATGTTTTTTAGCCGCGACAGTAAGGTTTTTGTCGCACCCCTAGCTGCAGATGGGTCAGAAGCAGGAGTATGGGAAATTCCAGTACTTGACGGATTTTCTTTCTCACAAGCAACTAACAGCTCAGAAGTAAGCTTAAACGAAATGTCAGCAGGCAGTAATGTCAGCCGACGCGGTCGCAAGATGTTCAACGACTCTCTTGCACCAGCAGAGTGGAGCTTTTCTACTTATGCACGACCTTTTATATCAGCAGGGTCTGGTGCAGGCGCAGCCGATAGTGCAGCAAACCACCACGCAGTAGAAGAGGCTTTATGGGGTATGACTGTAGGTAGTGCTATTCAAACTGGGTCAGCTTTCGAAGGCTTCACTCTTGGTACAGATGACCTAGACATCAGTTTTGCAAACTCAAATAAAACAAGTCTTGGTAAAGCAAATATTTACTTTACACTTGGCGGTACTACAGGTGAGTCCGCAATTACTTATAAGATTGCAAACTGTTGTGTAAACGAAGCAGGTATTGACTTTGATATTGATGGTATCACTACTATTAACTGGTCTGGTATGGGAACTATAATCACAGAACAAGCTGCCGCCCCTACTCGTACTATTTATGAAGCAATTGGAAGCACCAGTAACTTTATCCGCAACCGTTTAACTGAGCTTGTAGCATCCTCTTCAAGCCCAACTAGTGTATCTGCTTATGCTCTTACACTAACAGGCGGAAGCATTACTATTTCGAACAACATGACTTTCCTAACGCCAGAAACTCTTGGTGTGGTTAATACTCCGTTGGATCATGTAACAGGTACCCGTAGTATTTCAGGCAGCTTTACTTGCTACTTAAGCAATGCTACTGATTCCAGCATGGATCTGTTTGAGAACCTTATAGGCGGAACAAGCACTGTTACTAATGATTTTGATCTTAACTTCAAAATTGGCGGAAGCGCAGCACCTAGATTAGAGTTTGATATGCCTTCATGTCACTTAGAAGTACCTACCCACTCTATTGATGATGTTATTTCTCTAGAAGTTACTTTCCATGCCTTGGGCACGGACATTGACTCCACAGACGAATTGGCAATCAAGTACGTAGGTGCGTAAAAATATTTCTTGACATAGGAGGTCTTTTGGACTATACTATGAAGTAGAAAAAGTTAGAAGGGGCTCTTTTTCGAGCCCCTTTTTTTATCCGGAGAATTATGGCTAATTTCAATTTCAATAAAGAAGCGGAGGTCTACCTTTATGACGGTTCATCTTACCATAGACTAGACGTAGGCCCTGAGCTAAGTTTTAGTCAAACTTTTACGGATAAGACATATCCTCAAAAAACTTTGCACGAGCAGCACAAGATGCACGAAGCATCTAACATTAAAAAAGCTAATCCTGCAAACTTTGAGATGAAAATACCAATGATAACACAAAGTGCTTTAGATGTTGTGTTTAATCTTTTGGTGGATTACAAAACCGGTACTTATACTTTAAATACCTTTACTCTATACATAAAGCTACCGAATGATGTTTATAAGCTTGAAACTTGTGTTATAACTAATGGGACATTCATAATTGAGAAATTAGAGAATCTCAAGTTGACACTAGCAGGTGAAGCATCAAAGCTAACTAGAGGAACTACTCTTTTAGATGGAGTCTCCTTGCCTTCACGGGGCACTAGAGATTACCAACTAACAAAAGAGCTAGCAGTTTCTATAGACGGCGATAATCTTTCTTCTGGCCTTTATAAGTGTTCTATAGAGCTTCAAAACGAAGTAAAGTGGATACCTTATGAGACTGTCAATAATGCGTTGAGCGTAACTAATGCAGCTACCTCTATGTATCCCTCTCAATTTACTCTTGAAAAAAGAATACTCTCAGGTTCTATAGGGCAGTATGTTACAAACACTTCCAACTCCGACGTTCAAAGTTGGAAAGAAGATGTAACTGTTGTTATAACAGCCGGTAACGGCGAGTCAAATACAGACTTTAGAGGCTTTAAGTTTAACCTTGCACACTGTACTTTTACAAATAGAAACACTGTAGCAGATGTTTATACTCAGGCGTATGATTGGAAAATGAACGACAACGTTACCGATCTCGGTACTAAAATCACACTTAACTAGAAATAAGGAATAAAAAACGATGGATTTAAAAAAATTAATGGTTGATACCAAAGCAGTTTGGGTTGACTTTCCAGGTCTTAAAGGTTTTGAAGTAGAGGTTGCTAACCTTTCACGAAAAGAGCTTACAGGGCTACGTAAAAAATGTACTACTACTAAGTACGATCGTAAAACACGTCAAGCGGTAGAAAACTTAGACGAAGAAAAGTTTATAACAGAATTTTCAAGGTCTGTAATTAAAAACTGGAAAGGCTTAACACTTGCACACCTAGAAACACTACTTTTAGTAGACATAGACGGGCAAGATGCCTCCAAAGAGCTAGAGTTCAGCGAAGATAATGCCGAGACTCTTGTCAGTTCTTCAACTGAATTTGACACATGGCTCAACGAGGTAGTCTTTGATCTAGAGAACTTTCGTTCAAAGCCAAAAGGACCAGCTCCTAAACCGGCTGGAAAAGTACTTCAAGAATAGTGATTCAAAGATGACGCGAGAGCGTTACTTTAAAATGTGTGAACAGATGGGGCAAGAGCCGAACGAAGATGAGATACCTCCTGACTTCGAAGACTTCCCTTCTATAGCAATAGATGCAATGAATACTTTCAGTATGCTAGGAGACAAGGTAGTTCCAGACATAGGCTATCTAGGGAAAGATTTTACAAACCTACCTCACTATATGGATATTTACGAGGTTGAAGACAAAGAACTATTTTTAGAGATTCTAACTTATCTAGAATCAAGGGCTATCAACCATTCTCAAGAACAACTTAAAAGAGAGAGGGAGAAGCTAAAGAGAAAACACTAGTGGCTGATACGATTACGGTAACGTACAAAGTTAATGAAGACGGAAGTCTGGGCAAAATAGCAAAGGGAGCTGAGAAAGCTGCTAAGTCTACTAAGAAAGCCACAGATGCCTCTGCACAGCACAATAAGCAACAGAAAGGTGTTATAGGAGCGACCTCTAATAGCACTAAAGCTTTCTCGAAGATGACCACTGGTATCAGCGGTGGTCTTGTTCCTGCTTATGCAACACTTGCTGCAAACGTCTTTGCACTTACCGCACTCTTTGGAGCACTATCTAAAGCAGCCTCTCTTCGTTTACTCGAAGAAGGCTTGCTACGTGTAGGTAATGCTGCAGGTACAAACCTCTCCGTTGTGGCTGAAAGACTTAAAGACATAACAGGAGCAGCAATCTCTACAGAAGCTTCTATGCGTTCTACAGCTCTTGCTGTAAGTGCGGGCTTTTCTACTGCACAATTAGCAGATCTTACTAAAGTCGCCAAGGGTGCTTCCGTAGCCTTGGGAAGAGACATGACAGATGCCATGGATCGTTTAGTAAGAGGTACCGCAAAATTGGAGCCAGAGATCTTGGATGAATTAGGTATCATGGTTCGCTTAGATGATGCTGTAGCAGAATTCGCTATTACTCTTAACAAAAACGCAAAAGATCTTACCCAGTACGAGAGACGCATGGCATTCCTAACTGCTACTAATGAGCAGGGCTTGAAAAAGTTTGGAGCATTAGCAGAAGCAGTAGACGTAAACCCCTATGACAAATTATCCGCATCTTTCTCTAACTTATCAAACACCGCAATTAACGTTATAAACGTCGCGCTCGAGCCTATTGCCAATATACTATCTTCTAATCCAGTAGCTCTTATGGCTGCTGTGACTATGTTCGCAGGAACTTTAGTAAGTCAAATTGTGCCTGCAATTACTGCTTCGGCAGATGCCGCACGAAAGATGGCCAGGGCCACAAGTCAGGAAGCTACCAGACTTGCTGCAAAAACTACTAACGCTTTTCAGAAATCTGCAAAAGCAGTTTCTTCGTTTAAATTTGCTCCTAAAAGTTTATCTACTATGGAGACCAGTTTGAGAAAAGGCACTGTAAGTGCCGCACAGCTAAAAGATGCTATTGTTAAACTGAGTGCGACTGAGGCCCGTAGACAGAAAAATCTTGATGCAGGTGCCCTCAAAAATCAAGCACAGAAACAAACTGAAATCAATCAAATAAAGCAGTTAAAAGCAGAGCTAATTGCACTACAAAAACAAGAAAAAGCAGGATCTAGTGCCGGAGGTGCTTTAGGCAAAGCAAAAGGTATGAGCTCTACGTCTCGAAAAACATCAGCAGCTTTCAAGATGATGGAAGGGGCAGGTGCACTTGACGGTTTTAAGATCGCAGCTGCTTCTGTGGGTAAGCAATCAAAAGACGTAGCAAAGGCCACCGGAGCCCTGAATAAACTAACTATAGGCTTTAGAGTTGCAGGCAATGGCGCAAAGTTATTTGGTACTGCTATGCTTAATGCTGTCCCTGTTGTAGGCCAGCTAATAATGGTAGCCTCTATATTATACCCTCTTTTGAGCAAGCTTTTTGAAAAAGACAAGCTTGCAAAAGCTGCTGCTAAAGCCACAGAAGCTTTTAATAGTTTTGACGGTATCGGCGACCAACTTGCAGACACTTTAGGAAGGAATACCTCTGAAGCTGAAAAATTTATTGCTACTATGAGAGTTCAGGTGGGTGTTGTTGAGCAAGTTTCTTCTGCTTTCTCTGCTATGAAAGCAGCAGCAAATGAGATGAACTCAGAAAAATTAGTCGAAAGCAAGCAAAAAGCTTTAGACCTTGAAAAAGAACTGGACAAAGTAACAAAAAAATATACAGAAGCCGGAGAAGCGGCTTACCCTCCTTTTCAACAGCATATGGCAAACTTGCAGGCGAGACTTGACGGTGCCCGTGCAGAACACAAAGAACTAAAAACAACTATAGGTTTAGCCCGCGAAGCAGAGGGTATCTTAGTTTTAGAGGATGCAATCCGCAAAATTAAAGGCAACGATGTTTTAAAGGAAGAATTAGCAGGAACTGTAGTAGGCTTAGAGGCTCTAAAACAAAAATTCAAAGAAGCCAACAAAGAGGGTGAAGGAATGAGCTACGACCAGCTTATTACAGAAACAGATACTTTGTTGGGTAAAAACAAAGAAGTGATTTCTTCGGTAGATGCTGCAAAGCAAGTTTATAATGACTTCCGCAAAGAAATTACAGATCTTGGAGATAAAGGATCCCATGCTTTTGATGGAGTAATTAAGGCTCAAAGAAACTTAACAAATGAAATGGCACAAGCAGGTTCAACAGGCGGAATGGGATTAGATGCTTTTTTGAAGCAGGTCCCTAAACTAGAGGAGACTCTTCGTAAGTTTGCAAAAGACACTTTGAATTTCGCAGACGAAGTAGTAGACAGCATGAGCTTGACGTCGGTTCAAGCAGCACTGACAGCACACGTAACTAAGCAAAAAGATATGATGCTTAAGCAAGTACAAGTACAAAAAAGACTCAAAGTAGAAATGGGCAAAGTAAAAGAATTTGCAGCAGGAAACGAACAAGCTACAAAAGTTTTAATCGGTTTGGAAGAGCAAGTTCGAACCTCTAAAGAAGCCTCGCTAAAAGCCGAACAAGAAACATATAACACTTTAGAAATGCAAACAAGCAAGAAAGATCGTCTGGCAGAGATAACCAGAGAGTTAGCAGTAATAGATGCAGCAAGAGCAAATACTGCTGTAGACACTTTGAGATCCGGTATTGAAGGCATTAAGCACGCACAGAAGATACTTGGTCTTACTACGCAGATAGCCGCCGCAGAGAAACAAATAGCATTAGACGGTATGAAGCGTGCTGAGAACCAAGCAAGAATGGCAAAAATGAAAACAGGAAGAGACTTTACACCTCTTGATGAGTTAAAGCAATTTAAAGCTACGGAACAGAAAAGAAAAGAACTTATTTTTCAAGAAATGTCAGGCAAACTACATGCCATAGAATTAGAAAAGCAACTACTTGTAGCACAAACTAAACTTCAAAAAGCTCGTGCTACTATTGTAGAAAAAGAGCTTGGAATGAAAGAAGGTTCTTTAAGCGCGGATTTTGATGGTCTTTTGTCAACTTTCCCGAAAGTGTTCCAAGCAAGAATGAATGCGGTTATTAGTAATGCTCTTACACAAGCATCAGACCTAGACTTAGAAGGAGCAACTAAACAATCTGCAGTCTCTAAAGCTGCCATAACTGCTTCCGGTACAGGAGATACTACAGCAGAAAGAATAAAGAATACTATGGACGCCGGAGATCCTGCCGAAGGTTTAAGCAAAACAGGTGGAGCAGTTGCAACAATGGCGGCTTCAATAAACCAGTTAGACCCTATGCTTGAGAAGTTAAAAACTCTTGGACCTGATGGAGAGCTTGTATCCGCCCTATCTGGAGGTGCTATGGCTATTCAAAGCGCTTTCCTGAATATGTCACACAGCATTTCAGAAGGCATGACTGAGGGCTTAAGTGCAGCAGAAATATCAGCTACAGAAACGATAGGCAAGCTACAGGTCGCAGGTGCTGCTCTTAGTATGCTGAGCCAGACTTTGGCGGCTAGCAGCGCCGGAAGAATAGCAGGAATAGACCAAGAAATAGCGGCAGAAAAGAAAAGAGACGGAAAGTCCGCGGGATCAGTAGCAAAAATAACAATGATGGAGAAAAAGAAAGTAGCAGCACAGAAAAAAGCTTTTGAAATAAATAAAAAAATGCAAATGGCACAAATAGCTATTTCTACAGCAGCGGCTATGGTATCTGCCGCCCAAGCCGCCGCATCAGCTGCGGCCGCTACCGGCCCGGCAGCTCCTATCACATTTGCTTCCGTCTTTGCAGGTATAGGAGGCGCTATTGCAGCCATAGGGGCCGCTTCTATAGCTATTGTTGCGGGAAGCTCTTTTCAAGGAGGAGGAGGGGGAGCGGCGTCTGCTCCCGCAGTCTCTGCCGTGAGCGTAGGCAATCGTCAAAACTCCGTAGACATGGCTTCAGCACGCAGCCCTTCTGGTGAGTTAGGCTATGCTCGCGGAGAGAGTGGAACCGGAAGTGGTATGACTAACTATACACCGAAAAGCGCATTCTCAGGATACAAGCACAGAGCCGGTGGAGGCTACGTAGTTGGAGAGCAAGGACCAGAGCTATTTATGCCCGAAACTCCAGGAGAAATTATACCTTCAGGTCAAAGTACCGGCGGAACAACAAATGTAAACTTCTCAATCAATGCAGTAGACGCTGCGGGTGTAGAAGACTTACTAATGACACAACGAGGAAACATAATCGGGATGATAAGAGAGTCCGCAAATGCACATGGAGAGATGTTCTTAGAAGGCGTTGACATTATGTCAGATAGCGCAGACATGTCCCGATAGGAGAATAAATAAAAATGGCTGTTCAAAATACTTTACCAGATCCAAACAACAGAATAAATGATGCTGGAAACGATTCTTCCGGTACTTATGGGCCGGGTTTTGCTTCGGTAAAGCTTGCCGCTGTTCAGCCTGTAATGAGAGATAGAACAAACTCAGGAAGAGTTATAACTCGCTCTCATGTTTATCATAAGTGGGACATTAGTATTACTTATAACCCTCTTACAAAAGATGACTTTGATCCTATTTATAACTTTCTTCTCCATAAAAGAGGAACATTAACACCTTTTCTTGTATCCTTGCCTCAGTACAGAGCACAAGGCCCTACCAGTAGAACTATAGCGAGTACTGTAGCTGCAGGATCAACTGCCGTTACGTCTGCAGGATCTGGAGGTACCGCTATAAAACCCGGCATGTTGTTTACTATCGCGGATAGTCAGGATAGCGCGCATACAAAAGCATATGTAGTAACTCAAGTAAATGGTACAGCTTTAACAATTAGTCCCGGCCTTGCAAAAGCAGTGGTCGGCGGTGCGTCTTTAAACTTTGCAGACCCAAAACTCAAAGTAATTCAAACCTCGGATACGCGAGAGTACACACTAAACACAAATAACTTATATAGCTTTTCGCTAAAACTTGAGGAGGTTAGTAACTAGATCATGGCAGATAGAACTCTTGATGACGATTTAAAAACAGCACTTACGGATAACGTTCCGTATTCCTATTTTCACCTAATAAAATTTGAGAAGCCTAAAGCAGTGGCTTCTTCTGGCTTTGTCTCTGGCAAGGCTACAGACTACGCCTATATTACAGATGCCTCAATTAATGTAGACTTTGATGACCTTTCTAAAGATTCTAAACAAAATCTTAACGGTTCGCAGACTTACGTCGCCAACAAAGTATTAAGTGTAGGTACTGTGAACGAAACTACACAGGCAAAAGCCTCTAACATGAGTCTAGTACTTTCAGGTACTGCTCTTGGCACTGTCATAACTACAAATGCTGCTTTTACAACGTCAAGCATGACAACCACTACTGATCTATTAGAAGCGGGATACCAAGAAGGCGATGTATTGCTTCTAGAAAGTACTGGTAATGCTAATAATAATAAGTATGTAAGAATAAATAAATTTACTAACGATAATAAAACAGTATCCTTAACACCTATGGATACCTCTTTAACAGCCGTATCTAGTAATCAAGTATATACGCTTTCTTTTGCATCCGAAGAGATAAGTTCTTTAATTGGAAATAAAGAAGCAACAAACTATGTAAACTATGTTAACCGAGAGGTCATGATTTACAGAGCGCACTCTAATCCTGAAACAGGGGTGATTATAGGAAAACCTTTTCTTATATTTAGAGGCATTATCTCAAAAGGATCTATAGCGGAAGACGCCTTTAAGAGTTCAAAGGTTTCTTGGAATCTTACCTCGCATTGGGGTGATTTCGTTCGTGTACAAAGTCGTATGACATCTGACTCAGCTCACAGAGCTCTAAGCACTACAGGGCGTTCTGATGTAGATGCGCTTATACGTCCCGAATATGAATTTGACGCAGGTTTTGCACACGCAGAAAGATCAATAAATCTTATTGCAACTTTCCAAGCTCAAGAAACTCGCTACAAAATGAAAAAGCGAGGAGGTTTTGCAGGTCTTATTGGCGGAAAGAAAACAGTAGAGTACCAAGTCGAAGTAGATAGAGAGGTTGACTTACAGTTTAATCTAAGTGCGCAGTCTTTGCCCGTTGTTTACGGAATTCAAAAAGTAGATAGTATACCGGTATTTGCAGATATTCTATCCTCCAACGCGAAAGAAGTGTATGTTGCACACGCTTTTTGTGAGGGAGAAATCGGAGGTATATATGATATACACGTAGAAGATAATAGTACCGTATGCCTAGACTTAAATGACTCTAATGCTCGAAGTGCAGCGGTAGCTACAGACGCTGCGGTGGTTTGCTACGGTAGAGCCGATAAAGGCGACGTACTTGCAGGCTCAAGCTCTAGATCAGGTAGTCTACTCAACTTTAATCTTTTCGGCCAAAATATTCAGCTCAACATAAATATAGGTGGAGAAGGAGGAATGAATACTGTATATGCACAGCCTAATTTTGGTTACAGCTTAAACTCCTCAGGCGGCCAAGGCCTCCAGCACGAAACAACCTTTAGTTTAGCCGCCTCAGGTAGTTCAACCGCACCTGCAACAGTCTTTGTGCATACAGGTAAGCCTAACCAAGAAGCAAACGACCTTTTAGTTCAAAAATCAGCGAACGAAGAGTTTAAGCTACAAACTACTATCCCTGAGCTAAATAAGAATAACTACTGGAGCCCTAATCATAGACTCTTGGATACGGCGTATGTAGTG
>Ga0307997_10000265_pt1 | contig 23695 bp, 18 predicted proteins | sample Davwhametageno36_FD_203165 | JGI IMG/M metagenome (GOLD analysis project Ga0307997, IMG submission 203165) | Marine microbial communities from Davis Island wharf, Antarctic Ocean - #36 | ecosystem: Environmental > Aquatic > Marine > Unclassified | place: Antarctic Ocean: Davis Island wharf... | reverse complement strand
CGCCCTAGGGTTATATTATTATTTAAGAGTCATATTGGTACTGTGTAAAACTACTGTCGATGATCAACCCATTGATCATGGAATCATGGTTTTTAGTGGTGGTGAAAAACTACTTTTATTACTGCTCATGTTGACCACCCTGTGCTTAGGAATTTACCCAACACCTGTGATTGAATGGGTGCAACTAGCCATTGCCTAATGGGTCTTTGCCAGAACTAAACATCAAGGTTATCTTAAGCTTGTAAAACAGCGCTAAGGCTCAGTTATTAGTCCAGATATTATTCATTTTTAGGTGGATTACTGTTGGATCATTCCCAATGTACAGGGGGTAACTTTTGGCCACCATACTCAATCTTTACAGAGGTTATTGTGCATTATGTTGTAATTTAATAAATATACTTTGGTTTAAATATTATTGGTTATAAGAATTGTTAACTTGTTTATATTATTATCCCATAGCGACAATCTATGGCGAAATATATTGTAAAAACGACAAGTTAGGCTTAAGATAATTAGAATAATTAAAATAAAATTTTTAAAATCTAATTTGTTAAGTGCGCTTTTATGTCGCTAAATATTAATACTAATAAATCTTGGGAACTAGGGGTTCTATTAATTCCTGGTTATAATTTGGCTGAAATGAGCCATATTATTGAGCCTCTGAAAGTTGCTAATCATGCCCTTGGACATGCAATTTATGAATGGAAGTTATTTTCACTAAGTGGTGGTCCCCTTAGTTCTTCGTGCGGCTTGAAGGTAGACACATTATCCTTAAGTAATAACTCAGCCTTAGACCAGTTAGACGCATTAGTCGTTTTTGCGGGTCGAGTAGAAAATATCTACGAACTACCATTTAAAGGTTTCACTCAACCCCTAGCTCGCCTTGCTGAAAATGACACCTTATTAGGTGGTGTGGGAACTGGATCCTACTACCTTTATAGAGCAGGCTTACTAGATGATTGTCGGTGGACGATTGATCATCATCATTTGGGTCATATTCGCCAACAAGGGGCCACACCGAACCATGCAACTTTTAATGTTAACAATAACCGGTTTACTTGCCAGGGTGGCAGTACAAGCCTAGACATGATGTTGCATATTATTCACCTTCACCACGGTAAATCATTGGCAATTACTGTAGCAGAAGAAATGAATTGTAGTATTTTGCGTACCCCTAAGGAACATCGGTTAGATAACAAGAGCAGTCCTTACGGATGGCCTAATTCCTTACAACAAGTTGCCTCATTAATGGAAAATAATATTGATGAGCCATTAAGTCTTTCTGAGATTAGTGGATATGCAGGTCTAGGCAAGCGTCAAATCCAACGTTTGTTTAAAGTATATATTGGTATTTCTCCAAGCATTTATTATTTAGAAAAACGACTTAACCATGCGCACACATTACTGTTTGAATCTGAATTTACAGTTGAAAGAATAGCTAGACATAGTGGCTTCTCTTCGTTGCCAAGTTTTTATAAATGTTATAAAAAACGGTTTGGACTTCCTCCATTAAAAGCGCGCCATCAAAAAGCATTAATGTGGTCTGCTTAAGGCATTATTCAGACTTCTTTGCGCTGTAATGGCATAAATTAAAAAATAAAAAAAGCCCAGCGGTCGCTAGGCTTTTTTTATTACTAAGCCTTGGGGATTGGCCCCAAAGCATAACCGCTAGAACTTTGCGTAAGCTTCGCGCAACTGAACCATAGGATGATTTGCAGACATCTGGAACTTTACTAACAATTCACGCGCAATCATGTCACGGTCTTGTTGGTTGTCCGGCAAATCAATGTCTTCAGGAATCGTAACCCAGCCGTTGATGTTACGGTCAAAAACAGCAGCACTATTCTCTTCGTAACCCATGTGCACGTCTTCCAACCAGTTAAGGTCAGACCAGTTCATTTTAGCCATATATTCCCTAAGGTATGGCGTGCAATGGTCCATGTCAGGTACTAAGTTCACATCGTAACGGTAACCAATAGTCTGACCAATCATCTTCTCACGATCTGTATCCAGACCGTCTGTCGTTAAATAATGATCTACATCTTTTGACATTATCATGTCCTCCTAGAAACGCGTCATGTCAGGACGACCAACAGTGTGTTGGCTGCCTGCTAGTGGTACTTGAGCCATGGCAGAAGCTTCCATTGTTAGAGCTGCAATATCTTCTGGCTCTAGAGAATGGATGTTCGTCTTACCACATGCACGCGCTAGCAACTGACATTCGATAGTCAGAGTGTGTAAGAAGTTATACACACGCTCTGAAGCTTCGTCTGGATTTAGACGAGCCCGTAGCTTAGGATCTTGAGTTGCAACACCTACTGGACAACGACCAGTGTGGCAGTGGTAACACGAACCTGCTTCTACGCCTATCTCGTTAGGGAAGTCAGCTTCATCAATGTCACGGTTACAGTTCAAAGCCATTAGCGAAGAATGGCCTATCGCAACAGCGTCAGCACCAAGCGCCAAAGCCTTAGCGACGTCACCACCGTTACGAATACCACCCGCATACACAAGACTGATTTCACCTGACTTGCCTACGTCATCAAGGGCATTACGCGCCTGACGAATAGCAGCGATACCTGGAACACCCGTTTCTTCAGTAGCAATGTGAGGGCCAGCACCAGTGCCGCCTTCCATACCATCGATGAAGATAGAGTCTGGCTCACACTTAGCGGCCATACGCACGTCATCATACACACGAGCGGCGCCCAACTTAAGCTGAATAGGAATCTGCCAATCAGTGGCTTCACGAATCTCTTTGATCTTCAAAGATAGATCATCTGGACCCAACCAATCGGGGTGACGAGCAGGAGAACGCTGATCAATACCAGCTGGTAATGAACGCATCTCAGCAACCTGATCGGTTACTTTTTGCCCCATCAAGTGACCACCTAAACCCACTTTACAGCCTTGGCCAATAAAGAATTCACAGGCATCAGCAAGACGCAAGTGATGAGGGTTAAAGCCGTAACGAGATTGGATACACTGATAGAACCACTTTTCTGAGTAGCGGCGCTCGTCAGGAATCATGCCACCTTCACCAGAACAGGTGGCAGTGCCCGCCATGGTTGCGCCACGCGCCAAAGCGGTCTTAGCTTCGTAAGACAATGCACCAAAACTCATTCCTGTGATATAAATAGGAATATCTAGCACTAATGGGCGCTTAGAGTTTGGGCCAATAACTGTTTTTGTAAGACACTTTTCCCGATAACCTTCGATTACGAAGCGGGTCAAAGTACCAGGCATAAAAGTCAAATCATCCCAGCTTGGGATCTTTTTAAATAATGAAAACGCACGCATACGGTACCGACCAAGGTCAGACTTGATATGAATGTCATTCATAACTGCTGGCGGGAACATGAAGCTCTGGCCAATAATTTCTTTTTTGTTAACAACTGACATAATAAATTTCCTCGCTGCTCTTAAAGAACTAGCTTCTTCTCTGATGGTTCGAGGTTGTCGTAGTTCCACAACTGCTTACCAGCGACGATCTTTTGCATGTTATCGATGCCGTTAGGCGCTTCCATACTATATAGATCAAGCTTTGACTTTAACCATTTACGGTCAAGGTCATTTAAGTCAGCTGGCACGGCATCTACACCTAAGCCTTCAATTTTTCCGCCCACGTAGATCGTACCATCGTACATAGAGTCACCAAGGTTTATGCCCGCATCACCAAGAATGATCATACGGCCACGCTGCATCATAAAACCTGTAAATGCGCCAGTCTTACCACCCACGATGATCGTGCCGCCTTTTTGGTCGATGCCCGTGCGTGAGCCTACGTTACCTCTACAGACTAGGTCACCACCTCGAATCGCTGCACCAAAGGTAGAACCCGCATTTTTCTCAATGACAATGGTTCCAGCCATCATATTTTCACCACATGACCAGCCAACTCGGCCGGAGATATGCACGTTAGGTCCATCGATCAAACCACAACCGAAGTAGCCTAAGCTGCCAGTGATGTTGAGCTGTAAGCGGCTGAGTATGCCTACACATAGTCCGTGCATAGAGCCTGGACTACTCAGGTTAATGGTGCCACAACCTTGATCCATTAATTCGCGTATGCGGATGTTAATTGCAGTTGCATCCATACCTTCACAATCCAAAGTTCCTACCTTGTTTGTGTCGACTACTGGAGCCCATGCATAAGTTAGATTAGCCGACTCACCAGCATCAAAAAAACGTTGCTGAGTTCGGTTTGTGAGCTTTTCCGTATGCAAACCCATATCATGGGATTGCCCGGACGTGCTTACAGTTGCCATACGCGCACCTCGCCTTCATAGGGGTCAAATGTATCAATATCGTGATCAAAGATTTTACGGATTGAAACTTCTTCAGAAGCCAATGCAATAAAGTCGTCACTCTCGTAGATCACCATTGGCTTAGCAGCCATAACGTCTTTAGCCATTCCCAACGAATCAGAAGTCGCCACTAAGTATGTGAATACTCCGTCTAGGTCTTCTACCGAACGACGCATAGCTTTTTCTAAGTCATCGCCTTCGCTAATGCGATTGGCGATGTACACAGCAATAAGCTCTGAGTCACAGTTAGAGTTAAATCGGTTACCAAGACGCTCGAGTGCACGACGGTTAGTCCAGTAGTTAGTTAACTGGCCATTATGGACAACAGAAACGTCTGCAAACGGATAAGCCCAGTAAGGGTGTGCTGAACGGATGTCTACATCCGACTCAGTTGCCATACGGGTGTGCCCGATCGCGTGGGAGCCTTGAAAGCTATTGATACCATATTGGGCAGAAACAACTGCTGCATCACCCAAGTCTTTGATCAATTCAAGACCATTACCACAAGACATTACTTCAACGCCTTCGATGTCTTCGATGTAATCGATTAAGTTTTTAAGGTCGCCGTCAAAAGACACTTCATAACGCAACGCATAGGCTGTTGAGTTTTCTTTCTTAGCAATGTTGGCACCCAACTCAGCCATCCGCGCATCGACTTGGTCGTTGCGAGTTTGAAGCTGTGAGGCAACATCGAAACCTTTTTTCGTATCAGCTTGCTCAGCAAGGTTGATACGCATTATGTAGTTACTAATGGGGGAGCCATATAGCGCATAACCGGTAGAATCTGGTCCGCGATGCTTCAAAGCTTGAAGCATATCAGTCATTTCTTGTCCGATGTTTGCACCGCCCGCCTTCTTATGGATAAGGCCTGCAATACCACACATGGTCGCGTCTCCTAATATTTACTTTTAGAGTAGTTATAAAATTGGCTGGAAGGTTATTAGCCCTGCCAGCCGGGGTTTTCTGAAGACTCGCTGTTTATGGCAAGCAATCAAGATAGGTTTCCATGTCCCAATTAGTCACAGTCTGATTAAAGCGTTCCCACTCATCATTCTTATGCGCACTATAGACCGTGTACATTTCACCTGGCATTGACGACTTAACCACTTCGTCATTAGCCAGTTCGATCATAGCGTCACCTAAGGACATAGGTAACTTCGTAACTTGCTTGCCCGCATCCATGGCCTCGTATATGTTGCGTTCTTCAGGATCACCAGGATCAAGGTTACTGTCGATACCATCATCAAATGCTTTTAAAAGTGCAGCGCCCATTAAGTATGGATTCACCATAGAATCCACTGAACGATATTCAAAGCGGCCTGGCGCAGATACTCGAAGCGCACAAGTACGGTTCTGGTAACCCCAGTCAGCAAAAATAGGCGCCCAAAAGCCGGTATCCCATAAGCGACGGAACGAGTTAACCGTTGATGAACCGATGGACGTGAGGGCTGGTAAATGGGCGATAACGCCACCAATGCATTGCAGGCCAATAGGACCTGGCTTAGAAGCATGAATCTCTGGCACTGGCATAAAAGTGTTATGGCCACCTTCGCGATAGGTAAATGGTCCTGGCATGCCCGGCAGCGTATCACCACCAGCAATTTCTGGATGACACACATCTTCACCACCTGACCACAGAGACATGTTGTGATGGCAACCTGACGCCGAAACGCCCATAAATGGCTTACTCATAAAGCAAGCAATCAAACCGAATTCTCGTGCCACTTGTGCACAAATTTGGCGATAAGTGGTTAAACGGTCTGCATTTTGTAGCACGTCATCGTACTGGGTGTTGAGTTCTAACTGGCCAGGTGCATCTTCGTGATCACCTTGGATTATATCCAAGCCCATTTGCTCAGAGTATTCAATAACGCGCATGAATACAGGACGTAATTCTTCGAACTGGTCGATGTGGTAACACGTTGGCTTAGTCACACCACCATTTGGCTGACCGTCTTCCCCCTTCTTCAACCACATCATTTCTGGCTCGGTACCACAGCGCATTTCTAGGCCATGCTTACCTTTGAATTCATCGTGAATGCGACGTAAGTTGCCACGGCAATCAGAAGTCAAAAATTGACCTGGGTTAACGCGTTCTTCACGGTTACGGAATAAGGTACAAAAAACGCGTGCAACGCGTTTGTCCCATGGTAGCTGCATAAATGTATCTGGGTCAGCAATACCAACCAGCTCAGAGGCTTCAGGGCCATAACCAATATACTCACCATGGCGGTCAATGGCTAAGTTCGCTGTTGAACCATATACGAGTTGGAAGCCCTTGGCCGCGGCACGTTCCCAATGGCGTGCTGGGATACCTTTACCCACAATGCGACCCGTCACAGAAATAAATTGGTAATAAACATAGGTAATGCCTAGTTCATCAATTTTAGCGCGGACTTGTTTAACCAGATCATCCCGACCTGGAGCGTCAACATACTGTTGTAAATCTGTCATCGATGCCTCCTCATATTATTATTTTTTTGGGCTTAGGACCTTTTCTTGCCGACCAATTAGACTTTTTGGTACATTAAAGGTACACATATAGCACTCAAATTTTATACCATTTATGAATTTGATGAGGCAAGCTTTATTTTGTAAATTATTACTACAAATATTGTCAAATTTGTTTACATAGCTGTTTATAATGGATTTTTTTAATTAACTAAAAACATTAATTTTTTAAATAATTATTATTAAAAATTAATAGTCATTATATTTATACCAATAAGTATACCAATTCAAAGAATATGTATGCTAACCTGTGACCATTATCGAACCAAAAGCAGTGATCCACCATGTTTCCAAGTACGGCGCCTCTAAGCTATCAAACCTTTGATCGACGACAGTTGAGGCCTAATGGGGCACGAGCCCTTGCAGGCGCTCTTGCTGAGGCGATACGCAAGCAAGTTTATAGAGTCAATGAGCGCCTGCCTGCAGAACGTGAGCTAGCCAGTCATTATGATGTCTCTCGGGGCACGCTGAGAAATGCTCTGGCCTTACTAGAACAGGAGGGTCTGGTGACACGCAAAGTAGGCAGTGGCACTTTTGTGATGCCGCCAACCATAGAGAAAGTAGCTAGCCAATTTGCTGACACCACCAGCCCAATGCAGCTAATGCAAGTGCGTAATATGCTCGAACCTATTATCGTTGATCTGGCTGTGCATCATGCTGCAGGGAGAGACCTTGAACAACTGCGTATCGCTTTAGAGCGAGTGGAAGCAGCTCGCACAGCAGAACAGTTTTCTATTGCTGATGAAGCCTTTCACCAATGCATCGCCGAGGCTTGTGGTAACCCATTGATGATTTGGATTTACGAGCAAGTTAATGAGGTACGCCGCCATGAACTATGGAGGGCTAGCCGAGGAGAAGTACTGAGCCAACAAAATATGACCCAGTACAATGCCCATCACCGCGCCTTGTTTGAGGCCATTAGCCAGCGCGATGCTCAAGCGGCAAAAGCCCATATGATGGAGCACCTAAGCAAGGCGCGAGAAGACCTAGTGCGCTAATGCCAGCCACATAAAGCCGCTTTGTTAAAAAATTTAACAAAATATTACATTCCATTCATAGCATAGACAAAATCTGTTCATATCAACTTGTTAATCTGAGAATCGCAGTTTGCTGAGCTCTGCGATTTTAACAGGACTATATTGAGCCAAGTGCCTATGAAACCCCTGAGTTATTACAGTGCCAACCCTATGCCACACCCCGTAATGGGTGCGGATGGCACACAACGCTTTCGTGTACCTGCACAGCATTTGATCTCTTTACAGTTAGCCGCAGGCTCTACCATAACTTTGCATGACCCAGAAGGTGAGCAAGAAGCACAGCTTATTGCGTTCGGTAGGGATGGGAAGGCCGATCTTGCAAGCTTGGGTGCGGCTGCTAATAGTGATATTGCACCCTTACGTAGATGGATGGACGCTAACGATCACAAAAGCTGCCAAGGTATTTCCATATTTGGTGCCAAATCAAAACCCCAAAGTAAGCAGACTTTCACTATTATGAGTGACTGTTTATGCTTGATCGCTGCCCCAGGCGAAGACATGGGACCCGACCAACTCCTCCCACCTACTGATATTATCGTTGGCGTCACTGGTGCCCAAGTTATTAAAGATGAGGATTTGCCAACCCCATTGGGAGTGGTAGTTCGTGAAATTCGCGTGCACAACAGCACCGCTGAAAGTTACTTAGTCAAAGCTGGCGAATACATTCAAATTATTGATGTCGCTGGGCGTCAATGCTCAGATTTCATTGCCCTAGACGCTGCGCGCTTATCTGAAGGGGTAGAAAAACTTATTTGCCCATTAACGACCCGAACCTTAATGGCGGCTGCCTTTCCTGGCCCAGGTTTGCATGACAAGTTTTATACCGATGATCAGATTAACATCCTTAATGTGATCCAAGATACTGTGGGCCGTCACGATACATTTAACCTAGCGTGCAGTGCAAAGTATTATGATGACACTGGCTACCCTGGCCACACGAATTGTTCAGACAACTTGAACGAAGTACTGGGACCCATGGGTGTAGCACCACGTAAAGGCTGGCCCGCAGTGAATTTTTTCTTTAACACTGGCTATGATGATTACGATCAACATAGCTCTTGCCAGCCTTGGACTCGCCCTGGTGACTACGTATTAATGCAAGCTCAGGTCGACCTTGTTTGCGGCTCAACAGCTTGCCCAGACGACACCAGCCCAGCTAATGGTTGGAACCCAACCGACATTCACGTGCGGATTTACGCCGCTGATAATCACTTTGAGAAAGGCAATGCCTTCCGTAAAAATGCCATAGCGGATTCAACTATGACCAAGAAAACAGCATTCCACGACCGCTTCGCCACCATGACTCAGCACTTTGTTGATTACAATGGCTATTGGCTAGCCAACCATTTTAGTAACTATGGTGCCATTACCGAATACTGGGCATGTCGTGAAAAGGTTGTATTGATGGATCTAAGCCCGCTGCGTAAATGTGAAGTGTTGGGGCCAGATGCTGAGAATTTATTAAACTACGCAGTTACCCGCAATATCCGTAAGCTTGCCATTGGCCAAGTCATTTACACCGCCATGTGCTACCACAACGGTTGCATGGTAGACGATGGCACTGTTTTCCGTCTTGGTGCAGATAACTTCCGTTGGGTTGGGGGTTGTGATGGCGCCATTGAATGGTTACGCAAAGTGGCGATTGAGAAGAATTTTAAGGTAGTGATCAAGGACTCTAACGATCAATTACACAATTTACCTGTGCAGGGCCCACTCAGTGGAGAAACTTTGAAGAAAGTGATTTTCACACCTGATAGCCAAACAACCATTGAAGACTTGCGTCCGTTTCGAATTACCCATGGCCGTATTGGTGGACCTCAAGGAGCACCTGTGACTGTTTCCCGCACGGGTTACACTGGTGAGCGCGGATACGAAGTATGGTGTCACCCTAAACATGGTCATAAAGTATGGGATGCAGTTTGGGAAGCCGGACAAGAATTTGGTATCACACCGTTAGGCTTAGAAGCGCTCGACAATCTAAGAATTGAATCAGCACTCATTTTTGCCGATTATGAATTTAACGACCAAACAGACCCGTTTGAAGCCGGCATAGGATTTACCGTGCCACTTAAAACAAAAGACGAAGATTTTATTGGCCGAGATGCTTTGATTGAACGACAAGCGAATCCACAGCGCCAGTTGGTGGGTTTAGTGCTAGAAGGTGAAGAAATCGCCAGCCATGGAGAATGTGTCCGCGTAGGCCGCCAACAAGTGGGCACCATTACCAGCGCCGTGCGCTCGCCTATATTAAATCAGAACATTGCCTTGTGCAGCATGTCCATCGATCACATTGAACCAGGTACTCAGGTAGAGGTGGGCAAGCTTGATGGTCATATCAAACGTATTCCTGCAACCGTAGTGGGCATTTCTCACTATGACCCTACTAAATCTCGTGTTAGAGCTTAACGTGGGCTAGTGTTGCAACCCTTTTTTTGACTCAGGCAGCATCTTGGGTCGAAAAAATAAACAGGGCTTTGCCTGTAATCAAAGAAATAGTAAGGCGTAGCTACCAATAAAAATAATATCTGGAGGTATGCATTGTATGTTAAGCAAGCGCGCCATTACATTTGTAGTGAGTAAGTTAGCTCTTAGAACTGCTGTAGCTCAATTAGACTCACAAGAGTCGCCCATAACGACTACACATAGTTCAAGGCTGTTATTTAACAGCTGGTGTTTTTTACTTCTAGTTGGTAAATGCACTAATTTTAATAACTAAAATAATATTGAGGTCAGACTAATGAAATTTAGAAATATACTTATAGCCAGCGCAGCTGGTATCGCATTATCACTAACTGGTGTAGCCAAAGCTGCAGACAGCACAAAACCCATTGTTATACCCATCCACAACTGGTCTAGCCAAGTGGTTATGGCTCACGTAATTGGTGGCATATTTGAGAGCATGGGTAACAACGTTGAATATGTTCCAGCCGATAGCCAAGCCGTGTATGAATCTATCCGTAATGGCGACGTAACCATTTCTCACGAAGTATGGCAGTCAAGTTTTGGTGCTTCGTTCTATAATGCCATGGCTAAGGGTGGTGTAATTGACGCCGGTACTCACTCTGCAGCAACCCTAGAAGAAATGGGTGTACCAACTTGGGTCATCGAAAAAGATCTATGCCCTGGTTTACCTAGTTGGGAAGCTTTAAAAGGCTGTAAAGATGTGTTTACTACAGTGGATTCAGATGGCAAAGGGCGTTGGCTAGAAGGCCCACAAAGCTGGCATGGCACGTTAATGGAAGAGCGTATTGCAGCACTTGGTTTGGGTGATGACTACATGGTTAAATATGCTGGTGGTGCTTCCTCGCTTTGGGCAGAATTAGCTGCAGCTAAGAAAGAAGGTCGCGCTACCATTATCTTTAATTGGACACCAAACTTCACCGATGCTGAAGGCTTTACCTTTATTGAGTTCCCAGAGTACACTGACGGTTGTCGTGTAGTTGATGGTGGTGACGGAAGTTGTGGTTCGCCAAAAGGTTGGTTGAAGAAAGCAGCTAGCTACAAGTTTCCAAAGAGCCACCCTGCTGCGTATACTGCCTACAGCAAGATTTCCTTCTCTACAAGTCAAATTGGCTCAATGGCCGCTTTGGTTGACACAGACGGTTTGGATCACAAAGATGCTGCAGCTAAATGGCTTGCAGACAACGAAAACGTTTGGATGTCTTGGACTAAGTAATAGTTAAGTTAAGTTAAACGAATGTAATCTGAAGTAGCACAACCCTCTGGTTGGTATCCAACCAGAGGGTTCTTTTTTGACCTCATGGCCTATAACAAATTGTTTAAGAGGTCATCTTTAATTCCTCAAATATAAAATAATGAACGCGCCTATGTCTATGCAAAATGAAATGTCTCCTTCGGTCGAACCAGTTATCCGTTGTGACTCCGTTTATAAAATTTTTGGTGACAATGCAAAAAGCATGTTAAAAAAATCTAATGGCGTAGTAAATGCTGCTAAATTCCAAGAGGCAGGTTGCATCGTTGGAGTTAACAACGCTTCATTTGATATTCATGCAGGCGAACTCCTGATTATCATGGGCTTATCTGGCTCTGGAAAGTCAACCCTCTTAAGATGTATCTCCAGATTGACCGACGCCACTGCTGGTAAAATCTTCATTGAAGGTGAAGATATCCTTACCATGAATAATAAGCAGTTGATTGAATTACGACGCAATAAAATGGGTATGGTGTTTCAGAACTTTGCTTTATTACCCCACAAAACAGTACTAGAAAATATTGCGTTCCCATTACAAGTCAAGGGAGTGAGCACTCAAAAGAGTGTTAAAAAAGCCAAAGAAATGATTGACTTAGTTGGCCTTACTGGTCGTGAAGACTATTTTCCACGACAGCTATCAGGTGGGCAACAGCAGCGCGTCGGCATCGCACGCTCACTTGTGATTGAACCCGACATCTGGTTTCTAGACGAACCTTTTTCTGCACTTGACCCTCTCATTCGCAAGGAAATGCAAGATGAATTCCTGCGTTTGCAATCAGTACTCCACAAAACCATTCTTTTTGTCACCCATGACTTTGATGAAGCTTTGCGCTTGGCTGATCGCATTGCCATCATGAAGGACGGTATTATAGAACAACTTGATACCCCCGCTAACATTGTGCTTAACCCTGCCACAGAATATGTGCGCAAGTTTACTGAGGAAGTGCCTCGAGAAAAGGTATTAAAAATTGAATCTGTGATGGATGAATTTGATTCAACTGAGTCAATGAGTGATTTAAAAGTGCAAAAGGATGCCATTATTGAAACAGTTGCCGAAGGTATATTAAGTTCCAGTAAGCCTGTAACGGTGATCAATGAATTGGGCCAAACAGTGGGCGTCATCAATGCTGCAAAAATTATTCATGTTCTCTTTGGCGACCACTCAAACCAGAAGAGTGAAACCGTATTATGATTGAACTATTCAAGCAGAGAAAATACCTACAGTTTATTTTATTATTGGTGGTTTTTATTCTGTTAAACCAGCTTATTGTGCCTTCTGAAACTAACATCCTATGGCGCCTACCCCCATTAATTGAGGCATTTCCACTATTTATTAATGACTCCATTAGTTACCTAATGTTTGACTGGTGGCCCATTGAGGTATACGACCCAGACATCGAGGAATATGAACAAAGCCCATTAGTGCGTGAATTTACCCGAATGATATCAGGGTTTATTTTGTTCATGATCGAATTAATCCGTGAAATAATGCTAGGCGGCGCAAAAACGATCGTAGCGTTTGCCGGTTGGGACTGGGTAACAGAAAATCCGTGGGCGAGAATGCCTGGTGTACCTTGGACAGTGGTAGCTGGTGGCGCTACCATCCTAGGCTATAAGCTAGCTGGACGAGGTCTGGCTCTATTGGTTGGTCTTTCAATGACGTATATTTCTGTATTTGGTCAGTGGGAACCCGCTATGCAGACCTTGTCTTTCGTATTAGTTGCCGCCCCAGTTTCGGTTCTTATTGGCCTTACTTTTGGCATATGGGCCTTTAAAAACAAACGCGTTGAAGCTGTACTCAATCCAATACTTAACATGGCTCAGATCATTCCTCACTTTTCTTATTTAATTCCAGTTATGGTATTTTTTGGTATTGGTGATCATGCGGGTGCTATTGCAACGGTTATTTTTGCCACTCCACCTATGGTGCGCCTTACCCTACTAGGCCTCAAAAAATTGGGCCCTGAAGTTGCTGAGTCTGGCATGATGAGTGGTTGCAACAGTTGGCAACTATTAACCAAAGTAATGGTTCCAACGGCCCGTCGCGACATATTGATTGGTGTAAACCAAGTCATAATGCAATGCTTAGCCATGGTAGTTTTAGCGTCGCTGATCGGTGCCAAAGGACTAGGCATTGATCTTTTGATCGCTCTTAACCGCCTAGATATAGGTAAAGCCACAGAAATCGGTATTTGCATCGTATTAATTGCAATTGTTCTCGACCGGATGTCACTGGCCTGGGCTAATAAGCAAACAGACTATTTTTCTGAACTGTCTTTTATTGGTAAGTACAAGTACTTTATTTTGTTTGCGGTACTTTTTGTGATTGCACTAGGCTTAGCTTCTGTGGGTCAATTCATTTTTCCAAAAGGTTTCAATTACCTTTACATCGTGCCGCATAACAAGGGCATTTCCATCGCAATTTTTTTGCAGGCTGGTGTTGATTGGATATGGGACACCTACTTTTTTGCCCTCAAAGTCTTTAACGAATGGTTAATTCTTTCTGTATTGTTGCCCGTTAAAGCTGCTTTTTTGGCCATGCCTGTAGCTGCGACATTTACCCTAGTAATGGGTGTTGGATTTATAATAGGAGGCCTTCGAGTGGCATTAACAGTAGGGGGGTTTTTGTTATTTATTGCACTTACTGAATGGTGGGATCGAGCATTGATTACAGCATACCTAATGAGTGTATCTGTAATCGTCTCAGGCATAATTGGTATTACGTTGGGAACATTGTGTGCACAGAATGCAAAATCAACGCGCTTTATTCTGACCTACTGTGATACCTTCCAAACCTTTCCGTCGTTTATTTATTTAATCCCAGTAATGATGCTATTTGGTATCACTGATACCGCAGTAGTCATTGCAATTATTGTTTATGCTTCAATCCCTGCCCTGCGCTACACCGTAGAAGGCCTATTGAGTGTCCCTGAGACGTTGCACGACGCAGGAACAATGTCTGGAGTGGGTCGCTTACAACGCTGGCTATCCATTGAATTACCCATGTCATTCCCGCATATAGCGTTGGGCATTAATCAAACCGTGGTGTTTGCACTGTCAATGGTCATTATTGGCGCAATGATTGGTACAGATGATCTTGGTCAGCTCATCTTGGGTTCCCTTTCAGATAGGAATGGCGTAGGTGATGGCCTAATTCTGGGCATTTGTGTAGCCTGTATTGGCCTTACTATTGACCAGATCCTGAGAACTTGGGCGAATCAAAGAAAACTGGCACTGGGCCTCAATTAAGCGTCAGTTAGGCTAGGCTTACTACCCTACCAAGCCTATTAGGGCTCTAGTTACAAACTAATTCCTTACTGGAACCTCAGTAACTGTGCCGCGTTGAATTGCACCTGATTTATCATACAGGGGTAATTCAGCCAACTTACCTTTATGCATTTGACCATCAATACAACCCACACTAACTGCGGTGTCAGGCAAAGAGCCTGATTTCTGTATTAAACCAATGCCAATGCCTTGTTGTAGATAAGGTGACACTGCCCCAGCAGTGACTTTACCAATGGTTTGACCATCGATCATGATGTGACCTCCAATATGTGGCTCAGCCTCACAAAGAAGGCCTATTAAGCGAGTTTCTTTAGAGCAAAGCTTCAGCGCTGACTGGCCTATGAAATTGTCTTTTTTTTCATCAACAAATGCACCTAACCCCACATCGTATGGAGTGGTCGTATGGTCAAAATCTGAGCCTGCGTTAAGAATACCTGCTTCAATCCTGCGGATGTTAATTGAGTCAAGTCCAGAGATGTCAATACCATACGGCTCACCAGCCTGTTTTAGATGATTCCAGAGAGCATTTGCATCATGCTGGGGCTCAGTATAAAACTCCCAGCCTAATTCGTTAGTATAACCAGTACGCGTGATCACCAACTCCTGTCCTCCAAACCTGACCCTAGTCATTGCAAAATAGCCAAATGGCTCAGGCATTCCATCATCACTGGCTGCTGCCAGTACTTTCATGGCATTGGGGCCTTGAACCTGAGATATAAATATTTTAGGGTCGGTAATTTCAACATCTAAATCTACTGCGTGGGCTCTAGCCCAACTGTAGAAGTCACCATCAGCCTGACCATACCAAAAACAGTCCTTAGTGAGCCTCAATAAAATACCATCAACTAATAATCCCCCGTCTTCATAACATGCAAGCCCATAGGCACAACGTCCAATTTTGAGCTTAGTAATATCCTTGGTGAAAAGCTTGTCCAGCAAGCGTTCTGCATCAGGGCCCTTAAACTGAAGTGGCAGTTCACCCGTATTTAACACAACAGCTTTTTGACGCAAGAGCCAGTAACCATCTATGGTTGATCGGTGTTCAAAACAACAAGCCATTAAGCGACGGTTATACACGCAATAACGTGGTCCCAATGGACGTTCAATTTCATGAAATCGATGACGTGTTAACCCAAAATCCCAACCTGCACCAGCTATATTGGTGACTAAATCTCGTGTCTTACCATCGCTAGAAGGCATTGTAGTTCCTCATAAATCAATTTATTTTAGTTCTAATTTAGTTAACTTGACGCTTCAATGAACAATTTATAGAAGTGATGAACACTATTTTTTATTAATGATCATTTGTGACAATCTATACTTTTGGTTTAAAATTGTCAAACATGATCATTTACTCACCTAAGCGATTGAACTATGGCCCGCCCATCTCTCCAAACTGAACGTAAAAAAACTATTATGGCGGCCTTTACGCGGTGCATTAGTAAACTGGGTCTAGAGGCAGCGTCCCTTGATGAGATCGCGAAAGAGGCTGGTATGCAGCGCAGCTTAGTGCGTCACTTTGCAGGTAACCGAGAGGACTTGGTCAGCCAAGTGGCTGATTATATCGCCAGTGAGTTTGAGTATATATGGCAAGAGCAAAGCCATCTCCATCAAGACGACCCCTCAGATGATTGGTTATTAAATGCGTTGTTTACCCCTAAACCAGAAACCCAATATCAAATCATGTTGCCCGCATTTTATGCTCTATTGTCTTCTGCCCACCGCTACCCTAGCGTAAGGGTGCGGATGACTCAATGTTTCGAACTTTATGTCACTGACCTTAGCCTCAAGTTACAGGCTCGACATTTGCAAGCAAGTTCAAATGACTGCCAGCAGGTAGCTCTTGGTATCATCAATATTTATTTCGCGTGGGATAGTTTGCGCGGCCTAGAGCTAAACCCAACACTCGTTGGTAATAATGATCAATTGATTAAACGGCTACTCACTAGTCTTAATTAAACATAAATGTCTACTCAGTATTAGCCCTATAAAGCAGCAAAATTTCAGCTTTCAGTGTTGCTTCTTTAATAACCACGTCTACTGCTATAATGCGACCCATAATTGCATAGGTATTACTTATGAAAAGCCATCACATTCTAATAGTTGAAGACGAAGCGGTTACACGTACTAAACTAGCTGGCTACTTTGAGTCAGAGGGTTATCGCGTCACGGCTGTGGGTAGCGCTAAAGAAATGCGGCTTGTTCTTAGCCAAGAAGACATCAGCATGCTCCTGTTAGATATTAACTTGCCCGATGAAAGTGGTTTATTGTTGGCCCGCGAAGTCCGAGCCAAAAGCAATATGGGTATCGTGCTAGTGACCGGTAAAACCGACGATATTGATCGCATTGTTGGACTAGAAATAGGTGCCGATGACTATGTGACTAAACCATTTAACACGCGAGAACTTTTGGCTCGAGTGACCAATTTATTGCGACGCATTCATGACCATAGTGAAATCCCCATGCAACACAAGTCAATCTATCATTTTGATGGCTTAGTATTGGACGCCTCCCGTCGGCATTTATTGGGGCGTGATCAACAAGAAATTAAATTAACTAGAGCTGAGTTTGAGCTCTTGTTAGTCTTTATCGCCCACCCTAGCCAAATGCTTAACCGTGATCGTTTATTATCCCAAGTGACTCACCGTAGCTGGGATCCGAATGACCGGACGATTGATGTGTTAATCATGCGTTTGAGGAGAAAGTTGGAACGAGACTACAAACACCCAACACTGTTCACTACCGTTCATGGCGAAGGTTATTTGTTCAGTGGTATAAACGAAAATTAGTGACTAACCTATATGTGCGGCAGCCCAATTATTAAGGGCTTTCTGCGAAGCTTTAACCAGACTGGGTAAATCTTCTAAAATTAAATCAGTACTTGTGGGCTGGCCATATTTAACTTGGCTTTCTAACTGGTTGATCAACTGATACAATGTTTCAAGTCCCAAACTACCTGCAGCGTTTTTAAAATTGTGTGCCACATCGCTGACCTTCACCCAATCTGTTTGTTGTCTCGCTATCGTAATCGCCTCCATATTTTTACGACAGGCTTGGGCAAAAAGGTTGACCATCTCTAACATACAGGCCTGACCCAACACACTGAGGTCATCATTGAGTAGTTTTTCATTCACTAACTGAGCAGCTACTTCATTAGGCATTGATACTAACCGCTGTTGCGCTCTGCTTACGCCCAGTAGCAATTCATTTAATCGCTCTGGGTCTATTGGCTTACCTAAAAATCCATCTAAACCAGAGCTCAAATAAGAATTAACCTCTTCAGGAAAGATATGCGCCGACATAGCAATAATTGGGATTTTCAATCCTAAACGTTTATGCACTTGATGCATTCGAAGTGTGGTTTCAACCCCATCCATACCCGGCATACTGATGTCCATAAGAATAAGATCAAAATTTTGCTCCGCCATAGTTAGCGCTTCAAATCCATCTTTCGCTAAGGTCACACTATGTCCCTCATGACATAAATAGCCTTCTACTACGATGCGGCCAATGTCGTTATCCTCCACCAAAAGCACACTCATACTAGACGGTGGAATTTTAGGTTCAACATTATTAGATGTCAAAGGTGCCCATTCTAAGTCTGGCCAATAGGGTAGCTCGAACCATACTTTTGAGCCTTGCTTTATATCGTTCTCAATACGGCTATCGATACCAATAGTCCCTTCCATGGCTTCCACCAGAGTTTTACAAATAGACAAGCCTAAACCCGTGCCGCCATAGCGTCGAGAGGTCGACACATCATATTGGGTGAAGGGTTGAAACAGGGTCTGATGCATGGCTTCAGGGATGCCTAACCCTGTATCACCCACTTCAAAGCGCAAGCGTTCGCCCTCACCATCGTCTTCCACTAAGCTAATGTGAAGCTCAATATAGCCAACCGTGGTAAATTTAATGGCATTACCTAGCAAGTTGAATAACACTTGCTGTACTTTACCCTGATCGCCTATCAAAGTTTGGGCCTTAAGGTGCTGGGGAATATGCACATCGAGTTGCAAACCTTTTTCTGCTGCAGCGCCCAACATTAGGGCCACCATATTGGCCTCTACCTTGGCTAACTCGAAGGGCAACTGCTCTACCTGCGTATGCCCCTGCTCTACCTTGGCATAATCTAAAATACCATTCAAAATACCCAATAAGGCTTCTGCAGCAGCTTGGCTTAAACCAATGTACTCCATTTGAAGGGAATCCAATTGCGTTTTTTGCAACAACCTCAACGTCCCCAGCACACCACTCAAAGGGGTGCGAACTTCATGACTCATTGTCGCCAAAAATGCAGTTTTAGCCTGGTTTGCTTGTTCCGCTTCTGTGCGGGCAGTCTCATGCTTTTCAGCCGTGGCTAGTAGCTCTTGGTTGAGCTGCTGCAGCTGTCCTGTGCGCATCTGTATCTCTTGCTCTAACTCTGACTGATAGTTTCTTAGACGCAGTTCTACTGCCTCTTGCTGGTGTTCCAGCTGTTGGCGGGCGAGGGCATTTTCTTTAAACACCTGTACAGTTTTAGCCAACCGACCTAACTCGTCAGAACCACGAATTTGTAATTGATAGTCTAAATCACCCTGAGCTACAGCTAAAAATGCTTGATTCAACTGGGTGAGTCGGTGAAAAAGATTGCGCTTAACATAAAACCACAAAACGCCTATAGCAAGCACTGCCAAAATTAAACACGCCATCAATAATACATTACGTCCATTAGCCACAGCTTTACGCGCTTCGTCTGTAGCTTTTTGTACTTTTTCACCAGCCGCTCTACTGGCGATGTCAGCTTGTGTCTTCAGGGCTTTAGTTAAAGTGGCACTAGCATTATTGAGCACGACTAATTGGCGATGTACGTCTATGCTACTTCGTTGCAGTGAAAACAGATTGTTTGCTCTACTGGGCGCAATGTTTGCTTTGACGACTGACAACAAGTCTAAGCCCTGTTGACGACGTCCTGGGTCGTTGACTTCGGCAATACGGCGTTTAAGGATTGTTATATTAGTTTGAATTTCTTGCTCAAGTTTATATAAAGCAGGCACATTAGTTTGCTTGAGTAAAAGACTCAATAAACCAATGAGATTAACTGACCGCTCACGCAACTCGTACATCCGGTCCATATGGTCCAAATCCACTTCAATGAGGCGATCAAAAGCAAAATACAGGGCTTTTTCTTCCGTATTAGCGTCTGCCAAATCATACAAACTGGAGGCTACCGCTGTGGTCATAGTGTTCGCATTGGCAACTAAAGAGGTGCTAATATTATGGATCTTACTCATGGCAAGTAAGGTTTCAGTTTGCAGCACGCGCGCTTTTTGTAAATAATTTAAACGTTGCTTAACCAAGTTGATTTGGCGCACTAGGTTATCATTAATACTGGCACTCATATTTGCCAACATGAAGTTTTTGGAAGCATAGTCACTGTCACCGACTTTGCCGCTGGTTGAATCTTTGAGTTGCTGTAATTGATATTCAATGGCAGTCGTAATTTGCTTTCGCTCAAGCTCATTAGTGACACCCAAAAGTGCGGGGGCGGCAGTCGCTAAACTGGCGTTAATTTCTGCTAAGCTGTGAGCGACCATGATGCTAGGTATCGCTTCGTCAATGACTGAGTTTTGTTTACTGGCCACACGCTCATAACCTTGCCAGCCAATGACAGCAGCAACTAATAACAAACTAATGGTTAAGGTCATGGCCAGCAGCAATTTACTGCCGACGCCAAGGTTGACAGCCATAGGCACTCAAAAGGTAGACTAACGTAGGCGTAAAATACCACAATACAAGATGGTACCAAAGTCGCTTTTATTCATCACATGGGACACAAGAGATAGTGAACACATGATTTCTCATTTAAAACATTGTTTAAGCTTTATTGCATGTCTAGGGATCAGCGCCCCAACTCAGGCTGTTTGGGACATCGTCGCTTGGGATCCTCCACTTGTCTATGATGGCCAAACCCGGTCATTAATGTACCAGCCCATAGCGGAGGCCAGCCAGCCATGGCATTTGTGTGTCACTTATCCCCATCTTAAAGACCCTTACTGGCTGAGTGTTAACTATGGCATGGTAGAAGAGGTTAAAAGACTAGGCGTTAATATGCGGGTGCTTGAAGCTGGGGGCTATCCGCAGCTAGCTACTCAAGTCGATCAACTCAGGCATTGTGTCGATGCAGTCAGTGATGCCATTATTGTTGGCACTGTTTCTTTTAATGGTCTATCGCCTAGTATCCGTACAATTGCAAAAACCACACCCGTTATAGCAGCCGTAAACGACATTGCCAACGTCGGCATCAGCGCTAAAGCGGGTGTGTCTTGGTACAGTATGGGACAAAAAGTGGGCCAATACCTTGCCCAACGTCACCCAACTAAGGGGACCAATGAAGCAAAAGTGGCATGGTTTCCTGGCCCTAAAGAGTCGGGTTGGGTGGGTTTTATCAATGATGGTTTTCATGATGGCATTGCTGATTCAGGGGTTAGCATAGTGGCTGTGAAATGGGGTGATACTGGCAAGGAAATTCAGCGTAATTTGCTGCAAGAAGTGTTGGAGGAAACCGATGATTTTGATTACATCGTGGGTACCGCGTTAACAGCAGATGCCGCTGTGAGTGAATTACTTAATCGCAATTTACGTGGCAAAATTAACATCGTTTCTACCTATTTTACGCATAATGTATTTCGCGGTATCAAACGCGGACATATTTTAGCAGCCCCAACTGACTCCCCTGTATTACAAGGCCGTATAGCAGTCGATCAGGCTGTTCGAATTCTTGAAGGGAAACTCACAGAACCCCACCTGAGTCCTCGTATACTCATGATTGACCAACAAAATGTAGGTAGTTTTGACACAACTACATCATTGGCCCCTGCCTCATTTTGGCCTACCTTTGAGGTTAAATCAGATTGACTATACTGTAAGAAGGCGTATTTCAGTCACCTCAGGCAACACAAAAAAATCGACAAGTTAGCATTTTAGGTAAAGAGAAAATTATGACTTATAAACTATATTACGCAGCAGAAAGCGCCTCAATGGGAATCCGCTTGATTTTAGAAGAGCTAGGAATGCCCTATGAGTTAATACAATCAACCACAGACAAAGACGTACAACGCCCCCCTGAGCAAGTATTGATCAACCCCAATGGCTGGTTACCCGTTTTAGTGTGGGATGAAGGGGCCATGTACGAAGCCGCGGCAATTACTATATTTTTATGCGATCGCCACCCAGAGGCAAATCTCGCACCGCGCTTTGATAATCCACAAAGAGGGGTTTATTTACAAACATTAGTGTATTTTTCTAACTCTGTTCAAAACGCTTTTCAACTCGGTTACTATCCTGATCGGTTCGCAGATACGCTCGAAGGTGAACAGAGTGCAAAACATCGAGGGATCAGGCGCTTACGTGAAACATGGACAGTAATAAATGATCAGATTGGCGATAATACATGGGTGCTGGGTGAGCAGTTTAGCGCCGTTGATATCTACCTTTTTATGCTCACCACTTGGCTAGATCCCCTGCGGGAACATCCAACAATTGACGAATTTGCTAACGTCAAGCGCATCGCTGATGCAGTGAGCAATCGACCCAAAACACGAGCCATATACCGCATCAAAAGGCAGACATTTACACAAGGGTGAATACAATGTAAGCATAGGAGCTTTATCTCAGCCCTGATAAAGGCAAAGTTCACCCCTCAGGATTAAGAAACGCTAACTTAAAGCGCATGTTCTCAATACGCGGCTCCAACCTTGCCCCAAAGTGGGCCACTGTGGTTTCCCACTGCTGACCTGGAATGGCCACGTATACGCCTTGCTGTTGCACTGCTAAGTTTTCTAGCTGGTCTAAACGCACTGGTTTGGCCTGATTATGGCTATAAAAACGTGCAGAAAACTCAAGTTCAGAACCAAGGTAATAAAGTCTTGACCAATTACCAGAGTCTCCATTACTTGGCTGTTGCGCAACGTATTCAGCAATGCGCTTTTCTGTTTTCATTAAATCGTTATTGTTGGCAATTAACACACTAAAAACCAATGCCCCGATGGGCATCAACCACATTACTATGGTAAAGCCTAGCTGACGCCATTTTTGTCCATTATTGAGTTTGACCATGGCCCAACCCATCAGCAAAGCAAATGCCGGCATCGAGGGCAAAGCATAGGTCCAGATTACATTGCCTGCTGGTGTAAAGAAGACGGGGGTGACTAATGCCCACAGTAACACATACATGATTGCTGGCTGTTTAGCAGCCTGCCAGAGGGATTGACGCCAACGGCTCTTAAACAGGTGGCCAATCAGTAATAACAACGCTAACGGCCCCCAAGGCAAAGACCCAACCAACCAATACAGCCAAATCATACCTTTGGGTTCTTGGTGGGCACGGCCATAGAGGTCCCCCGACCAGCCTGGATCCACAAAGCGCATAAAGTGTTCGCCCACAATAAAATAGTTAATGAAACCTGGAGTTTTTAGTTCTGCTAATATGTACCAAGGTAAAGCAATCACTAAGGTGAGCAAGATGCCTCGCACCCATGGCATTGAGCGCAAGTAAAACATGAGCTTACCTTGAAGCAATATCCATACGCCTATAGGTGCGCCACTAATGACTAGTGCCAGCGGACCTTTGGCCAACAAACCAATGCCTAAACCAATAAATAATCCATAGCGCCAATACCAACATTTTTCTTTGGGTGCTAAATAAAATGCCACCATAGCCCAAGTTGTTCCCAACACTAAGAAGGGGTCTGTCATCACCGTGCCTGCTGCTAAAAAGGTGAGTAACATGCCGCTATAAACAACTAAGCTGGCTAAAGCCACTTGGGTATTAATCACAGAAAGAGCAAGACGCCATAGCATCC
>Ga0307997_10000261_pt1 | contig 23836 bp, 4 predicted proteins | sample Davwhametageno36_FD_203165 | JGI IMG/M metagenome (GOLD analysis project Ga0307997, IMG submission 203165) | Marine microbial communities from Davis Island wharf, Antarctic Ocean - #36 | ecosystem: Environmental > Aquatic > Marine > Unclassified | place: Antarctic Ocean: Davis Island wharf... | reverse complement strand
CCTGATCGTCTGCACCCTCCTCCCCCTCCTCTCCCTCCTCAACGTCTTCCTCTCCCTCCTCCAAATCTTTTTCCTCGTCTTCTTTGCCTCTCTTCTTCTCTTCCTCTTTCTTCTTCTTCTCGTCCTTCTTTCCCTCTTCGTCCTCCTCCTCCTCCTTCGTTCTCGTCTCTCCCTCCACCTCCTCGCCCTCGATCGGCGCATCCTTCTCAAACTTGTCATCCTTCCCACCATCATCCTCCTCTTCGTCTTCCGAGTCATCTCCCCACATCTTCTCGTCCACGACGTTTTCTTCCTCCTCTTCTAATTCTCCCATCTCTCTCTCCATCTCCTCCTCCTCCTCCTCCTCCTCCTTGTCCTCCTCCTCCTTGTCCTCCTCCTCTGCTTCCTCCACGTCCTCCATCGTTCCCTCGAAATCATTCGTCATCTCCACCCCCTCGTCCTCCTTCTTCTTCTCACCATCCTTCTTCTCGTCTGGTGGTAGCTGCTCCTCGTCCTTCAGACCCAACACCTGCTCTTCGTCCTCAATCTGATCTGACACGTCCTGCTCTCCGTGTCCCTCTCCCATTCCCGTACCCTCTCCTAAATCATCGTCATCCTCTTGATTCTCCTCATCCTCATTCACGTCGTCCTTTCCACAAAATCCATCGGCCATAAGATTTCGAAAGATTCGAACGAGGACGTAGCCAAGCTTGCCCATGCTCTTCACCGACGCAATGTTATGCACCAGCAGAGACTCGGACAATCGACGGACGTGTCTCAGCACCATTCCCACATTCAGACACAATCGGAGACAGTCACGCACGACATCCTTGGGGGAGGACGAGCGAAGGAGAGAACGAAAATGTTTCAAGACCTGAACAGAAGAGGCAGAGATTCTCACCAAGTCCAGGGACTCTAGACAGAATGCCGTATGCTTCTGACACTCCATCATGGACACGTGGTCTCCCTCCTCCTCTCTTGCTCTCCGAAGCTCTCGCATCTCGTCGTGTCTCTTGTTGACCTTTTGAACGGACAAAAGGATGCACTTCATCAGCTGGTCGCGGGAGGATAAAAATGATTGCAACAGTTGGTTGTCAGACGCATCCTGCTGCTGCTGCTGCGCCCCCCCCGTCAGCGTCTCCTCATTCTTCTTCTCCTCGTCGTCGAGTAAAGCAAGAAGATCGACCACGGCGCGCACGGGCAAACTTGGTTGATGCTCACGGCACGAGGCCTCGTCTCTTTCTCTTCTTCTCTCCGTCACCACCACCATCTCTCTCATTGTGTCTATCACTCTTTTGAGAGTACGCACTCCCTGCTCGGAATAGATCTCTGAAGAATTTGGACCTGGAACCACTGGAAACGTGCCATCCTCCGAGTAGTGCTGCTTGAGCGACGTCAGGCTGGCATGGATTAACTGAATCGTCGTCTCCAGCGTCGATGTCCATGACTGTCTCTTGGCTACCACCTTTGACTCCGATGCAGAGGAGGAGGAGGAGGAAGAGGAAGAGATGGAGGCAGCAGCATCCTCCTGCTCCTGCTCCTGCTCTTGCTCCTGCTGCTGCTCCTGCTGCCTCGTTTGTTTCGCAACTGCTTCCATCTCCTCCTCCACCACGAGTAGATCCTCCAAGACGTTAGAGATTCGTGACAGCTTGTTTGACATTGCTAACATCTTGTCGTGAAGCGCCAGGTCTAGCTCCTCCTCTCTCCCCTCCCATCTCTCCATTTGGAGACAGAAGGCGACGACTGATCCGTGTCCTCGCAGACTGTGTTGGAGTACACTTCTACTTCGCAAACTTGCAAGCATCAGATTCTCCGACGTTCCATGCATTGAGCGTGTCTCTTTGTCATTAATGTCCCCGTGCACCTGCTGCCGCACCATTGCACGCAGATTTTGAAGCTGGAGAAGAACACGGTAGTGATACTTGTTTGACTGTTTGTAAAGATCAAGAAGACGCTCCACTCCTACTCCTACTCCTTCCTGATCTCCTTCCTGATCTCCTTCACCACCATCACCAAGTGATCGTACCAAACGGACGACATCAAGCTCCTCGGGCATGGACACAGTGCATACCGAGTGGAACTTGCCCATGGCTGGTGGAAGATCCGACGACTGTTTTGACACTTTCTCCTCCTCAAGAATTTCGAGCAAGCGCACCAACGACATTTTCTTTGCGCTCTTAGTTCCTGACGATGCCAGTTTGGCAGCACGCACAATGACAGTGGTAGCCAACTCCTCGGCGCTTTCAGTCGATCTTTTTGACGACCAAGCAAGACCAAAGTCACGCAGCATCACGGGCTTGGATGGCTTAGACGAGCTCAAGGAGGATGAGTTTGACTGATAGTGCTCGGACAATCGATTGACCAGCAATTGTTTCTTGCCCTTCGAGTCCAAATCATGCTTGATCAACTCTGCTCGAAGATTTTTGACAGTCCATTTTTGAAGATCAGCCGACGACGGCATTGCCTCCGCCTCACTCATTTCTACATCCTCCTCCTCCTCCTCCTCCTCGACAGGCACCAGCAGCTTTCCCACGACTTTTCTCATTTTCTTTCGCACAGTTGCCACATCGTACAAAGCATGAATTGCTCTTGGTTGGACACCGCCCAGCATGGCACCGACTTCGTTCCACTCGCTCTCCTCCACCTCTCTTCCCTCCTCTCCTCTCACCTCTTCTCTCGCCACGTGCTCGCTCGCCGTCAAAGAGAATCTTTTCAGCGAGTCAACATCTAGATGGAGACTCACAAGTCCACCGGTTGTCATCAGCGACTCAAACACCGGACCACACTTCTCCTCTAAAATTTGACGCCACTCGACTACATGTCGGAACAGTAGACGGTGGCTTCTCTCACTTGTCTGCTGCAGTGAGTAGTAGGTTTGCTCGTCCCATTTTGCAATTTTTGTCATCTCTCTCACCTTTTTCTCGACAATGCGACGTCTGCTGTTGCGAGCGTGCTCAACGGCTGGCTCCATCAGGCTGTACACGTTGTGAAGATTAAAAAGCATAACACCCAAACGCAAGCGATCTTCCGATCTCCCACCAAACATCGAGATCCCATTTCTTCCCTCGGAGATGCACTGTCTAGCAAATGTCTTCACCATAGTGAGACGACTTCTTAAATCACCAAAACTTGACATGTGAAGAAACAGTTTGATATTTTCAAATAGTTCTAGCAGATACTTTTCGTTGTCTCGCTTGTCCACATCACCGCCACTACCCTCACCCCACAATGCGTCCTTGTCCGTCACCCACAACCACCTGTCCTCTTTCTCTTCTTTTCCAGTGGTACTGGTGGCGGAGGAGGAGGAAGAGGAGGAGGAGGAGGAGGAGGAGGAAGAGGAGGAAGAAGAAGAGGACACGCCTCCTTCTCCTCCTCCCTCACCACCGGCAAAACCAAGATTAATCACAGTGTACAGCTGCGGCCACCAACGACTTGCCTTTCTCTCGTACTCGACCGCTTCGTGGTCTAGCAAGCTCGACCAACTCTGCAGCTCCATTTTCCTCCAGCGAACGACCAGCTTGCTCATCGTGTCCATGTGTTCCGACAGCGATGTTGCACGTCCACTCACCTGCTCCCACTGCTGCGTCGTCGATAGCACCACCTCAACACCAGCGAGCACTGAAGATAGTGGTGCGGACATGGGTGTCAGGAGAACACGCGTGACCACGCGAGAGATGCGCGTGAGGAGTGAGTTGTCGGGCCACTCTGCAAGAAGCTCACTCACGCGATTCGACAGCGAATGCAGCGGCTGGACGACGCGTCTCGTCTCGGAGACGCAAGACTCGCTTCGAAATCGAAGAAACAAACTCTTGGCTCTTTCGTTCGATGTCAAAGCAGTTTTGAACGTCGATGTCGTTTGTGAGCTCCGTCCAGTGAGATCAGTCCCCTCGGTGGGTGCACTGGAAGCAGCACCACTGGCAGCAGGACCAGTGACAGTAGTTGTACCGGTGACAGCAGCTGGTGGTAACATCAGCGAGGTCTCCTGCCTGTTCCACTCCGTGTCCACACCAGCGCAGTTGTTGATGGACCGGCAGACTGCGTACATCAGCGATGCATCGTGGTTTTCATTCTCCACTGACGTTCGGACAGAGGTACGAAGAGTCGGTAGAAGATCAAGACTTTCATCAAGAATGGTTCGAATGAGCTTCTTTCTCTTCTCCAAGTGATACGCGCCATCGTTGGCTGTGTCCTCCTCCTCACTGCTTGAAATTTTGCTCTTTCCCTGGCTCTTCTTCTTCTTCTTCTTCCCCTTCTTCCCCTTGCTCCATTTGCTTCCTTTGCTTCCCTTGATTCTTTTTCTCTCCTCCTCCTCTCCCTTCTGGTCGTCGTACATTTCACTATGGACCAAAAACAATCTCGCGCTGTCCTCTGGTGTTGGCACAAATCTTGTTTCTCCCTCACCCTCCTCCTCATCCTCCTCCTCCTCCTCTCCATCTTCCATTCTCATTCTCAAGTCGTCATCCCCATCCAGCCCATCCTGATCACTTGGTCCCATCAGATCTTGATAACGTGCGTACACGTCTGGAAAAAGTTTACGAAACTCCTTCTCCTCCATCTTCTTCTCCTCCTCAGTGTCGTTTGCAACTCCACCACCACCATTGACACCGCTGACGTTTTTATACATGGAGCCTGCCGTCTGCTCTCTTGCCTCCTTCTCCTCTCGCGTAGTCTTCCAGTTCTCCACAAACGAATTAAAAATTCGGAACACTCTCTTTTCGCGGGGAGTAGGCAATGCGGCGATGGCAGTGGCGGTAGCGATGGCAGTGGCGGTAGCAGTGGCAGTGCTGGCCGTGTTCAACAACAGGCGCTCCACTCCTCTCCTTGATCTTGCGTTCTCCAGCCTCGTCTCATCCAGTGACAAATGAAACGTGCTTCTAGAAGCAGACGGGGAAGATCGCACACCCACAACGGAAGTCAAGGTCTCCATGTCAGAAGTTCCGCACAGCATCAGTTCTCTTCCTGCTCCTGCAGCGACGCCTCTGTCTCCTCCTCTACGATCTCCCATCCTGCTTGACGGTGTCGACAGCAGGTAATCCACAATCTCACCACCCCATTTTTCTTTTCTCGACCATTGGCTCCTTCGCAGCCAGTGGCGGTAGGTTGACACGAACGTTCTCGTCCTTCTTATCGACGCCAGCAAAGGAGTCAACACGTCGTTATATTCCACGTACTCTCTCTCCATCTCCGTCGTGAACCTACTCACGCTCTCCTGCCAAGTGGTCTCCGCACGCTCGCCCCGCTGCATCGACCGAACCTCCTCCTCCTCACTGCTGCTACCAGAAGAATTCCGGTGGAGTCCTGTCAGTATCGTGCTCATTTGCGTTGGATCTAGCAACGTCTCCTCCATTCTCCGCAGTGTCTTGATCAGAACACTGTACTTCAAGTTATCCTTCGGACGATGCACCATTCTTTTTGTCAGCTCCTCCACCTCCTCTTTGATGCCTCTCATTCGGGACTCCATTCTGACCGTCGTCTCGTCCAGCTCTCCTCCTTTGGACACGAGGTTGAACATTCGGACGATGCGTGATGACGAATTCAACCCTTCCGACTGCAGCAGCAGCGCCGACCTCCGGACGTGCGGTTCAATCGCTGGATCGACGGGAGTTTCAGGAACAAGAAGATGAAACTCAAGGAGCGACGCAAGAACGCCACATCTTGACAGAATGACATTGCGGCCTGGATCCATCATCGAAAGCGACAAGTACCGGTAGAGCTCTTTCACGAGCGGGACCACGAGTGGCTGCACCATGCGAGTGAATCGTCCCTCCTGTTCAACGTTGGGTTCGTCGCTGATTTCGTCGTCGTCGTTGCTGCCCTTGGTGACGCTCGACAACACGACTCTGCATCTCTCCTCAAGCTTGGAGCTATCGATCGATTCTCCACTTAAAAAGTCAGCCTCGAAGCGTGCCAGCTCCAGCATCAGCTGTTCGTCGGTTGCCTCGCCCAAGAAGACGTGGCAAATGCGAAGGTACGTCCGTGCGATGGTTCTCCTCTCGCATAACGTCGTGTCTTTCTCCATGCTACCGCCACCGCTGCTGCTTCTCACCCACCTGGAGGCGAGGAGGAGCTGCTGAATCTTCAGCTTTCTCTCATGGACTGTCACAGCGTGCTCCTTTGACAGCACGGACAAAACGTTGGACAGGCGCACACTGGCATGCAGAGGTGAGAGACGTGGCTTCAGCTCCTCCTCTCCTTCTCCTCCTAATCCTCCTCCTCCTAATCCTCCTATCATTCGCCTCTTCTTTTTATTTCTTTTTCCTACCGTCTCTACCGAACCAAGCAAAGACAAGGAGCTCTCGTAACTTTCCATTCTCGGAGCATCCGACAGTCTCCGATGCATTGTGCTCTCGATCTCAGTGATCGTCCGCTGGAGAAACGACGACAAGTATGCAAACATTGCGGAGATGTTCTTGTTTTTATCAGCAGTGACGTCCTCTGCCAGATTCGAAGTGGCCCACACCAAATGCTGCCACGGCATCAGATCTACGAGCGGACGCCTCGTCTTTGACAAGCAGAGCTCCAACCAATTCGACGCCTTGTCTCTGATCTCCACTAGGGTCATCACCAACCTTTTTGTGTTCTCGTCGTTTTCTCCTTCTCTCTCTCCCTCCAATACAACAACGCCATCCTCTTGGCAGAGCAGCATGCGCTGGACTGCCTGCAGCTCCGACAGCATGGAAAATTCGCGACGCAACGCAGAGGCTTCAATCGTCGGCCACAAGCATGCCACCGACCATTCCGATTCCAACTCGTTCAGTACGCGACTCCCGTGTCTGATAGAGTATGCCCTCTCTGACATTTTCATTGCCAAGTAGTCAGTGTCGCCATCGTGGTCCTCTCCGTTTCCAACATCGAACGATGTCACGTCTGTGTTGATCTCCTCCCGATATTTCTTCCTCGCCCACTCTCTCTGTCTCGACACCACTTCGATTCGTGAAATTGCTGACGCTACGTCCTCCTCCTTTGGTACCGCAGACATTGGTCGGCGGACATGGAGCAGGTGGCAATTCGCCCACTCGGCCGATGTCACTGCCTCCAAAGTGGTGCGACGAATCTCGGGCGATGACAGCAGTAAATCAACCAGATCTGCACGACCAACCTTGCCACCACTCTCACAAGCGTTTCCTTCTCCTCCTCCTCCGCTCAGTTCCAGCACATCGGCAATCGCCATACTGCTTGCAACGCCACGATCTCGGCAGGTCTCTCTCAGATCCAGCTGGCGTCCTGCTCTCCTTGCTTCTGCGACCTCCGCGCTCGCGGATGCGCATGGCGACACTTGCTTTCTTGCCAACAGCGGCGCAAACGTTGTGCTCATTCCTTTCTCATCACGAAGCAGACCTCGCTCAATCATGTCAGTCTTGAGATCCTCCACAGTGTTGAATAAATGATCCACCGACTCGTAGTTTTTATCCACTCTATCCACTCCCTCCATTCCCTCCATTCCTCCTCTCGCGAGATCTACCAGATCCATCGAGATTGACATTGTCCATGAAAGGTGGAGAACAACGGTCAGAAATTGATCCGTCTCTTCGAACGTCGACTCTCCACTTCCTTTCTTCCCAATTAAATGAGGTCCCAATGATTGGAGGGCACCAAAGGCAGCGGCACGAATCTCGAGAGACCGACGCACTACTCTCTCCACTTCGTCCGAAGAACGAATGCTTTCGTCCGCGTTAAGAAACGCTTGGTCGACGCAGCCATCCATTGACTGAAGGAGAGGCACCAGCATGGTTACGATTGTTGGCAAATCGCCACGCGCTCTCTTGCCGACGGACGCGAGATATGATAGCTGCAGAACGTTGGGACCCACTGTATTTGTGCTGCCAGAGACGAAGGATCCCTTTGTGTCGTGAGCTGATCGAGTGTGGTGCCAGTACTCGTCCTCGAGAGTCGACTGGAGAGCTCGGATCTGGACTAGTGGCCATCGTGACGACAGCAGGAAGATTCTTTGAGGAGCCGCCTGGAGGAGTGCCTGCCATGTGCTGGACGACTCGACGTAAGAGGGAGACAGTCTCTCTCTTGCGTGCACCATTGAGGTGGTGGTGGTGGAGCCAGCAGTGGAGCCTGTGATGGACTTTGCAGCAGTTCCTTTTTCCACGACAGCAGCGTCCAGCCATGACAAGAGAGTTGTCGCAATGGAATGCTGGAAGATAAGCTCGCAGACAGAGCGTGCGCGCTGACACTTGCGGATGGCAATCTCCGCTGTAATTGGAGCAGAGGAGCCACTAGTGTTGGCGCTCGTAGTGGTGCCAGTGACACCGTTGACAAGGAGCAAAAGTGCCTCCATTCGACGCATCCAATTGCTGACAGAGGATCTCATCGCAAAGCACAAGAAGTTCTCCTCCATAGATGTCTCTAAATTAAGCGAAAGCTTGGAGGTGGCACCAAGCATTTTTGCCAGAGGCAGCGGTGGGTAGATGGGCTCGGAGGTGGCTGATGCTTGGTCACTACCCTGGTGCTGCTCCTGTTCCGCCAGTTTCCTCTGCATATTGGACAAGTGCTGCGGTGACATTGACAACGCAATCTCTGGCATCGTGCTCCAACCACCACTCCTGTTCTCCTTCTCTTTCTCCCTTCTCACCATCCATTGAAGCACGTGAATTGACACGGCAACATCTTTGGAGTCGCGTCTAGTCATCATGTGAAATCTTGAAAAGACATTGATCGATGGCCAGATGTTAGGAATTGACATCATTGTACTATTCCTCCCTTGATTGAGTGCCTCCGTAATCCTCCTCCTCAGCAAGATGGTCTCTTTTCGCACTTCTCTCACTTCTCTCACTTCTCTCTCCTCTACTTCCATTCCTTTTAATTTTAACTCCAATCCTCCTTCTGCTGCTCCTTCTCCTCCATCTCTCAACTCTTCCATCACCACTACTTTGGTTGATGAGCAGCCCACGCTCAGTCGATCCAGCACGCTCCCGTAGTGGCTCTCGAACGAAATTACCACCGACTCCACGACGTCCTGCCCTCTCCTGACACGGCTGCTGACATCACATCCCCATCGATGCAAAAATCGCAAACTTACTCCTGCACCGCGTCTCGACGATGCCACCGACACCTCCATGTGAGTCTCTCTCATGACTCTTGACAAAGGACTCCCCACAACACCGCACTCCTCGTGAAGAAGTCGAACAGCGTCGACTACCGAAGTGGGAGAAGACAATCCTCCTTCTCCTCCTCCTGCTCCTCCTCCTCCTCCTCTGCTGTTGCCTCCTCCCGTGGGATCCTCAAAGTAGATCTCCACGCACCTGTTACGCATGGGCCGGCTGATAGGACCAAAAGATGAATCCATCGTTAAAAACAAACGGAAACCAGGATGACGTACGAGCGTCCTCGCTGTACCATCCGCACCAGTCCCACACTCGGATAAAACGAGCTCACCATCCTCCTCCATCAGCGAGTTGAGTCGATCCAGCACGGTAGCGCTGCAGAGATTGGCATGCTCGAGCACCAACCAGTCGCCGTTCTCCACTGCACGTACCAGCACTCCATCCTTCCACTCAAAGAAAGGTTTCTCCTCCTTCGTCACTCCAGACGAAGAACGTGAGAATCGTGCAAAAATTTTCTCCAGCGATGACAGCTCGATCTTCAGATGGGAGACCTCGCTAGTAAGCGTCGTATCATCAGGATTGGAGAGATGCTGAAGGTGTTGGCGCATCGTACGCAGGAGCTGCATTGCCAGCGACGTCTGCTGCTGAACGCAGGCGGCCTTGGATGTCGTCGTCGTCAACGTCGATCCTTCCCCTTGACTCGCACCCATATTGAGCGCCTTTCTCAGTGCCCACCTAACCTCCTCAATATTCTTCAGGAGATTGACAAATCTAGAGGAGGATCGGATCACCATTAGACGATCAAGACGGACGCTGAGATCCAGCAGTCCCGTGTACACGCTCCCATCCACTTGATTTGGGTAGGTCTGCTCATAACATCCCAACAGGTCGGCGGCATCGGTGGCGCGACTCAGCGCAATCTCGTGCAGGGTCGTTCCAGCGGAAGAAGCAAGCCAGCGGAGGGCAGTGGTCTTGCCGCTGGCGGTGGGACCCACGAGCAGGGTGGGCCAATCTCGACGAACGCATGTCATCATGTGACGGAGAGGACGACTCAGTGAGTGAGGGACAGCTACGGCAGCAGCAGCAGCAGCAGGATGCCGATCGCGATCGCCGCGTCGGAGCATGGAAGTTCCAATCGATACGACGTTCCGATCGACATCGACGCGAGGAAACAGATCAATGGAGGGAGGCATTCCACTGAAGATCTCTTCACACAAAATGGAGACAACGGCTCGATCAGATCTCGTCCGCATGCGCTGGAGGTAGATTACATCAACGTGCTCGAGTGCCCACAACCATCTCTCCTCTTCGTCGTCTACTTCTCCTCTCAATGGCCTGCCTCTTGCCGTCTCGGTCGTCAGCGTGCACCAACGAAAGACATCACGAAGATTAAAATCCCATGGAGCGCCATCACGTCCAAAGCTGCTCCTTCCTGCCGTCCTTTTTAGCATCTCCTGGTTGAAGCGGACCATTCGCTGAATTAACGATTTCGAGCAAGTTATGCCTTGCAGATCCTCCGAGACTGCCAGCAGATCAAAGCGATGTGCTGCAATGAAGACAAGATCTGATTGGAGGAGTGAATCAACATAAACTTTCGTAAATCGATTGAGAAACGATCGTGGGAGTCCCTTCCTGCCACCACCCTCCTGGAGAGGATTCTGCGTGGAAAAAATTCGAAATGACTTGGGACAGTCAAACGTTTGATCAATTTCAGGAATGTAAACTTCAGCACGATGATCCAAACATGCGTTCAGCCCCTCCAACACTGACTGCGGCGCCAAATTCAGCTCGTCCAACAGCACCCAGTCACCTGCTTTCAGAGCGCGAAGAAAGACTCCATCACACCACTGGAACTGCGGTGTCGTGCCAGCAGCTCCATCACTATCCGACTTTGACTCACTACCTGCACTCTCTTTGCGTGTTGGCTCCTGTTGTAGCGCCACTTCGCTCGAAGAGGAGGAGGAAGAGTTGGTCCTCTTTCTTTTCTTTCGGGTCCCGCCGTCGCTGCTCTGTGACACCGTGGTCGACATCGTCCCCCCTGCCTCCGCCACTGCCTTGTTGGCATCATCTTTCTCTTCGTCCGCACTACCACCACCCACGGGAAGATCAGCACCCAACAGATCAGCAATATCCGTCTGCTCGCTCAAATTAATTCGAAGAAGACGGTGTCCAGTCATTCTTGCCAGCGTTGCGATCAAACTCGACTTGCCAACACCAGGTGATCCCTCCAACAAAATTGGCTTCGACAGCTGCAGCGCGCGCATTACCCGCGTCAAATTTTGTGAAGGCGTCGGGGCGTGGAGCGCATACTTGGGTGGTTCAATCTCGTCCACCATCACCATCTCCTCGTCGCTATCTCTCTCTTCTCCCTCTGACTCCATGTCCATCGAATCTTCTCCTCCTCCAACACTAGCACCAGCACCAGCACCAGCACCAGCACCAGCACCAGCACCAGCACCACCCTCTCTGTTGCCTTTCCAGTGAGGTCCAACGCTCACACTGAACTGATCGTAACTCAGCGTTCCGTCCTCGGAGGAGGCAACGATCTCAGGAGGTTTTGGAAAAGATCCGTCCTCGCTTGCACGGAGGCGTCCAGTGGTAATGCTTCCCAACTCCGCACGACACTCTACGGGCGCCTGCTCCAGAAGAAATGCAAAAGAGTCTCTCCTTGCTCTCTCCGTCGCTCTCTCTGAAACTCCAGCACCAAGACCAAGGCCGTCTAACATGACCAGAGCACATCCGTGGACGTAGGCAGTCCATGGGGGGAGACCAACAGTAGAAGTGGAAGTGAAATGTTTTGTTGTCGAAGTGGCGGCAGTCGTGCCAAGGAATTCAATCCAACTGAGAATGTCACGGAGCGTCATGAAAAACGAGGATCTCTCTCCTCCTCCACCACCCTTTCTCTTCTTTTTCTTTTTGATTCCTCCCTCCGACTTGTTCGCAGCAGCAGAAGAAGATCGACCACCTCTAGAACTACCGAAATCTGCATCGTTGAACCAAGTGACAAAGTCTAGCATTGGCTCAGTAAACTTGACGACGTGCTCTCCATGCTTTTGCATTTGATCACGAATGATGCTCCGGAGATCATTTGGATCTGTAATCTCAGGTACCCAAATTTCAGTAAAACGATTTCGCAGTGCTGGCGACAACTCCTTCTTCCCAAAGTCACCACCAGGATTCATTGTTGCAAAAATTCTAAAGTTTGGATGCGCCACAATCTCCTCCACAACGTCACCACCCTTCTCTGCCAATGTCAACTTTCTTCCAGGCTCTAGCACTGAGTTCAAACGTTCCAGCACTGCGTCGTCGGCCAGTGAGATCTCGTCCAGAAGAAGAAACGATCCCTCTCTCATGGCTTGGACCAACGGACCGTCATGCCAACGAAACAAAGACACAAAGTTTGCGTAGTGCTCGAGGGATGACGACAGAATCTTCATCGCCTTGGTAACAACGGAAGTCTCGGCGGAAGCAGCAGCGACAGCAGCAGCAGCAACAGCAGCAGCGACAGCAGCGACATGCTGCTGCATGGACTCCTGCACTGCGCGCAAAAAGTCCGCCAAACGCTTCAAGACCACCGTATCGCTACCCTTGGGTCCACCAACACGGAGCAGTTCGTCAGGACGGTACTGTGTTTGTCCAAAATTTTGTGAAAGACCACGATTTTCTAATTGAATGATGTCGGCATACTCGGAAAGAATCGAATCCACCGAGTAAATATTGGTGCTTGAAGTTTGTCGTGACGACAGCAGCATCATCAGCTGATGCGCACCCTCTCGAAACAGACCAAGTGATCTCTCTCTCCCTCGCACGGGACGGAGACCACCAAGAATGTCACTGGTCTCCGTGTGCTGGTGGCAGTTGAGAATATATAATGTTCTTCCAAGTCTCTCTGCTAAAAGTTGACATGCTGTCGTCTTTCCGCAGCCAGTACCACCTACCAAAAGAACGGGCTCCATCACGTCGACCGATGCTGAGACAAGTGTGAACACGCGTGCCAGCGCATTGGTCAGCGACACACGTCCAATGCTGTGCACGACAGTCACGTCTGATCTCTCTGATTCTCCCGAGGACATGTCCACATCCTCTTTTCCTCCCTCTCCTCCCTCTCTTCCTCCCTCCCCTCCTCCCTCCCCTCCTCCCTCTCCATCTCGCATCGATCTCTCCTTGTCAACTCTCATCTCTCTCTCTTTCAGATACTCCTCCAACATCGCACGATTCGTATTGTACACTGCCTCCAACTCCATGTGTCTTTTTCCACCCAAGCAGTGCTTTTCAATCACCTCGCACACCACGTCTCTTTCCTCTTCGCTCCTCAGACGATCTCCTAACAAAAGAAATCCTTGCTCCGCCAACTCTTCTTTAGTACCAGGACGACGATTCGCCCATCTTAACAAATCGCGTGTGGTAATAAATCCATGCTTGCCAGCAAACAGGCTGCTGTTGTGCCGCCTCCGCTGCAGATCCTCCATAATTTTAATAACCTTGTCAGAGAAAGAAGGAGCAAGCGCACATCGTTTCTCTAAAATAATTTTCATTTCTAAATTTGGAATGTCGTCGACGTGAAGCTCTAAAAATCGATTTCGAAAAGCTCGCGATAAAATTTTTCTTCCGCCATAAACACCCGGTGGATTTTGTGTTCCAAATATCATGAAGGAGGGATGAGGACGCACAACCTCCTGAGTCTCTGGAATGAACAACTCGCGATTATCATCCAGCAGACGATTCAGTGCCTCCAACACTTCGCTGGGTGCTAAATTCAACTCGTCCAAAATAATCCAATAACCCATTCTTACAGCTTCTACCAAAAGTCCCTCCTTGAACACGAGCTTGCCGGATTGATCGCTGACATAAGATCCCATATACTCCTGCAGATCAGTATGCTCATGATTGTTAATTCGCACGCAACGGTGACCCGTATACTTTGCCAAATACTCTACCATCGTTGTCTTCCCACTGGACGTTGGTCCTTGCAGCAGCACTGGATATCGCTGCACTGCCACGCAGCAGCAAAGTCGATACAAATTCTCCTCGACGCATGGTGTCATTACGTATTTTGCTCTTCCATCAATTGGACTTTTCTCAGCCAAATCCACTGGATCTAATGGTCCACGTGGAAGCCAAACTCTTTGACACACAGTCCAATCATCCTTGCTGCTCTTTCTTCCACCAGGACGACCAGGCGCACTCCTTAAATCACTTTTGTCCATTTTAGGTGCAAAACATTCTAAAATAAGTTTTCGTAAGATTAATGCACTCTCTGGTTCCAACTGTGTCAAGAAAGACATCGAGAATCCCTCTACGAGAGCACGAGGAAGACGATATTTCCGATCATGAAAAATTCGTGTTGCCTCCAGCGCACGGCACAACGTACGAAGCGAGTACTTGGGTGATCTTCCTGCTCCATCAAACAATGAGGATTGAGACAGCATTCTTGCTCTCTTGTAAAAATTTACCATGTCTCCAATGGGTGGACGCTCCACACCGTCCATGTATCTTTTAGCAACGATTTCGAGATCACGCACATCGCGTAACTCGTCAACGTAGATCTCGGTAAGACGTGTGCGAAGCATGGGTGGCAGATCACGTTTGCCAACATCAGTAGCAGGATTCATGGCAGAAAACAGACGAAAGTTTGGATGACGAACGATGGGTGTCAGCTCTCCGTTCTCTGTCAGGACTAATGTCCCCTGAGCTCCGTCGAGAAGAGATGAAATTCTTTGGAGAGTCTCTGGCGAGGCAAGATTAATTTCGTCAAGAAGGACCCACTGGCCAGTGCGGAGTGCCTTGACGAGAGCACCCTCGGTAAAGGCAAAGACGAATGACTGCTCAATCTGTGATCGCTTGAGACCAAACCGAACTACGTCAGATGAGAATGTACGCCACTCTTCAAAGAGGCGAGCGCGATCGATTGAGGGTTGGGTGGTGGTGGTGGTCGTGGTGGTGAGGCGTGTCCTAGAGGAGGAGGAGGAGGAAGAAGAGGAGGAAGAAGAAGTGGCGGCAGGTCTGGGTCTCTTTTTCGAGACGGACATGTCGAAAGCCACAGCTTTGCTGCTCCTGCTGCTTTCCTCGTCCGCTGCTGCTGCTGCCACTGCTGCTGCCGCCACTGCTGCTGCCGCCACTGCTGCTGCTGCTGCTTCCTCGGTCTCTTGGACTCTTCGTGCCATGGTCACTGCTTTAGTCAGACCCTTTTCCAACTTAGCCCAGAGCTTCTTGTCGGATGCTTTTCTCACCATGTCTAAAAACTTTCGATTTGTATCTGATGAGAACGTCCGTTGGAACAACGACATAAATCTCGACACCAGAGGACGAGCGACTCTCCCAATGTCCACTGGCTTGAAACCTCCGAGAAGATCGGTAGTGTCGCTCTGAATGTTTAAATTTTGAACGACTAAATCTTGTCGTGTCAAGTGAGCGAGATGCTGCACCACCGTCGTCTTTCCGCAACCAGTCTCACCCACCAAAAGCACGGGTGAGTTCATGGCAACACAGCTGGCCAGACTCTCTAACAGTCGCAGCGACTGTCCCGTGTACGCAAATTTAGCAGCAGACTTTGCGGCAGCGTCGTCGCCAGAGGAGGAAGAAGCTGACGAGGAAGAGGAAGAGTTGGAGTTAGAGTTGGACATGACACGAGCGTAGCTAGCCAACGTCTCTCGCTTGACTGGAAGAGACACTCGACCAATTCGCACCGACTGATCCACAGATCTTTCCATTCCTTGGTCGTCGTCCTCCTCGTCCTCCTCGTCCTCCTCCTCATCTTCGTCAAACTCTACTGATGGTTGGTTGACGTTCAACACCTGCACTACACTCTTCTCCTGGACTTCCCACTCTTTGCTGACTACATGCGCCAGTGCAACTCGATCCTCCTCCTTACCAGGAGCACGACAAAAACAGTCCAGCGCCTCCACTACCACTCCCTCTCTCTCCTGCAGCGTCAGCACCCACTCTCTTTCCTCCTCCTCTCTCTCTTCTTCGTTGCTCACTATTCTCGAGCGAACATGTTGAAATCGATGGATTCGTGCGCCCCACTCAAAAAGATCTCGAAGAGTTGGCACTCTTCGAAGTCCACGAAACTTTTTTGACGTCTCCACCACTGAAAAAAATGTTCGCACCATGCGTAGACTGACGGATCGTGGCATGGAGTACCTCCTCTTTAAAATCTCACTCACTTCATCCGACTGCTGCGGTCGCACGTGTACAGTCACCCAGAAGGAGTCTAAAAAATTTGATATTTGTGCTGATCCACTCCTTCCTCCTGCCGTCCTCGTTGCAAAGAGACGAAAAGATGACGCTGCTTTGATCGGTGTCGTTTCACCTGGAAGCACCAGCGTGTTGTTTTCAATTAAATGTGTCAGTGCTGACAGCACATCGAACGGTGCGCGATCAATGTCATCAATGACTACCCATCTGCCTGCTGTCACTGCCTGTGTCAGCACACCTGGCTGCCAGTTGAACTCACCCGGAAGATCTGTGCACACGTAGGTCCCAAGGAGTGTTTTGATGTCCATCTGATCATCAATATGAAGCTCCACAATGGGAGGAGAGCGTAAGTGATGAGCAACGTGACGAAGCATTGATGTCTTGCCACATCCGGGTGGTCCCTCCAGCAGAATTGGATCACCATGGCACAGCGCCTGTGCAAAGCGAGAGACGTTCCCTCGTGTCGTCTCCGTCTCCACCATGTCGTTGTGCACGACTTGCACGGAGGAGGAGGCAGGGGAGGAGGAAGAGGAGGAGGCAGAGGAGGTATCATCCACTCTCTGTCGTCGAAGCACGATGCCACAAACATTGAGCAAGTTCAAGTGAAGCGGTGCATCGGGAAACACGTGCTGGCTGAACATGGGCTCTTCCTCCTCCTCTTCCTCCGCCACTTCCATGGCCACTCCCTCTACCTCTTTCTGCACGATCTCCTCCACGACAGGGACGAAGGCAAACGCTCGCTCCAGTGCGATGGTTGCTACAGTCTCGCAACCGTCATCGTTGACATCCAGTGGCACGCTGCCAGCCTGCCCGCAGAAGCGGAGTTCTTCAGTCTCCGTGCACTGACTCCGGGCTGCAATCGCACGACGAACGTGATGCCTTGTTGCTGGGTCAGAGGAGTCAATCAGATCGTACAGAGGCGACCAGTTCCACATGTCAGTGAAGACCTCCGGTCTGGCAGCCAGCAGTCTCCTGGCAGCCTCGGCCACATATCGAAGCCGAGTCTTGGTTGATGCTGGCACGCTGCTGTTGCTGTTGTTGTTGTTGCTGCTGCTGCTGCTGCTGCTGCTGCTGCTGCTGCTGCTGCTCGTTTTTGTTGCAGACTGCTGCTTGAGAGACGTCACGTTTTCAAAGAGGTCGTTGGTCGCCACGAGATGATCAACGACGACCGAAAGAACTCGTGGATAGACAGTGACAATGCGCGCGAGAGCTAGAGCACGTGCCTCGAGCGTGTCAATAGAATGTCTTCGCGATGTAGCGCGCGACACGATCTCCAGGAGGTACCCTCGGAAGTGACGTGCCACCGTCAGTGCTTGCTCGGGATGAACAACGTAATCTGCAACTGCTTCGAGAAGCGAGTCAATGGATTGACCACCAAGCGTGTGTGATGATGATGAATGAGAGGCAACTCTGGTGATGCGACTGTCCAAGCCACACGTTGATGGAAGCTCATCGCGCAAGCGCTGTGCGGCGGTGACGAGATCGCGTCGCCTTCGTTCCATGCTGTTATTGTTCGTCAGTAGGAGGTGCGTCTGGTGGATGTGACTGAAAATTGAGTACTTCGAACTCGCGGTGTAAACCAGCAAAGTAAAAGGCATTTTTCCCTGGAAATTTAGATTATGGTACATTTTTTTTGGTTGGTTCTGAAGCTGAAGGTTTTCTTTTTCCCTCCGATTTTCCGAAATCACCATGTCCGAGGGACACCAGAGCCACCAGAGCGGCAAGCTCAAGCAGGCCAACAAAAAGCATAAGAAGATTGGACACTCGTCCAAGCGTGGCGTGGATCGAAAGAATGCTTTGGGTGGTCGCGTCGTTGGCAAACCTGTCAAAAATAATAGGAAAAAATTTCCGACGAAAGACATTGAAGGTCAGGGACGTGCCAACCGCTTAAATCGAGCTCGTCAGATCTCAAATGAACGTCGCAAGCATATGCTTCTGAAGCGTCGGTTTGGTGCTGGCTCAAACAGTGGTGCACCAAAAATTTTGTGCATTCTTGGTCTTGGGCACACGGCGGACGAGCTTGCATATCAGATTCGAACTCTCATTCTCGGTACGGCCGATCGAACGCCACACGACGCAATCAAAGTACCTGGCTTCGCATCAACAATGCTAGTGGAGCGCTTTAAGTCGCGATTCACCGTGCTGACACCACCCAGCAGCGACTCCGTGGCTGTCCTGGACGCTGCCAAAGTGGCTGACGTTCTTGTCGTCGTCGTGGAAGCTTCCAATGACGCTTCGACATATACTAATAATCTTGGTGTTGACAATTTGTGCTGCCTCCGAGCACAAGGTCTGCCAAACGTAGTTGGTGTGCAGGTAGATTTATCAGCGCTTCCAAAAAAGCAACGTGGTGCTGGGCGCAAGCTTGGTCTGCGTTTTTTTGAGACGGAGCTCGGTGCAAACTCGAAAGTTGTGGACGTGGAAAGAGGAAACGCACAGGGTAAAGAAGATGTTGCTCTGTTGCTCTGTTGCTCTGTTGCTCTGTTGTTGTTTTTTTTCTTCCTTCTTCCTTCTTTCTCTTCCTCCATGTCAGGACAAAAGTGCTAACCATTTTGCTATCCTTTTGTTTCGTCATCTTCTTTTTTTCTTTTTTTTATATCTTTCTCCGTACAAACAGCTGCCTCTGCACTTTTGTGTCGTATTCTCTCCGAGACACCCTCGAAAGATTTGACTTTTCGCAAGTGTCGCAGTTACATGCTTGTCGACGATTTTGTACCAGTACCATCAACGTTAGATAATGGACAAGTTATTCATGGATCTGCACCAGGGACAGATCTCCGCGTGTCTGGTTATGTTCGTGGTGTTCCTCTCAACGTCAATAGTCTCGTGCATCTCACTGGCATTGGTACGTACCGACTTCGAAGAATTGAACACGCTCAAGATCCACATCCTCGAAAAATTCCAAGAAATGGCGCTGCCGCTGCTACCAAGAAGATGGTAGCGAGTAATATTTTGGCCGTGGCTGATTCTTCCTTGCAGGACTCTTTGGTCCAAACGGCTGAGCCAGATCAACTCATGGGTGAGCAGAGTTTTATTAGTGATGCTGAGTTGCAGGAGGCTGATCTACGATACGATCCAGCAACGGGTGGCAAAGTGGAGGAGTTGTCCATTCATCAGGCTTGGATACAAGCGGCAAAGGATGCGATTCGATCAAGAGCAGAGCACGAGGAAGCCGAGGGATTGTACATGGATGACGACGAAGACATGGAAGGTGGTGGTGGTGGACTGAGCAGTTTGCTGCAGTCCAGGTTTGGTGATTTGTCAGATGATGATGATGACGATGAGCCTGTCCTTGGTGCGTTAGATGGACGTGGCAATCCAATTGGACGTGGTGCTGCTTCTTTGTACGCACCGAGCGAATTAGGTGACATGGAAGTTGACGAAGATGATGATGATCGTAACAAGAGCGCAGCAGAAGTACGTGAGGAGGCAATGCGAATGCGAGAAAGGAGGCAGGAGGATGACGTACGATTTCCAGACGAGGTTGACACACCAATCGACGTGCCTGCTCGCGTTCGTTTTGCCAAGTACCGTGGATTAAAAAGTTTTCGTAGCTCACCATGGGATCCAAAAGAAAGTTTGCCGTTAGATTATTCGTACATTTTTCAACTCGCAAACTACACGATGCTTCAAAAAATTGAAATGAGCAAGATGGAAAGTTTAGTCCGTGAACTAGAGCGTAGCCAAATGGAGAAAATGGAGCAGAGCAGGAAGAAGGGCAAGAGTGCTAAACAAACCAAGAAACTTGCGCTTGCTGGTGGTGGTGGTGGTGGTGGTGGTGGTGGTGGTGCGACCATGATGGATGACGACGAAGATCAAGAAGTATCCATGACTTCGTCTCATTTGGTATCGGAGATGAGACAGGAGAGCCTTCGTGATTTGTCGACTTCAGCAATGACCAGCACATATGTGACGCTGGTGCTGGCTGACGTGGACCCCCTGGCGCTGGCACCTGCATCACCACAGCGGCCACTGGTGTTGTCATCGCTGATGCAACATGAAAATAAAATGAGTGTCATGCATTTCTTAGTCCAAAAAAGTGATCTGACGTGCGAAGATCCCATTCAATCCAAAGATCCTGTCGACATTTGTTGCGGATTCAGAAGGACAACGAACTCCAGACCAATCTTTAGCCAGCACAACTTTAACAGCGACAAGCACAAGTACGAGCGCTTTCTGCAACCGGGGAGATTCACCTGTGCTTCAGCGTACTATCCTATTAGTTACGGTGCCTCACCGACACTGCTCATGAGGACTCTTGCGACGGGACGAAAGCAGCTGGTGGGCAGCGGGTGAGTGTTTAAAAAAATTATCCTTCTTTATCTTTTTTCTCTTTGCGCGAGCGACCTGACGAAACTTGTTTTCTCTTTTCTCTTTGTTTTTATATATTTTTCAATTCTTTTTTTCTTTCCTCACAGAACTGCAATTGCTGCAGATCCCGATCGAATTGTGTTGAAGAAAATTGTTCTCACGGGTCTTCCAACAAAATGTAAGAAGCGTGGTGCGATGATCAAGTATATGTTTTTTAATCCAGAGGATGTCAACTGGTTCAAACCTGTAGAGATGACAACCAAGTGTGGTCTTACTGGACACATTAAACAATCCGTTGGACTTCACGGATCGATGAAGTGTGTATTTAATCAACCAACAGCGCAGCACGACACTGTGTGCATGAATTTGTTTAAAAGAGTGTTCCCAAAACATCCAAAAACTGGTGGCACGCTTGGTGGTGGTGGTGGTGCTTTGACGGCTTCGTTGACACCCGAGCAGTTGGAGGAGGATACTGATTTGTAAAAAGAAATTATTAGTAGATGAACTATGTATGTATAATTGATACCTGAATATTTTTCCGGTACATTATTTGTGTATTTTTATTTTCTCAACTTTTTTTTTTTTTAAAAAACGAATTTTATCTTTCACTGTTAAAATTCATAATATAATTAATTATTCATTTCAAAAACTTTTCACATTTTTTATTTTAAACTTCAGCACTATAGATTTTAAATTTTTACTCTTCATCTTGATTCTTCAATTCACTAAAAACATCTTCTCCTGTCGAATATCATCACTGGCACTTCCAACACTCATCGTAAACATTCCACGAACAACCTCCCACTCCTCTTTCTCCTCCATCCATGCAGATATCCAACGCTTTGTAACAACAAACGTCACGCTGCTTGAAGCTCCAGGTGCAAGTTGTACTCCAGCAAATCCACGCAACTGCTTGTAAGTGCTCTCATCGGAATCTTCTGGGTACGTCACATACAATTGAGCAACCTCTGACCCCTCTACGTTGCCCGTGTTAGTCACCATCACTGTAACATTACATCCACCTTCTCCACCTTCTCCAGCTCCAACAATCGACATACCACTGAATGAAAATGTTGTGTAGCTAAGACCATGTCCAAAAGCAAACGAAGGAACAACTCCATAATGCTCGTACCAACGGTAACCAATTAACATTTTCTCATCATAATACGCTTCCGTTGGCAGACATGGCACAAACTTTGCATTGGGTGGATTGGATGGAGGCACAAATCCACAGTGTCTCTCTTTTGTTAAATTGCTGGGGGGTATCCCAGGATACTGACGCTCCGTCATGTTTACCTCGTTCCACACATTTGGCATCGTGTGTGGTAATTTTCCTGCTGGATTGATACGTCCAAGAAGAATATCGACCAATGCGTTTCCCTCTTGTTCACCAGGAAATCCCATGTCAATAATTGCATCTGCATGTGATGACCATTTGTTTGTCAAGTATGGTCCTGGTGAAATCGTAACAACAACAATACGACATTGTTTCTGACTATTTTTAATAATTTTTGACACCTCACTTACTAAGTCTGACTGTGGAAGATCTAATGTTAATCGATCTTTGCCCTCGGAGCTCGTCTGTGCAAGAACAATGACTACAACATCAGATCCTGCTACAACATTATCAAGATCGATAGTACTACCATTCGTGTACTTGACTTCCCTTGCAATCACACTTCCAGAGGAGGAACTTTCTGCACGTAAAGCTTCAAGCACACTAACAGCACTTTTTGGAACAACTGCACCAGATCCACCTCCACCATAAATAGCACCAGGTGCATCACCAGCAATGCCAACGACAGAAACATATAATTTAGGAAAAATGGAAGGATCAAGATTAAGATCGACAAGAGGAAGAGCGTTGTTCATATTTTTTAACAGTATACATGCTGATGCAGCAAAACTTCGTGCCATTGCAACATGTTCCTTCGAAGTCACATCTGTAGTTGCATTTCCAACAGGTGTATCATCAAGAACACCAGTAGCAGCCATTGACCAAAGAATGCGTGTTACTTTGTCATTCACAATTGATTCGTTCACTGTGTGATGAATTAATATTGCATCTTTCAACATAGTACCAAAATATCCTGGACGTACTGGTGATCCTGGCATTTCAATATCAAGACCACCATAGGCTGCATCAATGGTACTGCGTGTGCCATCGTAGTCTGAACAAATGAAACCATGAAATCCAGCATCATGCTTTAACATAATGTTTTGTGTTGCTGGATTCTGACATGCATAGATACCATTAATAAGACTGTCAGCACACATGAAAGAACCAACACCTGCGTCAGCGGCACCCTCAAAAGGTGGAAAATAAATCTCACGAAGTGTCCTCTCGTCAATATTTGACGACGTTGAATGTCTATCACCACGTCCAAATCGAGAAGTAGAATTACTAGTAAGAAGTCCTTCCTGGTCGTTGCCGATAAAATGCTTGGCGTTCGCAATAACTTTTTGGGATTGGACACCAATCACGACTGGTTGAACGAGCTGGTTGCCAAGAAATGGATCCTCACCACTCAAGTACTCGAATGATCGTCCACCGTTGGCAATTCTTTGGATATTCAGACCAGGTCCAAAAAATACATTGGCTCCTTTATTATGGAACTCAAGACCAAGAGCTTGTCCCCAGACGTGCATCGTTGAGCGATTCCAAGTGTGAGCCATAGTCAACCCACTCGGCCACTGCGTTGATGTTCCAGGAGCTCTCTTTGGCGCTCGGAAACCTTGCGGACCGTCGTTCATTCGGAGAGGAGGCACACCGAGACGTGGAACGCCACTCGTCCAACCTACGTAGCCTGCCTTTTCAGCAAGTTTTGGATTACCCATGAGCATGGAGATTTTTTCAGAAAGAGTCATGTTTCTAACGAGTTGTTGGATACGAAGATCATGCACATGTGCAGTGGTTGCTGCTGCAAAGCACACGAGGTTCAAGAGGCTCAGGAGGATTACTAGAATCATTTTTAAAAAATGAGCTCAAACTGGTACTAGCTGGTGGTGGTGGTATTCCCTAGATTTCTTCGAATTATTAAAAATATCCAAATTTGTCAAACTATCAAGGCAAGATATTTTCTTCGTAAAATATTTTGAAAATCACTCTTTCACTAGTATCACCATACAAAAAATGAAATTTTCCTAGGCCTCTAATTGAGACAACAGATAGCTCGGAGTTCGCCCTGTGTTCTTGCGATTCCAACGTGGTATCGCTTGTCTTAATTAGAGGTCTAGAACTTGGTGCTGAAAAAATAAAAAAATATGCACTTTTTTTTGCCCGATATGCTCTTGGT
>Ga0307997_10000257_pt1:17500-23874 | contig 23874 bp, 13 predicted proteins | sample Davwhametageno36_FD_203165 | JGI IMG/M metagenome (GOLD analysis project Ga0307997, IMG submission 203165) | Marine microbial communities from Davis Island wharf, Antarctic Ocean - #36 | ecosystem: Environmental > Aquatic > Marine > Unclassified | place: Antarctic Ocean: Davis... | reverse complement strand
TTTTTACGCAAGGATTTAAAGCACTGGATACAATGAAAAGTACGTTTGGAAGAAGGTGAAAAAAATAAAGAAAACCGATGGTTAAGTTACTTCTACTTATGGTATCTTTCTTGCTAGCTAGAGCCTACAGTATTCAACAACATGTAATCTGATATACATAATTGATAAAATTGTGTTTCTTCTTTTAAATTTGTCCTGCTCCCCTGCCTGTCCAGTCACGTGCTCCACTACGGCGACTACCACATTCAAAACTACATGTGCGACCTTTGGTACTCCCACCACTCCCACTACGGCGACAGTTTTACTCTCCTTTACTTTCTCCCTCGGTGGCTCCCTCTGATTCACCCTTCTCTGCAAGCTCCCTTTCCAACTGTTCTTGGAGTTCTGCCACACGCTTCTGCGCATCCTCCAGCATAGTTTTGGTTCCTCCAGCATTGGCACCACTGATTGCTGTCGGTGGAGGAGGAGGATCTGGTCCAGATGAATCGTGAATAAAATTATAATTTGATAAAAATGCACCTAATGCACCTAAACAACCTTCATGCTTCAAAAATAATGGTTGAATGGGTCGGCCACCCAATTGTGACCACCTCATCATACCATATGCTAGCGTCCGGCAAGCAATGTTGTTTGATCGTAAAAAACTACCTGTAAAAATGACACGCTCACTATGACATGCACGTGCATTTAAAAATGCAATTTGTGAAATATTTTGTGTAATCATAATAACGAGTGCACGGGCAATATCAGCATCTGAAATATTTTCTCTTGGATTTTCCTCTCGTGCAACTTTACCAAAAAATGAAGCAGTCAAATCACCAGCCAAACCAAACTGTTTGTAATTTCCACCATAAATATCACGTACAAGAAGATTTACTTTAGAACCATCACCCTCATCAGCTAAATTCATTGATTCACTAAAATCTTTTGCTTTCGTCAAAAGACGACACAAACCAAAAAATGTTGAACCACCTAAAGCAGTACCAGAAATGCGTTGAATTTGATTTCTTCCCTTAACTTGAACAATACTTACTCCAGATCCAATGTTGCACAGCACAAATGGAAACATTGACTCACGTAGTGATACAGGAACTCTTTCTGTTGGTTGTGCACCTGGTGTTGAAAAATCTACGTTCGATAAAGTATACACGGCGTCGTTCAGTTCACTAACAACAAAACGTAAACCACTGACAACTGTCTCCAGCTCATCCTTTTGCTGCAGCTCAATGCCTAATCCATCTCGAAACATTTGAGCGTACTTGTGTGCACCTCCTCCTGTAGCATACATTGATTGAATCCCAACATGCAAATCTAAAGAGCGAATGAGTTCAATTGCTCCTTCCATTCTTCTAGTTTCGAAAGTAACAAAATATATTTTTCCACCACATGCTGCTGATTGAATTGTGAGATCAGAATTTCTTATACCAGTCTCACCAAAAGTTGCATTTGCTCGAATGTATTCAGCACGTGCATTTGGAATCTCATTCATTTCAAAAATACAAAGTTTGGCAAGTGTCCCACCAATATCTAAACCAAGAAGTGACAAAGCTGTCGAAGCGGAACGATTTCTTTTCATTTGTATCCTTGGATTTCCTTGGGGTGATGGGGGTGATCTCTGCGACGGCGACGGCACTGCAAATGTCGCCATTGTTTCCTGTGGATCGAGGGCGATGTGAGTGTGTGGTTGTGCAGCTATCACTTCTCTATACGTCGGAAAAAAACTATTGCGTGTTTCCACGTGTTAGTGTCCAAAATGGTGATCGAGGACTTGTCCACTTGACACTCAGAAAAGAGACAATCTGTGCGACAATCTCTCTTCAAAAAACCAAAAAAATTCATAGTTAACCGCTGCACTAACTGCACGGCTGCACTGAACCCGCGAACACATGCCGAATGCCTCTGCCACCACCTTGGTTTTCACATTTATCCTTCTCGTGCAAGCTAGTGCTTTCGAGTATGAAATTTTACGTCGTTTGTCATCTGGAAATGGTACGGTTGTCTATGCAGGGGGTGACGGTGGAACTGTAATAACGACCAACTGCACCACTAACTCACAGTGTGGAACAACAGCAATTTGTGACAAGAAAGAATGCGTTTGTAACTCCACCTACTATACATTATCAGCAGAACAGGCCAAAGGTGATCTCATTCAAGTTTCAGAAAAGAATATCTGTGGGTACAAGCAGACTTCGAAAGCTCTTGCTATTGTGGTGTCAGTTCTTTTCGGTGGTTGCGGTGTTGATCGATGTCTATTAGCACGTGGCAATGGATGTGGAATTTGTATTGGCATTACCAAAGGAATCACAATTGGAGCATGTGAGTTTTATTTTTAGAGTACTTGGTAGTTCTTGCTGCATATGTGGCTGTCATCTCGTCCTATTCTTTTACTCTCTTTTTTTTTTCCATTTCCTCACACACTTTTGTTTTGTTGTTGTTTCGTTTTTTTCCCTAAAAATAATAAAAAAATATCACAGGTGGTGTGTGGTACGTTTTAGACATTGTGTTTATAATATTTATGATGGTGAACGATTCAAATGATGTGCCGATGTTTGATGACACTTGAAGGCAGTTCTTATCAAGTTGAGTCTGCGTAAAAAAAATTGCTCTGAACTCTGAATCACGGAATGAGGGAAAGTACACTTTTCATTACTTATTTTTACCTCAGTGTACCTTCTTGTGGTATCTAGATTATCTAGATAAATGATAAATAGGTACACTTCCTACACAGTAATAGTGCGTGTAAAATAACAGAAGAAGTCAAAGTAACTTTAGTTCTTTAATATTTGTTTAATGGGATGTACTGTTGTATGCATACCTTTGTACACCCAAACACCCAAGAAATGTATTTTTACAAATAACATACGGTTCCACCGCTCCCGTACTCAAACAACTTGCGCCATTAATGTTTGCATGTAATTAGCAAAGTTCAATGCATTCTCTGAGAAAGAAACAGCATCTGCTTCTTGAGCAAACTGAGAGCACAACTTTTGTTGATGAAACGAAGAGGCTGAATGTCCAAACATCTGCGCAACGTACTGAGGTAAAAATACTGTAAAAAAATCACGAAAGTTAAAAGAAGCAATAGTGTGGACGAGCAGAACGATCTCTTCTTGCAGCAGTTCCATGTTAGAGCTTGTTAGCATGTTCAAGCAGACTGTCAAACATCTTGCTCTGAGCTCAGGTGGAGAAGATGAGAATAACATGTGGACGCGGTGCAACTCACGAAGCGTAGTTAAATTGTACTGGACTCTCGCGAGAGACACGCCAACGCCGAGACTTGTGCTGCTGTTGCCGCTGACATTTGGTTCGCCAATTCTGTTGCCGCCGCCACCACCACCGCCGCCGCCGCCACCGCCACCACCGCCGCCGCCGCCACCGCCGCCGCTAACGGAGGTCGCCGCCGCAACTTCAAATGTTCGCAAAAGTTCTGACATGGATGAATCAAAAAATAATTTTCCATTTGGATCAGCCATCACGCTCTTTTTTGGATTCCCCATGAAGAAAGACCAGTGTTGGAGAAGGCAGCAACGAAACAGACGGAAGCGAATGGTGATGACATCATCCAAACCACTCTGACCAGCACTAGTTGACATTAAGACTTGACGTACTGCTGAAGATGGCGTAAATAAAGCTTGATCAAAATTAGACACAGCAGCAAGAACATGTGGTAAAACTTTTCGAAATTTTTTCGATGGATGATCAATTGTCTTTGCAAACAAAGTAAAAATGGAGACTAGCAGCGTTAGCAGTGATGCAGATGGAGCACACGTCCTGCTCAATAATCCATCCAACAAGTAATTTTTAATGACACCACAAAGAGCAACTGTAATCGAGCAGAGAGTATCAACACCTATCTCATCACGTAAAGCATCAATTGAAAATTTCAAAAAATGTACCAACTCTTTTGCTGTACTCATGCCACTGAGAAGGACCTCCAGCGGCTGCGGAGCACCATGCGATACACCACCTGCCTCCACACGTCGAGAAGAAGAAGGCTTTGTTGTTGGTGTCAAACATAAATGAAGAAGTCTTCCTGTTGATTCTAAAGCAGGTCGTAACGTCTCAAAAACAAGTTTTTTTTGTTTTCTTGTTGCTCTTCTTCTTGACCAACTCACTGCTGCCATGCATCCTGCAGCACTACGAACGCATGCCATTTGATTTCGATCATCACGCACGCTCCAACCTGCGGACTCGTGTGATGTTTCAAGCAGCTTTTGCACGAATGGTGCCATGCACTCTGCAAACTGCTGCTGCATGGCTTGAGCGTCTGCCACCGCCGCCACCGCCGCCACCGCCGTTGCACCAGCAGCAGCAGCAGCAGCAGCAGCGGGAGCAGCAGCAGCAGCGGGAGCAGCGGGAGGAGAGGATGGCAAAGCAATTCCGTCAAGAACGACTTCAGCGACGCATGCACAGATTCGTTCACGTACTGGTTGAGGAAGACTTTGATTGCGCATGGAGGACATGAGTTCCTGATACATACGTCCGGCAACGGAGCTGGACAGCTTTGCTCGCACAAGAAGAGATCGGACAAGCTGAACCGTTGCTAAATGTACCGATTGTGGAAGTGGACTGACGGAAATGTCTAAAGATAATGCAATCAGCGTCGTTGTCCTTTCTAAAAGAGCATGAATGTTTTGCTGCATTTGTTGTGCACCCTGCTGTGCAGCCTGCATGCACATGTCCAACCACGTTGAAAACGTACCTAGTGTGTTTAGTGCTTGGAGAAGAAGATCTAGTGTAGAGTGTCGTGACCATGTTCTAGATTGAATAATTCCAAACGCTACTTCTAAAATTATTGAGTAGACTGAAAATGTTGATTGGACAGTGGCTTGAAAAGAAGTAACAAAATAACCAGCAGATGATGCTACAATTGCACACAGTGTAGAAAGATCACGTGCTGCTGAGTCACCACCAGATGCAAACGTAGTTGCAGACGATTGAAGTGCAGGCACGACTGTTGAGAGCAGTTGTCCAACTAAACCTGGAAATTCTGCCATTGTTGTCATCAAAGTAATTGTCTTTTCAATATATTCATCCAGCTCTGACTTTCCAATTCCATTACGCTTGGTTAAAAAAGAAGATGGTATGTCGTCATCGGAAAGAGGATCATAACTCTCGCTGCCACTACTTCCACTCCCACCCCCACTCCCACTGCTGCTGCTGCTGCCCCCTGCTGGTGGTGCGTCTTGCGCCAGAACGGATAAAAAATCAGAGCATGTTGAGTGAAGCATTCTTTGAATTAATTTACCAGACAACGAAAGAAGTCCAGAGATATAAGTAGGTCTTCTTCTTCCATCACACTTTCCACTTGATACAAACTCAACAAACACAGACCACACGGACAAAACTTCTAAGAATAGCTCAGGAGTTGGTAAAAGAAATGAAAATTGAAACAACAGTGACAACAGATCGTTCAATGGAAAATCATCACGACTTTCAACACGACTTAAATGTCTTGATAAAAAAATGGCAAGAAAACGTACTAATTCTAACAGTACGTCCTCAGACATGTTGGACAGTCCACCCTGCTGCTGACCTTGCCCCACAATGGATTGGAGCGTACCAAGCATGTGCGTCGACACCTTCATAATGAAACCCTCTGCATCACGTGGAATGCAGTTACGTCCAATCATTTGTGTCAAACAGTTTACAACTTGTGAACATTGTGGATGATTTGTATCAAGCATTAAACGAAAAAGTTGTTCCATAAGTGGTCCGTCCACTTGATCTTGCAGTGCAAACTCACTGGAGAACAGCTGCGACAACGCCTCCACAGCCAGACTGCATAACGAAGCATCATTCAATGCCATGGTGATAGTCGGCACAATTTGTTGCAAGTTGACAGCAATGTACTTTTGTAACTCAATTCTTTTTGCGTTAGTCAAAGGAATGTCGCGTCCTCTTCTGGAACTTCGGGAAGGAAACTCTTCGAGTGCTGTGACAAGAACGCGCATCCCAAAGGAACGGAGCACTGGATCAGCACACAGCTGAACAACCTGTTCAAAAAAGTTTGGATAGTACGTTGGATAATCAAGTTTGACACAATCAACAATAATTTTTGCTACTTTGTTGAGAACATATCGATCCAGAGCGTGATTTGCACGCTCACCAGAGACCGCAAATTCTAAGACAAAATTACGAAGCTCGACACGCTCAGCAGGTTGGAGTGACTCTCCACGATCCAGAAGAATCTTTTCTAACACTGCTAGAAGAAACGCCAGCACGGTTGACTCCCTTGCCGAGCGAATCATGACGAAGACATCGCGTGGTTGTGCTTGTTTCTCGTAGTGGGTGAGCTGCTGCTGTGCAGCGGAACGCTCTGCGTTGTTGGTGCCATAGTGTACTTGACGAATGATTGTTTGAAGATGAGCGAG
>Ga0307997_10000257_pt1:0-12500 | contig 23874 bp, 13 predicted proteins | sample Davwhametageno36_FD_203165 | JGI IMG/M metagenome (GOLD analysis project Ga0307997, IMG submission 203165) | Marine microbial communities from Davis Island wharf, Antarctic Ocean - #36 | ecosystem: Environmental > Aquatic > Marine > Unclassified | place: Antarctic Ocean: Davis Island... | reverse complement strand
CGCCACAGACGTTGAATTGATACAGCAGCCCAATCCCTCAATAAACGGAAGCGGTTTTTCTGTGTGAGCTTTTTTCTCGCATTCCTTCCCAGCCATCCGCGCCAACATCGACCAATGTTAATGGCTGCATCACCTCGACTCTGTTGGAGAGAGTACAACAATGTTGGCAGCACTCCTTCTCCGTCCTCAGTTACTTCCGGCTTGTTGTGCACAAACACAGTGCTGCGATGAGGTGGTAAGGAATCTGACAGACTTGAAAGAGTTATTGACTTTTTGTCACGCAGCAATATGGATGGCTCACCAGCTGCCAAACCAACGAGCCGAGTGCCAGATGCAATTGCACGTCCCAGGCTTAAATGATGGCCACGGAGTTGTTCTAACATCTGCTTGCTATGAGATGCCTCCAATTGTCTCATCCTTTCTTTTTCTCTCTTCAATTGCACTCGCAGCAACTCAATTTCAGAGCTCATTTTCGAAACTTCGTCATGCTGCCGCTGTTTTCGAGCTATCGACGCCAAAAATGTTACAGTGCGGATGTTTTTCTCCTCCTCGTGTGCTTTTGAAAGTATTTGTTCTCTCTCTCGAAAGTGGACGGACGTTTTGGTAGCTGCTGTGTTCGCAGCGAGATGGACGGCGTCGATTGCACTTTTCTTCATCAATACAGTGTCCTGCTGTGCTGCTCGCAACTCACTATTTAATTGGACAGTTTTGATACGTGAATCCTCTAAAAGTTTAGCCATATTTTTGGAGGTATGATTTTGTTTGATTTGTCTTAGAAGTTTTCTGCCCGTGGAGAGAGGCACTCCTCTTGCACTGACAATACCATTGATCGAAGAAGGAGTAGAGACACGCTGCACTCGCTCGTTATGTGAGCGGAATGCTTTTTTTTGAAACATGAATTTCGTGCTGGTGCTGCGTTCACTGCAAGGTTATGTGTGGGGAGCTTGAGTGGTAGCTTGGGTGGGGAGTTTGAGTGGTAGCTTAAGTGGGGTGCTTGAGTGGTAGCCTTGAGTGGTTGCTTCACAAAGAGTAGTGGTAGCTTGGGTGGTTGCTTCACAACGAGTACTCTTCTGTAGTCATTAGATCACCTGATCAACTACTGGTGTAATAACATGTACCGGTTCTACGATCGATTTTTGGATCGGCAAAAACTTGAGTCTCGCTTTTTCGACTTTGATAAACGGATTTTCAACTTTGGGCAGTTACGAGTCGTATTTTCTCCTTACGTCCCACCCACACCAACCACATCAAGATGAATGAATCATGTTAAAAACAACGCTCAACTTCACCCAGCCAGGTTTGTTTGGAACACCAACACCAGTTTTTATCAGTGACGCACGAAACAGCGAACCACCAAAGACTTTAAACGACAACGGCTTTGAATTGTTTCCTCATGAAACGACTCTTGATACGATCGAGTTTTACGATGACGAGAAGGTGAGAACCAAATACTACCCTGAGCTCGCCACAGCACTGCAACATCTGACGGGTGCGACACGTGTTGTGCCGGTTGTGCACAGCGTCCGTAACAAGGACTTGAATTTCTTTTTTGACAAGGTTGGTGTTGGTAAATCTAACTCGCAAGCAAATCGTGGAACCACTGCCAATCTTGCCGAGTTTGTAGAACTCGTGCATTGTGACAACAGCTGGTTTATGGGAGAGGAGGCAATGTTTAATTTTCTTCACAAACAAGATGGAGAAATAATGGATCACAAGACGAAAAGATATCAAATTGTAAATGTTTGGCGGAATATTCGTGATGATCCTATTACGAAATTTAATCATCCACTTGCTTGCTTAGACTCTTCAACGCTTAATTTACCGGAGGATTGCGTCCAGACAGTAACAGAGCTTCCCAAGTTACAAGGTCACAAGTCATACCACGAGTGGTTTTGGTACAAGGACATGAGAAAAGAGGAGATGCTGGTCTTTACTAGATGGGATTCACGAGGAACACCTGCGCCAGATGTCGTTGATTCGAAGGGTAACGTCTTGTCTTGTCATGGTCTTCCTGGTGATCAACTTGGAGTGAGCACGTTTCATTCTGCTTTTTCTTTAGAGAATCCAATGGTTAAATATTTAGACAGCTATGCTACACCAGGTCGTGAATCGATTGACACATTGTGCATGCTTGTGTTTGATTTGTGAGTTGCGTCAGAGTACATATAAATTAATAAATAAATTTGATTTGATGTTTTTTTTATTATGGGAGCACAAATCTAAACAAAAAATATTTTTGGAAGCTAAGAGCGCGAATTTTATCTTTTATTTGAATTTTAATCACCTCGCGCAGACGTTCCTCTCTTGCTGCTGCTTCTCTCGCTCAATGGGAATCGCTGGTCTCCTCGGGCAATTGAAAAAGGCAGAGTTGACAAAGCCTTGCAACATTTCTGATGTCGCACGTGAGTTTTCCAGCAGTAGCACGCCACCGACCGCCGTCATTGACGGCTTTTCATGGTTGCACAAAGCAATTTACGGTTGCGCCAAACTCGTAGGCAGAACTACTTGGTTGGACAAGCCAAGCCAGACATTTCCAGCACCGTTTGCAAAGTATGTGCTGCATCGTCTCGGCATGTTGAGACATCACAAGATTCGACCAATTGTAATTTTTGATGGCTGTAAGCTCGACGCCAAAGCTGCGACTCACTCTGATCGACGTGGTCGGCGTCAAGAACACTTAACTCGAGGTCGTGATCTTCTTAGGCAAGCGGACCAATTGTATGCGAAGAAAGGAAAGAAGAACCAGGCCGCAAATCTCTACAACCAGGCAGAGCAGCAGCTGCAGCTCGGAGTGTCTGTCACGCAAGAGATGGTAAAGCACACGATTCGAATGATGCAGAAGGAAAATTACGATTTTATCGTCGCTCCCTACGAAGCGGACGCTCAATTAGCTTATGAATGTGCCAAAGGCAGAGCACAGATGATTATCTCAGAGGACAGTGATAATTTGACTTACTTGGCTGCAGCTGGTCTGTGGTCGTCGATGCCACCAATTCTGACGAAGTTGACCGAGACGGGTGATTGTGTTGTTGTTCGTTTAAACGATCCTACCGCTGTCGCCACGAAAGGAGCTGCTGGCACGAAAAAATCATTTGGTTGGAAGCTACGACAATTTTTTTTCGACTCGATAACGGAAGAGGAAAAGGACGTGAAGCCAAATACTGTTACTAATGTTGGTGCGCGTGGATTCATACAGATGTGTGTGCTGGCTGGATGTGACTATTGTTCCAGTGTCAAGGGAATTGGCATTGTGACTGCACAAGCGCTGGTGATTGGGAAGCGTGGTGCTGGTGTTGACGTACGTCTTTCAAAAATAGTTTCACAAACATTGAGAACGCAAAAAAACAAAAAAAAAGACGTGCCCGATGATTATGCAGAGCAAGCAAGATTGGCAGAACTAACATTTTTACACCATCAGGTGTACGACTCGGACACAGGAACTTGTGTTCACTTGACTCCGCTGGTTCGGGAGCACATACTGCAGATTGACAGCGAGAAGCTGTTGAAAGATTTAGAGAAAAAACTTGGACCCTGTTTTTCGAGTGAAGAAGTAACACAAATTGCAAAGGGAAAGGCAAATCCAAACAAACTTTTATTGAGATTAGAAAGAAACGAAGGAGAGGGAGAGAGTGGGAAAAGTTTGGATGTGCATGACCAGAGCATGAAGATGATGCAACCACCGTCTCGCAGCAGAAGAATGCACGCAATGTTTAGTCCTGGTGGTGGCCTGGTATTAGCTGCTGGGTCACCTGCCAAGTCTTCCTCCTCTTCGTCGTCGTCGTCCTCCTCCTCCTCCTCCTCCTCCTCGTCCACCTCGTCCTCCTCCTCCACTTCCTCCTCCTCCACCTCCTCCACCTCATCGTCCGTTTCATTTTTTAATCCATCGTCGCAGACGAGCAAGCCACCATCGCAGCCAACGTCCTTGGAACCAGTGCCGTTGAAACAAGCATCACAGCAGGACGATATTGAAAATTTTGATGATGATGATGATGATGTTGGTGTTGGTGTTGTCAAGGAAGAGCCCGAAACGACATTCGTCAAGCCAGAACCAGTCAAAGTTGATTCCACCTTATCAGAATTGAAAGCAACACCATCAGGTGTACGCGAACATCCTAAAGTCGTCCACTCGATGCACTCGGTGCTTGGATCCACTGCGGCTCGTGCGATCAATCGTCCAGCCGCAAACATTCCAGCTTCCTCCAATCCATTTTTTAAATCAACACCAGCACCACCACAACATCACCGCTCAAACAACAACAACACCACCAACACCACCGCTTTACGATCTAGCAGCAGCTCAAGCAGCAACAACAGTAGCATTGCATCGACACCGTCTACGATCCATGCTTCGTTCCGTGCTGCCCTTGGAAAAAAAGCGACACCAACGAAAGTACAAGTATCTATCAAAAACACGAACGATGATGTCCAATTTGTAGGAGAAACTACGAGGAGCGGCAGCACGAAGAATACGAAAAAGAGACCTGCCGATCGAATGTTAGGCCGAAGCAGTCTTGCTGCTGCGCAAAAGAAAAAGTCAAAGAGTGGACTCTTTCGTTTTTTTAAGCCGAAGGAGTAAAAAGCGGCACTGTACTTGGGGTTAAACCCTTTAAGTGAACATTTAGACAACACGCGTGACATGTGACATGTGAAAATGTAAATAATATAAAAGAATAACAAGAGAGAATACATGAGATGTACTAATCATTAACATTCATTTTTAAACAAAATTACAGTATTATACTTTAGGTTTTGAGGTTGCCCAGATTGAAGATCTGCAACAATTTTATTTCAGAAAAACGTTTCACAAAAAAAAAAAAAAAGTGATACATTACCAATCCAGATGCTGTTGCAGGTACCACTTTTCATATCTTGATGAGGACCAAAGTCATCCCCACTCTTCATATTGATGAGGATGAGCTTAAAAAATTAGTTCCAGTTCTTTTGGAGGATGCTAGCGATGGAAATGTCGAGGCGGTACGACAAGTGCTTGAAATCGATGCGAGAACACCGAACTTTTCGATTGCATTTCAAGTCGATTGCGAGGGTCGCAATGCACTTCATCGCGCATCGCTGGAGGGAAGATTTGAAGTGCTGAAACTTCTCCTGGAGCGATTCAAAGATACCATTGAACCAAAAACTGGTGTCAAATACATTGACGTTCCAGACAAGTATGGAAACACTGCGTTATTTTTAGTGTGCATTCGATTAGATAAGTCAGACTTCATGCAAGCCAAGTATTTGCTTGATGCTGGTGCCAGTGTTGATGTTGTGAAAAAATCTGATGCAATGACAGCTCTCCACTGGGCAGCACATCATGGAAACCAGGAGCTTGTTCACGAGTTGTTGACACATCATCAAAAGAATCCTGCACTAAAGCTTTGCCTTTTGAAGGATAAGGATAATCGCTTGCCACTTGATGTTGCTGGATTGCAATATGAAAAGAAATGGTCGGAAGAGGATGACAGATATCGTGGTGACTCACTTTTGAGTGAACATCAACTTCACACAACAACGAAAGATTTCACTGCTATTATTAGTCAACTATGTAATCCTAAATTAATTCCAAAGGAGGCAACAAATGATTACTGGAATCGATGTTTGTTCTGGTGTGCAGCAAGTGGATGTAGAAAAGGTGTTGAAGATGCACTCCGTCGAGGTTCACAACCAAAATGGACACATACTTTGTCATCCCATCAAACATCTCTACATGTTGCTGTTGAATATGGCCACTCACTACCAATTGTATTATTTCTGTTGAAAGAGTTAGGCCAACAAAAATTATACAAAATGAAAGATGATCAACAAAATAATCCACTTCATTGTTTTGTTCGTGGTACAACAAATAAATCAAACGAAGGAAATTTATGTGATCGTTCAGATATTTTACGTGCACTCTTAATGCATGACAGTGGTAATGAATTAGATCGCGAAAAGTTAGAATCGACTAGAAATATGCAGGGATTTCGTCCTGTTGATTACGTTCATGGAGAGGAATCCTCCATTATGTATACATTGCTCAAAACAAGTCAGTCTAACTATTATAAACAAATTTTAGACAACGAGCCAGGTATTGAGTTCGTCTGGTCGTTTGTTTTTAAAATAGGTGCGAACATTCATGGACTGGATACACAGTATCAAAAAGTAATTAAAAAACTTCGTTTGAATCATTTACTAGCTGATTCAATGATATCTGCTATACTTCCAAAACAGGAGGTCCTTGTTATGGTTGGAGCAACAGAAAAAAGACTTCGACAACATGCACAAGAGATTGAGTATGAAGTTCAACTTCTTGCTTCAAGAGAATATCGTAAATATGTGATGGAGGATGATCATTTATATTTACCCTTAAATTCACAAGAAAAAATGGAAATTATTATGTTAAAAATTCAATTAGATGTGTTTGATGTTGATACATATGTAGAAGCTGGTGTTATTAAACGTTTTTTTCCACTTCATAATGAACATGAGCGTGAAATTATTCGTAAGCTTTGGTTACCAAACATTTCATTTAAAATGTATTGTGTACCATGTTTCAGTTGTTGTAGCGGAAAAAATTCTTTACCACCATTTTCTTTTTGTTATGATATGAGAAAAGAGGGTGAATTAATATCTTATCAACATTTGACATCACTCAAAAATTATTTTGGTGAAAAGGTTGCTTTTTATTATGCATGGTTTTCTCATTACACAATATTTCTTGTTGGTGCTGCAATTCCAGGTCTCTTTGTATTATTTGTTCAAATATTACAATGTATTTCTACTGGTTCTGTTGAGATTGGATTACGTACACCATTCATTCCATTTTTTTGTATATGGATGGCCATGTGGACAACTTTACAAAATGAAACATGGAAAAGAAAAAGTTCTGAATTAGCATATCGTTGGGATGTATTAGATGCAGATGAGGAAGAAACAGTACGTGCTGAATTTCGTGGTGATGAATGTATAAATACAACAACAGGAAAAATTGAAAAGTATCATCCAAGTTCTGTACGAAAAAAAAAAGAACTTTTATCATTGCCTGTAGCTTTGACATTTATTGTTGCTGCTATTATTGCATTTATTGGTGCAAGAATTTATAAAGAAATTTTTAGTAATGGTGAAATGGCCATGATGCATAGTTTAATTGCGTCTGTGATTAACACGGTTGCCATTGTGACACTTGATTTAGTCTATAAAAGATTAGCACGTTTTATGACAGATTTAGAAAATCATTGTTTAGAAAGTGAGTACGAAAGTTCACTTGTGACAAAAACATTTTGGTTTATGTTGGTTAATAATACAGCACCATTATGTTGGGCAGCATTTTATGATCAAAATATGTTTAATTTATTCAAAGCAACAGCCATTACATTAGTGTCTAAAAATGTAACAAATGTTGTCAAAGATGTTGTTTTACCATACAGTAAACACAAACGAGCACAAGCACGAGTAACACATAATTTAAGTGACAAGGGAGGAGCAGGAGGAGGAGGAGGAGCAGGAGCAGGAGAAGGAGCAGGAGTATCGCTGAACGAGATTGTGTATGGCACGTGTAGTGATGCGCTGCTTCATTTAAATCCTCATCATCTATCTCATCTTGACGAGCATGATGTGAAAGAAGCAAGAGAGACAGTCATGAACAATGCTGTTATGGATGAGTATGGTGGTGTTGTGAACGAGTATGCTGAACTTGTGATCCAATTTGCATTTGTCACATTATTTGCCTGTGCATTTCCTGGTGGACCAGCTGTTGTTTTATTAATTAACATTATTGGCATGCGTGGTGAAATATATATTTCTTTGTATGCAATGCAACGTCCACCTACTTTAATAGCAGGTGGAATTATTAAAGCATGGCAAAATATTTTAGAAATTATTGGTTATATGGCAATTTTATGTAATGTTTTAATATTAGTCATTACTTTTGATATGGAGCTTGGAAATGTTCAAATTGAAAACATTACGCATGTTCGAAGTACAACGTCATTAGGTTTAAATTTTCCATGTAATAATGTAACATATTTAGAAACTGAGAGAATAAATGTAAGTAAGGATTGGTGGTATATTGTGACTCAAAACAAACCAATGGCAAAATTGTTTGCACTAGTTATATTAGAACACATTTTACTATTAATAAAAATGAGTCTGTCCCGTTGCATTGAGGACACGCCAAGCTGGGTTGTAGAGGCAGTCCGAAGACAAAAATGGGAACAGAATGCAAGAGCAGAAATGGCGAAGAATTCTTTGCAAAGTAAAAGTAAAAGGAATGATGAGAGTGAGAGCGAGAGGAGGAATCAATCTGGGGGTAACTTTGCTGCATCTGAAGAAAAGACAGGGCTACATGTAGTAGGAGGAAGAAGCAATATAACAACACTACGAGCACCACCACCACCACGACGACCACCACCACCACCACCAGGTGGCCATTTATCTCTTGGTGAGATTGATCAATTAATACAGGAGACTACTTGAACTTCATTATTTTAAATAACATGTCGTATGCTACAGTATGCATAAATATAGATCTATGTCACATGACAGTGAAGGTACATAATGTAGGAGTACAAAAAACACATATTTATGCATACATTAAAAAATAAATACAAAAATTTGTTTTTTAATGGTGCTGCTTGAGTACAAAATAGATTTTGATAAATTCAAAACAGTACACTCCGTGGTATTGTTTTGACCAAATCATCCAACTCCTCGTATATCTCAACAAAAGAGGATGGGCGTTGATTCGGATCTGCAGACCAACATCGATGCACAAGATTTACTGCTGCTTCTAATTCTACCGTTTGATTACATGTATTGTCAAAACGAAAAATTGGCCGATAGTCGTCCTCGACAATTCTTCTACGAAGCTCAGTGCCAGTAATTGTCCCCGGAAGACCACCAACTACACCTAGAAATGGAGTACTCATAGAAATTATCTCGTACGCCAGCACACCAAAAGAATACATTTCTTGTTGAGTCGAGTATGTGGTCATTCCGCACGTAGAATTTTGAGCAACCAAAAGTTCTGGCGCCATGTGATACGGGCTTCCCATGACAGCAACGTGCTCAGAGGTAGCTTGCATGGCCACACCAAAATCACTGAGAAGCGCAATGCTGCTGGATTGATCGAGCAGCACATTTGATGCTTTGAGATCACGATGGTAGACCGAGGCACTTTCTAGCTCTTTACATGCCAAAGCAATGTCGCGGACAAGATGGAGCCTCTCTATTTCCGTCGTTGTCGTGCGGAGACGACGCATGTTGCTTTCCAATGAACCACCATCGACATAGGGATAAATGAGCATTAATGAACCATCTATTAATGAATCTATTAATGAATCATCTCCAGTGTGGACAGAAGTACCAAGCAGTGGAACAATGTTGGGATGAGGGGAGCACAGGCTGAGAATTTTGGCTTCTTGTAATATCGAGGCTTCGGCATTTGAATGCGCAGCAGTTTTCACGATGACTCGTTGACTTCCGTACATACCCTCGTACAAATGTGTATTCTGACGAATGAACAGTTTTGCATGGAGGAGAAGACGGGCCATGCTACAAATGGAGTACCATTCTTCTGACGTGTAGTAGTGTGGCGTCCTTGTGTGGCGTCCTTGTCAGCGAAACTCTGAGACTCTTTGAGCGAAAATCGAAAATCCAAGATTGAAAAAGCTCAGAAAATTTTAAAAATAAAAGTTCTATTTTATTTTTTATTTTTTATTACTATTACTATTACTTTACAATAGTTTTTGTTGTGTATTTTTTGTTTTATTCCCCAACGTCCAAAATCAACGCAACTCCTGCCAGAACCCATCGTGCTGGTGGATCTTTCGTCCTCAGCTGCGCGTCAAAGACCCACGTAGGACCACGAGACATGGTTCCGTAGCATGGGCACATGAACAATCCAGTCATGTCCGCTTCGGATGCAGGCAACGCGGCGCAATTCACGACTGGAATAGCGCAAAACATTTCTTTTGGTTTGGAAGGTTGCACGTTGCTCTCCTCTAAGTTCCATCGTGCACCATCCAAGAAGAAGCCAGAAAGATATGCACCACGCGGTGCTGCAGTTCCAACCTTTTCAGCCGACTCCATTTGTGTGACTTCCGTCATGACAATTAACTTGTCAAGCTCTCTCTTTTCTTTCTGCGCAATGACCTGCTTAATTGCGGTCAAAAACGAAGTAGGATTGCGAAGACCAGACAACCATGTTACGCGTGGTACCTGCGAGGGTGCATCCACCCAGTTACCCAGCTGCACGCAACGTGCAGAGACGTCAATGAGCCACGATGCGAGTGGACGCGCCGATGCCCAAGCAAGTATAGTCCACGTGTCTGGCACTCGATCCAAAAAGAGGGACATCATCAACGCTTCCATTTTTTCAGACATTGTCAGTTCACCTGCGAAACCCATGCCAAGCTCGACTAACGAGCGCTTGATTTCCTTCATCAACACGTTCATGGCGTCGCACTCCTGAATGAAAACATTTTGGTATGGACCCTTGCCAGTATCTTCCAGTGCTTGATCAACTTCGTACAAGTCAAATGTGGTGTCCTCGAATCGAATTAATATTGACTCCTTGTACGACAAACCGACGCTCTCGGGTGTCACGACTTCCTCCTCTCCTTCACCACCTGAAGCGTCACGTGGTTGGAGCTCCAACAAACGTGCAAACAGTTCATCTGACAAGACGGTACGGAAACCAATCTCTGCATTGGGATGGAGACCAAATGCGTAAGGAGACTCCGTGTTGAGATTGTCAAAGTACTTGTTGTAGTCCTCGTGAGGCATTGGAGTTGGCGAAAGGAAGCTCATCGGCGCTGCAGGATCGACGAATGGAAACATTTCCATGACACCAAGAAGCTCATCACGCATGTAAAAGTCCAAGTATGTGTTTGCTAACAGACGATCTCCATCGTTTACAATATGTCCTCCATAAATAATTTCACCAAACAAGTACTTGAGATCAGCCCATGGAATTTGTGAAGGTGCGTTCTCCATGTAGTTTGCAAGACAGTTGGCAGCGTCGCGAAGATCACCCAGCGAAAAGGGATACATCATGTTGAAACCTTTGGGTCCGAACTTCTTGCGCTCTAAAAAGACAGCATGGAAGTGGCACAAGCCAAACATAATGGATTTTGATCGGTTGTCGAGCTCATCAAAGTCATCGGGATCAAAAAAGTTAAAACCACGTTTTAAGTTTGCATTTAAACCTGTCGGCGCTTCCATTGTCAGTTTGATGGATCTTGCCAAGATACCAATGGGAATGGATCGTGCCGGATCGTATCCAGTTGGCTCCGACGTCAGGAAGAGGCGGAAGTTTTGGTGTGATCCCTCCATTGCCATGGTATCCAGCTGTTTCTCACACTCAATGAGCCATCGTGGCATCAAGTGAATGTTGTTCAAAATGAGCCAGTGGCCGTTCTGATGACCACCCTGAAGTTTGCCCATCGCAACAACATCCTGCCCCTGTCCAAGTGCAATGTTGTGGTAATTCTGTCCCTTGACGAACTCGCGCTTGGCAGCGACTTGGTCTACGACCGCCACGACGTCGGCTCCCGGAGACAAGATGAAGAAGATGGGAATGTCGGGTGCTGAGTCGTCCAACGCTGCCTCGAGCATTCCAACTGGACTCAGCGATGCATCCGCCTCGGTGTACTTTTTGCCGTCGGGAAGACTGACTGCGAGCCAGTTCACCATTGCAATGGTCATGCGATCAGGACGAAGAGCGCGAATGACCAGCAGCTTCAAGAACGGCTTGCGGTCGAGCTGCGCCCAGTCCATGGGGAGCTTTTCCAACTCTGGCGTGACGTGATTGTACCACTCCTCAAATCTTGCTGAACCTTCATCTAAGTCGCTTCCGAGCTTGCCAAATCCTTCTAAATTCATCAGACCACACACTGACTGCCAAGCTCCTCTGGACAACCAGGGAATGTTGTTCTCTTTTGAATCGTCCTTGGTCGACTTCAGCAAAAAGTTCAGCTGAGATGGTTTGAAGTCCTCGCTGGCATCACCCAAGTCACCGCGCGCCATCATTTTGAATGCAATTTGACACATGTAAATGAGCTTGTGTTTCTCTGCAAGACCTCTCGAGACCCAAGTGAAAATGGTGAAACGAATTTCAGCACGGAGTGAAGCAACGCGCTCAGCAATATTTTCCTTCGCCGGCGTGCGTGAAATGGCCTTGAAGAAGAACGCAGTGAAAGCACCCAGCGAGTACCGGTACATGTGATCAATCTGCCAAAGGTCGGTAATTAAAAAGTACAGCATTGACGACTCTGATGCTGCTGGTCGATACTCCTCTCTCGCCAAGTTAATTTCAATCTCCGTAACTTTTGCCTTTTCGACGGCAAGAGCAATTTCCTCCGACGCTGCCTTCGTCTTTTCCAAACCCTCAATCAGTGGAAGATCGGACAAAATGTCCTCGGGTGCGTTGGCAAGGCGCTCCAGCAGGTCGTCCTCGAGCTGCTTCAGCTCCACCTTGAATCTATTAAACATGGCCACTAACTCTTGCTTCTGCTGCTCCA
>Ga0307997_10000255_pt1 | contig 23892 bp, 20 predicted proteins | sample Davwhametageno36_FD_203165 | JGI IMG/M metagenome (GOLD analysis project Ga0307997, IMG submission 203165) | Marine microbial communities from Davis Island wharf, Antarctic Ocean - #36 | ecosystem: Environmental > Aquatic > Marine > Unclassified | place: Antarctic Ocean: Davis Island wharf... | reverse complement strand
CGACCTCTCCGATAGATGGTCCGTGGTTTCAGGCCAAGTTCGATTCCGAAGTTCAAATTAGTGAGGCACTCGTCGCAGTCAGGTCACTTGCAGGTGAAGAATTTCGAATGCTCAAGTATCAAATTAACCTCTACCTGTCGGACCTGAACCTTTCACCGAGCAAAAAAGTTGAGGACTGGTCTCACCGGCTGAATCTACTAATTGGAATTCGGGAAACTCTGGACAAATTTAAGCCAGAAATATTTGATCGTTCTCTCCAAGAAATGATAAGTGCAACTGCCCCAAGAGGAGACCGGGGTGCGCTCTCCGGCGCCCAGCGAAGGAGATTCAGGAAGCTGGCAAAGGGCTACCTTCGACCGGGAGCCGCAGTCGCGAATCTGTATCAGGCTCTTGTGGAGGCCGAAAGGCAACGAGCTTCCTGGTCAGACTTCAACCTAACTCAGGCTCCGCCGACTGTCCCACTAGGACTAAGCGACGTTCAGTCTAAGTTTCAGCAAATCTATGGAGTACTTGAGATTCTTCAGCGGCACCTCAATCCGGATCCGGACATAGAGCTTCTGACTCGAATGGATCTAGATCAACTGGCTGTCACTCTTGAAGATTTAGGGAAAAAGACCAACGGCTTAGACCACTACATGCAACGGCTGCCAATTTCTAAAGAGTTGGTGGACATGGGCTTGGGACAGTTCACAAAGGAAGTTAGTAAGTCCAGACCGGAATTCGAACGACTTCAACGGGAATTCGAGCTCACTTGGTGGCAGTCCGCGCTGGAGGCAATTATCCAGTCCGACTCGAGAATTCTAGAATATACCGCTGAGGCCATTGCAACTCTGGAGAGCGACTTCGAGCGAGCCAACGAAGACCTGATCGCCCAGGGTCTTTTGGATGTGAGGCATCAATTGGCCGAGGCTTGGCACGCCGCGATTGCAAAGCAACCTGCGCAAGCCGATGCCCTTAGGGCTCAACTAAGAACCAAAAAGATAGAACTTAAGGCCGCCTCTCAAGTCGGTGGAGATTTGTACAGGGTGCTTGTTCCGGCTGTTTCGGTGTCTCCCTACCGAATACACGAACTTGACCCGGCTGAAAAGTTTGATTTGGTTATAGTTTTGGATGCATCCTCCACGGGCTTGGCTGAGGCTCAGCGGGCGCTGTCAATGGCTGACCAAGTGCTTGCGTTCGGAGACCCAATCATTGCGACTCCCGAGAACTTTGACACTGTGACAAGGGCCAACCAAGCGCACGTCGAAACTGACCGCGGATCGGTGTTTGATCTCGTCGCGGAAGTTTTCGGCTCCTTGGGAATCAGTCGTAATTATCGAGTCGAGGGCCAAGTGCTCGGAAAGTACTTGAACGACAATTTTTATGGTTCGCGTCTAGTGATAGAGCCCGCAGCTGGGCAACTCTTTGGGTCCCATAATTTTGAGCAGATTGAAATTACCGATGATGCCAACGCCTCAAGCACTATCGAGGGATCGACTGAGTCCTTAGATTCTGAGGTTAGTAAGGTTGCCGAGTTGGTGATGAGCCACGCCAGATGGAGCCCTGAAGATTCACTGATGGTCGTGGCAGCATCAAGAACACACGCTGAACGCATTGATCAATTAGTTCGCCAAGAGACCTATAAGCAGCCCCAGCTAGCCGAGTTTTTTGACGCTCACGGGAGAGAGAAGTTTGAGTGCGTCAGCATGAGCGAACTGACTCACAGGCTGGCGGATCGAGTGATCTTTTCGGTCGGGTTTGGCCGGACGCCAGAAGGAAAAATATCCGGAACCCTGGGGGACTTTAATTTTGCGAATGTCAGTGGCTGGATGGTCAACCAAATTGTCTCGGCCAGAAAACGCATGACAGTCGTTTCTTGCTACAACTTTGAGGACTTTGCAGCCGGAGGGCTCCCAGAGAATCAGCGTTGGTTGAAAGATCTAATTGCGCCAAGCTTTATGAGTGATGTTTCAGAAGGCCAGGCAGACCCATTGCTTAGAGATTTGGCTCTTAGGCTCGAGAAGCTAGGCCTGAAGGTTGCTCTAAATTTCGGAGGCCGCATCGGTTTGGCTGTTTCGTTTGGGAAAAAAGCCGCGGTTGTCGACCCGGACTGGGCGCTTGTTGGCGAGAACTGGGACGAAAAGCTTCGAGTGAGACCTGGACTCTTGAGGGCAATGGGCTGGGACTATCAGCGAATTCACGCCCTTGAGATCTTCGCCAAGCCCCAAGATGTAGCAAACCGAATTGCAATGTCATTGGGTGTTGACCTTATTAGTCGCGCTCAACCGCTATTTGACGATCGAGCCTTTGAGGACACGAGCGGAGCATGGGGCCACGAAGAGGATTCGAACGATGACAGGCTTCGAGACGATAAGCCTCCGCACTGGGGTTAGTTCGACGACTTAGCTATCGGTGGAACTGGGTCTAGCCGGTGCAGAGTCGTTCTTATAAAAGCCCGAGCCCTTGAAGCTGACTCCAAGGTTTCCAAATTGCTTTCTTAGTTCCCCTGAGCACTTCGGGCAATTCTTTAGTGCTTCCTCAGCAAAAGTCTGGTGCATCTCGAAGGTATGGTCGCATGACTTGCATACGTAGGTGTAAGTCGGCATTTGTCCTCCGCATAGATTCTAACCAGACTAAATTGCAATCGACCTGGTTGGAGTGACAATGCCGTTTACTTTCCTGTCGTGAGGCTCGCTTGGCACAAGCTCCAATACTTCCGGGTCGAAAACAACCGCGAAAAGGTTTGTGCTGGCAACCTCCACGAGCCATCGGTCGTAGAAGCCCCTGCCTTTGCCGAGCCTGTTTCCAAGAACGTCAACCGCCAGGGCTGGAATCAGAATTAGTTCAAGATCGCTAGTCAGTATTGCCGAGCCCGTTGGTTCCATGATGCTGAACTTGCCCGCCCGCATTGGCCCTTGCGCAAATTCGAGTCTGTCTTGGACCACTCTGGGGAAGTAAAGGTCTAGGTTTTTAGCCGCCCAATTATTGAAATCCCCAAGGTCAGGCTCGTTTTCAAGAGGGCTGTAGCTGGCAATTTTTGTGGCCTGGGTCTTTTCAGCAAGACTCCGAAGTTGTTCAAATAATCCCAAGGACGAGTGTGGGCGCTGCAAATTCATGATCTTTCGGAGTTCCGACTTGGCGCTTGCAGTATCCATAGCGGTAATCTTGCCAGCGTGCAGAGATTTCCTCCATTGACTCACGGTGATATCACGCTTCGGGCTCTTGCCAAGCGAGACTTCAGGGTGCTTCGAAAGCTGCTGATAGCTGACAGGGAGTGGCTAATTCCCTGGGAGGCCACAACGCCAGGGATTCGTTACCCGCTGGATGTTCGCTGGATGATTCGCTCCCTTATGTTCCAAGCAAAAAAGGGAACTGGCTTGGCGCTAGTTATGGAGTACGAAGGCAAGGTTGTAGGGCAATTGAATGTGGCAAACATTCTTTTCGGCTCGGTTTCCTCGGCGAATATTGGCTACTGGATAGCTAAAAACTCTGCAGGCAAGTCAATCGTTCCGATTTCTGTGGCCATCGCCATCGATCACCTCTTCACCGAAGTTGGTCTGCATCGAGTCGAAATAGATATTCGCCCTGAAAACACAGCATCGCTTCGGGTGGTGCAGAAGCTGGGCTTACGACAAGAGGGAGTCAAGGAGCGATTTATCCACATCGATGGTCATTGGCGCGACCATGTCGTTTTTGCCATCACCTCGGAGGAGCTGAAAGGTTCTTTGCTGTCTAGAGTTCAAAACACGGGTGGTCAATAGCCTGATTTTACCAAGCGGGACATATCTTGGTACTCATGGAAAACTCTGCAGGGCTCGGCGGCATAACTCTCGTGCTCGCAGCTGTGGTTTGGCTTTTCATTTTTGTCCCCGGATACACCAAGCGGTCTCAGATTAAAGAGACGACCAAACTCATTCAGTCGGCTCGGCGAACACAGGAAAAATCCAGAGTGCAGACTGATGACGATCGACTGAGAAGGCTGATCTCAACCCAGCGGGGTTTTTCGGTCATCTTTATTTTGGCAACACTCGCCGCACTTGCCTCCGTGGTAGCAGCAACTGCTCAAAACTCGTGGTGGTTTGGATTTGCAATTGTTTTTCCTCTGAGCTTGGGTTCCTTGATTGTCCAGCGAGCCGCTGCCGGCCAAGCCGCAAAGCTGGCGGGAAATATTCACCGAGCTAGACAGCGAGTCCGAGCTAGCGCATCCAAAAGCCAGGCGCAAATAGTCAAAGACAGGCAGTGGAGCCCTAATCCGCTGCCCACCCCAATGCCGGAGGTCAGGAAGGGCGAACTCGTCCAGCCCTTGGCTGAAGTCATCGAGATTTCTTCACCCAAAAAATCGTTAGCGGCAAAAGAAATAGACGAGATTCTGGCTCGTCGTCGGGCAATCTAGTCAAAGACCTCTAAGCTTTGAATCGTCCATCCCAACCAAAACGGAGACCCTCATGAGCCTGCTTGACTCGATCAAGAACCTTTTTACACGCACCGGCAAAGCTGCTTCCAGCTCCGCTGCAACCGTCGCACACGAAGCTCGTGACGCCGCCAAGGAAGTCGCTGCAGAAGCTTTGGCTGAGGTTGAAAAAGTAGCCACAAGAGTCGCAAAGACAGCCGCAACTGCGAAGAAGCCAGTAGCTAAGACCACTGCTGCCAAGAAGCCAGTAGCTAAGACCACTGCTGCCAAGAAGCCAGCTGCCAAGAAGCCAGTAGCTAAGACCACTGCTGCCAAGAAGCCAGTAGCTAAGACCACTGCTGCCAAGAAGCCAGTAGCTAAGACCACTGCTGCCAAGAAGCCAGTTGCGAAGAAGCCAGTAGCTAAGACCACTGCTGCCAAGAAGCCAGTAGCGAAGACCACTGCTGCGAAGAAGCCAGTAGCTAAGACCACTGCTGCTAAGACCACTGCTGCTAAGACCACTGCTGCTAAGACCACTGCTGCTAAAAAGCCGGTAGCTAAAAAATAGTTAGCTAACTACGTACGCAGCCGACTGCTGCAAAGTTTGATGCGTGAATTCGAACCCCGAGTCGCTGAGTTTTTTTGCACTCATTTTTTGAGAGCAGAGTAGTAATTCTTTTGCAGCTATACCTATGAAGAGGTTCATTGTCCAGGCCGGAGCCTTCAGAAAAGTTGGCCTGCGGAGTTCTTTGCCAAGAGCCGTAACAAGCTGTTTACAGGTGGCGGGTTCCGGAGCAGTGAGATTAAATGCCCCTGTCGCCTCCTCATTGTTGATCAAATGAATAATTGCCCGGGCTTCGTCCTCGAGACTAATCCAAGCCCACCATTGGCTGCCCCGACCAATCGAGAAGCCAACACCCGCACGAATAAACGGCAGGAGGCGACCGAGAGCCCCTAGATTTTTGCTCATAACTAGGGTAGTTCTTGCAAGCACGACTCGAGTGTTGGCTTTCAGGGCTTCGGTTTCCCAAGAGTCGGCCAAGTCGGCAAGAAAGCCTTCTCCCCGACCTGATTCTTCTGTGAGTACCTCATCCCCACGATCGCCATAGATTCCTGACGCGGACCCACTCACTAAAACTTTTGGCTGGTTCTTTGCGTTATTTATTGCGTCCACCAAGGTTTTGGTTGAATCAAGCCTCGATGAGATCAGCAGTTTCATGTATTTCTTTGTCCAGGGAATGCGTCCGGTTGTCGCCCCGCCCATGTTCACGACCGCATCGATGGATTCCATCAAGCTCGAGTCAAGTGCTTCAAGTCCGGGCTTCCAGCTAACTTCGTTGCTGGCTTTGGCTTCGCGTCTTACCAGCACAACCGGTTCGTGTCCGAGAGCCAGTAGCTGCCTAGAAAGCTCAGTTCCAACTAGTCCTGATGCTCCAGAAATCAATACGCGCATTCAAAGCCTTTCGCCACTGGAAACATTACCTACAATTGGCGAAGATTGTTTATTCCAACGGTCTGGAAAACAGAAGGTCATGAACGTAGAAATTTGGGTTTGGTTAATTACAATCGGCGCATTCTCAGCCGTGATCCTTGGCGACCTTGTTTACCAGGTGCGCAATCCCCATGAGCCCGGCTTTCGGGAATCCGCAATTCAGAGTGCCATCTACATTTCTCTGGCTTTGTTGTTCACTCTGGTTATCGGGCTGATCTGGCCGGGTCAGTATGCTGGCGAATACCTTGGCGGCTTTATTACCGAAAAGGCTCTGTCCGTGGACAACCTATTTGTGTTTTTGGTTATCTTCACCCAGTTCAAAGTGCCAAGAAAGCTTCAGTCCGAGGCTCTTCTAATAGGCATCGTCATAGCTCTTGTGCTCAGGGGTATTTTTATTGCCGCAGGTGCTGCGTTCATCGAGAACTTCAGCTGGGCCTTTTATGCCTTCGGTGCGTTCCTGCTACTGACGGCTATCAAGCTAATCAAGGACACCGCGAAGGACCTAAAGCCAGACGGAGAAACCGATGATTTCGAAGATGGCCGACTTATTCGTTTTATTCAACGACGCTTTCGTTCAACTAGTCAGTACCACGGGACAAAGTTGGTGATTATAGAAAACGGCAAGCGAGTAATTACGCCACTGCTACTTGTCATGGTTGCGATCGGGTTCACGGATTTACTCTTTGCACTCGATAGCATTCCAGCCGTTTACGGTCTAACCAATGAGCCTTACATAGTTTTTGTGGCAAACGCTTTTGCTCTTTTAGGCCTGAGGCAGCTCTATTTCTTGCTAAGCGGCCTAATGCAGCGACTCAGATATCTCGGCTTTGGGTTAAGTTTGATTTTGGCCTGGATCGGCATCAAGCTTGTAATTCACGCCCTTCACAAAAATGAAGTCCCGTTCATTAATGGCGGGGAGGCTATCAAGGTCATCCCAGAGATCTCCACTGGCTTGTCCCTGATTGTGATTTTGATAACGCTCACTGTCACCACCGTCTGGTCCCTTATTGCAACCAGGGCAAAAGGTCAAAAGGACAACTAGATCCAGAACGGAAAAATCATTTGCAGTTGCCAGACAAAATGTGGGACAGGCAGCGCCATCCAAATGGTCAAGAAGTACAGGGCGAATAACACCACGGCCATCGTGAGAACTACCAACGCTCCAGACCTGCCCCTAAGTCTCCAAGCCACACTCTTTCGCCAGTAAGCGTGCATGCCAAAAGCTAGAGCAAGCACTAAATACGGTGCGTAAGCGACGGCGTAGAACTGGAAGGTAGTGCGTTCAAGGTAGAACACCCAAGGCAGCCAGCCGGCCAAGAAGCCAGTTATTAGTGCGAAGCTACCCGCATCAAACTGCCGAATATTTCTAAGGCCTAACCAAATAATTGCCAACAACCCGCCCAGCCAAATTACAAGATTAGGTATTGCGGTCAGTGCAACGGTGCAGTCAGTGAGTAACCCGCAGGCACTGGAGGCCTCGTAACGCTCGAAAAACAGGGCTGTGGGTCTGAGGCTAAAAAGCCACTCAAAAGCGTTTGCCTGGTAGGGGTGGGGGCTCGTAAGGCCCGTGTGGAAGGCGTATGCATTTAGGTGATAGTCCCAAAGCGACTCGTACCAACTTGGCTTAGCGCCCCTACCCCAGCCATCACTCCCGGTAATCCAGCCAAGCCAGCTGAGCAGGTAAATCCCGAGGGCTGGAACAAGAAGCACGATCGCATTTAGTGCACCTTGCCCAATCGCTAGAACTCTCGGCATTCCTAGGCGACTTCGAAGATTGAGATCCACAATAAACGTGTAGAGGCCAAATGCTGCAAGGAAATACAGCCCTGACCACTTGACGCTGATGGCAAGACCCAGGGCGATCCCGGCTAGTAGTAGCCATCCGCGTATGACTAAACCGTTTGACCTAGTTCGTCTCAGCCTGTGCTGCCAGGAACTTTGATCTCGGATCACAAAGTAAAAAGCCAGTAGAGCGAAAAACGCAAGGATTCCATCGAGGATTGCGGTGCGGGAAAGAGTTATTGACAAGCCCTCGAGGGCCATCAGTAGCCCAGCAACTGCGGCAAAAAAGTTTGATCCAATCAACCTTCTGGCAATCAGGATTACTAGTGGAATCATCAGCGTGCCAAGCAGGGCTGTCATGAAGCGCCAGCCAAAAGCTGAGTCAGCACCGAAAAGCTGCATGCCAAACCAGATCATCCACTTGCCAAATGGCGGGTGCACTACATAAGCAGCAGAATCCAAGAAGCCGGAGAGGTTACCCATTTCAAAATCTGCATTTGCATCGGCCCGCCAATTGCGCTCGGATCCAAAAAGACCGAGCGTATAGGCGTCCTTCACGTAATAGGTCTCGTCGAATATCAGAAGTCGAGGGTTAGCAAGATTTCCGAACCGAATTATGAGGCCCATAAGAGTTATGACGAGCGTGGAAACCAGCCCAAACCGCGGATGCCCGGCGAACTTGGTCGAAACGCGAATTGCTGCTGATATCACGCTTAGATGCTAGTTTGCTTAGCGTGTTGATACTCGCGGCCACTCCAATCGGAAATCTTTCCGATGCATCCAGGCGCTTGGAAAAAACTCTTATTGAAGCTAGTTTCATTGCGGCCGAGGACACGAGAGAGCTAAAGCGACTGTGCCGAGGTCTGGGCATCACCCTAAACGCCAAGCTCTTCAGCCTGCACGAACACAATGAACGCGATCGCATCGTTGAACTAGTCGAGCTTGCCAAAGACGAAGCGGTTGTTTTGGTTAGTGATGCCGGCATGCCAACCATCTCTGACCCGGGCTTTTTGCTGGTTAGGGCCTGCGCGGATGCCGGAGTGGAGATCCAAATTGTTCCCGGACCATCGGCCGTAGTTTCGGCGCTCGCGGTTTCGGGTTTACCGACTGATCGGTTTAGCTTCGAAGGCTTTTTGCCTAGAAAATCCGGCGAGCGAGTTCGAGTTTTTGAATCATTGATAACGGAGAAGCGAACCATGGTGTTTTTTGAGGCCCCCCACCGCATTATGGAGAGCCTCAAGGACGCCCGAAAAGTATTCGGTGTTGAACGTTTAGCCAGCGTTTCACGAGAGCTGACTAAGAAATTTGAGGAAACAAAGCGAGGAAGCCTTCAGGAGCTTGTCGAGTGGGCAGAGAAAATACCAAAAGGTGAGATGGTTTTGGTTGTTTCAGGTGCCGGCGAAGAACAGCTTGATTATGCAAAATTGGGGCAGAAAGCTTTGTTGTTGGCTGAGTCGGGGATGGGCCTAAAACAGGCCAGCACGGAACTTGCCGACAAATTCGGTGCCTCGAAGACGGCCATCTATCAGCACGCACTGCAGGCTAAAGCCTAAGATATCTCAAGTGTCCAAGTCTTTTTACGTAACTACGCCCATCTTCTACGTCAACGATGCCCCGCACATCGGCCATGCCTACACGGAGGTGGCCTGTGATGTCCTAGCCAGGTGGCATCGTCAGCGCGGTGAGGACACTTTTTTGCTGACTGGAACCGACGAGCACGGTGAAAAGGTTTTGCGAACGGCCCTTGGAAATCAAACGGATCCGAAGAGCTGGACCGACAAGCTGGTAACCGAATCCTGGCTTCCGCTTCTGAAGACCATCGATATTGACAACCAAGATTTCATTAGAACAACCGAGCCAAGGCACGAGGTAGCGGTTCAAAAGTTTTTACAAAAGCTTTTCGACGACGGTTACATCTATCAGGGTTCTTTTGAGGGAAATTATTGCGTCGGCTGTGAAGAGTACAAAAACGACGGTGATCTCATTGACGGAGCCGACACATTCGCCGGTCAACGAGTTTGCGCGATCCACTCAAAGCCAGTGGAGCAGCTCAATGAAACTAATTACTTTTTCAAGCTAAGCCAATTCCAAGAAAAACTTTTGGATCACTATGAGCAGAACCCCACCTTTATTCAGCCAGCGTCTGCCAGAAACGAGGTTGTTTCGTTTGTGAAATCAGGTCTCAGCGACCTTTCAATTTCTAGGTCCAAAGAGCGATTTGACTGGGGTATTGATATTCCTTGGGACTCCGAGCACATTACCTACGTTTGGTTTGACGCACTTTTGAACTACATCACCGCAATTGGCTATGGCAGCGACGAAGAAAAGCTCAAGTCGCTTTGGCCGGCCGATGTTCAGGTCGTGGGCAAGGATATTCTGCGTTTTCACGCAGTGATTTGGCCCGCGATGCTCATGGCGGCAGAGTTAGAACCACCTCGTCAAGTTTTTGGTCATGGGTGGTTGCTAGTTGGCGGAGAAAAGATGTCCAAGTCCAAATTGACTGGAATCTCACCGAATCAGATAACTGATATTTTCGGCTCCGATGCCTTTAGGTATTACTTCATGAAGGCAATTGGCTTCGGTTCTGACGGTTCGTTTAGCTGGGAAGACCTCTCAGCCAGATACAACTCCGAATTGGCAAATGGATTTGGTAACTTAGCCTCCAGGACAGTGGCGATGGTGAATCGCTACTTTGACGGCGTTATTCAGGCCCCCGGAGAATTTACCGATGCCGACAAGCATGTTTCGAACATTGCGGCAAACGCCACTCGTGAAGCCGATTTTGCAATCGCACAGATTGCACCCCACGAGGCAATAGCGAAAATTTGGACACTTGTTGATGAGCTCAATAGCTACATCACGACTCAAGAACCTTGGGTGCTTGCCAAGGATCCGGCTAATAACGAGCGTCTCTCGACTGTGTTGTACACGGCGGTCGAGGGGCTTCGCTGTCTGGCCGTGTTGCTTTTCCCGGTTATGCCCAAATCCACGAGCAGGCTTTGGGATTCGATTGGTAGCTCACTTGGTGCGCTTGCGGATCAGCCGCTGTCATCCTGCGAAACCTGGGGCTTATTACAGCCCGGAGTGAAGTTGGGTGAATTGGAAGCCCTCTTCCCAAGGGTAGAAGAGAGCGCATGAGCGAGTTTGCGAGAACTCGCAACAGTTATGACGGCAGCGAGAAATCGAAGCGTCTTTACCCACCGCTACCTGAACCGCTCGAAGTCGGTACTTACGATAACCACACGCACTTGGAAATAGTTGACGGAGATGAGCCGCTTAGCGTGGTTGAGCATCTTGAAATGATGCGTCAAGTCAACATGTTGGGGGCCGTCCAGGTTGGGGTGACTGTGGAAAGCTCAAAGTACTCTGCCGAAATCGCAGACCGGGAGCCGATGCTGCTTGCTGCGGTCGCAATTCACCCCAACGAGGCTCCGCTTTATGGGTCACTCGAAGAACTTGATATTGCGATTTCGGAAATTGCTGACCTCGCAAAGCTTCCGCGAGTCAGAGCCGTGGGCGAAACAGGGCTCGATTATTTTCGCACCGAGGGCGAGGAAGCTCTTTTGATGCAGCAGCACTCGTTTGAGCAGCACATTGCAATCGCCAAGGAATTTGATTTGGCGCTTCAGATTCATGACCGCGATGCTCACGCCGATGTTGTTGCGACCTTGCTGAGGGTCGGCGCGCCCGAGCGAACTGTCTTTCATTGTTACTCCGGGGATTTGGAGCTGGCCCAAATCTGCAAGGAAAACGGCTGGTTCTTATCTTTTTCTGGCAACGTGACGTTCAAGAAAAACCAACACCTACGAGACTCGCTGCTGGCGGTCGATCCCGGTCGGCTTCTAATAGAAACCGATGCGCCATTTTTGACCCCCGAGCCCCTTCGCGGAAGACCGAATGCGCCCTATTTGGTTCCGCACACGCTCAGGTTTATCGCATCACTTATGCAGTGGAGTCCCAATGACCTGGCTCTTCGGTTGAACAAGAACACTGAAAATGTCTACGGTTTTTGGTCGGAAGGGTTGATCTAGTGCTCGGGGCTAAGGAAATTCGCCAGTTAGCGGGGACTTTGGAGATCAAACCAACAAAAAAACTTGGACAAAACTTTGTGATTGATCCAAACACGATTAATCGAATAGTTGCAGCAGCCGGTCTGGTTCCTGAGGACGTGGTTGTGGAAATTGGACCCGGTCTCGGTTCTCTCACTTTGGGGTTATTGGAAAAGGCCGTAAGTGTAATTGCAGTGGAGATTGACCCGAAGCTTGCCAAGCAACTGCCTCTGACAATTTCTTTGCATGCGCCGGGAAAGACCGTGGAGCTAGTGATTGCCGATGCACTTCAGATTCGGGAATTACCGAAAGCCCCAACTGCATTGGTGGCGAATCTTCCCTATAACATTTCTGTCCCGGTGCTACTGCATTTTCTAGCAACGTTCCCGACTCTAGAAAAAGGATTAGTGATGGTGCAGGCCGAGGTTGCTCATCGGTTGGCAGCGTCTCCGGGGACGAAGGACTACGGCTCCCCAAGCCTCAAGATGTCGTGGTACGGACCTGCAAGGCTGGCGGGAAACATTGGCAGAAATGTATTTTGGCCGGCGCCAAATGTTGATTCTGCGCTGGTGTATTTTCAGCACAACGTGACCAGGACTGCAGATAGAAAAGCCGTCTTCGCGGTTATCGACGCCGCTTTTGGCCAGCGAAGAAAAACCCTGAGGCAGTCTCTGTCCAGCTGGGCTGGTTCACCATCGGCCGCCGAGGAGATTCTCATCAGAGCTGGCATAGACCCTAAGTTCAGGGGCGAACAGTTGCTGATTGATCAGTTCATTTCAATTGCGGAGGCTAAATGATCAGCGCGCTAGCACCGGCAAAAATTAATCTGGCTTTTTTATCGGGACCTGTTCGCCCGGATGGATACCACAACGTCATTAGCGTCTACCAAGCCCTTGACCTCTTTGAAAAGGTCAGCGTCGAAAGTGCTAAGGACTGGGAGGTGGAGCTAATTGGGGTCGATCTCGTCGAAGCTGAGCGTATTCCGATAGACAGTTCAAACCTTGTTATTAAGGCCGCGCTTGAGCTGGCTAAGCACGTCGGAATTGAAAAGCCTCAGCCAATGAGGTTTGTTATTGAAAAGCATGTGCCTCCAGCAGCCGGAATGGCTGGCGGGTCAGCGGATGCCGCAGCCAGCCTCGTTGCACTAAACCGGGCTTGGGGTCTTGATTTGAGTTCAGCCGAGCTCACCAAGGTAGCTGCCAAAATCGGGGCGGATGTTCCATTCGCACTTCTCGGGGGAACTGCACTCGGTCTTGATACTGGCATAGACTTACGTCCGCTGCCGCCTTTGGGTCTGCAGTTTGTGCTGCTAATCTTCAGCACTCCAGGGCTGTCGACCGCCGATGTTTTTAAAGAGTTTGATCGACTGTGTCCGGACGGAAATCTTACTAAGACACCTGAGCAAGTCATGTCTCAATATGAGTTAGGCGCAAGCAAGATCCTTGGCGATAACTCTCTTGAGGTGGCGGCCTATTCACTTCGACCAGATTTGTTTGGTATGGCTCAAATGATTCCAGGTAAAAAAGCTTTCGTCTCCGGTTCTGGTCCAACTTTGTTTATGCTTTCTAAGGACTCCCAAGAAGTTGCTTCTTGGCATCGGGCATTCGCTGCCAGTGGATTTAGTGCGATGGTCTGTAAAACATCTAACGGCAGTGCGGAGCTTGTGAACTAATGGCACACCTAATGGGCGCCGAAGTCATCACCCATGAGTTTCCTACTAAGGAAGTTTTTTCCGGGGTGACGGTCGGTATAAATGATGGCGACCGAATAGGCATTGTTGGACGCAATGGTGACGGAAAATCCACGCTTGTGAAAATTCTCACCAAGCAGTTTGCTCCCGATTCCGGGCGCGTGACATGGCGGGGCGGGTTGCGGATTGGCTTCCTAACCCAGGTAGATGTCATTGATGACGAAATTTCCATTGCCGAGGCGGTAGTGGGTGACAGGCCAGAGTTTGAATGGGCATCAGACCCAAAGATTAGGGACGTGCTGTCAGGTCTGGTGGCAGATCTTGATTGGCACCAAAAGGTCGGCACGCTATCGGGTGGGCAGCGTCGAAGGGTAGCTTTAGCCGCTCTATTGGCCGGTGAGTACGATGTTGTTTTTCTCGACGAGCCAACAAACCACCTCGATGTAGATGGCGTTGCTTGGCTTGCAAATCATCTTCAAACCCGCTGGCCGAAAAACGTAGGCGGCTTGGCTGTCATCACTCACGACCGGTGGTTTCTGGACGCGGTATGCAACCTGACCTGGGAGGTTTACGGAGGCCGCATTGAGCCATTCGAAGGCGGCTACGCGGCTTATGTGCAGCAGCGGGCTGAAAGATCCAGACAGGCCGATGCGATTGAGTCCAGAAGGCAAAACCTGCTTCGCAAAGAACTTGCCTGGCTTGGCCGTGGCGCCCCTGCCAGAACTGCCAAACCGAAGTTCAGAATTGATGCGGCTCTTGCCCTTATTGGCAACGAGCCCCCTCCGAGAAACAGCGTTGAGTTAGCAAAACTTGCCACCACTCGCCTTGGCAAGGACGTACTTGACATGGAGGACGTGAACTACAGCACCCCGGATGGCTTGGTTATTCTCAGTGACTTTACGCTTCGGCTTGGGCCAGGCGATCGAATTGGCCTGGTTGGAGCAAACGGCGCAGGCAAAACGACTCTGATGAGGCTGATTACAGGTGAGCTGCAGCCCGAAACCGGCCGCATAAAAATTGGCAAGACTGTCAAATTTGCAAAATTATCGCAGGATGTTCACGAGCTAAACAAGCACTCGGAAGAACGGATCTTTGATCTAATTCGCCGTGAAAAGACAACATTCATGGTCGGCAAAAAAGAGGTCGGCACGGGGCAGCTATTGGAGCAACTGGGCTTTGACCAGCAGCAGCTGCAGACTCCGATAAAAGACCTCTCAGGTGGGCAGCGAAGAAGACTTCAATTGCTCAGACTTCTTTTCAGCGAGCCAAATGTCTTGATATTGGACGAGCCAACAAACGATTTGGATACAGATATGCTTGCGGCCATGGAGGACGTTCTAGACAGCTGGCCCGGCACTTTGATTGTGGTTAGCCACGATAGGTATCTGCTTGAGCGCACGACTGACAACCAGTACGCGATGCTCGGAGACGGCAAGCTTCGCCATCTAACTCGAGGTGTCGAGCAGTATTTAGAGCTCAGAAAATCCTCGGGAACGGAAACCAAATCAACGGGCTCAGCCTCTGGAGACCCGCAAGTTACTGGGGCTGAAAAGCGCAATCTCGAAAAAGAACTCGCGCGTCTAGAGCGTGCAGTTGCCAAGTCTCACCTGGAGCTCGATGAGCTAAACAAAATACTTGGCGACCATGATCCAGCCGATTACGAAGGGCTAGTAGCTCTTGGATCTAGGCAAAAAGACCTAGAAACTAAAATCGCCAAATCCGAAGAGCTTTGGTTGGATGTGGCTCAAAAACTGCAACTGAGCTGAACTTCTGGCAGACTTATGCCCGAGACTTAGGTCTCATTCCGCCCTAGTGTAACGGCAGCACGGCGCTCTTTGGAGGCGTCCGGTCTAGGTTCGAATCCTAGGGGCGGAGCTAGTGGAGTTGAGGAGGAGCTAAGTGCAGTTAGCAGTTATTGTGCTCGCAGCTGGTGAAGGCACCAGGATGCGCTCCGGCTTGCCCAAAGTGCTCCACTCGATTGCAGGGTTACCGCTGATCGGGCACGTACTCTCCACCGCTTTCGCTTTGTCAGCTAATCATGTCGTGACCGTTCTGGGTCATCAAAAAGATCTTGTTTCTGAATTTATAACTGAGCATTTTCCTTCAACTATCGTGACCGAACAAGGTCCGACTCCAGGCACCGGTGCCGCCGTTGAAGCAGGACTTGCTGCTTTACCCAAAGGTTTCAAGGGTGAGGTTTTGGTTTTGTCCGGCGATGTGCCGCTGCTGGATGTAACAAGCATTTCCGAATTAGTTGAAATGCACCGAGACTCATCAAACGCCGCCACGCTGATAAGTACGATTTTGGATAACCCGAACGGCTACGGTCGAATTCTGCGGTCGCAAGAAAGCTTGATTGGAATCGTCGAGCAAAAAGATGCCAGCGAGTCAGATTTGTTGTTGAATGAGGTCAACGCTGGAGTTTATGTTTTTGACCGGGATCACTTGGATAGTGCCCTTTTGAATGTCACCACAAAAAATGCTCAAGGCGAAAAGTACCTGACCGACGTGGTCTCAATCATGCTTGAGCAAGGTCAATCTGCCTCTGCACATCCGATAAATGACCATTGGCTGGTTGCTGGTATAAACGATCGTCACCAGCTCTCTCAGGTTGCAGCTGAGCTGAACTCGAGAATTGTCAAGGCTTGGCAGCTTGCCGGAGTAACCATCACTGAGCCGGCCACAACCTGGATAGACGTGACTTGTCAACTTGGAGCAGACTCTACGTTGTTGCCAAGCACTCGATTGCATGGGCTAACTCAAATTGGGGTCCAGTCAACTATCGGACCTGACACGACAATCACTGACAGTTCGGTTGGTCAAGGCGTGACTATTTCCAGATCGCAGGTTTCATCATCCGAGATCTTGGACAATTCCAGCGTGGGGCCATTTGCATTTATCCGACCGGGAACCGTTTTGGGAGCCGAGGGAAAGATTGGTGCATTCGTCGAGGTCAAGAATTCCGTTATCGGACCGGGCGCTAAAGTTCCTCACCTCAGCTACGTGGGTGATGCCTCGATAGGAGAGGGTGCAAACATTGGCGCCGGAACCATCTTCGCCAACTACGACGGAGTTACTAAGCACCGCACAGTAATCGGTGCGTTTGCCAAGACAGGCAGCGGCAACACCTTTGTTGCACCGGTAACTATTGGGGATGGCGCATACACGGCCGCAGGTTCGACTATTCGTCGGAACGTTGAGTCTGGGGCGTTAGCATTGAACCCAGCGGCACAGAAAAATCTTTCCGGTTGGGTGTTGGCCAATCGACCGGGGTCAAAATCAGCAAAAGCAATAAATCTAGATACGGAGTAAAAATGGCAATCGAAAAAGCCGCCAGAAAGCAATTAGTAATTGCATCGGGAAGAGCTCATCAGGCTCTGGCTCAAGAGGTTGCCGACATTCTAGAAACCGAGCTAGTTCCTGTAACTGCCTATGACTTTGCAAACGGTGAAACTTTTGTTCGATACGAAAGAAGTGTTCGCGGCGTCGACGCTTTCATAATTCAGGCCCACCCTGCACCGATAAACCACTGGCTCATGGAGCAGTTGTTGATGGTTGATGCAATGAAGCGTGCTTCGGCCAAGCGCATAACCGTAGTTGCACCGTTTTTCCCCTACGCCCGGCAGGACAAAAAACACAAAGGCCGCGAGCCAATTTCGGCAAGACTGGTCACCGATCTTTATGCGACAGCTGGCGCAGATCGCTTAATGTCTGTGGACTTGCACGCTCCGCAGATTCAAGGTTTTTTCAATGGCCCGGTGGATCACCTTTGGGCTCTTCCGTTACTTGCAGACCACATCGCGGAGACTTTTGGCACCGATAACCTGACGATAGTCTCACCAGACTCCGGTCGCGTGAGAGTGGCTGACATTTGGGCAGATCGCCTCGGCACCCCCCTTGCGATTGTCCACAAGCGTCGTGATCCAGATAAGCCAAACCAGGTTGAAGTTAACGAAATCGTTGGAGACGTTGCGGGCCGGGATTGCCTGTTGGTTGACGACATGATTGACACTGGCGGTACCATTCTTGCCGCAGCAAAGGCGCTGAAAGCTAAGGGCGCCGCGCGCGTTATCGTTGCCGCCACCCACGCAGTTTTCTCACCTCCTGCAATCGAGCGCCTCACCGATGAAGCAATTGACTCAGTCGTGGTCACTAACACTCTTCCGGTGACGCCGGACAAGGAATTCAAGACACTAACCGTGCTATCTATCGCTCCGCTAATCGCAAAGGCAATAGCGGCAGTTTTCTATGATGACTCTGTTAACTCACTGTTTCCCGGACACTCGTAGATTCCATTTGTGACATCTCGCCTAACAACTTTTGATGCGGCAAGCATCGGGGTTGCCTCCATGCTCGGTGCTGGCGTTTTCGTTGTCTTTGGTCCGGTTGCCGACCTGACCGGAAGCCTAATGCCCTTGGCTATTGTGCTGGCTGGCTTGGTGGCGTATCTCAACGCCGGCTCAATCTCACAGCTTGCGGCTAAAGTCCCGAAAAGCGGGGGAGCTTACTCCTACGCCCGCCATTACCTGAATCCAACCTGGGGCTTTCTTGCGGGCGCTAGCTTCCTAGTAGGCAAGATTGCGTCCAGCGCGGCCATCGCACTTGTGGTTGCCGAATATGTGTCGGCTGAAAACCTTATTCCCTTTGCCCTCGCTGCCGTGTTGGTCATGACGCTCATAAACATTGCGGGGATTAATCGCACCGCTCTTGGATCAAAAGTATTAGCGGGCATTACCTTGTTATTTTTCGCTGTCCTGATAACAGCCGCGTCTTTTGCGCCCGCTGCAAGTCCGGCTCTAGAACCAGGCTCAATTCTAAATATCCCGAGCGCAGCGGCGATAGTGTTTTTTGCCTTTGCTGGGTACGCGAGGGTAGCAACCATGGCCAGCGAAGTCGATAACTCAGCAAAATCGGTTCCTAAGGCCATAGCTTGGTCACTGGCAATCGTTGTCAGCGTATATCTGGCTATCGGCATATTGTTGCCGCAAAAACTGGGGAAAAATTTGGGGGGGTCACTGACCCCCATAGCTGATCTTGCGGCTGTCGGTTTTCCGAATCTGAACTCTGGTGTTGTTGCCATTTTTGCAGCATTGGCTGGACTCGGGTCATTGCTTGCTCTGTTAGCGGGTATGACCAGAACGGCAGCCGCAATGGCTGATGACGGCGAGCTAACAAGGGTTTTTCGCATTCGCATAAAAAATGGAGTCCCGATTGTGGCGGAGGTTGTCATCGCTCTGTTTGTCGGAATATTGGTACTTTCCGGAAGTGTCGTTCTCACCATCGGCCTGTCCTCTTTTGCCGTGCTCAGCTACTACGCGATAGCTAATTTGGCCGCTTTCAGGCAACCGAAGGCTGAGAGTGGAAGGCCGAAGTGGCTAAACCTTATCGGGCTTGCCAGCTGCTTGCTTCTGGCCTTGAACGTGCCAGTGCAGGGACTGATAGTGGGGATAGCTGTTCTGGCCATGTTGCTGTTTCTGAGGTGGGGCTTGGTAAAGCTTCGCTAACTCGGCTAAGCTTTCGAGAAGTTCAGCGGCGAGGGGTACAAAAAAGTATCCGTAATCGACGGGGTCCCTTTCCTCGCCTGTAATTTGAAGAGGAAACGATGTCTGAAGTAAAAATAGTTGCGGAATCCCGCGAATCATTCGGCAAAGGCGCAGCTCGCAAGCTTCGTGCTGCCGGCCGCACCCCTGCTGTTATTTATGGTCACGGCCATGACACCCGCCACATTCATCTTCCGGCCCACGAGGTTGCTCTTGCCTTGCGCATTAAAAATGCTCTGCTGGAGCTGACTATTGCTGGCAAGTCGGAGTTGGTTTTGGTGAAGAGCGCGTCAAAGGACCCTTTCACTCAAGTGATTGAGCACGTCGACCTAGTAGAGGTCAAAAAAGGCGAGAAGGTTCACGTTGAGATTCCAGTTCACATTATTGGCGAGACAATGAGCGGCACTGTCCTAGATTTCGAGCACAAGACAGTCAAGGTGGAGGCTGAGGCAACTCACATTCCATCCTTCATCGAGTTGCACATTTCCAAAGATAACCTTGCGGGTCACCACTACTTGGTAAGCGACTTAATCGTGCCGCAAGGCGTGATCATGGAGCTTGAAAGCAATGAGTTAGTGGCATCTGTAGTCGAGACCAGAGCTGGAGTGGCTGATGAAGAATCTAATACAGAAGCTACAGCTGAGGGCGAGGCCACTGAAACAGCAGCCGCAGCCACAGCCGACGACGCAGCAGCAGAGTAGTACTTGGTTGATAGTCGGACTCGGTAACCCCGGGTCCGACTATAAATCCAACCGACATAATGTGGGTCAGCAGGCTCTAGAGGTCATGGCTTCCCGGCTTGGGGCCGTATTCAAGACTCACAAGTCCGTGGCTCTAGTTGCGCAGGCTAAAACAACTAGTGGCGATAGCTTGTTGCTTTTGAAGAGCACAGGTTTTATGAACCTATCCGGTGGTCCTGTAGCTGCCGTCGCAAAATTTTATTCGGTCCCAACTGAAAAAATAGTCGTCATTCACGACGAGTTGGATTTCGAGTTCGGTGACATCCGAAAAAAGTTTGACGGTGGACATGCTGGCCATAATGGCTTGAGAGACATCAGCGCCAAGTCCGGTTCGGGCTATCATCGGGTTCGTTTCGGGATTGGTCGCCCTCCAGGGTCAATGCCAGTGGCTAGTTTCGTATTGCAGGATTTTTCGACCACCCAGAAAAAAGAGCTCCCCGTGCTGATCGAGTTGGCAGCAGATTGCGTTTTCGAGATTCTGCAACCGGATTCCAAATAGACTTGAAAACGTGACCCTGGGCCCATTACTTCAAGCGGCGGCTCTGTCGCGCTCGCTGGCACAAATTGCCAAGTCAAAGACCAACCATTTTTACGCTCCGGCTAAGGCCAATTTCTTGGCGTTGGCAGCCTTAGTGCAGTCTTCGAGTAAGCCGATCGCCATTATTACTTCAAGCTCCAGGCAGTCCCAGGAGATAGCCGATGCATTAGCTCAGATGGTCGATGAAATTGAAGTTATCGACTTTCCATCCTGGGAGACTTTGCCCCATGAGCGGTTATCGCCTTCTGCAGAGACGGTCGGAAAGAGACTCCAAGCTCTCCACCGGATGAATCAGTTCTCCGCTAATAACCCCAAGCACAAAGTGGTCGTCATGATCTCCATCAGGGCGGCCTTGCAACCGGTAATCGGAGGCTTAGAAGACCACCCGCCATTTGAAATGACAAGAGGCAAGGACTACTTGCTGCCAGAACTCGCTCTCAAGCTAATTGAGATTGCCTACGAGCGCGTGGACATGGTAACCAGGCGTGGAGAATTTGCCATCAGGGGTGGAATTCTGGATGTCTTTCCAACCACTGCGGAGCACGCCGTTCGGCTTGAATTTTTTGGAGATGAGCTGGAAGACATTCGTGAGTTTCAGGTTGCTGATCAGCGATCGATAGCAGTATCTCTTTCAGCTATTGAACTGTATCCAGCCAGAGAGATGCTTATTACCCCGGCGGTTGCTTCTAGGGCCCGGGAAATGGCTTCAGAATTTCCAGGGCTTAGCGAGATGCTTACGAAAATCTCGGAGGGTATTCCGGCTGCGGGAATGGAATCCCTGGCTCCAGTGCTAGCCAAAAAGCTAGGACCGTTGACGCAATACTTACCAACGGCGACCTTTGTATTGCTAGACCCGGAGTTGATTGCTTCCAGGGCGAAGGCCTTGGCCGACACAAACGAGGAGTTCTTGCACGCCGCTTGGGACACGGCAATTGCGGGTGGCAGCGCCCCGATTGATTTATCGACCGGTGGCTTTCTTGATCTAACTGTGTTGTTAGATGCAATTCGCAAAACTAACCGACTGGTCGAAATTAACTCCTTACCGCAAGATCATTCCATTGACCTAGGCCTGAGGGAGATCCCAACCTTTCAAGCAGGAGGCGCTGTCACCGACTGGATTATTGATCAGTTGGCGCAGTCACAGAAACTTGTAATCACCGCCAAGGGCCACGGCACGGCCGAGCGGATAGTGGAAGTTCTTTCAGGTCTCTCTATTCCTGTGTCCCTAAGCGAAATAGTCAGAGAGCCAACTAGCGGTTCGGTGATGGTTGTGGTGGCCGATTTGCCTCACGGATTCTTCGTTGCAGACCAGAACCTTATTGTGATTACCGAGACTGAGTTTTTCGGTGTCGCATCGAGTTACCAGTCTTCTAATTCGCGCAAGCTTGCAAAGCGTCGCGGTCCTCAGGTTGACCCGCTGACCTTGAAGCAGGGTGATTACGTCGTTCACGAAATACACGGCATTGGCAGATTCAAGGAACTAGTACAGCGCGACAATCGCTCCCAGGTAAGGGAGTACTTAGTTATTGAGTATGCCTCTCCAAAACGTGGCTATCCGCAAGACACTTTGTTTGTGCCGACCGACCAGTTGGATTTTCTATCGCGATATGCCGGTGGTGAAGCCCCGGTTCTGTCGAAGATGGGGGGTACCGATTGGGCAAGAGCCAAGGGAAATGCAAGAAAAGCTGTTCGAAAAATAGCAATTGATCTGGTGAAGCTCTATTCGGCGCGCATGAAATCGAAAGGGTATGCCTTTGGCCCGGATACCGAGTGGCAACGGGAACTAGAGGAAGCATTTCCTTTTCAAGAAACCCCCGACCAGCTAACAACAATCGATGAGGTCAAAAGGGATATGGAGAAAGACATTCCGATGGATCGTCTTCTGGCCGGTGATGTCGGTTACGGGAAGACCGAAGTCGCGATTCGAGCTGCCTTCAAGGCAATTCAAGACGGCAAGCAAGTCGCCATGCTCGTGCCGACGACTTTGTTGGTTCGTCAACACATGCAAACTTTCAATGAGCGCTATGGCGGATTTCCAGTTAACATTCGAGCTCTTTCGAGGTTCCAAAGTGCCAAGGAGATTAAGGCCACTCTCGCAGAGACAGCTTCCGGCGCAGCGGATCTAATTATCGGAACTCACCGACTTTTGTCTAGCGGGGTCCAGTTCCGAAACCTAGGCCTAATAATCATCGACGAGGAGCAACGGTTCGGCGTCGAGCACAAGGAAAAGCTCAAGGAGCTCAAGCACAATGTCGATGTCCTGGCAATGAGCGCAACTCCGATCCCAAGAACCCTTGAGATGGCAGTAACTGGAATCCGCGAGATGTCCACTCTGGCTACCGCCCCGGAGGAAAGGCACCCCATTCTCACCTTTGTCGGCGGGTATTCAGAGAAACAAGTGGCTGCCGCAATCAGAAGAGAGATGATCCGTGAGGGTCAGGTTTTCTTCGTCCACAATCGCGTCGCGACCATTGAAAAGGTCGCCGCGGATATCCGAAAACTAGTCCCAGAGGCCAGGGTCGCGATGGCTCACGGGAAAATGCCTGAAGCTGCACTCGAGCAAGTGGTCATTGATTTCTGGGAGGGCAAGTACGACGTATTGGTTTCGACAACAATTATTGAAACTGGCATAGACATCCCTAATGCCAACACCTTGATTGTTGATCGGGCCGAGAATTTTGGCCTGAGCCAGCTGCATCAAATTAGAGGGCGAGTTGGTCGCTCCAAGGAACGTGCTTACGCGTATTTTTTCTACGATCCGTCTAAGACACTGAGTGAAACGGCTCACGATCGACTTGCAACAATCGCTACGAACAATGAACTCGGTAGTGGGATGCAGATTGCCATGAAAGATCTAGAAATTCGGGGGGCGGGGAACATGCTCGGTGGAGAGCAGTCCGGTCACATCGCCGGAGTTGGATTCGATCTTTATCTCCGAATGATCTCAGAGGCCGTAAGTGAGTTTCGGGGGGAGCCAGTCAGCTCTCCTGCTGAACTGAAGTTAGAGATCCCAGTCGATGCTCGCATTCCACCGGAGTACTTGGATAGTGAGCGGTTAAGACTCGAGGCTTACCACAAGCTCTCGGCGGCGAGCTCAAGTAAAAGCAGCCGCAAGGACCTCGACGCAATTCTGGCTGAGCTTGAAGACAGATTTGGCAAGGCGCCGGAGCCTGTTATCCAGCTACTGCAGGTGACCGAGCTTAGGCAGCAGGCGAACCGGCTGGGGTTGAAAGACGTGAACCTGCTCGGCGTCCAGGCGAAGCTGTCGCCGGTCGAGCTTTCCGATGCCAAGATGGTCGCACTGAGTCATAAGTTGCCTCAGCTTCGCTATCTTCAAAGCTCAAAGCTCCTGAGTGTTCCAATGCCGATTTCTGAGGGCTTAGAACCAATTACCAGCTCAGAGGTGATTGACTGGCTATGGCAATTATTCGCGATTGTATTTGAGGAGTCTCTTGGAAAAGCTACAGAGCTTAATTAGGACCGCCCACCAGCTTCGAGCTCCAGGCGGTTGCCCTTGGGATGCCGAGCAAACCCATGGCTCCTTGGTGCAATACCTTCTGGAAGAAACGCACGAACTAATTGAAGCGATTGAGTCTGGCAACAGAGATGAAGTCCTTGAGGAATTAGGGGACGTGCTTTACCAAGTCTTATTTCATGCTGATCTTGCGAGTCAGGGGAGCCTCGGGGAGCCC
>Ga0307997_10000252_pt1 | contig 24048 bp, 29 predicted proteins | sample Davwhametageno36_FD_203165 | JGI IMG/M metagenome (GOLD analysis project Ga0307997, IMG submission 203165) | Marine microbial communities from Davis Island wharf, Antarctic Ocean - #36 | ecosystem: Environmental > Aquatic > Marine > Unclassified | place: Antarctic Ocean: Davis Island wharf... | reverse complement strand
GTTCAATGAATTGAAAGTCCAAATATTTGAAGAATTGAGATATTTTTTATTATTTTTGTCTAAATGTTCAATGAATTGAAAGTTCAAATGTTTGAAGAATTAGAAGATATTTTTTATTATTTTTGTCCTAAATGTTCAATGAATTGAAAGTCCAAATATTTGAAGAATTGAGATATTTTTTATTATTTTTGTCTAAATGTTCAATGAATTGAAAGTTCAAATGTTTGAAGAATTAGAAGATATTTTTTATTATTTTTGTCTAAATGTTCAATGAATTGAAAGTTCAAATATTTGAAGAATTGAGATATTTTTTATTATTTTTGTCCTAAATGTTCAATGAATTGAAAGTCCAAATATTTGAAGAATAGAGATATTTGCAGATTTAAATTTTGTACCTACTTAAAACACGCTACAAAAATAAAATGTCCTCTTTTGTCACGGCTCCTAAAAAACGGGTCACGGCTCCTAAAAAACGGAAAAGTATTTTAAAAGAAAGAGAAATAACTACGACTAAAAAAGAACGACCGACTCATTCTGTAGATGCAGGTGGTGGAATAAAGGAACACTTTATAAATGAAGATTCAGACGCCGGGACTTGTACAAATTATGGTACCCGTACAGAGGAAAAACACAAACTGCATGATGTATACAAGCCAGATATGGACAAATGTTCTCCCAACAAAACCCCCTCTGACGCTAAAAGAGTCAATATTAATTGCAAGGTGTACACTCGTCAGCGTTCTTTGCAAGATGAAAATCTTTGCTCAGTGCTCGGGACACATGTATTGGGAGAGGATGTCCATTGTCCATTGTCTAAAAACGTTTTTTTTTGACGATTTAGTGGATAAAATTTATGGTGCCCATGGTACCCCTACGGAGGAAACTCCTTTCGATATGAATTATTTTAGGAAAAGGCTTCAAGATGCCTGTGCAGACGACGTATGTTTATTACAATGTGCTTTATGGGTCAAAGAATACTTGGAAAAGAAAATAGCTTATTTGGAAGAGTATCCAACAGAAAAAGTGGGTATTGGTCAAAGTACACTGCATCACAACCATATATACATTATTCAAAAACTATTGGAATTCATAAATAATGTTATAACTGAAGAACAATTGTCTGCAACAGTCCAGGCCGAAGCAGTTGTCTCTGGCAACAGTCGCTTTAAACCGAAAATGATACTTAAATTTTAATGTCCTTTACCATTTAGAAAGACGACATAACTATTCGATTCTTTCAGTAGTTTCATCGGTTGGTATAGTAAGGCCAATCAACCATCGTAATTAAAAAAATCTTTCCTCTTCAATATCGTCATAGTTCAGGGATACAGATTAACTGAAAAAAATAACACTATAAATAACGTCCGTCAATTCCAAATGAAAACATGGTTAGTGGATAATGTAGTGGGTTCAATTGAATCACTGATGTTACACGAGAACGACTCTTTACAGAATAGAGCTACGAGAGCACTTGAGACAATATCGAACAGCATAACGCCTCAAGAAAGCATTCATAAGATTTCCCGCCGCTTTCCAGAGGTTTTTGAGCGAATGAATGTGCGTCAAAAACTATACGAGCGAATGCGTCAATATTGCTACGATAACGTTGATAGAGAAAGTGCGGATGCTAGAGCCCAAGAAATGTTTGAGGATATTCTTTGCGATTCGTCTGGTGTTATACCGGTGCTCAGTGAGTTGTTGTGGAAAACAAATACTCTTCTTTTTTTTAGAAATGATGAATTGTATGACCGATTTAATGATGAATTGGGAGAAATGTACAAGGTATTAACGACTGAACAAAAAGTGGAATTCGCTCTGAAGGTTTTGGGAACCCACGGCTATCTACTTGGGGAAATCCCTGAAAATCTACGGTCTAAAATTTTTTGCAACATAGCTGTAAATCAGTTCGGTACTGCACTTAAACATGTCCCTCTGAATTGTAAGACCAAAAAAATAATGGAACTAGCTGTAAATCGGTCCGGTTATGCACTCAAATATGTTAAGAAGAAATATCAACGCGAAATGACATGTCTTGCGTATCAGAAAGGTGGAAAGGACATGCTGAAACAACCCTGGTTTGTTGTATTGTTCAAGAAACTTACACGTCAGCAACGGCAAAACTGCATTGTCAAAGAGAGACAGAAAAGACATGATACTTGCAGTCATTGGCATAATAATATAAATATAAATACATAACACATATGTTTTAATAATAATATAATTGTAATAGTAATTCAAAGACTATGCCTAAAGCGAAAAAGAAATCGACTAAAGCGAAAGCAATTAAAGCGGCAAAGATGTTTGATAAACATGTATTGCACGAAGATGGTCAGATTCAGACTTTATTACGACGTACTTTCGACCCATTTCGTCGTTGGCATGCGGAACAGCAAGACAGAGTTGATTTCGACACCTATTATGAAATGCAGTCTCAAGGACCCATGGTAGCTATTGAGAAGATTGAGAAACTATTGCGCACAATTAAAAGGGATTTAAATGGTTCTGCTGAGGAGTGGTGTAACAATAACAATTATAAGTAAAGTTTTTTAAAAAAAAACTATTCGAACTATAAAGACTACCATTTAAATAGAAAAATGGAAATCTTGACGTCAGTGGAAGAGTATGTGGTCTATCCGTTTGAAAAAGTTCTAAAAAAAGTTCCGAACAGACAAAAACATTTTAATACGGCTATATTTGTTGTAATTGCCCTCATTTTGTCGGAAATTCCCTTATTGGGTGGAGTACGTCAAGAAGAATTGTCGGAGGTGACCTTTAAAGTTTCTGGAACTCTGATGCAATTGGGCACACAGCCATTCGTTTTTGCATCGATGTTGTATCCTTTTTTATTTGAAAAGAAGGCAAAAAATCGTAACCAGACGGCCAATGTACTTGGACTTTTTTTAAGTTTTATAATGGCTTTTCAATGGTCTTATAATAATGGTCATTGGGGAGGTGGATTGCAACTGTGTGGTATCGCGTTCTTACTATTACAAAGTGACAGTTATCTCGAAGAAAGAGGGTCGGTTCAACCAACGACAGCCCTCATTTTTGCGAATGCTGCTAAAGGGATACTTATGTCGGTGGTAGTAGCACCAGTCTCGTTTGTCTGGACTGTTCTTCTCATCACACTCGTGGCGTGGATTGAATCGTTGGTTGTGACTGTTGCTCTGACACATATGAAAAGTCGCTCACAAAATCAGTCTATGCCGCTGCCGGTCATGTACAATTCAACAACCTGTCTTATCATGTACTACACGCTAGTAGAAACAATTTCGACGTGGTACGTTCCGTCCGCAGTATTACTGTCCAAAAATCCTTTCGACTTGCTTTACGCCGCTCCCTGTTTGTACATTGGGACAACGCTTATTAATAAAAATCTGTCTACATTTAATGAACAAAATGGGAAAGATGTTGTGAACAATTGGCACAGTGAAAAGTATACGCTGAAAGGATGGAGAGACCCGAAAAAAATGTACAAATACGTGCAAAATATTATCGATAGAAATGTTCTTTGGAATACAATATTTATATGTGCTCTATGGACTCTCAGTATATTGTTCCCACCAGCAGTGGGTATTACTACACTCTTCATAATGATAGGGGCCGTTAAAAGACAAAAACTTGAACTATTTTAGAAGCAGTCATAGTAACAATGAGTGAGCAAATACCAACAACAACAGTGGTAGCGGCGGTATTACAGACATTTTTGTAGATGTGCTTCCTTTCTGGATACTCAACACGATTCCAAATAGACATATCTAAACCAAACATTTTAGAAAGTAATCTTTTATTTAAATAGAGCCCTCTCTAAATTCATTAGGGATTTGGACATTTCTACATTGACAACACTGACTCTTAGTTTTCCCCCACTCTGTTAGACATTCTGTGCAATACATACATCCACAAAGCATAGTATATGGTACAATTGCAACTTCCTTGCAAAAACAACAACAACCAGGTCGAAGAATGACCGCTGCTCGCCGTGGTTCAGAACGAGGATATAAAACATGACACTCTGGACATTTCTTACAACGATTATACATTTTAAAATGACAACTGCCACAAGTCTTACCACGACCATTAACAGGGCTTGGAAGACCCCGCATAGCAGCACGACAAACAGCAGCAACGTCATCAGATGGATTGTTGCTCATAAGAGAGACACAGACAGTTCGCAACTCCGACGGTAACATTTCAGACATGACGATAACAGTTCAAATGAATTTATACTTTAAAAATACAGAGACAAAATAAAATAGATTAAAATTATCTTATTCTAAACTTCATTTGTCGCTACATCTGACATTTGTAATTCAATTGCATCCGAACTATCCGAACTTATAAATTCGTCCATATTTGCAAATTCATCAATCTTCGGCAAATCTTTAGGTAACTCACCATCATACGAATCGTTCAATGACCTATAACGGTTTCTATTAAACATTTCAAATGCTCTCATTGTTTTCTTTCGAAATACCACAACGAGAAGAAATATTAATACGAATAGACCCGCCGCTATCTGTGGGATGACCGTTTCACTCTCTATTATGACAATTGAACTTGATGAACTGGGTACAACAGACCATGGCGATGGTACTATTACTGGACTAGGCGCTGGACTGTGTGCTGGTGTTGGACTAGGTGTTGGACTGTGTGCTGCTGGTGTTGGACTAGGTGCTGCTGGTGTTGATGCTGGACTAGGTGCTGGACTTGGTGTTGATGCTGGACTAGGTGCTGGACTAGGTGCTGATGCTGGACTAGGTGCTGGACTAGGTGCTGATGCTGGACTAGGTGCTGGACTAGGTGCTGATGCTGGACTTGGTGCTGGACTTGGTGTTGATGGACTATGTGCTGGACTAGGTGCTGATGCTGGACTAGGTGCTGGACTTGGTGTTGATAGACTAGGTGCTGGACTAGGTGCTGATGCTGGACTAGGTGCTGGACTTGGTGCTGGACTTGGTGTTGATGTTGGACTGGGTGCTGGACTTGATGCTGGACTTGGTGCTGGACTTGGTGCTGATGCTGGACTGGGTGTTGACATTGTATGATTTAAAGTTATTTATTTAATTAATTTAAAGCATATTCCTTATTTTTTTTGTTTTTTACATGCTGGACTTGGTGCTTTTGAACATGCTCGTTTTTTATTATTATATAATTCTGCAGAGAGTTTTTCGAGGTCAGAACTCCACATTTGTTGTACTGAGATGCGTTGTTGTGCTTGTAGTTGTGTTTGTAGTTGTGTTGCTTCGGTCTCAAACTGTTGAATTTTATCACTTGTCATGTTCCACAGCGGCATGTTAAGTAAGTAATCAAATGAATTGTCTTTGTCGGTGTTGAATTGTTTTGTTTTTAGTTCGTTTATCAATTGTGTTTTGTGTTTTCCTTTGAAAGAGATGTCTCCAGAAACTACTGCTTTCAAGAATTGTATTTTTTGTGTCGTTTTATGATGTAGATAGGTCAATGTCGCTATTTGGTGTATTTTGCGCGCGTTGTAGAGCTGTAGTCTTTCTTCATAGTACTCTGTCAATATTTCTGTGGCTGACTCGAATTTCTTCATTGTACCATTTTTGGTGAATGCGTGCATGTTCCCGGTGTCAATGGTCCGAACCAGTTTAAACGCTTTGAGCAGCTTTTGTTCGTCGGAAAGTAGGGAGTTGGCAAATGATGTGGTCATTTTAACCGTGAATGCTACTGCTGTGTCAGTGTAGTTGCTTTTAATATCGACAATTGAGTCCTTTTTGAAGATATCGTAACCTTCTTGGCATTTATCTAGGTATAGTTTGTAGTTGTTTGTCCAAGTACCTACTGGTAATTCTGTTATTTGTAATGTTGTTGCATTTTTCCAGGTGTAGATGCCACTGACTGTAAATTTTTGTTCTGATATTTGTGTGCAGCAGCCTTTGAAGCCTTTGAACCATGGCTTCATATCTGTGGGTTTGTTCCCGGTTAACATTGTTTGGATGTTTTGAATGATATGTTTAGGATTGTAGGAGGGTATGGAGGTGGACCAACCAGTACCAATACCACTGGCACCATTAACGAGAAGCATTGGTATGATTGGGACGTAATATTCTGGTTCGATGGTCAGTCCATCGTCTTCTAAGTATTTGTATAGATTGGCGTCTTCTGGTTTAAAAATAAGTTCGGTTGTTGTGCTGAGTTCTGTAAAGATGTAACGTGGTGAGGCGGCGTCTTTCCCACCCATGAGACGTGTCCCAAACTGCCCATTTGGTGCTAATAGATTAATGTTATTGGCACCAGTATAGTTTTGTGCCATTGCTATGATGGTGCTGTTTAGAGAAGCTTCGCCGTGGTGATATGCGGCATGTTCGGAGGTATAACCAGCTAATTGTGCTACTTTAATTTCTGTATATAACTTACGTTTCAGACAGGCGAAGAGAATTTTTCTTTGAGAAGGTTTGAGCCCGTCCATGACATGAGGAATACCTCTTAGATTACTTTGGACGGCCATGATGATGTATTCTTTGTTAACAAAGTCGTTGTAGGACATTTCTTTCTTCGTGAAGTCCATATGGACTCCGGGTACGTAGTTTGAAATCCACTGTTTACGGTCAGCTACTCTTTTTTTATTGAAACACATGTCTACAATTGCACCGTCTTTCATGATTTCAAAGTGTAATTGATTTTTGGACAAATTTGAAAAGTATTCTCTTGCTTCTTTTGCGGAAGAGGTGCCTAATCCTTTGTAATATTTAATTTTCCATCGTTTTGCATCGTTTTGACTACACCAAGCTTCGTATTGTGGTGTGGTGTAGAATTTATGGACGACAGAACCTTTGGTACATTTGACAATAGGTGTGATGAAGACCTGCAAAAAATTAGGGACTTTCAAAAGTGTTGGCCAGAAATAGTGCAAGAAATTAATGATTAGGCCTTTGATATGGGAACCATCGTGGTCCTGGTCGGTCATTATCATGATATGTCCATATCGCAGAGGGGTTGCAGACGTATACGTCCGACCCATGTTGAGGCCCATAATCTTCATGACTGCTTGTATTTCATTGTTTTCACCTACTTTTTGGTTGCTAGCATCTCTTACATTTAATAATTTTCCTTTTAAGGGAAAGACGCCGTATTTGTCGCGACCAATGACTGAAAGACCTGCGATGGCTAATGTTTTGGCTGAATCTCCTTCAGTAAGGATGAGTGTACACTCTTCTGAACGTCTTGTACCGGCAAAGTTGGCGTCTTCTAATTTAGGTATCCCAGTCAATTTGGATTTCTTAGAAGCACTTGTCTTCTTTTGCATTTTACGTTGTGACTTTGCACGAGCGAAATAGAGGACTTCTTCCATAATACCACTATTTTTGATGACGGACGCGGCGAATTTGTCAGAAATGACTGGTTTGAACTGTGAGGGTCCGAAATCTCTTGAACGTGTCGTCAATGCATCTTTTGTTTGAGAGTCAAAGCTTGGATTGGTAATAAGCGCATTGACAAATACAAAGGTAGAATTACGGATTTGTGCCCCCTTAACCTCCAATTCTTTAAATGATTTGTGCGGAATAATTCGCTTAGCTAAGTCATCCATCACTGAACGAACATGTTCTCCACCGTTTGTGGTACATATAGCATTGCAAAAACTCACTTGTTGATGTTGTTGGTCCGGTGCCATAGCCACACAGACTTCCCATCGTTCATTAATCTGTTCATAAATTGGCGTTGTATTCACAAAATAAAGAGAGCAATATTGCTTGAAATTTTGTATGGGTAAGCGCTGGCCGTTGAGATAGACACGGACGTCTTTTGGAGTTGTACCCGCCATATCATAGACACGTTTAGTAAACAGAGCTTTGATATTCTCCGTCAGACCTGTTAGGCCAAATTTAGAAAAATCTGGGCGAAATGTCACGCGGGTATAATCCTTTCGTTTCCCTGACGATGTTATGCTTGGTGGCGAACACTGCATCATGTTATTTTTCCACGACTGAGCGTACTTTTTACCAGCCTTGGAATCGACAGTCTCAATGCTAAACGAGGAGGAAAATATATTGGCAAGTTTAGCCCCATAGCCATTTCGTCCACCCACAACACGCTCAGTAGAATCATCGTAATTATCCCCAGACAATAATTCACCAAAAACCATCTGAGGTACCCACATCTTCTCACCGTCGTGCATGACAATGGGGATACCAGCTCCATCGTTCTCAACGGAGATGTAGTCGTCATTGATGTTAACACGAAGCACCTTCATCGAAGAATCACGACGCTTATTGTCAGCAGCATTAACTAAAATTTCATCAAAAATTTTATAAAGACCAGGTACAAACGAGATTTCACGGTTGACCATCTTACCATCGCTCAGTATCCATTTAATCTCTGTGATTGACTGGCATGACCCAATGTACGTATCTGGACGGTCTTTGATGTGCTGTAGATGTGTTTTTTTTTGATATTGTTTCGATACTTTTTGTTGACGAGACATTTTGGATGATTAAGAATACTCTATTATCTAATCCTAAATTTAAAAACACATGTTCCTTATTAGCTTCGGATTTCTCAGGAAATTTCTCAGGAAATTTCTTTCTCGGGAAATTCATATCAAAAGAAAATTTATATCAAAAGAAAATTCCTTACACTAAAAGAAAATTCACTCTCATACCCGACCCCACCCCACCCCATTACTACCACCACATATATTATTAAAAATGCTTCCAATCGTCATGAAATCAAAAAGTAAACATTCTCACGGTACTAAAGAATGCCTTACTTGCTTTCATAAAGCCAACTCGAATCATCAAACTTTTTGTGAAAATGGTTGTGTTCCCAACTGGTTAATTATTCCAAAAAAAGTAAAGATTGGAGGACCAGCCGGTACCAAACCATGTCCAGATGGATGTGGACACTTCGCCAAAGGAAACAGAGCCCACAAATGCAAAGGATGTGGTGCTCCATATCCCGCATCATTAAAGAAAAAGAGATACGTCAGAAAAAGAAGTGGTGCGATTATTCAAACAAAAAACAAAAAACAAAAAACAAAAAACAAGAACGTCTCATCAGTAACTGATTATGTGAATGGTAACGCAATGCCATTTGGCTTAATTGAAGCACCAGACGCAATGTCATTTGGCCCACTGGAAGCACCAGACGCTTTTAATAGTGGATTGATTGAGAACTCACCTCAAACCGACGCAATGTCATTTGGCTTAATTGAAGCACCAGACGCTTTTACTAGTGGATTGGTTGAGAACTCACCTCAAACCGATGCAATGTCATTTGGCCCACTGGAAGCGCCGGAATTAGATGCTTTTACTAGTGGATTGGTTGAGAACTCACCTCAAACCGATGATTATTTATTGAATGTATTTGGTGATTCTTTTGCACCAGCTATGTCTAGAGGGTCGTCTATGGAGCTTTTTGATGATTTTTTCGACGTACCATCGAACGGATTGAGTTTAAGTGACATGTTTGAACTTAAATCCGATTCCGATTCTATAGCGGATATCATCGCTCGACCCAAAGGAGTGGCGATTTAGTTATAGTAAATATAAAACATAAAAACATTCTTTTTTTTTAATGGGATTGCTGACTTTGACTATATACGACTATTTATTTTTCTCTAACAATGTCAAACGAAGACTTTGTAGTTCTGAAACAATTAGGCCAAGACGGTGCACAGGGTGTGGTATCATTGGTAGAATTTCCAAATGGTCTGCGAGCGGCGATGAAACAGTTTAAACCAAACAAATCGTCCAATAGAATTAAATCAGAGGCTGATTTTCAACAACGAGCTGCAATGGTCGGTATTGCTCCAGAAGTCATGCATGTAGACGTGGAGAATAAGCGTATATTTATGGAGGCGATGGGAGTGCGCATTGTGGATGTATTGAAGAAGGGTTCATCGAAATTGACTAAAGATTTGTATCATATTATGCATACATTAGACGAGTTGGGAATTTTACATAACGATGGCAATGCACTAAACTTGATGTTGGATAACAACGAACAGCTAAAAATCATTGACTTTGGACTTGCAAAGGAAATCACTGACACAGTTCGTAAAAAATGGGACGGGAAGCCTAATGTCAAAGTCACACTCTTTATGTTAAAAAAAGGACTACGCAAATACAAAATCAATGTTTAGTAGTATTTAAGTCTATTTGTTGGACGTAAATGGGTAATTACTTACAATCAGATATGACATGGTACATCTACAGACGAGCTTTATCGACAGACGAGTGGGTCTCAACCCCATTACAATGTTGGAAGGTAAGTAGCAGTGAAGACGCACTAGCTATGTTTAAACACGAAGTCTATTCATTCGTACTCCGTAAACATACCGAATATGAAGATACAAAATCGATTTATTTGTACCAAGGGAATATTCGTATTGCAAAAGCACATATAGATACAGAATCGAAGCAGGTGGAGATATGGTCTACAGCTATTCGTGAATGGCTGGCTAGTGTTGAGAAATTACCCCCTGAGCGTTATCCAGTGCAAGAAGACCCTTTTTTCTCGAAATATCTCAAGCGGCACGCTTGGGTGAGTTCACAAGCGATTACATTTGTATATAAATCATAGTAGCAAAATAAAAACTATATAAGGTTTGAATATTACTAACACATAATGTTGTTTCGTACTGTATGGATAGTCGCTTGGTTTTTTTTAATATTAGGGTCAACATTTGCATTAGTCAACGTGTCGCTGACTACTTGTGACGACCATATCCCCATACTATTGTCAAGGGCCTTGTCAACAGACCCCTACAGAGGAGCCACACTTGTGTTCTGCTTAATTGCAGCCATCTGTTCCTTCGAATTGAATTCTTTCTTATTAACTATTGGATTTTTCGGTTTTTTTAGTGCTTTTTTAGTGTCGATGTTTGAAACGGCATCTTCACATGACGCACTAATTCTAATGTCATCAGCTCTTGTAATGTATGAATGTTATCCTCAAAAGTCACGCGACTATTATAGTTTATGGCAATGGCATTGGTGGTTCACAATTAGCGCTAGTTTGGTGACAACATGCTGGTTTTTTTATATGGTTTATGGTTGCAAACCAATCTCAGATTTTGACATTAACGCACCATTGCCCGAATCAGTCAGATGTGCTCGATGTTCATGGTGGTTTATATCTGAATATATCTGTTTCTGGTCCATGTTCATATTAGTCTATTGGAAAATAAACCCCACTTTACAATTGCGCAATGAAATAATACAAAAGAAGGAGGAGAAGGAGGAGAAAAGGAGTCTTATTGCTAAATCCAATGAGGAGAAAAGGAGTCTTATTGCTAAATCCAATGAGGAGAAAAGGAGTCTTATTGCTAAATCCATTAATTTTGCCATTTGAATATAACCATTAATTGTAACTATTTAATCGTTCGGTATCCGTTACAAAAATGGAAGAACAACTAAAATTAGCTTTTTTCGACCTTATCAAAGTGGCAGTCGAATCCGATGACCATGACTATATCGTACGGCTGTATGTTGAAATACGAGACCGTCTGACCCAGGCACTTTTCAATAAAGAGGGTCCTACCCTCCAAAGAATTGTCGATGATTTCGACGTCCCTTTTTTTGAACAACGATTGCGCCACAAAGCCTTTGACGCCAACTCAATGGCTTCTCTCGTTGGTATGACTTTTTCATGGATTCATAATTTACAAATGCCTCTGCGCGATTCAGCAACAGCAGCAGCAAAACAGAAAGTATTGTCTGCCGGCACATCCATGGCAGAGATTGTTCCCGTCTACATCCAAGAAGTTCACACATGTCTCGATACAATGGAACAAGATATGAAAGAGTTCTATGAGAATCGCAATCATCCAGTTGTACGAGAAATGCTACGAAATGCTGCCAAAAAACTATAAAATAGACTGTATTTAAAGTTAATGTCCTTTGACGCCAATGTCCTTTGATGCATTTCTAACTCATAAAGGTAAGGACGTTAAACAAGCCACGCGCGAAGAAGCACGGTATTATATGTTCAGACATGGCACCACTTACAGCTTAAAAGATTACCTTTGGCACAGTCCGGACAGAGAAGCTTTTTGGAAAGCTATTAAATGGTCCGAACAGTCTGAGGACGAGAGACATGAACTAAACTATAGATGTTTAGCTGTTCGGAAAGCACGAGAAGAGTGGAACCGATTCATTTTCCATGTAGAACCTATTGAGCCACTGGTACCACCACTGCCTGAATGACTGCAACAGGCAGTAGTAATTGTAGAAGTGTTTTTTTTTCAACAGGGAGAACCAACTCATTTAATTTACATTGTAGCATACGCACAGCACCAAAACATGCTACCGAGACAGAATAGGCAGTAGTAATTGTAGAAGTGTTTTTTTTTCAACAGGGAGAACCAACTCATTTAATTTACATTGTAGCATACGCACAGCACCAAAACATGCTACCGAGACAGAATAGGAGATGGTGGACGCTGATAACATGACGGTTTCGGTGTTCAATTGTAGAATTAATTTATTACACAAAAACAACAAATCATTAAGTGTGGTTGTTGCTTCTTTTTGTGGTACGATGCAATATCGATTGGCTCGTCGATTTATTTTTATGATGGCGTAGTTGCGTTCGGCCAACGCATTGAGAAGGACTGCATTGACATTTAGATTTAGATTACGCTGGACGAGCCATTCATTGAGCACTAAAATGAAAACAAAAATATTATCTTTCTGCTTCCGTTGTGTTTCCCGTTCAATATTTGTCGGTATTAACCTCTCTTGTTTTAAACATAAGGACGAGCCATCATTCACCATTGCGACAGGGTTAAATCTGACCCCGGGCATTTAATGTAAAAAAAGGACTTTTATACATTAATCCAAAGACCAGTCATATGATTGCCACTAGGATAATGGTGTATATAAATACAATTAAAAAATATAAATGGCATCATACCACACACACATCTACAATCAAACATTGTTGTTTTATCATCCAAGTATGAGCTCTATTGCAAATGCCATCGATATTGCAAATTCAAACATCACATTGGGTTCACTGAAAAAGAAGCCGAATGAGTCACCAGGGGAGCCAGAGGATACCAATTGGCCGGTGTTTGCCGATGGATGGCCCGATTTGTTTATTGAGAATTTGCACCAGGTCAAAGTAAGTAATTGTGTGTTTTTGGCGTCTTTTGACAGTCCTGCGAATATTTTTGAACAGTTGGCGGTCATCTACTCGCTCGCTGCTAACCAGGCAAGAAATTTCAAAGTGATTATTCCTTGGTTTCCAACGGGGACGATGGAGCGTGTCTCTGACCCCGGGGAAATCGCAACTGCAAGTACAATGGCGCGTCTCTTGTCCGCCATACCTCCCAGTGTGACAGGGGCGAATGTATTGTCTTTCTTGGACATCCATGCTCTTCAAGAACAATTTTATTTTAGGGACAAGGTACAGATTGAGTTAAAAACGGGCATGGGGCTCCTCTTTACGAATCGTGATGTTAAGCTGACCACCAGCGACATCATTGCCTTTCCAGATGACGGCGCTTACAAACGCTACAAACGAATGTTTAAGAACTACACAGTGGTTGTTTGTGAAAAACGACGTACTTCTGATGGAACGGAAGTTGTTATTAAAGACGCACCAGATATTGGTGATGCGATGCGAATATTTATCGTTGATGACATGATTCAATCCGGTGGTACCATGATTGACTGTGCTACAGTCATTAGAAACAAGTATGGCACAAAAATTCAAATAAACATGTTTGCCACACACGGTGTGTTTCCAGAAAAAACTATTGATACAATAAATCCTAGTACTCTAGCTATTAAATACCAATTCGATAATATCGGAAAGACAACATGGCCGTCTTGGTATTGTTTTTTGGAAGAGCCAGCCGTCCATTGCGTGTATGTCACCAATTCAATTCCCAAAAACGAAGCTAATGAAGTGGAGGCGACAGAATTTATGAAGGAGATGGCAGGCGAATGTAATAACCCCAAGGTGAAATTCAAGTGTTTGAATATTACACCTGTTGTCACTTCAATTATAAATTTGACAGACGATAAAATGTACGATTCATAATATTTACCAGAATACTTACTGAAAAAAGAGTATAAATGTATCTCTTATAAAAGAAATGGCTGAAGACAAGAAAATATCAGCAGAGTTTGTGAAATTGCAAGAGGATTCGAGTCAAAAAGACTCACCGACCGTTGTACGTCGTCCCATTGGTCTGCTGCTATTAACTATTGCATTGGCGATATCAAATGCATATCTATTCATGAATAATTACGCACAATGTCACCAGAAGATAGCCAACATGGAGACTTTGCTAGAGTCGTCACAAGACTCATTAGATACGGTTCAAATTTCATTGGAAGCAACACAAGTGAGAATCGGTGAATGTCTTTATCAACGTTCGATTGAAATGGTTTCCAGAGAAGATATATTAGGCGAATGTATTGCAGAATTAAAAACGACAGAATTAGAATTAGAAATGTACAAAAACGATGAAGAGTAATAGTTAAGAAAAAGACTAAAAATACATATAAAGCATTGATTTAAACTTATCTAAATGTCTACTAAATCACAGAGACGGCGGTTTGCTTCTCCATTGTCACCGTTTAAGATATTTCCAGCACCACCAGTTGCGTTTTCGGCATCTTGTATCGACCTAGACGGAGATGGTGTGTTTAGTGCTCAGGATTTGTACGCTTTGAACAAACAACACTTCATAGAACATACTAGTTTAGGTGATGGTCATTGTTTTTTTCGAGTTTTGCACCGGTTTATGAACAGAACCAAACAATACACTTCCGAAGAACTCATGTCCTTTAAAAGTGTACGAGAGAGTCTACACAGCGATTCTGGCATCTTTCCAGAGATTGCCTACCTCCGCCGATTAGCGCAGAAATTTTGTTCTCAAATTCATATCAATAAATATGGCAGAGTTCAAGAACATACTTCTATTAATTTGTCCTATGCCGCCGAATCTCAAGCGTATGGTCTTTTGTGTGCCCGTCGTCTATCTGGAACGTGTCAAGATGGTTATGCAGACTCGCCGGACTATGAAGCTTGTGCCACTGTACTGGGAATTACCATCTGTATTTTGCAAACAGATAAATGTTGGCAAGTCTTTCCAGACAATACAATTGTAGATGGTTTCGGGAACAATCCTGTTATGTTCGCTTACAATAAGTCCGGTAATCATTTTAATGCATTAGAACCGAACATGTGCAAGATACAAGAGCGACAAAAACAGATTGAACAGCTCTCAACACGGTCCTACTTGTCGGCATTGACACTTGAACAATCTTGTCGAATAGTGACCTATTTTTTTAAGGCTGGGGCGAGCATCCATCAACTCGATAAAGAAATAGTCTACATCAAAAGAAGATTCCGATGTTCCACTGACATTGCTATCGAAATGATTCATGTCCGAAGACCGACACAAGGCACCATTATACAAACTATTAATAGTGAAAGGAAATTGATGTCTCTTTTTTCTGACGAGATGTTTGTGAAACTACTAACCTATGGTAATGTTAAAACAAAAGCCGGTTTTAAAAGCGCCACAAGTCTTCTGAAATACTTGGCTGAAAAAAAGAGATATTTGACAGAACGAGACGGCAGAAGACTCACTATACAACAAGTAGCAGTTATTTATTTAAACGGAGACTAGAAAATCCACACATATTTAAATTATCACATATTTACTTATTACTATTTTTTTCTAAATGTCGGATTTCAAGAAAAGACATCCCAAACAGGCCAAAAAATGTCTTGAACATTTGCTGTATACAATTCCAGAACAAACGCTGCACGACATTGCTGCCACACTTGCACAGACACATGCAGTCCCCGTCGAAAACTTTGCAAATATCAATGGACATTGGACATGGCCTGTTGTAGAACGTTTTCTTTCGAACAGAGGACTTAAAACCACATCAACCACTCTCAACAACCATTGGATACTCGACAGTCCCAAATATCTCAGTAACAGTCCTGGGTTTATTGGCTTCATCGATATCGACACGTTGGAATCGTACACTGTACAAAACAACACTTGGACAACAACACAAACAACACTTAATCAGGAGGAGGCCTATTCCAGATTACAATCTGGCAACACTGTGGCGGTCCATAAAATGTGGAGTCCTTTAGAACCATTTTACAACCAAAATCAAGCATTTCATATCACAACCGATGAGACCGGCTTCTTGCGCTATGAATGTCAACCGACCAGTTGCTGGCGGCCTGAACCAGTCTCTTATGAAAACAGAAGTGCAGTAGTCAAAAACTTCATGCGAGCCCATAAACGAAGTCCCATACTCATGTCCAATCATCAAGAAATGGTCATGGCTACACCAGGAAAGTCGGGATGGAAGACCAAGTGCGTGTTAAGCTACGAATGTTTTTCAACCATCCAGACTTCTCAACAAATAGCCGAAAAGCTAGCCGCGAAAATGGTTGCCACTATCGAGCAGCGAGGTGGGTGGGACATCATGGCACACGCACTATGGTCAGCTCTCCATTTTATGGGAGAGAAGATGACTATAGACGAATGTTCTAATTTTACTCCAGAAGAATTGGATGTTTTGAAACAATATGAAAATGGAATGTATAAAAAGGACACATACAGTAAACAATGAATGCAGAAGACCATGCTTTTTTTGAGACATTGACTCGTTCAAAGATTAAAAAAAATTTCAAATTACAGATAAACGATGTACATGGTGGGAGATTTACTATCGTTACAGCTCCTTCTCAAAAGAAGTACTGGCTCAAACTATTCCGGTCCATCTCCACCGATGTACAGCAAGAATATGACATGCATGAAAAAGCAGCTGCTATGGCCGTAGCACCAGACCTTTATTTTATACAACACAACGAAAAATTTATGGTATGTGAACACATACCATTGTCACTCATAGATTATCTACACAAAAAATCTACACGTAAAATATCCTTAAGTTTTCAAGCACAGATTTATAATTTATGCGCACGCCTAGACGCAGCAGGCGTTAACCATAATTATGGCAATCCGACCAAAATACGTATAAGTGAACATCAAAGACTTTATATTACAGGATATGAATTTGCTAAAGCCTCCAACACTATTGATGGTAATATGAAGACAACACTATTCCACTTCACCCGACAATTTCGCCATTATAAACTGAAATGCGAAGAACTGTACTCTATGTACAGTACGTTCATAGTTAATGGTGTAGACCATGTGGTATTTTCATCAGGAGACATTGTAGTACCACCACGCGTTGCTATAGACATTCAAACAAAACCGTCCAGAGGACCAACTCCTTCCAGAGGACCAACTCCTTCCAGAGGACCAACTCCTTCCAGAGGACCAACTCCTTCCAGAGGACCAAGACCTTCCAGAGGAGCAAGACCGTCCAGAGGAGCAAGACCGTCCAGAGGAGCAAGACCTTCCAGAGGAGCAAGACCTTCCAGAGGACCAAGACCGTCCAGAGGAGCAAGACCTTCCAGAGGAGCAAGACCTTCCAGAGGACCAAGACCGTCCAGAGGAGCAAGACCTTCCAGAGGAGTGAAGCGACCTCCTCGTACTTATCGTGTTGCAAACATTGAAGATGTAACTGAAACAGTCTTTGAAACACCAGCAGGTGCAACCCGTTGCAATTTTAATGATTTAACAGTTCTTTTAGAGTCTGTACGTCCTAGCTGTTTAAAGGTCAAACCTGTTTCCAAAAAGAAATGTGTTAAATATTTTGAACTAGAAACAGTTGAACAGTCAGTACTCTTCAAATTTATGAAATCTAAAAATGCAGTGGGTTTGGAAATACTTAACAAATTAACATTTGACGGCCTCTCTTTAAATAAAAAAACAGTGTTGAATATATTTCGAAAACTTTTCCAACAACTAAAATCGATGCCAATCGAAAAGAAAAATAAGATGTTAGCAGAGATAAAGCCAGACATAGCAATTACATTAGCTTTACGACTTAAATGTGTGGACCACTTTGAAGAAAGACTTGCGGTTCTTTCTTTCAAAAGGTTATTTAAAGAAGAGTACGATGATATATACAAATGTGTCCAAGTCGTTCACGAGGCCGTACAAAACATATATGAGTCACAGTCGTTAAAACAGCTGTTACAGATTATTGTACAGGCTATAAACCAACGATTAAAAGACTTTGCTCTTTTTGAGAATGAAGATTTTACAGAGTATGAGCGCAAAGGCGTACCAATACACGACATTTTGGTCTTCATGAGTCAAAACAATAAGGCGATGGGCATTATTGCTGAGAAGGTGATAGACGGTGACTTTAAGATTTCCAAACTAGATATTGTTGGCTTGGAAGAAGCAATGAACGTTTCAATAACTGAGCGTATTTTACAACCTGCACGTCTCTTGAGGAACAACTTTCAGAAACTAGTCCCATATCAGGATTTAATTGACCTCACTCTTTATGTCTCTGATATTTCTGCTCAACTAGTAGTGTTAGAAGACGCTGTTAATACTATGGTTACTCGTCTAAAATTAGCCAGTCAATATTTAGGTGAAAATGATGAATATTTAGATATACAGGCTGGGAGTGAAAAATTCACCATTTTGACCATTGTGAAGACACTCTTAGCTAGGTGGCATGTTATTACTTCTAAAAATGCTAACCGTCGGAAAAACAAACAAAAAGGTGCAACTGCGTCAAGCATCATTAAGAAACAACTCCAACAGAGGCGCAGTTCAATTGTAGAGGACTCTGATTCTGACGGTTGGGAATCAGAGATAGATTAAGTGTTTTATTCATAGTATATAATAGATAAACTATCCTATAATGAATGACATTGGCATTGGCCTAACGATTGGTTTGGTCCAATCGTGTATTGGACATCCATTGGATACTATGAAAACACTATTACAAAACGGTCAATCTTTTCGCGGGCTTCGACCATTGGCCTATTATAGGGGAGTTGCGTATCCAACAATGGCTTCTTTAGTGTTTAACGCTACTACGTTTCCCATATTTACTAAAATGAGGGTGAATAACAATGCATATTTATCTGGGGCTATCGCAGGTGTTTTGATTGCTCCTATCGACTTTGCTTTTGATGTCGGAAAGATACGACGCCAAACACTAACAACGACCCCATTACATTCGAAAGGCATGACACTGTCATGTATGCGGACTGTCGTAGCTATGGGTCTCTATTTTGGTGTGTACTCGGACCTTACCCAACAATACGGACCACTGTTAGCTGGAGCTGCTTCAGGACTTGTAAATTGGACGGTAACATATCCCTTAGACATTGTATCTACTCGTCAAATTGCTGGAAACCTTCGTATTCGCGATGCAATAGGTGGTAATCTGTTTAGAGGGTATTTACCCTGTGCGTTAAGGGCTATTATTGTAAATAGTGCTACATTTTATGTGTATGAAAAATTAAAAGATTAGTTTTTATGTTTCTTTTTAGCTACACTCTCTACATCCGAACCTTTCCGCTTCTTGTGCTTCGGTGCTGGTAACTTGTCACGACTCGTTGACCACTCTTCATCCTCTGCAAGGTTAGTAATCGCCGCCTTTGGGACCGTTGTACTGTATTGGGCACAACCCTGTGGGAAACGATGCGTATTACCATTGCTTTTAACTTCCAACCCTCCCTCACCAACCGCAGATTCACGTTGAATCACTTCTCCTTTGGACAATTGACTAAAAAGACGATTGCAATGACGGCGAAAGTCTCTCCAGCCACCAGGAACACCAATAACTGCTGAATGCTTGCTTGAAACAAGGGCAGCCGGCATAGGACCATCAGTCATCGCCTCCATAGCCAATAAAATAGCAGCCTTAATATCTTTTTCATGACCGGTAATATCTTCATCGTAATTATCAAAGACCAACTCCATGTGACGTTTGAGGTCGGTAGGACAGACAATAGCACTATCAGAGATGACAACGCTACCAATAACACTATCAATTTGGTCCATCTCAGCAGGGGTAAGGTTTTGGATAGATTCTTGAACCTCTTCATTAAGAGTGACCAATAACGCATGCTGAGTACCATTGCGGGTAATGGAAGGCACACCACCCTTTGAAACACGTTTCAAAGCCCGTACAACACTTGTGACAGCTTTTGTATCCGCACCGTGTTCGATATGACCGACAAAAACGTTCTTACGATTGAGCATGTTAGTTACCATAGGTTTGGCAGCAGCACCAATACCCAAAATACAGACTTTAATTCCAAGCTCTTGTAAATGGTCGGCTAAGATAGCCGCATTGCCATTGCCACCATTGAAATTGACGTCAATTATCTTTGGGGAGCCATCTGCTTCCTTTCCAACGATAAGCGGACCGTTCCAGCAATTTTCCTCACCATCAGTAAAGAGATAAATAGTGCCATTTTTAGGAGTATTGTCACAACAATATTTGATGGCGTTAATAATACCGGTAGTACCGTCCGGCTTTGGTATGGTAATTTTACCATGCGCATTCGTACCAATGACCATAGCAGCGACAGCAGTGCGCAATAACAAGGCGTTTGGACCATTAATAGACCCAGAATGGTCAAGGACTAATTCAATAGAAGTTGGTCCAGTAATACCAGAGTCAAATAATTCAGTGACTTCATTATTAAAAGCAACCACGCGACTGACAACGCTTTCAATAGCACCATGAGCCTTTTTGGGTGCACCTGGTGGACTGGTGGACGTTGGTGTGGACGTTGGTGTGGTGTAAGTAGTTGGATTCATGTTTAAGGAATTTTATATTTAAGAATTTTCTGTGTAAGAAATTTATTTAGGAAAATTCTATGTAAGAAATTTATTTAGGAAATTTATTTAGGAAATTTATTTAGGAAATTTATTTAGGAAATTTATTTAGGAAATTTATTTAGGAAAATTTTCTATATTATCTTTGTCAATGTATAACCAACAATATCTATGGACTACCATTCACTTTCCCAGCTTCGAGGGGGTTGTTAAGGACATTGTTGGTTTGAATTGGATACGTGTTACAACCCTACAGGACGACTTTCGCCAACATTTTCCAGGTTTTAGTTTCAGTACAATATACAACGGAAATGCGTTTGTTATAACTCTTCCTGCTCTCATGCAATGCATTGACTACGTTAGTTACTCTATTGGTACGGAAATTTTTTTAGCGAACGAGTCGATACAGACGGTCATTAACTACACCGGGGCAGTTATAGGAAAAGGTGGGAACGGACTTCGACACATTGAATACCGAGCTCCTTGTAAATGTGTGATTTATCACGACGGGGGCGCATTTTACGTTAAATTTCCTAATACAACATCAGTACAGAATCGCTTAATATGTATGGCGTTTGTCAAACGAGCCATCTATAGCAGAGGTCTCTGGTTAGAGGAACGTTTTACTTAACATCAAATTAGTATTTAATCAGGTGATAATACAGTTAATATGTCCGGTCGGTTGAAAGAAGTGGCTACTAACGCACCCCCTATACATGGTACTACACTAGAGCCAATACTTATATTCTTAGAAAATAATGTTCGCAAACCATTAGAAGGGACATGGTTTGATACATGGATAGCATCACCAGCCAAAGTCTACTACATCACTGCAAAAAGAAAAGACTAACCCAAATACATCTTTAATTGACCATTAAAAATGACGTCATGACAGGTTGGACACGGAAAACCATAGGAATCGCAATTAAGACAGTCTATAATGTCTTGTACGGCGTTCACTCCAGACTGTTCACATTTTTCAGAACAACCCCCCTCCTTATTCAAGTGGCCCTTACAACCTTTAAAAACGCACGCTGTGTCCTGTGCAACATTTCTTTGCAATATAGAATGAAGAGTACTCTGTAACGGTTCAGTTAATACATGTAATACGGCCAGACGCTCAACACCAACCAACGATTCATGTGTTACTGGATAGTGAACATTGACCAACTTTGCACGTTTCCAAATAGCCTCAAGTTCATTACTGTTCAACATAAACTAATATCATATTTAAATTCACATTTAAAATTAAGAATATATGGAACATATTCTTATGATTTCTTCATCCGCAGTTTTGCCTTAGCCAATAACAATTTAACCTTTTCCTTCATTGTTTTCAATACTACCAGGCGTTTATTCAGACCTTTTAACTCCTCTGTATATATACTACACATGGAATCTTCAAAATCATCGTTTCTTACTTCCATTAACAACTCAAGACCTACTTTATCTAACAATTTCTCCTCATTGTCGTTATATTCATCGTCTTCGTCTTCTTCATCGTCGTCTTCTTCTTCATCGCTACTTTTATGGTAATCAAATTGATTAAGTCCTCCTAATCCTATTTCTTCGTCGTCGTCCCAAAGACTCTCTGTACTGAACAAGTCGTCGCTAGGGGTTAGATATAGTGGCAGAGTTGTTTTTAGCTCTAGGCCAATGAAACTACCTACAATAGAACGCTTCACTGCATTAGAAGCCAGTGAATTGACTTTAAATCCAGTTGAATCGATGAGTCTGATTAAAGCACGTTGGCTTGTTGACGATGCTGTGAGACTACACTTCGAGTTTTCAGGCGTATATACATAATACTTCGTCGTCGTGTGTGCTCTACGATACCAAATTATACCCCAAAGATATCCACTTTTTAGTATTTTCTTCACGGTGTTGCGACCAGCTAGAGTTTCATACAACTCATGGACATCGTCCAGGACAATGTCCATGAGCTGGATTTTGATTTTTTTAAGCGACTTACTAAAGGGAACCGCTTCTGACCCTTCATCGTCTTCACCTATTTTAAATTCAGCCGGTGCGAAATTCGGCTTAATAAATGTTTTAAATGTAGTCATATTAAAGACTAAATATTTTGTTTATATAGCTTATTTATGCAACGTTAATCTGAAACGAATGCACGGGCACAATTGCCTTTTATTGCTATTCTCATCCTCTCTAACTTTTGAATTTGCTCATTACATATCTTTATTTCCTCTTTTATTTTATCACACTGTTCCACAAATGTGTAATACACAAATGTGTAAAACTCAATTCCATGCATTGCGCTCCTAGAGCTTCTCCTAGAGTCGATGTCAATTAGGCCATTTGACTCAGTATCAATTTTATTGAATAATTTTCGACATTCCTTCAATTTATCTATATGAACGTTACTAATGTGTATTGTACCTAGGTCTTTCAATTTGCTCAATTCCCAATTTGTTATGATGTAATCATGGTTAGTCGCCAAGAAGTCACCATCTGCATTGCCTTTGCTTTTGAACTTTGACAAAACATCAACCAACTTAAAAATTTCTTTGTTATCGGCGACAACCCAATATTTATATGTCGTGTACGAATACCAATAGTTATAACACCACACTTGTCCCCACACATACCCTTCCCGAACCTTGTTTGCATTTAACTTTAACTCTACTAACCACTTCTTTAATTGTATTTCAGCAGCATTTTTAGTCGAAAACGGGTTGTCGTCGCTACCATACTGACCCTCTGTTGTGCGTATTTCCTCAGTTGAAAATATTCCTCTATAATCCACAGATGACATTACCGGAGGAAAGGCATATTTATATAGGTTGAAAACTCTAAAATATAATATTTAGGAACCTCTAAATAGACAACAATGTCTAAAAGAGCACATTCTCCCGACATTGAAACGCAAAGACTTATCGATGAACTACAGGCTGGTGACGAGGCAGAAGCTAGACAAATGCGCTTTAAAAACGACAAATTAGCTATTTTACGTACGTATGATGTCTCTATCGACGAAATCAAGAAGGAATATAAAGTAACGTCTATCGATGAAATCAAAAGCAATCGTCTTCAATTACTATTCAAACAAAGTAATGAATTCCATCAGACATTGCGGGACGATAGACTACAAATACTGAAAGAAAAAGAGAAGAAGGAAGAAATGGAGCATAGTAGTAAGTGTAGTCAAGTCCAAAAAAGACGACGTGTTGATTTCAATATGAAAGAGTGTTCAGAAATTGCAGCAGTTCCTGTTTCGAATTGTTCTTTTCAAAAAATTGGCAAAACGCGGCATCTTCAACATATTTTAAAGGGAACTGTAAACGCAATGTCTACAGAACAGCAAGAAATATACTCGAAATTAATGATAGATTTAAAAAATAACGGACATA
>Ga0307997_10000251_pt1 | contig 24059 bp, 20 predicted proteins | sample Davwhametageno36_FD_203165 | JGI IMG/M metagenome (GOLD analysis project Ga0307997, IMG submission 203165) | Marine microbial communities from Davis Island wharf, Antarctic Ocean - #36 | ecosystem: Environmental > Aquatic > Marine > Unclassified | place: Antarctic Ocean: Davis Island wharf... | reverse complement strand
ATATTGCCCATCAGGGGCGCAACGGGTTCACCGTCTTTGCTGCCGGTTTTAAAGCCCTCATAGAGTGCCTGACGACTATGGTAACTACAGGCACCAAAGGCCGCCGAATCGTTGTAATAGCCATAGTGTGAATCGGCAATACCGGGTACGCCGGTTAGCTCCTCAGCTTTGGCCAACATGGCATCATTAATTGGTTTTACTTTTTCAGAGGGTGCTTCAAACGTGTGCAGCTTGGCGTACTGACGATGGGAGCTCGCGCAGTGGTAGCACTCTAGGTAGTTTTCTAACACCAGCTTCCAGTTAGCATTAATACAGTAGGTTTTGCGCTCAGCCACCTTGGCATTGGCAAGATCATAGGCCCCCAGCTGTCTGCTAATATTTTGTAGAGGGGCTATAAAATCTGGGGCATCTAAGTCGCCGTTAACAAAAATCATGCCTTCAAACACTACAAAGCGTACCTTCCTTAAGCTGTAGTCTGAGCACTTAAACCCTTCTAGCTGGTCCATCTCCCGGGCCGACTTTAGCGTACCGTCATTGCCATAGGCCCAGCCATGATATGGGCAGATAAACGCTTTGCGATTGCCGCTAGGCTCTTCACAGACTCTGGCCCCACGGTGGCGGCAGATATTGTGCATAGCACCGATCTCGCCTTTATTGTCACGGCTGACAATAATTGAGTCTTCGCCTATCTCGAATAAAAAGTAATCGCCGTTTTTGGCAATTTGACTCACATGGCCGGCGTAAAGCCAGCTCTTAAAAATAATATGCTCTAGTTCCGCCTCGTAGGTGACTGGGGAACGATAGAAATAGGGGTCTATGGCAAAGCCCGGCTTATCCAACTGAGCGTTGGCCTTGCCGATCATTTTTTGTGTGGTATCGGAAACGTCGGTAGCGATAAGTTTCATGTCAGCAGTACCTTTAACTGGCGTCATTTTAATATGTCTGAACTATACCTTAAATCACCAAATCATCCGGATTAAATAACACTGCTATAGGTGATTAATAGCGACACAAAGAAGCGCCTGCTTCACCACTCGACAGGCCCATGTAAGCTCGATCTTTTAGTTCATTTTGCCCACTTCTTGATGGCTCTGAATGTTTACCTAGAAAAAGAGCTCCCTAGACAACGAGCTCCATAGAAAAAAAGTCCCCTAGAAAAAAAGTCCCCTAGACAAAGAGCTCCCTAGAAAAAAAGCCCCGTAGACAAAGAGGCCCCTAAAAAAAGAGCCACCTAGAGCTTCCGCGCTGTAATTGCGCAAAGATATAGCCAAGGTTAGTTTGACGTGACAAATCAATGAATCAGTTGGATAATCAACAGCTAATTAGGTCAATCACAGGCCGCACAGATGTATGCCTCTAGGCTGCTTTTAACTTATTATGAGCACTGCACCGAATCAGACCCACACAAACAAGGAAACACATGAATATTGATGGCAAAGCCTTAGCGCAAGAACTACGTGACAACTTAAAGACTGAGGTTAAACAACTTCAGGATGATCGCGGTATTACTCCGGGATTAACCGTAGTCTTGGTCGGCGAAGACCCTGCCAGCCAGATTTATGTGCGCAACAAGGTCCGCCAGACTGAAGAAGTTGGCATGATCAGTAATGAAATCAGAATGTCCGCCGAGACCTCTCAGCAAGTGCTGCTCGACGAACTCGACAAACTCAATAAAGACCCCGCAGTACATGGTATTTTGGTGCAGCTACCTCTACCCAAACATATTGATGAAGCGCTGGTGATTGAGACTATATTGCCCGAAAAAGATGTCGATGGCTTTCACCCCATGAACTCTGGCCGCCTCTGTAATGGCGATGCCGCAGCGTTAGTGCCCTGCACGCCTCAGGGTTGTGTATTACTGGCGAAGAAGCATCTGGGTGACAATTTGTCTGGCTTGCACGCGGTAGTGATTGGCCGTTCTAACATTGTTGGCAAGCCCGTCTCGCTGCTGTTGCTTCAAGAGAGCTGCACCGTGACCATCGCCCATTCTCGCACCAAAGACCTGCCCGCCCTCTGCGCCACCGCAGACATTTTAGTCGCCGCTGTTGGCCGCCCTGAGATGGTTAAAGCAGATTGGATTAAGCCAGGCGCTACTGTGATTGATGTAGGTATCAACCGTATTCCCACCGATGATGGCAAAGGCCGTCTGGTTGGCGACGTAGATTACGCCTCCGTCTCCCCTGTGGCTGCCGCTATCACACCTGTACCAGGCGGTGTTGGCCCTATGACCATTGCTTGTTTGTTAAAAAATACTGTAGAAGCCGCTCGACGCTTTGGCTAAGTGTTTAAGTGCTTAAATAAAAGAGTGGTAACCAAGATGGGCTGTCAGTGAGCAGCCCAGTGCTTAATTATAAAAATAATATCTTACTTTAGAGAATTCTATGTCACGCGATTCCAATATCTATGATGCCGTAATTATAGGGGGAGGCCACAACGGTCTCGTCTGCGCCTACTACCTCGCCAAAGCAGGTCTCAAGATCCGTATTTGCGAACGTCGCTCCATCGTCGGCGGCGCGGCCGTCACTGAGGAATTTCACCCAGGCTTTAAAAACTCTGTGGCCAGCTATACGGTGAGCCTACTCAATCCCGAAGTGATTGCAGATATGCGCCTGAAAGACTATGGCTTGAGGGTTGTTAAACGCCCTATTTCAAATTTTTTGCCCATCGATGACAGCACCTATTTAAAACTCGGTGGTGGCTTAGAGCGAACCCAAGCAGAATTCCGTAAATTCTCTGAGCGCGATGCCGAGCGACTCCCCGAGTACTATGAGCGAATCGAAGCCGTAGCAGACGTACTACGTGACATAAGTACTAAGACTCCACCCAACCCCAAACGCGGCCTGCGTGCAGCGCTGCAAGCCGCCTCACAACTGTGGCCAGTGGCCAAGGGCAGTAATCAGTTGCACCGCGATGTATACGACCTTTTTACCAAAAGTGCTCGCAGCTTTTTAGACGGCTGGTTCGAAAACGAGCATGTCAAAGCGGCTTTCGGTTTCGATGCCATTGTGGGCAACTATGCCAGCCCAGATACTCCGGGCTCTGCCTATGTATTACTCCACCATGTGTTTGGCGAAGTCGATGGCGAAAAAGGTGCCTGGGGCCATGCAATCGGTGGCATGGGTTCGATCACCCAAGCCATGCGTCAGGCCTGTGAAGATGTTGGTGTTAAAATTTCTACTGATGCGTCGGTTGATAAGGTTATCGTTGAAGACGCCACTGCCAAGGGCATTACTCTCCATGGCGGCGAAGCTATTTACGCCAAGCGCGTGATCTCTAATGTTAACCCTGCAATGCTCTACGGCCAGATGTTTGCCGAGGGCGACCTAGACCCTGAGTTTAGTCGCCGCATGGACGGCTATAAAAACGGGTCTGGTACGTTCCGCATGAATGTCGCTCTTTCTGAGCTACCCGATTTTATGTCTCTACCAGGTAAGACTCCCGCAGAGCATCACCAATGCGGTATTGTGATTGCTCCCACACTAGATTACATGGACCGCGCCTATGTGGATGCTAAGCTCCATGGCTGGTCTAAACAACCGATTGTTGAAATGCTGATTCCTTCGACTTTGGACGATTCTCTCGCGCCTGAGGGTCAACATGTGGCGTCGCTTTTCTGTCAGCAATTTTCTCCTCAGTTACCAGACGGCCAGTCTTGGCATGATGCCCGTGAGGCTGCTGCTGAAACAATTATTGATACTGTCAATGCTTGCGCACCTAATTTTAGGGCTTCTATTGTCGGCAAGATGATTCTTTCACCTCTTGATTTGGAGGAGAAGCTGGGTCTTACGGGTGGCGATATTATGCACGGGGTGATGACGTTGGATCAGATGTGGGCAGCGCGTCCATTGATGAATCATGGCGATTACCGTGGGCCTCTTAAGGGCTTATATATGTGCGGCGCTGGCAGTCACCCTGGCGGTGGCGTTACCGGTTTACCGGGGCGCAATGCAGCACGAGAAGTCTTAAAAGACAGATAGTCTTAACTACCCTCTTTATACTTACGCATGCATAACGTGTGGGCCTAATGGCGCCTATGATTTTCTCAGCCATTTTTCATCTCGAACTTAGAGAGATATATTTTTGGTATGGAGCACTGATCCGGCTTACCTCCCCCCTGTCTCCTTTCAAAACACACTGAATTAATAAACCTAAACTCTATTAGGAAAATAGATCCGGTTGTTTTTCTTGGTAGTCAAAAATCTTGGTATTTTTATAGGGTAGTTTCATAAATCCTGAGACACCGAGACCATTGATGAGAGGCAGATTTTGTAAGATACCGCTTAGGTATGTGCGAAATTCCTGCTCTTTTGAAGTGTCGAGTAGACTGAGGTAATTATGAATTTTAAGGTCTGTTGCGGCCGCCTCAAAAATAATACATCCGGTATGGTGAATTCTATTCATCGCACCCAATAGCTCCATGATTTCTGCCGGTAGCTCGAGCATCTCATCTGGATCGTCACCGTCTTCAAAATACGAATGCAGTCGGCTGTCATGTTCCGCACCTGAGGCGGCCACTGTATCGAAAGCTATTGCCATACCCAGGGAAGCAACAAAGGGTTGCTGTGGGTTTTCACGACTAATATGAAGAGTTTTACGTGCATCAAAGATACAACTTTTAAAAACGCCTTGTTTATTGATGGCTCGACCTAAATGCACGACATTGTTGATTGCGTTGGTTAATGAACCACTTGTTGAGCTGGCTTCTGAATAATCTAAAGCAGAGTCTAAAGAATGGTCTAGAGACAATTCAATATTAGTCTCATAAAGATTAAGGCTTGAATCAATGGCCACGCCACCCTCTTCCCAGCGAATAGCAAGACCACCCACCAGCGGGTAACGACCCAAATGACTTACCGCGATCACAAATGCTTTTTCGGTATCACCCATACCAGCTAGATAATTCTTGTAGCCATCATGACCGGAATAGTCTGCACTCTGAGCCGCAAACTTATCACTGCCCATGGCTTGCCGTAAAAATCCTTTTCTCGAACTATAAACAACTGTCTCTATAGGCTCAGCAGTCGATGCGGATGTAAACGGTATAAGGGCTTTTATTTTATTTTTGCTTTCCGAACTAGAATCAACAGCAATACGCTTCATATACCGCATATTTTTTAAAAAATAGTCACCCGCCTGATAATTAATAGCCGAATCATGGTTAAGCATTGCCGATAATGTCTTGGCAAACTTAATAGGTAAGCCAAGAGATTCTGGAGTAATCACATGCTTGCCGAAGCGGCTACTCTGGCCAGAGGCTAGGGCGTAGAGCGTACCGGCTAAACCCTGCTCATCGCAGCGGGGTGATGACAGTTCTCCGTTTAGCTGATCATTGCCAATAAAATAGATGTCTCCAAGTTTGGCATTAGTTTTCTCAAAATCAATACTCGAGGCATTAAGACCAACTCCATCTACCCGTTCACCATAGGGGTCACACTGAGCAAATACTGCTGCACCCCAATCGATTAACGAAACGGTCTCAGTGTCTGGGTCAAACATAATATTGGAGGGTTTGATATCCCCATGGACTATCGGCGCTATTGGCGCTCTAGGCGCTGTGGGCACTTTCGGCGCTGCCGGTGCCATTGTTAGTTTAGGGGCTGAGATATCCCCCTGCTCACTTGACCCTCTTAAGCTGATTAAAATATCCGCCATCTGCGCCGCTATTTTCAAAATTAAACGGGGCGGTAGCTTTCCTCTTTGGCGGGCCAAACGCTCAAGATCAATACCTTTGGCCCGAGACATCATGAGAATTGATTGGCCGTTTACATTCTGAAACTCGATGAATTTAGGAATACCGGAATGTACTGCTTGGGACAGCATAAAGCCTTCATCTTCTAGGCGGTCTTGAATCTGTTGGGGTAATGTTATGCGGGCAAACTTAAAGACGTACTGCTGGTGTTCGGCATCTTTACCAGCAAAGACGAAGCCATAGGCGCCATTGCCGATTAATTCAATGTCACTAAACCCTAGGCTGGCCAGCTGGGATTGACAGAGCGTTAGCCAGCCCTTAAGTTTTGCGGCGTCCCTATGACTGAGTAGATAAAAGGATTGCTCTTCATTGATATAGAAGTGCTGTAAATTTTTGCTCTCTAGTAAACTCACAGCCGCCCTCTACCCCTCTTCAACGTAAAACATTTTTATTGATCCTATATACCTAACTGTAATCACAGACTAAAAATTAGACCATGGCAGTAAGCATTGTGGACGGTACCTCTAAATAGCTTTTCCACAGATTGCAAAACCTTGCAATGGTGCCGCCATCAATCACCCGATGATCTCCCGACCAGCTTACATTCATTATGCTGCGAGAAACTACATTGCCCTCATCATCAAATCGAGGTAACTGCTGGATTTTACCCAGTGCCGCAATAGCCACTTCTGGCATATTAATAATTGGAGTCGCTACTGTGCCGCCTATTGCACCAATATTTGAGATGGTTATGGTGCCACCTTTTAAGTCTGCTGGGCTTATTTTGCCACTGCGGGCAGCATCAACCAAGCGAGTTACTTCTCGAGCAATATCCAATATTCCAAGCTGCTCTACGTTCTTAATGTTAGGGACTAACAAGCCAGTTTTACCGTCAACGGCTAAACCAATATTATGATTGGCTCTATAGGTTAGTTCGGTAAGGTCTTCGTTGGGGCTGCTATTAATAATCGGAAACTCTTTTATTGCCAAAGACAGTGCCTTTATAAATAAGGGCATCATGGTGATTTTTAGATCATCAGTGGCATAGGTGTTTTTAAGGGTTTGCCGCAACTCAGCCAGCTCGGTGATATCGATTTCATCGACATAGGTAAAATGGGGAATACTGGCTACTGATGTGGCCATGCGCTCTGCCATGAGTTTGCGTACGCCTCTTATTGGCTCAACCCGATCAATACCGGTACTTAAAGGGGCTAATTGCCCAAGCTCTGGATCTGCAGATAAAAAATCTAAAACATCTTCCTTTAATACCCGGCCCTGTTTACCTGAGCCTGTAATTGTCCCTAGATCGAGATCATGTTCCCGAGCCATTTTGCGGACTGCTGGGGTGGTGAGAACCTTACTCTGATTAACATGTGTAGGTTTTTCCGTTGATACCACAGATTGCGAGCCCTCAGCTAGTAAAGAGCCGTCAGCGCCTGATAATGAGCCCTCAGCGATTAATGAAGCCCCCTCAATTTCAATCGCAAATAGCGCGCCATGAACCTTGGCGATATCGCCCTCAGCATAATAGAGCTTAGTAACACGACCGTTATACATAGAGGGAATCTCAACAATAGCCTTGTCGGTACTCACGTCTACAACAACCTGGTCCTCTTCGACCAGGTCGCCCTCTTTGACCTTCCATTCAATCACTTCGCACTCAACAATACCTTCGCCAATGTCCGGCAATATAAAATCTTTACTCATAAGTCTCTCCTTTTTTGCGGATTAATAGGCCAGGTTTGCCACAATGGCTTCATAAATTTTCAGGTAATCGGGCATATACTGTTTTTCATGAATTAGGGGGAAAGGTGTATCCAAACCCGTCACTCGCGTAATAGGCGCTTCCAAACTCAGAAAGCAACGCTCTTGAATCGTCGCGGCAATCTCACCAGCAAAGCCACCGGTCAATGGGGCTTCATGGCTAACCAGTAAACGGCCTGTCTTGGTTACCGATTCAGCAACGCAGTCTCGATCCCAGGGAAGTAACGATCTAAGGTCAATCACTTCGCAGGAAATACCCTCGGACTGGGCCAGTTCAGCGGCCTTATTGATCTGTACCACCTGTGCTCCCCAACCAACCAGAGTTATATCAGTACCCTGCTGAGCAACCTCTGCAACGCCTAACGGGATCTCATAGTCCTCATCTGGGACTTCCCCAACCGAGGCGCGGTAAATCGCTTTTGGCTCAAAAAAGATCACTGGATCAGGGTCGCGAATCGCCGCCAGCAACAGGCCCTTTGCCTGATAAGCATTACTGGGCATAACTACCTTAAGACCAGGTGTATGGCAGAAGTAGGCTTCTGGGGATTGGGAATGATAGAGCCCACCATCAATGCCACCACCGTAGGGTGTGCGAATGGTCAGGCCACCACAGTTAAATTCATCGCCACTTCGGTAGCGGAATTTGGCGGCTTCGTTAACGATTTGATCAAAGGCGGGGAAAATGTAGTCGGCAAATTGAATTTCTGCCACGGGCGTTGAGCCTTGGGCTGCCAGACCAATAGCAAAGCCAATAATACCCTGCTCGGTAAGGGGCGTATTAAAACAGCGAGCGCGTCCATATTTTTCCTGCAGGCTGCTGGTGGCTCTAAATACACCACCAAACTTACCGATATCCTCACCCAAGCAAACGACTTTTTCGTCCTTGGCCATGGCCAAATCCAGCGCGCTATTTACGGCCTGGAGTAGATTCATTCTAGTGGTAGTTGGGTTAGTAGCACTTTTAGAAATGTCGGTCATAGCCCGCCCTCCCCATGTGCTCGATAATTATCTGGGTATTTAGCAACATGGTCTTCAAGGCTCGCTAACTGCTCTTTTAGGTGAGCAGGTGGTGTTTTATAAACATCAGAAATCATATCTTGGAAAGGAGCCTTAGGGCGTTTCTCTGCCAACTTTAGTTCGGCGAGAATTTCACTGCGGAACGTTTTATGCTCTGCGATATCAGTCTCTTCATCCCACCAACCCAGCTTGATCAGCCAGTTTTTCATTCGGTTAACCGGGTCTTTTTCGAACCACTCTTTCTCTTCATCGGCACTGCGATAACCACTAGGGTCGTCTGAGGTTGAGTGGGCACCCAACCGGTAACTCATCGTTTCGATTAACACTGGGCACTGGTCTGTCATCGCTATCTTGCGGGCCTCCACGGCAGCGGCATAAACAGCCAAAATATCATTACCGTCAACACGTATGGTTTTGATCCCGTAACCAACACCTCGTGGGGCAATGCCATCCCCAGCATATTGTTCCGAGGCGGGCGTAGAAATGGCGTAGCCATTGTTGCGAGCCAGAAAGACCACTGGGCAAGACAGCACGGCGGCCATATTAAGGCCGGCATGAAAATCCCCTTCCGAGGCGGCTCCCTCACCAAAGAAACAAAGAGTACAGGCTTTCTTGCCTGCCAGCTTTTGCCCGTAGGCATAGCCTGCAGCCTGGGGGATTTGAGTGGCCAGGGGAGAGCTGATGGTCATAAAATTAAGATCACGAGAGCCATAATGAACAGGCATTTGGCGACCCTTACCTAAGTCTTTACTGTTGCTGAATAGTTGATTCATAAACTGTTCGGTACTGAACCCACGGAAACGCAGAGCGGCCTGCTCTCGGTACTGGCACATCACCATGTCATCTCCAGAGAATGCAGCGATAGCACCGATCACCGATGCCTCTTCGCCAGTACAGGTTATGTAAAAACTCACTCTACCCTGACGCTGGGCACCCACCATGCGTTCGTCCAACATGCGGGTATAAAGCATGTCCCGATAGATTTTGGTGCCAAGCTTTTTATCCATATTCGGCTGTTGAGCCCCTTTAGCCAAAGTGCCATCCGGTCGCAGCAGCGACAACGTCGGAATCTTAAGTGCTGAGCTATCTAAGAAATTTAGGCTCGACGTTTCTGTCTTTGCACCCGGGTTACTTTTTTTGACCATATACCACCTCTTATCCATCTTTTTCGGGCTATTTCAGAGTCTTACTCAGATCTAGCACCCATGTTGTAAGGCTGAATTAACCGGCTAAAATTATCATGCTAAAGCCTAGAGAATCCTGCCAAACTCCCTCGACTGCATGATCAGATTGGATTGTTTATTGCGTGCGAATCACCATAATCGATTATTTATTGCGCCAATTGGTCTACACTTGGTTTAACTGATGAAATAAATGGTTTTTAGTGAGGCTGGCGTCAAAATTCTATCGCCATAGATATTGAGTTTTATACTGGCTGCAATGCCTAACTTCCCAGTAGTAAATATAGAACATGGATGCTCTTAGCAGAGGGATAAATTGCAATGCCATTGAGAGAAACGCCTTAAAGAGCAACGCCAATAACCAGCAGAGGAGTCAAGCCAATGATCGACTACAAATTAGATTCCATCGATTGGAAGATACTCAATATCCTGCAATCCGATGCAGGGATATCTAATATCGAACTGGCGGATCAGGTATGCCTGTCCCCTTCACCCTGTTCAAGGCGCGTGAAAAACTTGGAATTACTGGGCTATATTAGTCGCAGAGTTACTCTATTAGATCCGCAAAAAGCGGGACTGCCAGTAACAATATTTATTCAGGTCACATTGCATCACCACGCTAAAAAGGACATGGACCGTTTTGCCAAACAGGTTCTCGACTGGCCCGAAGTCATGGAATGTTATTTGATGACTGGCGATTTTGATTATCTGATTCGTGCTGTCACACCGGACCTACAGACCTACCAAACCTTTCTTGATGAAAAGCTCACGGCAGTAGAGGGAATTGACCATATTAAAAGCAGCTTTTCTCTCAAACCAATTTGCTACAAGACAGAACTGCCTTTGGGGCATTTGATTTAGACTCTGATTAAAAGCCATTTAGAGTTTGATCGATAACAAAAAGCGAATAAAAAAAAGATTATAGGATAGGTAGGTTCAACTGCCCTGCTGCGCGGCTAGACTTGGTAAATTGCTGGCGCGCCAACTTAATTTTCTGGTCCTGATCATCTGTCAAATCCGCAATTTTTGCCGCATCTGCCAGTCGCGTCCGCAGTCCGGTTTGATTAGCCACCTGAATCGCCAGTCCTGGGCGCACATTCAACTCTAGAAGCATTGGGCCACCATGGCGATCTAACACAACATCTGCCCCTAAATAGTCCAAGCCAGTCATCCCTCCGCAGCTGACCGCTAAGTCGAGCACCTGCTGCCAATGAGGAATACACAAATCATCAAAACCAATCCCCGTGTCTGGGTGCTGGTACACAATACGGCTATGCTGCACAGCACAAATACTTCGGCCCGTGCCTATATCTATACCCACACCCACAGCGCCCTGATGCAGGTTTGCCTTACCATCTGAAGCCAGGGTAGCGCAGCGCAACATTGCCATTACGGGCACGCCATGAAAAACAATGATGCGCAAATCTGGTGCACCTTCAACCGTATAGTCTTTGAGTATCGGATCAAAGTCGATTAGTGCCTCAATCATGGCCTTGTCATTGCGGCCGCCCAAACTATAGAGCCCGGCGAGAATATTGGAGGTGTGGCGTCGTATCTCCCGTTCATCTATCTCTACACCGCTAGACTTAATAAACCCCTCACCACTGCGGCCGGTAACCACCAAAATACCCTTGCCACCGCTCCCTTGGGCAGGTTTTATAACAAAGCTATCGCAGCCGGCTAGTTTTTGATCCATGGATCTTATTTGCGACTGTAACTCGATGGTGCCATAGAGCTCTGGTACAGAAATGCCCCGACTTAGGGCTGCGCTTTTAGTCTCTAGCTTATTATCGGCAAGGCGATAATTTTTTCTTTTGTTATAGCTACCAATAAAACTAATGTTACGGCGGTTCATGCCCAGTATTCCAAGGCGACGAAGTTTTGCTGGAGACACCAGCTGAATCATTGGCCTTTGCCCATATCACGAAAGCGATATAACTCAGACAAACGAAAGCCTGTGTATTTGCCCAACAGTAAAATTAACCCCAGCAGGCTAAGCATGAGCTCGGGGAAATTAAAGGTTAGGTGAGCGACCAAAGTATTGGACATAGCCATATAGGCCAGCACTGCCACTAGCAAACTACCGCCTCCCCGCACCAACACCTCGTGGCCCCCTTCCTCTTCCCAAAGAATCGACATGCGCTCTATGGTCCAGGCCACAATAACCGTAGGGAAAAATGTTACTGTCAGTGCCTGATCTAGGCCAAGCTTGTAACTCACCACAGCCAACACCGCCATCAATAGAATAACTACAATAATCACCGCTGCTACTCGGGATACCAGCAGTAAATTCAGGCGACTCAAATACGACCGAATCCATATGCCAATACCTACCAAACCAATAAATATCAGCAAGCCTATAAACAATGTGGTTTGAATAAACGCCAGGGCAATTAACACAGGCATAAACGTCCCAGAGGTACGAATAGCCACTAAGATTCTCATCACCACAACAACCAAGGCCGCAACCGGTATCAGCAATAACCCCTTAAAAATACCCTGCTGTTCTACTGGAAGCGCGTAGATGGAGAAATCTAAAAAGTCGACCTCTGGGGATCTCTGTCCCATACTAATGACTGTTTTTACGGGCAAGCGATTACTCACTAGGGCAAACTCTAAACTTGAATTGCGCCCTCCTATAACATTGAGAATCGCCCCATCACCACGCTGCCAAATAAAGAAATTGTCAGGTAGCCCAAGGGTCGCTGTAAGAGGGTCAAAGACCACCCAATTCAAGCCATTGTGAACTTTAATTAGGGAACTCAATGTCTGGCGGCGACGGCCATCTTCTAAAACAATGCCGCGCATTCTGTGGGCGGTTATTCCGCGGTAGCCCAGTACATCCGTTATCAGACGGATGTTATCTTCACGATAGGAACTCAGTAGAAACAAGGCGTCTTGGTCTGGTGACTGTTCATTGAACTCCTGAATCAACAGGCTCGTAAAGCTCTCTGGCCCAGATGACTTTTTCCCTAGCTTTGCCACAAGACGATCCATGGCAGCTAGCTGGTCATTCTCCAACAATGGTGCAATGGCATCAGAAACCCTCATGGCAGGCAATACCTGCGGTTCTAGAGAGCGGTATATTTGCTGTTTGTAGTATAGAGTCGTAGGCCGCTCTAGCTCCTGACGAGTCCAGCGCGCACGGCGAGCTGTATTTTTTGGGTAGACGAACTAGCACCATCTATTACCGAGAAACCAAACCCTGAAGAAGCAAAATGTTCATCTACTGAGGCCCATCCCGCCAATATAGTGGGTAGGCGTAAGTCCACTTGAATGGGTCCTTTTTGGGAGGGCTCAACACTGACCTTGGACTCGATAGTCCAAACATCGCTGTACTCACCTGGGAAAAGAGGCAAGCCTAGATTAATGGCTTTATAAAGCGTCAAACCCAACCCTAAACCCATCAGAAGTGCGGCGATTAGACTGACCTGTACTCGCGAAGTGACCATGTAAAATCCGTTTTTTTGCTGTGCTTTTTAGTAGTGATATCTACTTATGCTTTCTACTTATGCTTTCCACTTACACTATGATGACGACTGACATCAACAATAAGACTATCAGTCAAGAAGTTGCGGCCAATCAACAGCGGGTATTCAAAGTCTGTACGGTCCGACAGGTTGACATCCACACGAGCGCGACTGGTACCCAAGGTCAGCCACATACGCACCACATAGCGGCGGTCATCTGGCCCATTATTCTGCTTGATAATTACCCGGCGGCGAAGACGCAGCTCCTGTGGATGGCGGGCACCGTCACTGGGGTCGAGCAACACAAACTGCACGTAACGGCGGCCGTCTTTCTCGATTAATTGAATGTCTTCGGCGTGGATAGAAGTTGTATCAGTACCTGTGTCGATGCGCGATTCTAGAACTAGATTTGAGGGCTCCACCTTTGCCCATTCAACCGCTCCGACAATCGGCAGATGCATTTTGCCGGCAGTGGTGGCCATGGGCGGTAACTCCGCGGGGACAAGCTTTGTCACCACTCTCTCAATTACTTTTGGCCCCGGGCACTGAGCCGCTTCGGCAGGTAGCTCTATGACCTCAGGTGCTGGGCATGCAGAGCTACCCCATCGGTCTGGCTCCATAAGAGAACAGCTCGATCAGAGAAACGGTAATAGTAAAAGACTAAATAATCGCGGTCTCATATATCCCATAATGCCTTGAGTAAAAGACAAAATTATAGCCTCCACTGCTATTTGCTAATCCATAGATGCGCGTAGGTGACTTATAAGCCTGCGTCAGACCATACTGCATATTCATTACTGTTGGGGTCAGCAAAATGAAACCGGCGACCGCCGGGAAAGGTAAAGATGGGTTTTACCATTGAGCCACCAGACGCCATTACCTTAGCTTGAGTCAGTTCTAGATTATCGCTGTATAAAACGACCAGAGCGCTACCACTGTCCGTGGAGATCGCTTGATCTGAGAGAAAGAAACCACCGTCTAAGCCGGTATCAGCCTTGGAAAAGGACGTATATTCCGGGCCATAATCGATAAATGTCCAGACGAAGGCTGAACTAAAAAAAGCTTTGGTTTTATTGATATCTCGACATGGAAACTCAAGATAATTAATCTTTTCATGGTGACTCATTGCCTGCACTCCCTGTATGCCCAGCACTCCCAGTACTCTCTGTATTCCCAGCACTCTCTGTATTCCCAGCACTCTCTGTATTCCCAGCACTCCCAGCATTCCCTGGCCACTGACATCCCTATCTATTGGCAGCATAGGTAACAGTCCCAGATCAGCTATCCCTGTAAAGGTAGCATAAATAATCCCATTAAGGCGTTAAGGACAAAGCCAGCTCACGAGCGGCTTTTAGCTTCACCCGAAAATTGAGATTCTTCGCCGCCGAAGCTCCCGGTTGGCTTGAGAACCAAGTCATCACCGTATCCGCTTTGCGGTTGATATAGATAACCTGCCCGTGAATACCCACAGCACAGTACTCACCAGCATCCGCATCAAGTATCCACCACATGTTGTGATAAGCCTGCCAAGGCTCTTCTTGGTACTTCGAATTAGCGGACATATTGGTACGCAAAGTTTCGCTGAGCTCTAGAGAGGCATCAACCCATTTGGCGGGTAAAACCTGTTCTCCAGCGAACTGGCCACGGTCGCGAGTCAACATACCAAAGCGTGCCGCATCCCGAGTTGTGCTATTCATGCCGCCAGTTACAGCAGGTATAAAGGCGCGGTCTACCGCAAAGTAAGCGTCATGCTCTGCACCGATTTTCGCCCAGATGTTCTGCTGTACATAATCTTGGAATGGCTGGCCGCTAATACGTGCAATCAACCAACCCAACACATCGGCATTGCTGGAGTTGTAGTCAAAATTATCGCCAGGTGCTCGTTTGAGGTCAGGCTTAACAAAGTTACCTAAAAAATCATGAACGCCATAAATTTCGGCATTGTCAGGCTGAATATCTGCCGATCCGGGCATCCAACCCATGTTCAGCGCTGGGGCATAGTAACGCCAAAAATCTGAATCTGGGTCTGTGTAATTTTCATAAAAATCGAGAGATGTCGCATGGTCAAGCACGTTCTGGATGCTGACACGCTCAAAGCCACTACCCTTTAACTCAGGAATGTAGCTTGCTGGCGAGGCCTGCAGATCAACCTTACCCTCCGCAACCAACACACCAAAAGCGGCACTGGCCAAAGATTTACTCATGGAAAACCAAATGTGCTGAGCATGTGGGGTAAAGCCATTAAAATAATTTTCGTGGAGCAGCTTATCGCCCTGAACTACAACTAGACCGTTGGTGTAATTAGCCTCGAATAAATCATCAAAGCCAACACTGTTACCCTGTAAGTCTTTGGTTTTGGTCTGCCCTAGGTCGGGCATTGTCGGCCCTTGCAGATCAAATATTTTGCCCTGACGAGGCAACATCACCACATTGAGTGGAGCACCTGCATTGCGAAAAGCCCATTGACTCATGGGGAAGTCACGGTAGTTCTTCATGGTGACCTGGGAATCTCTGGTCGGAGGAACAGATTGCATGGGGCCCTTATTTACGGGAGCAGCAGCGCTCGCATCTACAGAGCTGTTGGCCGAAGTATCGCCAAAAGCGAAGGCGGTGAGCGCAAGGAAAGCGATAGCAAAACAGGATTGGAAAACTGATTTCATAGTAAAACTCCGGGGCAATGAGTTGCTCTTATTGGGTTTTAATTAATGATGCTTTTAAACAGATATAAAAAAATAACGAGGCTAGTGTATGGGGCTTTCGGAACGGAGTATAGGTTTTATGAAAAGAGAGCGTAGGTTTTACTAAGGGGGTATGGGCTTTGTGAAAAGGAAGTATGGGCTTTGTGAAAAGAGAGCGTAGGTTTTAACAAAACCCCTGAGCATACCCTCGCAGGTATACTCAGGAAATCCTAGGCTTCAAGGCTAAGGTAGGTCGTCGACCAGCTCACCCTCAACAGCTTCGAGGAGATCTTCGCGGTCTACATTCAACGCTAACATGAGTGTGGCAGCCACATAGATAGAAGAATAGGTACCAATCCCCACACCGATCATTAGTGCGATAGCAAAGTTATGAATAAGCTCGCCGCCAATAAAAAATAGCGCCAACAGCACCAGCATTGTGGTTATGGACGTATTAATGGTGCGCCACAGAGTTTGGGAAAGTGATTCATTAATCACTTCAACCGGGGTGGCTTTGCGAATCTTACGGAAGTTCTCGCGAATACGGTCCGAGACCACAATAGTATCGTTGAGGGAATAACCCACCACAGCCAAGATAGCCGCCAACACGGTCAGATCAAACTCTAATCGAGCCAGCGAGAAAATACCTAAAGTAATAATGACATCGTGGCCCAGCGCCAACACAGCACCGATCGAAAATTTGAGCTGGAATCTGATCGCAACATAGAGCATGACAATAGCCAAGGCCGTGAGCATGCCAAGGCCGCCATCGTCACGCAGCTCTTCACCAATTTGCGGCCCTACAAAGTCAACACGTCGCAGCTCAATTTTGTCACCATTGGCCTGCAATACGCTATACACCCGATCAGACAGAGTCTGATCTGGCTCACCTTGCATACGGATTAGCACATCAGTTTCAGAACCAAAATGCACCACTACTGGGTTTTCGAACCCTGCTTCCACTAGGGTTTTGCGCAGCGCACCGACATCTGCAGGCTTGTCATAGCCCACTTCAATCTGAGTGCCACCGGAGAAGTCCAAGCCCAACACCAAGCCCTGGGTATACAGTGACACAGAGGACACCAGTAACATCACCACAGAGAAAATCACCGCATACTTGCGGATACCCATAAAGTCATACACTTTTAATTGGCTCATGATATTCCCCTTAAATCCAAAGCTTTTCGATTTTGCGACCACCGATCGTCAGGTTAACAAACCCGCGAGTCATCACAATAGAGGTAAACATCGACGTCAAAATACCAATCGATAAGGTCACCGCGAAACCCTGTACTGGGCCAGAGCCAATCAGGAACAAAATGAAGGCCACAATCAACGTCGTGATGTTGGCGTCTAAAATAGACACGAATGCGCGATCGTAACCGGCACTAATAGCCCCTTGAATAGAAGCACCCTCGCTGAGTTCCTCCCTTATTCGGGAGAAAATCAATACATTGGCGTCAACCGCCATACCCACCGTCAGAACGATACCTGCAATACCGGGTAATGTAAGGGTTGCACCCAGCAGAGACATAAAGGCCACTAACAGAACCAGGTTCATCGCCAGTGCAATATTGGCAAATACACCAAAGCCTTTGTAGACCACCAGCATAAACAGCAGTACCAGCAACATGCCCACGGTTACAGACTTAACACCCAGTTGGATATTGTCGGCGCCCAATGAGGGACCAATGGTTCGCTCTTCAACAATGTACATGGGCGCTGCCAATGCGCCAGCTCGAAGCAGCAGTGCCAGCTCTGAAGACTCACGTTGACCATCCAAACCCGTAATACGGAACTGTTTGCCCAGCTGCGCCTGAACGGTAGCCAAACTAATAATGTTCTTCTCTACAAACTGCACCGGTGTAATAACCAGCTCACCATTCTCATCGACAGACTTATCGAGGCGCGTCTTGTACTCAATAAACAGTACACCCAGACGACGGCCAATATTGTCGCGGGTGGCATAACCCATCTGCCAGCCACCCTTTGCGTCTAGGGTGATACTCACCTGGGGTCGGCCATTCTCGTCAAAACTAGCACGTGCATCGGTAACATTTTCACCGCTGATCACAGCCTTGTTTTGTAGCCGTGCTGAGGGGCCCTGGCCCGAGGGATTACGGAAATCAAAACTCTCGCCGGCTTTATCAAGTGTCTCTAATCGAAACTCTAGGTTGGCGGTTTTACCAATAATACGCTTGGCCTCTGCTGTGTCTTGCACACCAGGAAGCTCTACCACAATACGGTTTTTGCCCTGTCGGGATACCAACGGCTCAGAGACACCTAGCTCATTGACACGGTTGCGCAGAGAAGTCAGGTTCTGTTTGATGGCATTGTCTTCGATTTCACTAGAGGCGATTTCGCTAAGGTTCAGCACCAGAGACAGCGGATTTTGGCCCGGCCCAGATTGCGGCTGTAGATCGCGGTATTTAGCGCGAATCAGTGCAGTCGCTTTCGCAACCTGTTCTGCATCGCGAAACTGGCCCACGATCTGCAAACCCTTCAAGTCGAAGGCGCGGTAGCGAATACGCTCGTCACGCAGTGACGCTTTAATATCCTGCAAATCACCCTCTAGTCGAGTTGTTAGAGCTGCATCAAGATCGACTTCTAGCAAAAAGTGTACGCCACCTCTAAGGTCTAGGCCTAGCTTCATTGGCTGGCCACCCAGGTCACTCAACCATTCGGGTGTGGTGGGCGCAAGATTCAGTGCAACAATATAATTGCCCCCCATCTCAGCCTGAATCACTTCTTTAGCGCGCAGCTGACGATCAATATCTCGCAGTCTAATAAGGGCGCTCTCGCCGTCTGCTTCGCCCGCAAAATACTCAATACCAGCATCATCTAGGGCTTGCTCAACCTTTTGCAGCACCAACTCATCGATGACCATAGCGCCACTCTGGCCAGACAGCTGAATCGCAGGGTCCGGTGGGTACAGGTTGGGCGCGGCAAAGATAAAGCCGAAAACGATAACAAGAAGAATTAATACATTCTTCCATAGGGGAAATTTGTTTGGCATGACTTAGGTGATCCTTTAATTCTTCTCAAACACGACAGGCGCGCATTATAGCGACATTATCGTTTAAATTGGGGGCAGAATTGCCGATTTAAACCCCTAAAAGGTATTAAGCGCCGGTGCCAGCCTGCTGAATATAGAACTCATCAGCAAAAGCCTCGAGTCGACCCTCCGCAATTGCTTCTCTAAGCCCAGACATTAGGGTTTGGTAATAGCGTAAATTATGGATGGTATTCAACTGCGCACCCAGCATTTCGCCGCATTTTTCAAGATGGTGCAGGTAGCCGCGAGTAAAATTAGTACAGGTATAACAGTCGCACTGTGCGTCTAGAGTGCCGGTGTCATGGCGATGCACTGCATTGCGGATTTTAATCACTCCAGTACTCGTAAACAGGTGGCCATTGCGTGCATTACGGGTGGGCATCACGCAGTCAAACATATCAATGCCCCGACGGACGCCCTCCACTAGGTCGGCGGGTTTGCCCACACCCATAAGATAGCGGGGCTTATGGGCCGGCATATTGTCGGCCAGATGGTCGAGAATGCGCACCATGTCTTCTTTGGGCTCACCCACCGACAGGCCACCGATGGCATAACCATCAAAGCCAATTTCTTCAAGACCCGCTAAAGATTTGTCCCGCAGGTTTTCATACATACCGCCCTGCACAATACCAAACAGCGCCGAGGGGTTATTACCATGGGCATCTTTGCTTCTCTGCGCCCAGCGCATAGACAGCTCCATAGAGGTATCTGCCTCCTGCTCAGTCGCTGGATACGGCGTACACTCATCAAATATCATCACCACGTCACTGCCGAGATCATGCTGCACTCGAATAGAGGTCTCTGGGTCAATAAACACCGGGCTGCCATCTATAGGCGACTGAAACTTCACACCCTCTTCGGTGATCTTGCGCATATCCCCCAAGCTAAACACCTGAAAGCCACCGGAGTCAGTCAGAATCGGACCATGCCACTGGGTAAAATCGTGTAAATCGCCATGCTCTTTAATGACCTGGGTGCCGGGCCGCAACATAAGATGAAAAGTATTGCCGAGAATAATCTCTGCGCCAGTCTCGACTATATCCCGAGGCAACATACCCTTAACTGTGCCGTAGGTGCCCACAGGCATAAAGGCCGGTGTCTGCACTGTGCCCCGCGGGAATGACAACTCGCCGCGACGGGCCTTGCCATCGGTCGCAGAGACTTTAAATTGCATAAAACATTCGCGTGGGCCTTCTTTACTCATTGTCCGGAACTTCCTGTGCAGCATGGGGGTTGTGAATTAATAACATAGCGTCGCCATAACTAAAAAACCGATAGCGCTCTGCTACCGCTTCTTTATAGGCCTCCATTATAGATTGATAGCCAGAAAAAGCGCTGACTAACATAAGTAACGTTGACTCAGAGAGATGGAAATTGGTGAGCAAGGCATCAACCACATTAAACTGGTAGCCCGGGTATATAAATATATTGGTGTCCCCTTCAAAGGGGGCAATATCCCCATCTCTGGCTGCCGTCTCCAAGCAGCGCACACTGGTGGTACCCACCGCAATCACTCGCCCGCCTCTAGCTTTGGTGTCGACTACTTGCTGGCATACCGCCTCAGTAACCTGCAGCCATTCAGAATGCATCTGGTGATCGAGAATATTGTCGGCACGCACCGGCTGGAAAGTACCAGCACCCACATGCAGAGTCACAAAGGCAATTTGAGCGCCCTTCTCAATAATTTCTGCCATCAGCTGATCATCAAAATGCAGGCCAGCAGTAGGCGCAGCAACCGCACCCAGCTGATCCCCATAAACCGTCTGATAGCGGGATTTATCTTCATCTGTATCGTCGCGGTCTATATAAGGTGGCAATGGCATATGGCCAATCTTATCCAGCACCCCCAACACAGGCTCGGCAAACTTCAACTCAAAGAGATCATCGACCCGGCCGACCATCTCGGCGCAGTGACCCTGGTCAAACAGTAGCTGATTTCCCGGCTTAGGGGACTTACTCGCCCTTATGTGGGCTAGCACAGAATGGGTGCCCGTCACTCTCTCGACCAACACCTCAATCTTGCCACCGCTCTCTTTATGGCCATGGAGCCGTGCAGGTATCACTTTGGTATTGTTAAACACCAACAGATCACCCATCTGCACATGGTCTATAAAATCGCTAAATTGCCGATGCTGCAAAGTCTTAGCCGCAGAATCTAGACACAGCAGACGGCTCCCGCGCCTTGATTCGGCAGGGTGTCGCGCTATTAGCTCATCGGGTAAATCAAATTGAAAATGGTCGCGGCGCATAGATAAAATATCGGGGCTTAACCCGTTTGTTGGACTTTGGGCGCAAGGGTATAGAAATTGAGTCTAAACGCCAAACCATTTAATCGTAAAACCCCGTAAGATCGGTTGACCCGCCATTGATCACTGCTATAATCCCGCCCCTGCCAGCGCAGTTGCCAGCAGTACAGATTAAATGCCAGTGTGATGGAATTGGTAGACATAGGGGATTCAAAATCCCCCGCCCTTAAAAGCGTGCCGGTTCGAGTCCGGCCACTGGTACCACGCATACTCTGAAGCCTCGCTGAAAAGCAGGGCTTTTTTGTTTTCCCCTTACTTACACCTTTATTAACAGACTCACCCCCTTTAAACTGATCCAGCACTGCCATGCATACGCTATATTGCCATCGATTAGGAATTGCATACTCCATGAAAAAATCTTCCCAGCTCGTTATTGAGACCTTCGTCGCTCAATATACTGCCGCCAAAAATGAAGATGATGTCAATCTTGCCTTTCAAGAAGCTGTAGAGCTAGAGGTCGAGGAAGGGATCGTATTTGACCATCTGCTAAGTTCCGTCGGCCTTCAGGGCAAATCAGATGACCCTGAATATAGAGATCGCTATAAAGGCCTTAGAATCAATCAGCTGTTAGGAAGTAAAAAGGTAGCCGTCAAAGAAGCGGCCAGATTCGATAAAATTTGTACAGATCTATTAGCGGCAAAAGAGTCGGTTAAAGCTCTTGAAAAAAATAGGCCTCAATTTAAATCAGAGACATCTGACCAGACCATAAAAGAGGTTCAGGCGTCACTATTGGCTGATCGACAAAATGAGCTGGCGCCTAACAAAAAAATGGCGGCCAGCCTCTCATGGGCGCTTACCCTTGGCATGATGATGCTAATAATGTCAGGGAGCATACTCTTAATTTTACCTGAAACTTCCAAGATTGATTTAAGGGTAGCGGTTTTCGCGGGCTGCGCTTTTAGTGCGTTCGTATTTATGTCTAAAAGAAAGCTGCAAAATGAAAAAGCCCTGCAGATTAACCAAGAGCATGACGACCTTGCCAATGATGAATCCTATATCAAAGAACTTGCGCTATATGTAGATAACGCAGAGTTTCATGAGACCATGAAACAGATAGACGAACTGAGAGTTTCCTGTGAAGACATGGAGTCTTCTTCTAAGGCGAGCTTTGGGCGGTTAGCTCGGGTGTTTGGATAGAAGGACTATTTTTTGGGCTCAGGGGGCCTTCCACCCCCTATGGTTGTTATTCACCGACCCAGATACCTCTTAATAAGCAACTGCCGGCTATCTAAAGGTGAATGATTCGAGAACCCTGCCAATCACAAGCAAAGCCAAAGAAACCCATTATATGAATTGGGCTTATCTCAGGAACTATTAGGCGGGGCCACTCCCCCAACGAGTCTCTGTGACGGCTGCCGCTTAGATATCGATAAGTTATTGGCCGTCTATCAAAGAGTAAGCAGCCTTACGAGATATTTAGTGATAAGCTGTGGTTATAGAGCCTAACGGCCAAAAAACGCTATTACACCGGAGAAGTTAGATGGATAAGCCAAACATTTTTAGAAGATCAGTAATGCTAGTTGTGCACCTGTGGAGACGCGTGATGAACGTGAAATTTAATCCATTAAAGTATATTCCAGACAACACGCTACAGTCTTACTTCATGCTTGTATTGTTTACAATATGGAGCATAACCTTTGGTTTTATCGCTACCTATTACATTGGTTGGTTGGGTTACAGCACCGCGACAAGTGTCGTTGTTCACCTGACTATCTTAATACCTATTATGATTACCAATGCTGTGTTTATTGATGCCGAGCGCACTGGTGACCAGTGGTTGGAAGAGTGGAAAGCTGAGCAAAGTAAGTACAAGCTGTTTACCAACAGGCTTAAAATGAAAAACATGGTTCGCTGGAAGGCAGATACTGAAGCCTAAATAGCTTAAAAGCTATTTGCCAACTCTGGATCGGCGTCGCCCTTTTTTTGGGTGCTCAACCCTTAGATAGATCTAAGGCGATGTCGATAGCCAGCTGGTGCTGATGGGCTGCTAGCAATATAGGCTCACTCTGCACTCTAAACTCTACCCAAAACTCTTACTCTCCTCTCTACCCAGCACTCTAGCTCCCCTCTCTACCCAGAACTCTAGCTCCCCTCTCTACCCAGCACTCTGTCCAGAAGCTCAACCAACAAATATTCCTATAAATTAGTGTAATATTAAAACCTAAACAAGAGACTCCGCGTGCTATTTAGGAGTCCATGTCAGACTCCATTGGGGATAATATGAATTTCGTACCACTCGCAGTGCCCTTTTTTCTGCTGTTAATTCTTATTGAGCTCTGCTGGGGCTGGCTAAAGGGTAATAATACTTACCGGGTTAACGACAGCATTAATAGCCTCAGCATGGGGCTGCTAAGTACGGTCACTAAGTTTGTCTTCTTAAATATTGGTTTGCTGGTATTTTCTTCTATTGAACATAACCATGCAGTCTGGTCGTTTGATATGGCGTCTTTGGGCCATTGGCTGCTGGGTATTTTGCTCTATGACTGCCTCTACTATTGGTATCACCGCATCAGCCATGAACGACAGTTTTTTTGGGCGTCTCATGTGGTTCATCACCAGAGCGAAGACTACAACCTCAGTACGGCGTTGCGCCAAACTAGCACCAGTTTTTTAACCACTTGGGTGTTTTACGTTCCCTGTTTTTTCCTGGGCATGCCGATTTATATGTATGTGAGTATTGCCACGGCCCACCTGATCTACCAGTTCTGGGTGCACACCCAGCATATCCCCAAACTGGGGTTTCTTGAGTGGTTTATGGTTACTCCTTCTAATCATCGGGTTCATCATGCTCAAAACCCTGAATATATTGACAAAAACTATGGTGGCTTGCTGATTATCTGGGACCGACTATTTGGCACCTTTAAGGAAGAGGACGAGCAGATAGAGCCTATTTATGGCA
>Ga0307997_10000250_pt1 | contig 24069 bp, 25 predicted proteins | sample Davwhametageno36_FD_203165 | JGI IMG/M metagenome (GOLD analysis project Ga0307997, IMG submission 203165) | Marine microbial communities from Davis Island wharf, Antarctic Ocean - #36 | ecosystem: Environmental > Aquatic > Marine > Unclassified | place: Antarctic Ocean: Davis Island wharf... | reverse complement strand
ACATCCGCTCTATGACAGATCAGGACATCAAAGAGATCAGTGACCGCCTCAACAACACGCCGCGCAAATGCCTCGGATGGCAGATGCCCGCCTGATTGCCTGCCACGTGCCGAACTCTATGGGGTCACTCCTAAACGCTGCGTGATCAACACACTGTTAAACGCACCTTCCATGCCTTGTCGTAGCTACACTGCCGGATGCAACCCTGATACGGTGGAGGCTAGAACGTCGAAATACTCGACCTCTTCGTCAAATGAGACGAGCAGGTCTTGGGTCCACGGTTTGACGACGGCCTTATGCACTGGCCCTTTTGAAAACGCTTCGATTGAGGCCATATCCTGCCAACAACTCATCACATGCACGATGTGTTGCCCATCAATGATCTTCTTCGATAGGCAGGCCCCAAGGTGTCCGGGTAGCAATGCCATCTCTTTGAATGTCGTGCTTTCAAGATGTGCGTGATAGGTGTCTACCACCTCTTGGCTGGCGGCCACTGCACGCCATGATCTGATTATCATGTTTGTTCTCCTGATAAATGAGGCCGTTTTGGCCATACATATTTAAACGAAAACCCCTCAGTCCGCGCCGGGACCAACCGCCCCGCTGATTAAGTTTTCGCGCATCAACCGCTCAAGCAATGTGCCGCGTGGCACGGCCATCTCTTGCAAATAGGTTTTCATTTGTAACGCCTTGCTACGGGCAATCACCACAGCCTCTTGCGCCGACACCTGTTCAAAAGAAATCGAGTCACGCGCGCGTTTCTGCGCCAATCGGTCAAGATCTGCTGACACGACTGTCGCAATTTTGGGATAGCCGCCCGTTGTCTGATGATCCGCTAACAAAACCGTCGGAACGCCGTCACCCGCCACCTGAATTGAGCCCCGCAAAATGGGCTCTGACGGAATTGATAGGGCGTCTTTAAGTTCGAGAGCTGAGCCAGACAATCTTGCCCCCATGCGGTCATAGGCATCGGTCAGTTGGAATGTCTCACCCAATAGCGCGGCAATGGCTGACGCATGAAAGTGTTGATCCTGCGGGCCAAGGCAAAGCCGGATTGGCTTTTCGGCTAGATCTTCCGTTAAACTTGCAATCTCGCCGATCCGCGATTCCTCGACACGTGTCTCCTTAATGGTGATGGTTTGACCACTTTGCACCATACCGCCGCCAAATCCTGACATAGTGTGGGTCGCAGTGCTGGACAGCCATGATGGCACGTCAACATGTCCAGCAAAGCCCAGATAGCACCAACTGCCCCACCCGCCAGCCCGCACTGTCACCTTGTCTCCGGGTGATACGTTGAAGACTGATCTAGACGTGTAGGTCTGGTCCCCAACCCGCACATCAAAGCCGCCACCGTTTAGGCTTAGTGAAACTGTCCCAGAGACACATTCCAACACGATGCCGCCCATTGAAATTTCAATCGACGTTGCCGCCGCCTCATTGCCTAAGACGACATTGCCAGCCGCGTGGGACAGGCGGTCCATCGGGCCTGATGCAGGCACACCGAAACGCATATGACCAAACCTGCCACCATCCTGAAAGGAGATTAGCGGCCCCGCAAAATGCACCTTGAAGACGGCATCAGCCATGCGGTTTCCCCCCACGGCTTTCATCAAATTCGGACCTACTAATTCGTTTGAAGCGAACTGGATCACCAACATCAAACAAGAATGGCTTTTGAGAATCACCCGTCAATATAGGCGTCGTTGCGCGCCCGATCCGCCACCATCCGGTCGGCATACAGATGGTCGAGACAAGACATTGTGGCCCTGCAATCAGGAGGCTTCCTTCGGGCACATCGCGCACCGCCGCCGTTTTTCGCGGCAAGTGCAGCGCCTCTGGGACTCCCGCCATATAGGCATATCCAGGTGCAAATCCATACATCACAACGTGAAAGTCACCCGCCAGATGTGCGTTGATCACCGCCTCAGAACTCATGCCGGCTTGACGGGCTATGTCTTCTAGATCTGGCGCAAGCTCTGCATCGTAACAGACCTCTACATCTCGAACAGTGTTGTTACCTATTTGCTCGCTACGCTCATCCAGACAGGCCAACACTTCCTGCTGTATCGCACCGTGGTCGGTGAGTGTGGGGTCAAAGACCACCACTAAATTCACAAATGCAGGAACCACCTCAATCAAGCCTTCAGGCGGCGTCCGAGCCAGCGCCTGATCAAGCATCTGCACAGACAGGTTGGTCTCATCATCGACCGTTTGGCCAAACTCGACCAGTAGCGCCTGATCTGCAACAGGGACAAAGCGGGGTTGGGTCATCTACCCGATGCCAGAAAAGGCGTAATCGCGATACCTGCACCCTGCAATCTCACCGAAATCTCCTGTGCCATTGCCAATGCCTGCGGGCTGTCGCCATGTACGCAAATTGAATGAGCGACAAGTGCAATTGGGTCACCGTCGATTACCGGCATCTTTCCACTTTCAAGCATCGCAATCAGGCGGTTTGCGGCAGTTTCAGGATTATGGATCAGGGCCCCATCCTGACCACGCGGTACCAGTTGCCCACTGCTTAGATACCCGCGATCAGCAAAAATTTCTGAATAAACTGGCACCCCTGCATCGCGGGCAGCATGTTCGCTTTGCGTGCCGGAAATGGCAAGCATGGCCAATTTGGGGTCAATCTTTTGTATCGCTGCGACAATCGCATCCGCCACGTCGCGGTCGCGCGCGGCAAGATTGCCAAGCGCGCCATGGGGTTTGACATAGCGGACCGGCACACCGACCTGCGCTGCAATACCTATCAGCGCCCCAATCTGTGCCGCACACATGCGACCGATCTGAGCAGGCGACATCGGGATCAAGCGCCGCCCAAACCCTTCGCGATCATTGAAGCCGGGATGGGCACCCACTGTAACACCGTTCTCGCGCGCCAACTCCAGCGTTCGGTACATCGTCTCTGGATCGCTGGCATGTCCCCCACAGGCGATATTGGCTGAAGTCACAACCTTCAGCATTGCGGCGTCGTCACCCATCGTCCATGGGCCAAACCCTTCACCAAGGTCTGAATTCAGATCAATCTCCACAACGCCGCCCCGCCCGATCATTCCTTCACCGGAACTGTATAGTTGAGTACACGGCGCCCCCCATCCGGATAAATCGTTTCGCCCGTAATATAGGACGCGTCATCGCTTGCTAAAAACGAGACAACAGAGGCTATTTCGGACGGTTCACCATATCGACCAAGCGGCGTGCGCGACAGGATTGCTTGATTGCCAGCATTGGAGATAAACGCGCCTTTGATCATCTCAGTCATGATCGTACCCGGTCCAACGCCAACAACTCGGATGCCGTGCTCGGCAAAAGCGACGGCGGCTGTGCTGGTGACTTGGTTCATGCCGCCTTTGGAAATTGCATATGTCGCAACGCTTGGGTTTGCGAGACCAGAGTTGATTGAGGACATGTTGACGATCACACCACCGCGACCTTGGGCGATCATCTGACGCGCAGCGGCTTGGGTCCCGAAAAACGCACCTTTGAGGTTCACGTTCATCGTGCGGTCGAAAATTTCCTCAGTAACATCTAGCCAATCAAGAATGGGCGCGATGCCGGCATTGTTGACCATGATGTCGAGTTGCCCAAACGCACTTACTGCAGCGGCAACAAGTGCATCAACTTCGGCCACCACAGAAACATCCGTTTTGACAGCTAAAACCGTGTCCGCAGTCCCAATCTCAGCAGCTGTCTTTTCCAATGCCTCAACATTGACGTCAGCAAGGACAACCTTGGCGCCATCTGCCAAAAGACGCACTGCGCATGCACGTCCGATCCCTTGAGCAGCACCTGTGACGATGGCGACTTTTCCTGCGAATTTCATGATGTTCTCCCTAAATAGAATGTCTAGATGACGATACTTTCAATCATCGGATTGTTGTTGTGGATCCGGTCCCAACTTAAGGGGGCAAGATCAAGTGTCTGGTATGCACCTTTGGTGATCCATTCAGCGACGCCGCGGCCCGCAGCGGGTGCGTGCATAACGCCATGACCAGAGAAACCTGTGCAAAAAATTAGGTTGGCCAGCGTGTGGTGTGGGCCAACGATGCCGTTGTTGTCGAGTGTGTTAATCTCATAGTGGCCGGCCCAACTGCTAATCAAGCGTAACTCTTCCATGGCTGGAATGCGTGTTGCTAAAGCAGGCCAAAATTCATTTTCCATCAAGTGGTGGTGCGGTTCAAAATCGCCTTGTGCGTCTGTGTCGTCATCTGCAGAAGGATAGATTCCACCGATAAATTCGTGCCCTTCGGGGCGCATCCAAAAGCCTGACGTGTCAAAGAACATCGGCAGTCCTTTGCCTTCGACAGGTGCCTTGAAATTGAACACAGTTCGTTTTTTAGCCACAACTGGTAGATCAATATCCAAAGTGCGTGCCAATGCGCCAGACCATGCGCCAGCAGCTAAAACGCACCAATCACAATCGATAGTCGTACCGTCAGCGAGAGTTACCGCATTTATAGCATCACCCAAGCGATCAAGGCTAACGACCTCGGCTTCAACGAAAGTCACATCCTGCGCACGGGCCTGTGCGCGAGCCGCACGCATAAGAGAATATGCATCAAACCAGCCCTCGCCAGATTGGCCAAATCCTGCAATCCCGATGCCATCTATATTGATCATGGGGAACTTTTCAGTGATTTGTTCCGGTGTGAGGGCGACAATATCTGCCCCCTCGGCTTGCTGCATTTCGATTAGGGCGCGGCGCTGGTCAGCATGCTCTTCAGACCCCAGAATGAGATATCCGTCTTCGACATAACCGATCTCAGTTTCTGGCCCAAGATGAGCCTTAACATTCCTCAAAAACTCAACGCCATAAAGGCTCATGTGGATGTTCAAGGGCGTTGCGAATTGTAGCCGAATGCAAGCTGCTGACAGCGCAGTCGAGCAATACTGATAGCTCGCGTCCTTTTCGACCACAGTAATTTTGCCGCTGAATCCTTGATTGCGCAGGGACCACGCACAGAACGACCCCAGGATCGCGCCGCCAACAATGACAACATGCCCATCACTCATGGCTTAGCGGATAATGAAGGGGTTTGCGGTCTCGCCCACTGCGTCAATCCAAACTGTCTTGGTTTGCAGATAGGCATTGATCGCTTCTTGGCCACTTTCACGTCCTATGCCCGAACGTTTGTATCCGCCAAACGGGGCCATAAAACTGACAGCACGGTACGTGTTGATCCAAACGGTGCCAGCTTCCAGCGCATCAGCGGCACGGTAAGTGCGGCCGATGTTTTGCGTCCAGACACCTGCGGCAAGGCCGTAGGGGCTGTCATTTGCTATGGCATAAGCTTCATCTTCGTCATCGAATGGAATGACGGACAAAACTGGGCCGAACACCTCTTCTTGTGCGATGCGCATCTTGTTGTTCACGCCTGTGAAGATCGTCGGCTCCACGAACCAGCCGTCTTTGAGAGCATCATCCGAAGGTATGCCTCCGCCTAAGACTGCTTCGGCCCCCTCGCCCTTTGCCACGTCCATGTAGGACAACACGGTTTTGCGGTGCGGGAGTGTCGTCACCGGACCAACTTGGGTTTCTTTTAACGCCGGGTTGCCAATGCGGGCAGTCTTTGCCAACGCGACGACACCATCCACAACCTGATCGTGAACTTTGCGGTGCACCAAGAGGCGTGAACCGGCGATGCAGGTTTGACCAGAGGCTGCGAAAATCCCTGATATTGCGCCTTTGACAGCGTTATCTACGTCAGCATCATCAAAGATAATATTTGCAGACTTGCCACCAAGTTCCAGCGTCACAGGTTTAAAGTCTTGTGCGGCGGCGGTGTAAATTGCTTTGCCCCCCGCCTCGCCACCCGTGAAGGCCACTTTTGCAACATCAGGATGCGACACCAAAGGCGCGCCGACTTCCATTGGCATACCCGTAACGGTGTTTACGACCCCGTCAGGGAAGCCAGCCTCTTTAAAGAGTTTCACGAACTCGAGTGTAGAGGCTGCGGCATGTTCAGATGGTTTGATCACAACAGTGTTGCCAGCTGCCAAAAGTGCCGCCAATTTCCAAGTCAGCAACAAAAGCGGTGAATTCCACGGCACGATGGCGGCAATCACGCCCAAAGGTTCGGACTTGGTATAGGCGAACATATTGGGCTTATCGATGGGCAGCACAGAGCCTTCGATTTTGTCGCACAGACCACCAAAGTAGCGATACCATTCCGGCAAATAACCCACCTGTGCTGACATCTCGGCCAGCAACTTACCGTTGTCACGGGTCTCAAGTTCGGCAAGACGCGTTGCATTCGCAGCAAGGACATCCGAAAATTTCACCAATAACTTGCCCCGTGCAGTTGCTGTCAAACCGCGCCACTCTGGCGACTTGAATGCCAACTTGGCGGCAGCGACTGCGGCATCTACATCGTCTTTGTCTTGAGACGGAATGAGAGCCCAAGGTTTGCCTGTATAGGGGTCAAAGCTCTCGAAGCTGTCCTTTGCAGGGACGCTACGACCACCGACAAGGTTTTCAAATTGGATCATGACGCAGCCCTTTCATTAGCAGGTTGCAAAACCGAGGTGAGCACGGAAGCGGTTCTTGATGAATGTCGCATCGCGAGGAGGCAACGAACGCGGCAGGTTTTCGGCCTTGATTTTCAAAACGAACAAGCGCGGCCCCTTTGCCGGTTGCTGGAGTTCTTTGCACAGCATATCCACGCCGTCCAAGTTGCGGATCTCGCGGGTTTGCTCGAATCCACAGGCCGCTGCAACAGTAGCGAAATTGATGCCCTTGCCTGTATGACTGTCCTGCATGCCAGTTTCGCCGAAATGCTGATTGTCGAGCACAATGATATCAAGGTTTGTTGGTTTCGCGACCGAGATCGTGGCAAGTGCGCCAAAGGCCATCAACATCTCCCCGTCGCCAGTGATGACCATCACCCGCTTTTCAGGTTGTGCCTGCGCGATCCCAAGACCCGTCAGTGCGGCGCCACCCATAGCACCCCACAGATAATAGTTGTCGTCGGTGTCGCCGTGCGCATGAACATCATAGCTTGGCGATCCCAAACCCGTCACAACAAGGGCGCCATTGCGTGTGTCTAAAAGTTTGGCAACAGCCTCGCGGCGGTTCATCGTTTCATCTGACATCGTTTTCACCACTTCTTCTTACCAAGGAGACGCTGGCCAATCAGCACAGCGATCTGACCGTCTGCATCATAAGCCATGGTTGCGGCTTGTTCGACGATCTCAACCAAATCAGGACCCGTTTCAGCCCGCAAAACCGTTACACCGATTGCTTCCAATGAGGCTTGCGTGGCTTGCCCCATCGGCACCTGCCATGGGTTAAATTCGTTCCATTCGCCACGCATTGTCACCAATATCAACAGCGGTGTTCGGGTTTGAACGGGCAAGGACAGCATGTTAATACAATTGCCCACACCAGATGATTGCATCAAGACAACACTCCGCTTGCCGCCAAGCCAGGCTCCCGTTGCAACAGCGATCCCTTCCTCCTCTGTCGTCAAGACATTCGAGGTGGCACCCCTATCTGCGGTGAACAAGTTGATCAGCGTCGTATGACCAGCATCGGGTACATAAGACATATGGCGCACATCTGCGGCTTTCAGGGTGTCGTAAATAGCCTCGGGCCATTCGGCATCGAGATCGCGTTCTTTGACTGGGGCGCTCGCCATAACAGTGCTCACTGCTTGTCCTCCTACGAATGGGAATTACATCTCCCTCAACCTAGCCTTACCCAATTGAAATAACATCGACCCTTTTTATTGATCAGGTATGCCGATATTGTATTGCTATGGAAATTTCACAACTTCGCACCATTATTCACGTCAGCGAACTGGGCAGTCTGTCCAAAGCATCTGATCGCCTTAACATTGCACAGCCAGCCCTGAGCCGTCAGGTTAGGATGCTGGAGGAGGAACTGGGCGTACGCCTATTTGACCGCCATGGACGTGGCATGGTGGTGACCGAGGCAGGACAGGATGTCATCAGACATGCCCATCGCGTCTTGGGAGAGCTGGAAGAAATTCGCGGCTGTGTTTCAGATGACAATGCACCGCTTCGAGGGCATGTGTCGATTGGTATGCCGCCAACAGTTGCAGACATTCTAACCGAACCACTGGTGAAAGTATTCAGTGAGAAGCACCCTGAAGCAACGCTAAGAATCGTGAGTGCATATTCAGCGTATTTGCTGGATTGGCTTCACCGTGGCGACGTTGATGTTGCCATCTTGTTTGAGGCGAAGTCAGCGCGCTCGTTGCGCTCCACTCACCTTCTTGAAGAAATGCTGCATCTTATTGGTCCTGCTTCGGCCAACCTTAACCCCTTGCAGCCGGTGCGATTTGCAGACCTTGCAGACCAAAGAATGCTTTTGCCAAGTGGCGGCCACGGGTTGCGCAAAATCCTTGAAGACAGCAGCAGGGATGCGGGATTTGAATTGCAAGTTTCTGTCGAGACAGACAGCTATTCAACGCTTAAAGACCTTGTAAAGTCAGGATATGGAATGACAATTTTACCGATTGCGCCTATTCATCAAGACCTACAATCAGGGGCTTTGACCCATGCGCCTTTGATCAATCCATCGCCCGTGAGACGTTTGATGATTTCATACCCTGCTGATCGACCAACTCCGAGGTTGGCAAAATTTGCGGGAAATATGTTGGCGAAGACAGCCAAGTCGCTGGTTGAAAGCGGCGTTTGGGCGGGACATTTTAATGGTGATGAAAATTGGGACTAACTCCTATCAAAATTCGGCATAGCTGATCTCGAAGTCTTATTCTTGCGTTAAGGCACGTTGCTTCGTAGCACTGTGTTAAACACTTCTTGGAGCACCTCATGTCCGCTGAAACCTATTCTGACATTCGCGATGCCGTCGCAAAACTTTGTAGCGATTTCCCCGGTGAATACTGGCGCAAGCTGGATCGTGACATGGCCTACCCCACCGAATTTGTTGACGCCTTGACCCAAGCAGGTTGGCTCGCCGCGCTGATCCCAGAAGAATTCGGTGGCGCGGGCCTGCCCCTTTCTGCTGCCGCAGCCATCTTGGAAGAAATGCAGCGTTCTGGTGGCAATAGTGGTGCCTGTCATGCACAAATGTATACGATGGGAACACTGTTGCGTCACGGCTCGGAGGAGCAGAAACAAAAGTACCTGCCTGCCATTGCCGAAGGTGAATTGCGCTTGCAAGCCTTTGGTGTGACCGAACCCACATCCGGCACGGACACCGGAGCATTGAAGACAACGGCAAAGCTGGACGGCGATCACTTTGTCATTAACGGTCAGAAAATCTGGACCAGCCGAGCGGAACATTCTGACCTCATGATTTTACTGGCGCGCACCACGCCGCTGACTGATGGAATGAAAAAGACCGCGGGTCTCTCTGTTATTCTTGTTGATATGCGCGAGGCAGTCGGTAACGGGCTGATCATCCGCCCTATCCGCACTATGATGAACCACGCCACAACTGAGGTGTTCTTTGACAACCTACGCGTGCCAGCCGAGAACTTGATCGGCGAAGAGGGAAAAGGGTTTCGCTACATCTTATCCGGCATGAATGCAGAGCGATGCTTGATCGCCGCGGAGTGCATTGGAGACGCAAAGTGGTTCATCGAAAAGTCAGTCGGCTACGCAAAAGACCGCAACGTTTTTGGTCGTGCGATCGGACAAAACCAAGGTATTCAATTCCCCATCGCCAAGGCCTATGCGAACATGCGCGCAGCAGAGCTCATGGTGAATGAGGCGATCCGGCTGTATGAGGCGGGTGAAAATCCAGGCGCAGAGGCCAACATGGCCAAGATGTTAGCCGCCGATGCGTCGTTTGAGGCCGCAAATGCCTGCATTCAAACCCACGGTGGTTTTGGCTTTGCTGAAGAATATGACATCGAGCGAAAATTCCGTGAAACACGGCTGTATCAAGTTGCCCCCATCTCGACCAACTTGATCCTGTCCTATTTGTCAGAACACGTACTGGGTCTGCCGCGTTCTTACTGAGAGCGGCCAAAACCTTCACATCTGGAGAATACTAGAATGTCTGACAAACCACTTTCCGGCCTGACGGTGATTGCTATTGAACAGGCCGTGGCCGCGCCAATGTGTACCGTGCGGCTGGCCGATGCTGGTGCGCGTGTGATCAAGATCGAACGCACCGAAGGCGAAACTGCGCGCAACTATGACAGCGCCGTCTTGGGCACATCCGCTTACTTCGCGTGGCTCAATCGCGGCAAAGAGAGTGCTGTTCTAAACCTCAAGGCTGATGACGACATGGCCCTACTTCATACCATGCTTTCAACAGCCGATGTTTTGGTGCAAAATCTTGTCCCCGGCGCTTTGGACCGGATGGGCCTCACGCCCGACGTCATCGCTGAGCAATACCCCCGTTTGATCGCCGTTTCGATCCTTGGCTACGGGCAGGATACGCCTTACGCTAATATGCGCGCTTATGACATGTTGGTGCAGGCAGAAAGCGGATTGTGCGCTGTGACAGGAACGCCGGAAACACCCTCCAAAATCGGTGTCTCTGCAGCCGATATAGCCACTGGCATGAACGCCCATTCTGCTATTCTAGAAGCATTGATAGCACGGGGTATTTCTGGGCGTGGACAAAGCATCGAAATCTCGATGTTTGATGGCATTGCTGACTGGATGGCTGTTCCCTTACTGCACTTTGAACATAAGGGTATTGAAACTGGGCGGTACGGGCTGTCCCATGCGTCTATCTATCCCTACCGCCCGTTTGAGTGCGCCGATGGCAAAGTGATCATTGCTGTTCAGAACAACGCTGAATGGCAGCGGCTATGCGACCAAGTTCTGGATCGCCCAGATCTGTTCGCCCGTCCTGAGTTTGAAAACAACGCGATGCGGATCGCCAATCGCGATCTGCTTGATGGCGAACTAGAGCCATTGTTTGCCAACCGATCCGTCGCTGACAATATCACCCTGCTCAAGTCCGGAGGAATTGCGTTTGGCCGCTACACCAGCCTGCCTGAACTGGTGGACCACCCTGCCCTGCGCCGGACAGACGTGACCTTAGCAACTGGCGAAACCATCACCATGCCTCGGCCAGCAGGTCGAACTGCCTCTTTCAAAACAGGTCCTGTGCCCGCGCTTGGGGAACACACAGATCGGATAAAAGCGGAATTTGCCCGTGAGTGATACGAAAGCGCCAATTGAGGATTTTGCGCGGTGGATCGGGCGCACGGACGCACTGCACAGTGACATTATCACACCACGTCTGAATGCCAGTTTTCGGGCAACTTTAGACCCGCATCTTGCACCATCAGATACGACCCCGCCCGGCCTTCATTGGTGCCTGACACCCTCAATTGTTGCAGCAGATCAACTTGGCCTAGATGGCCATCCGAAAAAGGGTGGATTCTTGCCTCCAATCCCCCTGCCCCGTCGTATGTGGGCTGGTGGTCAAGTTGAGTTCATTTCACCTTTGAATGTTGACGAGACTGTAGAAAAAAAGACGACGATCAAAGATATCAAATGGAAAACTGGGGACAGCGGACAATTGTGCTTTGTCACTGTGTCCCATGACTACAGCACCCTGCGCGGCCTTTGTATCCGCGAAGACCAGAACATCGTTTATCGCAGCGCCGCTAACGAGACCGGACCATCGTTTACGCCGAAGCCTTTCGACAAAAAGTTTGAGTGTTCCGAGGCTGCGGTCATCGACCAAGTCCGGCTGTTTCGCTATTCCGCGCTGACGTTCAATGGACACCGCATTCATTACGATCACCCCTTTGCCACAGCGATAGAATTCTACCCCGACTTGGTCATTCACGGACCGCTTCAAGCGACGTTACTTTTGAATTTGGCCACCAAAATGCGCGGCTCAATCCCACGCCGTTTTTCTTTCCGTGGTGCGGCCCCTGCTACGGGTGCGCAAACCCTCACCATCGGTGGGCAAGAGACCGATGATGGCATCGCACTAAGTATCGTTACCGAGCAGGGATACCAATCTATGAGCGGGCAAGCAAAATGGTGAATTACCGTCCCCCAGTTGCTCCGCTGTTTGTTCCTGCAAACCGCCCCGAACGCATCGCAAAAGCCGCGACCAGTGGGGCAGATGCGATCATTGTTGATCTTGAAGATGCTGTGCCACCGCATCAAAAAGACACCGCGCGCGATGGATTGGTTGATGAAATTGGCGGCGTCGCCATTCCGGTTTTTCTGCGCATCAACGGGCGTGGAACTCCTTGGTTTGAACCTGATCTGGGCTTAGCTGCCCTCGGAGGTTTTGCGGGTATTATGTTGCCAAAATCCGAATGCGCAGGCGATCTCAAAGCTGTTGCTGCGCGGGTGGGTTCATCAATGCCGGTCATCGCATTGATCGAAAGTGCCGCGGGCATCGCTGATTTGCACACCTTGAAACAGGCGGAAAACCTCGCTCAATTTGCATTCGGCTCAATTGACTATGCGCTTGATTTGAATTGTCACGAAACGCGCGAGGCAATGCTGACTGCGCGATCTCACATCGTCCTACAATCACGTTTGGCGCGACGGCCAGCACCAATTGACGGCGTCACAAAAGACATCTCAGACGAAGAGATATTGACTGACGACAGCCGTTACGCAGTCAGCTTGGGGTTTGGTGGCAAGCTTGCGATCCACCCAAAGCAAGTATCGGTTATACGTTCTGCGTTTCGCCCAAGTGATGCCGAAATCGCATGGTCAAAAGAAATACTAGCCGCTGAAGCTGCGTCAGACGGGGCAGCCGTCCAACTGAATGGTCAAATGGTTGATCGTCCCGTCATTGAACGAGCGCGCCAGATTTTGGTGTCACTCTCGGCGTAATCCGATTTTAGCTTTTTGTTTTGTACGGTAAATACCCGCGTTGCTCGACGGTTGGAAAAGCATCGCCGCGACGGACATAATTGGTGTTCTGTGTCAGGGCGCGTGGCGTAAAATCCCACAGCTCTTCACGGCCCAAAGACAGAGCGTTGTCGATCAGCTTGCGTTCAATCTGCGACTGAACAACATCCTCCAGCAACGTGTCCAATGACCATGTTTCCGCAATCAATTTGGTCAACCGCGGCTCGTCCACGTGGCCAGTGCCAGCCAAATTGATCAGCTCCAGTGGATCAGTAGCAAGGTCAAACAACTGTGGTGGATAAGCCTGCGACATCGTTAATTTAATGTTCCCGTCGCGCACGCAAACGCGCGGTGCAGCGGTCCCACCGTCAATATGCTCAACCAAAACTGGCGCTGTGAGCGGTTTGCCATGCAATGCCGGAACAAGGCTTTTCCCATCAAGTCGCGTTTTGATCTGCGCGCCAGTAATACCTGCGATCTCTAGCAATGTAGGGAAAATATCCAACAAAGATGCGGGCGTGGCGACCCGTGAAGGGTCGATGCCGGGATGTGCAATAATCAATGGAACCTGAATAGCGGGGTCAAACAGTGTCTTTTTGAACCACATGCCCCGTTCGCCGATCATATCCCCATGGTCAGAGGCAAACAGGACCACCGTATTGTCGTCAAAGCCGCTGTCATTCAAGGCGGTCATCAACCGGCCAAGCAGATCATCAACATAGGATATCATTCCATAATACCCACGCCGTGCGCGTCGATAGTCCTGATCATCAAGCGCGCATTTGTCTTGGCCATAATGGTAATACAAGGACTGGCTGTGCGGGTCTCGGGCCTCAACTGGAATATGCGGCACGCGCTGCGCCTCAATCTCATCGTTGGAATAGGCGTCCCAATAAGGATTTGTGGTGACATAGGGGTCATGCGGATGGGTCAACGAAACCGTCATCATGAAGGGGCGTTTATCCTCGGATCGAGCACGCGAATATAGTTCTCTGATCGCGTGATGGATCACATCTTCATCATAATCAATTTGCATAGATCGGGCGAGCGGCCCCGCGTCCTTGACCGTGTCTATTGTAGATACGCCGAACGTATAGCCGCGTTCCTCATCGCTGTTGAAATCGCGAAAATCGGCATCAGGTGTCCAGGACATATCTGCGGGGTAAATTTCGGTCGTCAACCGTTCCTCAAACCCGTGATATTGGTCCGGCCCGACAAAATGCATCTTGCCTGAAATGCAGGTATAATAGCCTGCTGACCTCAAGTAGTGGGCAAACGTTGGGGTTGATGCAGTAAACTCTGCCCCATTATCAAACGCGTTGATCCGTGATGGGAGCCTGCCCGCCATCATGCCAAACCGCGACGGCGCACAAAGCGGGTAGGCACAATACGTGTTCTCAAACACGGTGCCACGTGCCGCCAGCGCATCAATGTTCGGGGTTTTGCAAACCGTCCCACCGTAGGTGCTCAGGACAAACGACGTCAACTGATCGACCATGAATAATACAATGTTTGGTTGCGTCACGATCCATCTCCCATAAGTTTTGAAACACTAAAAGCGCGTTCACCTGACATCAAAGTCAAAGTCTTCCAAATAATGCGCCTTGAGCGTGTCCACAAAGCGGTCGTGGAATGTCTTGGTGTGCTCGTGGGCCAATCTATCCGCATTATGAACATCCCGATTGCGGATCGCTGAAATCATTTCCTGATGGTCCCGATCGTGAAACGCTTCTTCAGGTATAGCCAGAACATGCTTGAGACTAAGATGAAGTAGTCTACGCCCCTCATCGAGGAGAGCCCCGTAAGGTTTGGTCAAAAAGGTGTTCTTGCCAGCATCGGCAATCGCGAGGTGAAAGTCCCGGTTCGTCGCTGACATTTTGAGGACGTCACCGGCCAGACGCGCGGTTTCAAATTCTTTTGCCCGCGCGGTTATTTCCACCAGATCTGCCTCTGATCGGTTTTTGGCCGCCAGACGCGTATTTATCCTTTGCAGGAAATCAAGCGCGTCAACATAGCGCGGGAATTCTGCGACATTGATAGGTGCGACAAGTGTTGATCTGTTCGACAAGGTAACCGCAAGGCCATCTGCTGAAAGGCGTACCAAGGCTTCGCGGATAGGTGATCGTGACATCTGGAATCGTTGTGATAAGCTCGTCTCATCCAGCGGAAGGCCCGGCGATAGTTCCAACGTTAGGATTTCGCGACGCAGCTGATCATAGACGTACTTGGCACCTTCGCCGCGCGCTTGCTTTTCGATTGGGGTTTTGGCCTGTGCCATACTGCATTAGTCCATTATCTACAGAGGGTCTGGAAGAGAAATCTTATTGACCTGTCGGCAATTTGTCGACAAGATAACTGACGACACAATGTCGACAATCTGGAAGCCCGTAGGATCTACGTTACGCATACACTCAAGAGTGACCGGACCTTCACCAGTGATCAACTGCGCTAAGGATGACGCCATGAGCCAACCAGACACCGCCGTTCAGTTCTCAAATGTGGACAAATTTTACGATCAGTTTCATGCCTTGAAAAACATAACCTTGGAAATTGCAAAAGGTGAGCGGGTGGTGATCTGCGGCCCATCGGGTTCTGGAAAATCGACCCTTATTCGATGCATAAATGCGCTGGAGGAATATCAAGGCGGTACCATCGCCGTCTTTGGAACAATTCTGGACGGTGGGCTAGGAAATGTCGACGAAATCCGCCGGGATGCCGGAATGGTGTTTCAGCATTTCAATCTGTTCCCGCATATGACGATCCTTGAAAATTGCACACTTGCGCCAATGAAAGTGCTCAATCAGTCGCGCGCTGAGGCAGAAGAGACCGCAATGATGTATCTTGAAAAAGTGCGCATTCCGGACCAGGCTTTGAAATATCCAGGCGAGCTGTCAGGCGGACAGCAACAACGGGTAGCCATTGCGCGAGCGCTGTGCATGAAACCAGAAATCATGCTGTTTGACGAACCGACATCCGCCCTAGACCCAGAAATGATTGCAGAGGTTCTGGATGTCATGGTCACCCTCGCAAGCGAGGGTATGACAATGGTCTGTGTGACCCACGAAATGGGTTTTGCGCGCGATGTTGCGGACCGGGTGATCTTTATGGCGGATGGTGAGATCCTTGAGCAAAACGACCCAGATAGTTTTTTTGACACCCCCAAGTCCGAAAGGGCCCAAGCGTTTTTGGGTCAAATACTTGGTCATTGACAATCTGCCTGACGCCGCCCCATTTGATATCCTTTTTGGAAACCCTAAACAAAATTAGCAGCAGCGGCTCTCAAGTTCTGCTCAGATGTCGACGACTTTAGGGACCGGGAAGGCCCCCTCCCCTATACCGCCCCAGTATTTTCTTGAATAAGTTGCTTATACAGATCCCGAATCTGGTCTGTGATGAACTGATCTCCGTTACCAATTTGCTTTCCATCAATTGTCGAAACGCGCGTCTGCGCCCCAAACGTTCCAGTCAGGAAAGCCTCATCCGCGCCGTAAGCTTCGTAAAGCGAATAGTTCTTTTCAAAGATTGGAATATTATTGGCTCGACACAGATCGATGACCTTTTGACGGGTGACCCCGTTCATACAATAATCGCCGGTCGACGTCCAAACCTCGCCCTTCCGCACAATGAAAAAGTTGCAGGCATTTGTAGTGTTCACAAAACCATGTGGATCTAGCATTAATCCTTCTTCGGCCCCCGCCTGCTCGGCCTGAAGGCAAGCAATCACGCAATTCAACTTGGAATGGCTATTGAACTTTGCGTCCTGACTGGTTGGCAATCCGCGTACTTGGGGAACCGTGGCAAGCGTGATGCCCGCACCTTGCAACTGGCTGACGGGTTTGGAATGTTCCATGATCATAACCAGTGTCGGGCCAGATCGACTTAAGCTTGGGTGTTGAAATGGCTTGTCTTTAACGCCGCGCGTCAGCATCAATCGGCAATGCGCATCACCAGTCATGCCATTGGCCGCAGCCGTGCGATTGAGCGCATCAAGAATGCCGACTTTCGAAAGACCCACGTCCAGAGAAACCGCTTTGCACGAGCTAAAGAACCGATCCATGTGTTCGTCAAAGAACGCCCACTTTCCGTTGTAAAGCCGCAGGCCTTCCCACATCCCGTCGCCCAACATAAAGCCGGAATCGTAAACAGAAACTTTCGCTTCGTCCCGATGGACGATGTCTCCGTTAACATAGATTTTGATATCTTGATTTCGAATGTCAGTTTCGGCATCATGCGAAGTGTGGCTTGTCTTGGTCATTTTGTATCCCGTCGGATATTAGCGTGTGGGAAGATCCAGCATGGCACTGGCGATCATCAAATCCAAATGCGCTCCGCCGCCATTCTTGAAAACGGTGATATCTTCTGGTGAGATGCGGCCAATGTCACCGGCAACAAGTTCGTAGAGATCTGATCGAATGTCTGTGATCGCGATTGCGCCGGTTTCCAAAGGTATCTTGATCTCACCAATGTGGTGAATTGTGGTCTCTCTGGAGTCGACAAAAATGCGCGATTTTTGCAGAAGGATATCGTCTGCCTCGCGCATGTCGGGGCGAAAGGCACCAATCAAGTCCACATGAGTACCCGGCTGCACCCAATCACCCAAAATTACAGGTTCGCTCGACATCGTCGCCGTTGTGATGATGTCCGCTTGTCCCACGGCAGAGGCGAGGTCAGTAACAGCCTCAACTTTTAAGCCGTCCGCCCGAAACCGGTCGGCAAGTGCAATGGCCTTGGCCCCGTTTCGGTTCCAGATCAAGACCTGTGAAAGTCCCTCAAACAACTGTGTATAGGCAGCAATAATATTGGCTGCGACACTTCCCGCCCCCACCACCAGCAGTGTCTTGCTGTCCGGCCGCGCAAGCAATCTTGCACCAAGTGCGGAATCAGACGCTGTCTTGATATTGGTGATCAGGCTACTTTCGATGACAGCCTTCAAAGATCCCATATCAGTGTCGAAAAATAGCATCGCACCTTGAACAGTAGGCAGGCCACGCGCGGTATTCTCAGACATTGCCGTCACACTTTTGACGCCATACCCCAGCCCGTCGATCCACGCGGCCCTGCTCAGCAAGGTCCGCCCTTGTGGTCCCAGAAAGACATCTTCGATTTGCGGAGGACCAAGGCGATGCCCATTCTCTAACGCAGTGACAAAGTAGGCCCAATCCACAGGACCATCAAAGGACGCTGGCGTGATAATTCTGGGTGCTCCTACGACGCTCATTGATTGACGACCTTCATGAATTCCTTGGTGATTTCATGCTCTGGAGCAGTAAACATTTGTTCTGGATCGCCTTCTTCTATGATGCGCCCTTCGGCCATCAGGATCACGCGGTCCGCAACTGCCCTCGCAAACCCCATCTCGTGGGTAACGCAGACAATGGTCATTTTTTCACGTGCCAGATCCTGCATCACGTCAAGAACCTCTGATATCATTTCCGGGTCCAATGCGGAGGTAGGCTCGTCAAACAGCATAATCTCCGGCTGTAGGCAAAGGGCACGCGCCAAGGCCACGCGCTGCTGTTGCCCCCCCGAAAGCTGATCAGGGAACTTTTCTGAATGCACATAGACCTGCATCCTCTTAAGTTGATCAACCGCTTCAATTGTGGACGTCGCTCTGTCACGCCCCAAAGCACGTAATTGCGGCAACACGCAATTTTCCAAAATTGTCAGGTGCGGGAACAGGTTAAAGCCTTGGAACACCATCCCCACCCGTTTTCGAACTCGGTCTAATTGCTGAGTATCGTCCCCAATCGTAATTCCCAAAACCTCCAGATTGCCATCTGTATAGCTCTCCAACCCATTCATACAGCGGACTAGCGTGGATTTTCCTGACCCAGAAGGACCGCAAATCACAAGGGTTTCACCTTCACGGACTTCTAGGTCGATCCCCTTTAGCGCATGAAAACTGCCATAGTGTTTGTTCAGGGATTTAATTGATATTGCTGAATTAGACATGTCCGAGCCTCATGCGTTTTTCCAGCCAAGCGCCATAGCGCGACAGGCCGAACACGAAAATGAAGTAGATAAATGCCAGAAAGACATAGACCTCGATGTACTGATTGCCCCACTCGCCCGTCCCTATGGCTGCGTTGCCTGAGGCCATGACTTCGAAGAAACCAATGATCGTAACCACTGAAGTTTCCTTGAACGTGATCACCGCCTGATTGATCGTGGATGGCAACGTGTTACGAAATGCCTGTGGCAGCAAAATATCAACGACCAGCGACCAATAGGGCATGCCAAGCGCCACTGCGGCCTCTTCCTGACCCTGCGATGTCGATTGAAGTCCGGCGCGGATGATCTCGGCCTGATAGACGGCAAAAAACAGCGCAAAGGCAACGACGACTCGCCCAAGCTTAGTGCCCTGAATTGCTTCGGGCACCAAAAGCGGCACCACCACAGCGGCTGCAAAAAGCAGCGTTAGCAACGGCAGTGACCTTACAAGATCAATAAAAAGGCCAGAGACTTTAGCGATCACCGGTAAGGTTGACCGGCGAGCCAGCGCAAAGATCACCGCCAAGGGCATCCCGATCACAAACACCGCGGCGAAGATGAAGATTGTTAGCGAAAGCCCGCCCCATTGTTCCGACCGAACCAGAGGCATCCCGGCAAACCCTCCCCGCATCAGCAGGACGAAGATGCCAAAGCCCGCTATCCAGAGAATAGGTAATCTGCGGATCGACCAGAATTTAGGCAGACAGGACAGAACCATTGTTACAATGACCGCCAAGCAGGCCAAGGTTGAGCGCCACTGCTCCTCGTAAGGATAAAGGCCAAAAAGAATCAAGCGCCCGCGATCCTCTATAACCGCCCAACAGGCCCCGGCATCGTGGGTGCAAAGTTCGCGATTTTCGACACGCCAGATGGCATCGAAAACTGCCCAGCCCAATAACTTATTGACCATCCACGCGATCAGCATCGAAAAGAGGATCGAAAAGACCGCATCGTACCATGTCGAAAAGAAGTGTTTCCGCAACCAGACAACGGGTCCAGTTGCTGCTGCGGGTGCTGTTAGAGATGCAGCCATGATCAGCTCCTCCCTTTCAGTTTGATGCGGTCATTTATCTTGTTCATCACAAAGCCAAGTGAATAGTTCACGACAATGAACCCGCCCATCAACAGTGCCAGTAGTTCCATTGTCTGTCCGCTTTGGTTGATCGACGTTGAGACGACAGCAAAGTAGTCGGGATATCCGATTGCAATGCCGACCGTCGTGCCTTTCATCAGCCATACATATTGATTGGCTAAGGACGGCAGCATCGCGCGAAATGCCAACGGAATGCGCACATATCGGTTGATCTGAAAGCCAGATAACCCCAGCGCGGATCCTGCTTCCAGTTTACCGCGTTCAACAGACAAAAGCCCACCGCGGATGATCTCTCCAATGTAGGCGGCCCCGAATAAGACCAAGCCGATCAAAAGCGCGGAAAATTCGGGCTTCAGCGTGATGCCTCCTACAAAACGGAGGCCCTTAAGTTCGGGAATAGAAATGAGGGATTGATCAGGCTCCCTGCCCGTAAGCAGCAGAACCAAGAATACTGCAAAGAACGCAGCTATGGCGATCAACCATCTTCGTTTTGCACCACCATTCTGTTTAGCATAGAACAACCCAAACCCAATAGCGGTAAGCGTGCCAATCAATACCCATAGGTCAGTGGCTGACAGCGTTGGTGCAGGCATCATCAACCCACGGTTGGACAGAAATGCAACGCCACCAAGGTCATAGGCTTGCTTGGGGCTGGGAAGATGGGTTAACAACGCGTACCAGAAAAACACCTGCAAGATGACTGGGACGTTGCGAAAAATTTCGACATATGTGGTGCCTACGATGTTCATCAGCGTATTGCTGGAGACGCGCAGCAGCGCCAGTATCAGGCCGAGAACCGTGGCAAAGAACAAGGTCAGAAAACCGACCAGCATGGTGTTGAGCAGGCCAGCAAAAAGCACGCGTGCATAAGTTGAACGTGCCGTAACTTCGATGACCGAAAAGCTAATAGGCCAACCCGTTGTCCGCTCAAGAAATCCAAAGCCCGTAGCGATGCCTTGTGCAGCAATGTTTTTCTGCCCAACAACAATGAGCGAGACAATAATAAATACCAAGGAAACTAGAAATACGATCTGTATCGAAGCCCGTTTGAACTTCTGCGATGATAGTAACTTGTTCATTGCATTTCCTCTCGCTAAGTGAGCGGGCCGCAATGAATGCGGCCCACGACTGGATCAATCCAGAACGAGTGGGTACAAAAGCCCGCCATTGTTCCAAAGGTTGTTCAGCCCGCGAGGCAGTTTATAACGCGACCCTTCGCCGATCGTACGGTCATAGATCTCGCCATAGTTTCCGACGGCTTTGATCACATTATATGCCCAGTCATCACTCAGACCGAGGCGTGAACCGACACCTGGGGTTACGCCCAGCATACGTTCGACTGTGGCGGAAGGCGGATTTGCCTTTACCTCGTCAACATTGGCCATCGTAATTCCGTTTTCCTCGGCAAGTAGCAACACGCTGACCATCCAGTTGATCACGTCTAGGAAGTCGTCTTCGCCTTGACGTACAACAATACCTTCTGGCTCCAGCTTGATCACTTCACCGATAATCTCCAGGCTTTCAGGATCCGGGGCGTTTACCCGGGTGGACGACAAGAATGGACCAAATCCGGCAATTGCATCACACCGACCCGCATACAAAGCCGAACGCAGTTCTTCGCCTTTTTCAAACGCTAGGGTTTCATACTCGATACTGTTGGTTTCCATGTAATCCGCCAACACGCGTTCAATGGTTGTGCCGGAGTTCACGCAAAAGACGCCACCTTCAAGATCACTGATGGTCTCCGCGCCCAGCTCGGTCTTTGACATCACATAAAATGGACCAATGAAATACGGACGGGAATACTGTAGGCCCAACTCTGTATCACGTGTCATGGTCCAACCAGTGACCTTGATGATCACATCGATATCACCAGATTGGATAGCTGGGAAACGCTGTGCCCAGCTGATTGGTATGATCTGCGCCTTGTCTGGGCTGCCAAGAATTGCAGTGGCCAACGCCTTGCAAAACTCGATGTCGAAACCCTGCCACGCCCCGGCTGCGTCAACCTCAGCAAAGCCAAGATAGCTACCGTTGTGGCCAGTACAAAGCAGGCTGTCACGCTCGATAATGGTATCGAGAATACCCTGACCTTCCGCTTGCGCCGTCCCAACGCCAGAGAGGGCGATGGCCGCAGCTGTAGCCAGCTGTAAAAATTTCTGTTTCATTTTGTTCTCCATTCTGTTGGTTTTTAGATTACTCGGCCACTTGGCGTGGCCCTTTTTCTAGGCTCGAAGTTGTTATTAAACACTCTGATTGGGTGCGCGCATGGTCCAAAGTTATCCCCAGTCCACTGGTAGCTGGCATCTCATTGGCACCCGTTGTCGAAACTGGAAATTCAAAGGGTAATTGTTCGAAAAATACAGTATGGATAGAGTGATACTCTACATGCGCGATCATCTCGTCTGCCGCCGCAATGTGGCAGGCAGCCATCATAGCAATTGCTGTTGATGACACTTCCAACGACAACCGCGTGTTCGTACCCTTTGCCAGATCGGACATCGCCCTGACGCGCGATATCCCCCCACAGGCAATCGGTGCCGTTTGCAGAAATGCAATCTCGGCCTCGTCAATCAGTTGCCGGTGCATTTCGTCGCGATATTCTGCTTCTGTCGCCATGACGGGCACCGACGCGCGCGATAAACGTTTCATCCCCGCAATGTCAGATGCCCGAACCGGTGATTGAAACGCTGCAATTCTGCCCTGCGGCAACGCATCATAAATCTTCAAAGCCTGATCCGACGTGTAGCTATAGACACCGTCGACGATCAGCTTTGCTTTTGCTGGTAAGGCGTCAATCACAGCACAGACGCGCTTGACGTCATGCTCAAACGATTCACCTCCAATTTTCATCTTGGAGAGCGAAAATCCATCAGCGGCAAAGCCAGCCATTTCGGCCGCCAATGCAGCCTCGTCTTTTTCCTGGCCGTAGAGCCCGCCACTCGCATAGAGGTCAACGACACCGGAGCCTTGTTGGTTTAAGCATTTCCAAATCGGCAAGCCGACGCTTTGTGCGCGTATATCCCAAATAGCGATGTCGATGCCAGAAAGAGCCGACGCCAATATCCCATGCCTTGCAGTCAAAGTTGCCTTGGCGGTCAGTTTTGCGCAAACATCTTGGGCCTGCTCTAGGTCTAAGTCGATAAAATGTGGCGCTACCTCAGTTTTGATGAACGCCAACAACGCTTCTGGGGAACTGTCAAAACACCAGCATTCTCCTGTGCCGATGCGCCCTTTGCCGTCCGTCAATTCAAGAAATACAGAATACGTTGTTGTCCATCGGAACGCTGGATTCCAGATTTTACCCCCCAGATCGTTGCAATGCGAACGGAGCGATATGTTCCTTATGACCGGCATCAATAGGCCTGATTGTATAGTGCAACATCCAAGCCGAGCATCAACCGAGTTGAGCTAGGTCTGCGAAAAACACGGCCCATACATCGTTTTGAACATGAGAAGCTAAAGTCTACGGTCGTAAGTTTTTGGTTTAATATCGGCATCTCAATGCTCCCCACAGATGCAGTCTGAAAGTCAGATTAGTCTGCATGCACTCTGTCGACTAGTTGTAGTCAGGTAAGCGTCAAGAGTCGAGAAGTTCTTTTTTACCTCTGTAGCCTTTCCCCCGTTCAGAACCTTTACGCCGGTGTCCAGTTGACCCGCCCGTTGTTGCGCAGCATCACAGCCCGAGTCGAAGCAGATTTTCTGGGTACAGGTATTTCTGTTGGTCAACGCGCCATCTTGGAAGCTCTACTTCTGGCCGATCAGGCAACAGCCCCAGTGATCACGAAAATTCTTCAACTCAAACGTCAACTTGTGGCCCGTGAGCCGAAAGAGCTATTGCATTGTGAAATGGTTGAAACCTCTGAAAACCCACAGCATCGCAAGTCCGTTTTCTATCGTCTTAATGGGAAAAGTCGAAAAATCATTTCCGATATTCGCCACCGTGAAACGATCCAGTTCACAGAGTTCGTACGAGATTTTTCCACAGAAGATATTGACGGCCCTCTTCGAATTCAAACGACTTTGAATGAAACTTTTTCAAAATCGAGACAGCCCTCGTTTCTTGAAGCAGACATTCATTGAAGGTGCAGCGAAAGCTAACTAAGTCCAAACTCTGTGAGTTCAGCCAAGTCGCAGCGAACGGCACAAAATCTTAGACCAGCCATTCATACAAAATGCAGCGAAGGTGTCCGAAGAGCCCA
>Ga0307997_10000239_pt1 | contig 24620 bp, 20 predicted proteins | sample Davwhametageno36_FD_203165 | JGI IMG/M metagenome (GOLD analysis project Ga0307997, IMG submission 203165) | Marine microbial communities from Davis Island wharf, Antarctic Ocean - #36 | ecosystem: Environmental > Aquatic > Marine > Unclassified | place: Antarctic Ocean: Davis Island wharf... | reverse complement strand
AGTTATAACGTAGTTCTAAGTCTTTTGCATAGCCCATCTTAATAGCATGTTCAAGTATCTCATAGTGTTCTTCAATGATAAGACTTTCGCCGCCAGCAAAATATATCTGTTGCATACTAGGCATTTGCTCGTAAAACTGTTTCCAAAACGTAGGGTTTTGTTTATGCCAGTTGTAGCTACTACCATTGGTGCTGCCTTTGTCTTTCCATTGCATAATCTCTTTTAGGGATTCGTTTTTTACTTCAGGAAAGATCTTTTTATAATCCTTGATCCAGCCACTACTATCATGTGGGCTACACATAACACACGCTAATTGACATTTGGTACCAAAACGTAGATCAATGTATGCTAAGTTAGGCGGCACTTCGCCGTCAGGTTGTGTATCAGAAAGTATTTTATCAAGATCAACTCGCTTGCCCCAATAATCTGTTTCCCACATACGTTTACTTCGGTGCCCGGCTGCTTCTTCTTTATAACATTTTAAACAGCTAGGTGGCTTTTCTCCGGCGAGCATCTGCATACGTACATTTTTCATATATGTACTATTCCAAGCTGACTCAAAGTCACTAACATTTAAATTGTTAGGCTTACCGTCATCGGTTTTAAGAATGCCAACTTGGCCTCCGTGTTCTTTGTCATTAGTAGCTCCAACACTACTAGCATTTGCAGTACAGCATACTCGCATACTACCGTCGGGTCTAGTGCTTAGATGCACCCACGGTAATAAACAAAATGTGTCTGATGGATATTTATTTGTTTTATCTGTCATTATATACGTACTTATTCCTTGTTAGGGTGTAATTCATTATTAATGGTACTTATTACATTTTCTTTGCAGTGTCTAGTGCAAGGTCTCCATGTTTCTTTTAGAATCATAGCATGTAAACCGTTATACCACGGACTATCTAAAATTTCTTGGAAACTATTTTTGCCACTCAATACATTATCTAAAATATTATATTTGTATCCGTGTTTATCATATAAATTTTGCATTTCTGTTTCAGTGCCTACCCAACAACACGGCAAAACTGTTCCTCTATTTGTAACATACAATCCTGTATCTAAACCAAAATAGTTAGGTCTACTTAGTGCTTTACATTGAATTTTGGTTGCAGGTTTTTCATTTTCTAATTGGAACTTAGGTGTTGATGCTTGTTTTACTTTTTCTATAGCATCACGCCCTTTGGAGCCTCGCCATTTGATACCTTCAAATCCTTCGTCTATACTACGCTGTTTTGCTTCTTGGTCTTGATGTTCATTATGACTGAAATATATAAACTGCCACCAAGCACGGCCTCCATGTTTAATAAATGTTCTAAAGTTTTCTTGCAACTTATCCCATTTAACATTTACTCTGTAAATATGGTTGGTATCTTCAAGTCCATCAATACCCCAATTTACTTGTATCCGTTTAGTACCTTCAGGTGAAAGGTTAGCACTGCCAATCTCAGCAAGCTCTTTCCAAAACTCTTTGTTTCTTGTTCCGCCATTTGTAGAAATGTTTACTTTGAGATAGTTATTAAATCCTTTGTAACTCATTATCCATTTTACAATTTTTATTAGGTCTGGATTAGTTGTAGGTTCATCATAACTTCCACAAAAGTCTAACAAAAATAAATTCTCCCAGTTATCTTTGTCAAACCAACTCTTAAATTGTTCAAGTGTTATAAAGTTATCATTTATACCTATATGTTTAGGTTGTACTTTACCGTCAAATATTAATTCTCTTGCACACTGTGGACAACGTGCATTACAATAATTTGAGATTTCTATTTGTATCTTTTTAACATTTTTTGCTTCTATCGGCCAACTCATTTAATTAACTCTTACATTTTTATATATTTGTGTTGCTGAACAATATTCGTTTATTCTGTATAATCCAAATTTTATAAAAGGTTGTGCTAATTCGTACGTTCTAGACGACCCCAGGTATTCTTCATCAACGTAATAATCAACAGTAATAAAATTTTCCTTAATTTCTAAATTTACTTTAAGAGCAAATTCTAGTTTTGGAGTTACATGAGTATCTCGACCATCAATATGCCATCTTCCATGCTGAAATACCGTAAACATACTAGGCGGTATTCCGTCGCGGACACCGTTGTGTATTTGAAATATGCTGTACCATTCTGCATGACGAACTTTGTCAGCGTGTATACTAACATCTGCCTGGAATTCATACTTGCCAGGATGTAGTAGTGGGCTTTTTGCTTCGTTGCGTTCTTTATAAGCCCAACGTTGTTCTCCTGTATCACGGTCGTAGAAAGGATCGCTATCTCCTGGGCACTTGCCCCTTGCGTCCTTAAAAGTATAGTCATTGCCTACTACAGAATGTATACCACCACAACTAGCACTAAATTTCATCTTTTAACTCCCAACTGTTCTTTAATAAAAATATCTCGATTATTTTCCTTACATGTGCTTACACACTTGCCGATCCGATCATCACCCGTCCAACTGTTTTGTATCTCTGTCCAAACTTTTCCATTCATTGCTTCATCTAAAGAAACATTTGCAAGATTAATATCATTCATATAATCCTGCTTAACTAATATTTCTTCGAAACGGTCTTTTTGTTTAGGATTTACTGCAAATTCTAACATCTTACTATTCAAATGACAACATGGTATAACATTGCCCATATGATTTACAAAAATACGTTTTTGGTTAGAATACTTACAACTAATACACGGCGACTCTTGGGCTTCAACTTTTTTATGTTTTACGCCTCCTGAATCTTTTCTGTGGCTTATAATAGTTTTAAACTCTATAAAGCCTTCGTCTTTTGCTATCTGTCTTGCTGTTTCTAACTGATGTTCATTATGTTCAAAACTAATAAATTGCCAATTAGCTCTGCCGCCTGCTGCTATAAATGCTCTGTAGTTCTGTTGTACTTTCTTAAAACTACTACCTTCTCTATACTCTTCTGACAACTCGTCGCTACCATCAATGCCCCAAACTACTTTATGACTTCTAGGAAGTATACTAGCTAGTTCTGTCCACCATTTTACTGTGCGCAAACTACCATTAGTGGCAATATTAATGTGACAATCCCAATCAGCAAAATGTTTTATAATTTCAAAAAATTGCGGATGACTACATGGCTCGTCAACACTGCCACAAAAATTAATAATCTTTATACTAGGAAACATTTCTTTTTGAAAACGTTTACGTATTACATCAATGTCTATATAGGATTTGTTTAATATTTTATCTGCTTCTTTAGATATAACTCGAAAACACCCTTTGCATTTAATGTTGCAAAAACTAGTTAATTCAATATCAATCCATTCTAATGTTTCACTAGACCAGCTCATTTATGCTTCTACCTTTATTTCATTTTGATATGCCTTGTTGTACGCACAAGTTCTGATACAACGTGTAATATGCTTGCTGTGTGTAGGATCCCAGCTGTCACTTAACACTTTATCAAACCAAGGATGTACTAACACGTCTTCGATACTGTTTGTCTTTAAACTATTCCAACCTGTTTGATATTCACTGAGTTTATCAAGTATGTTTTCCTTATTTTTAAATGCGCTATCCCATAGAAAACAACAAGGCCAAAGTTCTTGTTTTGCACTAATGAATATTTCACCTTCGTGTATTAGTTTACATTTGATGGTGTTGATAATTTTTTCGTCGACTTTATTTTCTAAAATAATTTTATCTAACTGTTCAACTTGTGCTTTTTTACTGTGTTCTTTTTTACCAGTAGTTGTTATAACTTTCTTTTCTTGCTGATTCTTTTTACCAATTAATGCTACCCAATCATGATAGCTATTACGCATTCCTGTGCGTGTTGCAAAAGTAAATCCTAAACGTTTTGCATGTTCTCTTGCAGCCTCTAGTTCATATTCGTTGTGGTCAAATACAATAAAGATCCAAGTTGCCTTGCCTCCTGCATCACTATATGCTTGCATATTTCGCTCAAGTACATTCCACTTAGTACTAACTCTATAGATATGATTAGTTTCTTTGTGTCCATCTACGCAAAAACTAACGTCAACTAGATTAGTATCTTTGCTAATTTGTCCTAATTTGCTCCACCAGTCTGCTGTTTGGTATGCACCATTTGTGCTCCATTGACAATATCCTCCGGAATTAGTAAGATATTCTGTCATAAGCACGGCGTCTTTGTTTAGTGCCGGGTCGCCGAGAACTCCGCAAAATTTAAATTGCTTATTAGCAATATATCTTTCTGTAGGAAATAATCGTTTTAGATCTTCTAGATAAAAACTTTCAACATCAAATAAGTCTATATTTTGTGTTCTTGCACACCCCGGACAGGCTGCATTACAATTACTTGTTATTTCAAGTTCTATTTTTTTAATATTATCTATATTCATTGCATATCTACTTATTTGAATTGTTCTGCAAAAGGATCAAACTCGGCGCCACATTTCATAGCGCACACTTTAAGTTTTCCGTCACTGCAACTAGGTTTATTCCAGCTGTTTTGTATTCTGTCAAATGCACCTGTAGCAAATACTTGTTCTAAGCCGTTACGTGCATCAAGGGCGTCTTTATCAATAAAGTCCCATATCTGTTCTACTTTAGGATCCTTGTGCCACCATTTATACATACGTCCAGCAGTCCAACAACACGGCATCGCTAGGCCCTCTGCTGTTATGAATAAGCTATTATCTTTCTTTACTTTACAAATGATAGGTGCCGCATCATAGTAAGCATCCATAGTACCGTACTTGTTGATAATTACTTCTTGCTTACTAAGTGCGTTGTTAACATACTTTGCATCTGGTTTTTTAAGTTCAGCAGAGTTATTACCTTTACGGTCCTGAGATTGATGAGATTCTTTCTTCTTTGAATCTTGGGTGATGAATCGTCCAGTTTTTTTCTTCATAAACTTTTCGCAACCCCAAGACGTTGCAAGTTCTTCTGCTTCTTCTACTTGGTGTTGATTGTGTTCAAATATTAAGAAGTCCCAACGTGCTCTGCCTCCGGCATTAATAAACGCTTGCATGTTGCGCTCTACATTGTCCCAGTTTACTCCTTGGCGATAAAGATGATTGGTATCACGCAATCCGTCTACGCTGAATATAACTGCACCTTTTTTATTAATTACTAGTGCAAGCTCTTTCCACCAAGCAACACTTTTTGCTCCTGCATTTGTATTCATACTTAACCACATCTTAGGGTTATGCTCTCTAAAGTATTTGAATATTTCTAATGTATCTCGTGCTACAATAGGATCACCCAAGTTGCCGCACATAAACATTGTGTTTAGCTGTGCAATAAACTCTGGAAGGAATATCGTTTTACAATCTTCTAAACTAAGTTCATCTAAATTAATGTGAGGATTAATACCTTTACCATTCATGTTGCGATCGCACATAGGGCAACTAGCTTGACAGTTTTGTGTTACTTCAAGATGAATTGATCTTATATCGGCATAGTTATACACTATAACTGTTCCTTAACATAGTTAAAAATGCTTTCATTAGTTAATGCGCCTATATGTTTATTATCATATGCTACATCTAGTCGTTCAATTTCAGTTGTGCCGTACAAATTAGATTCGTGATCTACGCAATATTCAATAGCAGTAATATCAAAACTATTTAATAAATTTAAAGTGTGCTGGTGGCACCATTTAGAATGTGTTTCTAAAGGGTTAATTTCGTCTCGTATAAAGGATTCAAATCCCTTTTGATTTTCAGTAGGGCGTATACGCATCACAGCACTTTTAGGATGTGTGTACGGAAGATTTAGTCTCATAGATTTTGGCCATTGTATAACTACTGCCTTTGGTCGTTTTGATGCATTATATAATAGGTTAGCTATATTCATCATAATATAATTTGGACTGCCGCCGCATTGTCCTAAATTGTAGGTTTTTATATCTAAATTCTTTTCTATAAGATTCGAAGCACGTTCAGATTCATGTAAGTATAATCCGTATGTATTACTGCACCCAATGTGGATAATGTATTCGTCATCGTTGTCAAAGTCAAATTCATGCGTTCTGTATCCCATAGTATTATGTGTAAATTTTATAGGATCGTTTCTAAGATTCGCATATTTCCAATTCTTACCCTTTCGACGTTTTAGTTTTTGCCACATCTTTTGGTCAGACGAACTTGGAAAGTTAATTGTTGTGCCGGAGGCATTTCCGCCAGTACCGTTTCCACCGCCTAAATTAATTAAATCATACTGCATTTTTCCATACCTCTATATGTATTATAACACATATTTTTAGTTTTGTCAATCTTATAATACTCATCTCCAGGATAAAGTAAACTTAAATTTACAATAATATGTGAAGTTCTGCCTAGTTCGTTATATTTTCTATCTATGCAGCGTCCGAGATGAAACCCACAAAAGTAGTATGGGCCGCCGGTATCCGGAGTTTCGTGTATCTTATTGATTACTATATCTTCCCAAGTATTAATTTCGTCCATTGTCTCTCTACCGTCTGCACAATGCACAATCGTATAGCTTGATCTTAAATTTTTTAAACGTAGATTTAAAAAGCTACCAAATAATTTTGCTTCCTGTTCAATGTACGGAAAGCGTCTTATATCAGGTCTTTCACAATGCTTCCAGGCATCAACTACTATAATAGTTCCTTTATTCATTTATAATTCCTTGTATAGCAGTCTTTAGTTTTTCTAAATTAGTGATTGCGCATCGTTTCTTATAAACTTTGTGATTATGCGTAGTCACTGCTTTCATTTCAAATCTTATAACGTCTAATTCACGCTTTGTAAAATTTCTATAATAGTTTAAATTATCTGTAATGATTTTTATTCGATCTGCTAAATTAATATCGTTGTCGTAGTCTTCGTTAAACCATTTATCAAAAGTCTTGTACCCCATTTGTTTTAAAGATTTTAATGTTCCAGGATTACCTAATACCATGAACGGCATTCCAATTGCAATTGGTTTGTAAACTTTTTCTGAAAAGAACAGTCGATTATTGTCAACCAATGTTTCTGTTGCAATATACACAAAAGATTTCTCACATTGTTTTATAGGTACAAAGTTATTAGGATTTATATTAATTAAATTATTAACATCTAATACATCAAATTTTTGATCAGGAATCTTTGACGTTGTAGTCTTATTAAGATAATTTGTTAACTCGCCACCTTTATCACTTATTGTGTTATATCCTAAGTCAAAAAGATTGTTGTTAATTAATTCTTCTATTAATTGTGCTCTATGAGGGCGTACTACTCTAGTACAATTTATATATAATTTTTTGCTAGAAAATAATACACGTTTAGACGGAAGCATACGACCGCTCCAAAAGTTATGAAAAATAAAATGTAAATCTTTAGTAGACCGGTTAGGTAATAATTGATCACAAGTTATTACATAAATTTTCTTTTGTAAATGGGTGTTTAATAATTTCGCAGCGTTGTAAACAAATTTACTTGCTTCAAATAAATCAAAAAGTACTACTCTAACATTATTGTGTTTAATAAACTGTTTATTTGTTCCGTCTATTACTAATTGTATCCATTGATCAATCGGTTCGTCTATCCCCGGAGAATATTCAATAGGATATATTTGTACATCATCGGGTGTTTCAATCTCTGGCAGCATACTAATATCTGTTTTTGCCCACGATTGAATGTCATCTATAAATGCATATTTCATTAATCATCTAGCACCAATTTAATATCTTTGCCTGGGCCAACTTTACTAGGCAAGTCTCCGTGCTCATTAACATACCAATCTATTACTGCTGCATACCAATTTTGACTGTTGTGATGTGCTTGTTTATTAAATTGGTAGATGTTGTTGTTTGTTGCTTGCATTGAGCTTAATGCCCTAGCACTTTCTTTTTGCATTTCTCTCAAACTAAGTTTCATACTTTACTCCGTAGTTGTTCCATGGATCGAAGTTATATACATTATTTATTGGCCTGCAAGTTGGATGAACTAAAACATACACCAACGGGTTGCTATCAACAATCTGTCCGCCAAGTTCTTTTACATAATGTTGCACTAATAGACTGTAACTACCGTCAGTATATTCAACACCCGGTTTATAACTGTCGCTACTAAACTGTATCCGATTGCCGTGTTTTAAAATTTCAATAGCCATGTTCCGTGCTTGTTGTTCTCTTGCTATCATTATTGCGTCAAACATGTCGTATCCTAAATCTAGCTTCTCTGCTAGAAAACGCAGAGCAATATTATCTCTAGGATGACATCCGCCACCATCTCCCATCCCTGCTGTCATATACGCCGGACTTATAATACGCTGTGTAGCTTGCGACAAAGCGTCTGTAACAACGTCTACGTTAATGTTACCCTGTTGCACTGCTACGTCTTGTATCATGTTTACAAGGGCAATTTTAGTGCTTATAAATGTATTATAGAAAACTTTAATACACTCGCATTCGTCCCAGGTGCCAATTACGTAGCGAGGATTGTTTTCCATTATTGTTTTATAAAAATCTACAAGTTGTTTTGCATCACCTGTTTCGCTACCATCGTCTGTGCCAATCATAATCATTTCAGGATTGACCATATCCCATGCAACTGTGCCCATAGCAATTAAATATGGATTGTAAACAAATCTAGTATTAGTTACTAGTGGTGCAAATTCTCTACGTACTGTACCTGGTAATACTGTACTAATTAATACAATCATTTGATTATTTGTCATATGTTTGTTTGCTTCCACAAGTACATCTTTTACAATACTATAATCAAAGTCTTTAGGCTGTAAATGTGAAGTAGGTGCCTTGCCGTCATATGCAGGATCGTGCGGAGTAGGAACAGCAACAAAAACTATGTCTGCTGGTGTAACAGTTTCTTTGATAGAATCTTCAACTATGACGTAGTTGCTCTTAACCGGTGTTATATCGTATCCTAATACTACATGGCCATTTTTAGCAATTACTTCAGCACACGGTAATCCTAACTTACCTAGACCAATAAACCCTATTTTCATTTTATTCCAATCAACATAAATCTTGTGTACTTAGTCATATCTTTAGAGCCCATATAATGTAACTCAGTCATAGGTGCCATCTCTTTAAATTCGTCAATATCATTCACACAGTTTACATGTTCGTCAACTTCAAAAAAGTTGTTGCTTTGTAGTATAACTAATTTACCATTTGGTATTTTTGCATACCAGTCTGTAAAATTTTCTATGTGTTCACAACTTGTATTAATAATTGTATTTGCACTATCTTTTATAACTTCTATGTTACCATTACTTTTAATAGTTTCAAATTCAAATCCGTCATATTTTAAAAGTTGAATGTCAAGCGTTTGTGCTTTAAATTTCCAACCATCAGACGTAAGTGCTTTATTAAAAATCTCTGCTGTTTTCCAAACATTAGGATCTAAATCAAAACTTCGAACATTATTAAATGATATTTCATTATCTTGTAACATAGGTATTACAGTTGCATACCATCCTGCACACAAGAATATATTACCTAATATTAAATTAAGATCTTTAACAGTGTCGACTAACCACTTTTTGCTTTCTAGTTGTCCTCTACTAAAACTATCAGTGTCAAAGGTTGTATCATTGTATAGTGCCTTTAACGGTTTTATATAAGAACTATTTGTATACTTTTCTAACACTTTCCACAGGGCATAAAAATCATTATTATTTACAATTTTAAATTCATCTGATACTTCTGGCATAATCCTTGCAAGGCTGTATAAGTTATTATCTAATACGGCCTTGCGCAGATCTTCTTCTCCGCCTACTAATCTAAAAACACTATGCAAGTTCTGTTCAAGTACTGCTTTGCGTAAGTCATCGTCGGTGTTAGAGAGTCTAAAAATACTGTGTAGATTTTTTTCAACTACTGCTTTTCTTAATTCTTCATTTTCTGTTAATTTAAATATGCTAGACAAATCTTTATCATTATAAAAACGTCTAACATTTTCTATGTCGCCGCCATATAAGAGTTCAAATCTATCTAATAAGTCTTTAATATCATTATTTGATACTTTGGGGCTTGCTGTAAGAGTATCTTTGTCTACAGTTTGATTATTAAACTGTTGTTCTAACCAATCAAAATCGTTTATTAATTTAAGATCAGCGCCATCAGATAAACCAAACTCCATGCCAGCACGAGCACCGTTAATACAGTATTCGCCGAACGGTTTGTCTTTTCCCACCGTTGTCCAAATTTCAAGTCTTTCATTTGTCTCATCCTCCTTTTGTCTGTCAATTACCTTACTACTTAATTTTGCACATTCTCTAAATGCACCCTTCCATGCGCTATACGCATCTGTGTTAAATGCTGTAATATTACTTACTACCTTTATAGGTTTAAAATGTCTACTAATACTTGTAGTCATATCAGCCCTAGTAGTATCCATATTTAATGTTGCTTCACGAGGGAATAGCTTAACGCCGCCATACCCATATTCTAAATTGTTAATAGGATTTATACTACGCCATACTTTTACATAATTTTTTTCTTTATCGGGCGACTTGTAATCAAAGTTAAAACTATCAAGTACATCGGCATCTGCATCTACAATCCAAATTAGATCAGTAGTGCATAATTTTGCTGCTTCAATATGTGCTTGATGAATTCCTTTAACTCCATGTACACGTTTGGCCCGTGGAAACCGTCTTTTAAGTTTATCAAAGTTTTCTTCTGCATTAGGTTCTTTGTAACTTATCATCACAATGTCATATTCTGCTGTATCTTTGTTTGTAAGAAATGTTTGCGGAGTACGTTGCGGCGGCAAGTAAACACCTTTAAAAAACTTGCTTTGTTCTTTGCTAAGTGGGTCTATAGGAATTGGCATATCTAGTTCTACTAATAGTCGCTCACCGTAATCTTCAATTGCTTCTAATAGGTCGCTTTCATCTTGTACTTTATCATTCCATAGGTCGTTTAAATGCTCAAAGTCTCTTACATTAACATGGTCCCAGTCTGTACACATTGTTTTATAAAGGCCTTCGCGAGCTCCATAAATTGCCCATAGACCGTTTTTAACATCGGCACCTGCTGTACACCAAATTTTTAACCTATCAAAGTTTTTCTTAGGCACCTGCTCGCAAAACTTATCTTTACTAGCAGGTATGCCTTCAAGCAAACTCATCTTAACACCTTCGCGGAAACCTGCCCTCCAAGCCTGATGCGGAGTTGCATTATTGTAAACATAGCTGTAAGTTTTGTCAACTTGTAAGTATTCTAAGTCCCAACAAAAGTCAACTTGTGCATGTGGATTGTTAGGATCAGCATTTTCGTGTGTGCGCATTGTTTTTACAAGATCAGTCGGCCAACATTTAATTCCGCCATTTCCGTATGTTAGTCCGTTGATCATATTATAACCACTCCAACTAACCACGCACTTACTTAAATCTACGTCATCTGCAAACTGCAAAACTTCATTTACAAACTTAGGATCGACTTTATTGTCGCCGTCAATAGTTATAAATCTTTCAGTTTCTGCAATATTAGCACATGCTTTGTGAGCAGCATCACTGCCTTCTACACCATGCACACGTTTTGCCCAAGGAATGTTTTGCTTTAGATGATAATAGTTTTCTTCTGCGTTTGGTTCGTCGTAACTTAAATAAATTATATCATAGTCGTATACTTTAAATTCTTGGCTCATTTTACCTCCAACGAACATACCGGAAACGTTTTATGTAGTATCCAAATGCTTATATTATTAATGTTGTGTTCACTTGCATATTTAAACTCTATTTCGCAATCTAAACTTGATGCTGGAATTGCTATTGTTCTAATTAATTTGTTCGGATTATGTTTTTCTGTAACTGCAAAAAATAAATTTCCGCTAACAGGTTTTTGCATAGAGAACGCCCATTTGCTATCATGAATAACTGTTAGGTCAGGATCTTCTTGTGATACAATATGATGCAATACTTCATTTATGTTAAAAGATGTAGTGTTAGTGTTAATTTCTGTTATGTTAAAATCTTTATCTATAACATAGTGTGCAAAGTTCTTTGCGCCTGAAATAAAATCTTTAACTTCTTCTTTGTCCTTTACTACAAAGTTTTCTAAATTCTCATTTAGGGCATTTGTTATTGACAGTATATTTCTAGTTTCTTTCTCAAAATACACATACATTACACAACCTCCTCAATATAATGAAGTATTCCGGTTTGTTTAAAATTACCAATAAAGACTTCGCTACCGTTTTTATAAAATCCTACTTTGTCGGACCAATTAGTAGATGGCGTTACAAACTTTTGGGCGTTTGGTTTCATATGTATAAACATAGGATCACTAGCTGTGTATGCAACTTTATAATAACAATCTAAAAATTTTGTTGCTAAACATATTGCTACATCCATACTCGGAACTTTAGGACTTCTTTTAGGAAGAAACGTTTTTGTAATTTCTTCATGCGAGTTAATTGTAGTAACTAACTCAAAAAATTCTTTAACAAACGATGTCTTTTTAAAATAATGAAATGCAACATACAAACTAGGAAGATCGTTTTGTATCCAAGTCCTTCTGTCAAATCTAATATCTAACGGTTCCTGTCTATAAGTGTATGCTTGACTAATAAACGATAAATCTCTATCAGCATTTGCTTGCCACCATGTATCCAAACTTTGCGTTACTAGACAGTCACTTTCAATTACAGTAGTTTCGTCATACGGACTATGCTTCCATAAATTAGATCTGTTTACAACATGGAACTTATCTGTGTTTTCTTTTACGATAATAATTTTATCAAATACAGTATCATTACACGGCTTATCTGTAACAAGACTTATAGGTTTTGTATCACCTATCTCACGCAAGCTATATGCACACTGAATTGCATAATTTATATGAGTATCGCCTTGGGCGTATAAAAGGTATCCTTTCACAGAATGCTCTCCAAATTAAATTTATTCATACAATGAACATTCATGCCTTTTGTTTTTATTGGCTTGTTGTTTTCAGATAAAAACAAAATATCATTATTATTAAAATTTATAATACTGTCTTTGTCTGTTGAATAATATAAGGTTCCAGGAAACTCTCCTATTGCCTTTGTAGAAAAATTATTCATAATGTGTACAGCAATACTAAAAGCATAATCGTTGCGATATACATTTGTAGGCAATTCATATAATACTTTATAGTATGAATAATTTTGGCTTATATGTTTAAGCAAATCAAAAAATATGTTTGTTCTTTTTGTTTTTTCAAAATATACACACGTTGCCCAGTAAAATTTGCAACCTATGTCACTTACATAAGTAAATTCGTTCTTATTTCTATTTCCTGTAATATCGTATGCATTGCTATACATTAACAAATCATCAGTTTGTTGAAACACTTTATTATATTGGTCATTACAAATAACAATATCTGTATCTAAAAGAATAGTATTATCATACGGTGAAAGATCGTACGCATACATTCTTGCTCTATTTTTAAAATTAAGCACAGTCGAAGTTGTTCTATCTCGATATGTTTTATTATTTGTTGGATGATTATCTACTGCAATCCGTACGTTATCAAATACTTCGTCTTCAACAGGACTATCAGTTACTAATGTTGTTGGAAGATTAAGGTATTGTTTTGCACGGGTAGCAACAAATTTTGCTTGCTTTACATAATCAATTTTTTCATTGTTAAAAGCAAACAGTAAAATGCCTTTATTCATCTATTACGCCTTTAACATCTTTGTTAGATATAATACGCTGATGCTCATCATAGTACGTGCTAATTGCTGCTGTGTAGCTCTTTTGAATTTCTTGTGCAAAAACTCCTATATCGTCTAATTTAATAGGAATATTATTGTCGTCTAACAATATAACGCTCGACTGATTTCGATATCCTTGGCATAATACAATTAGTTGTATTGTAATTGTAAACTTACCGGCATTCCGATATATTACACACGCATCTAAAAATGTTTGTTCGGCTAGTTTTTTTTGATTGTATAAAGTTTGCGTATAATTAGCAAACTCTAATGCACTTGACAACTGACTGTCCATAAGGTTCTCCTTTAAGTGTTATTATACACTAGTTAAAGGAGAATGTCAAGTGTTTTTTATGCTAATGCAGTTGCGTTAGTATAAGCAGGTGTTGCAACTTGTACGTTGACACCAGTAGCTCGTAGTTGCTGTATAGTACTTGAAAGATTTCCGTTTACGGATTCGTCAACAGCTGGGCCAGCGGAACCTACACCATCAGTGCCGGTATCGGTGACTGCTTGCTGATCGCCAGCGTCATCATCTCTAAACTGTATTCTAAATCTTAGCGTTTTGCCGCCAGTGCCTTCGTATCTTGCAGCAATATTGTAGTCGTTCTCAGCATAAACACCACTACCTGTTCTTGTAAAGATCGTTTGATATGTTCCTGTTAGTTCATCATTACCTATCACAGTATCGGTTCCAGTACCACTTGCCGATGTCGAAGTATAATTCATAGTAATTGTGCCCATGTTAGATAACATGGTTGACCAATCGTTTGATTTTGCTCCAGATTGTCCTGACAGAGCTGCACTAAACCGAATTTCACCGCCGGAATTAAAGAAATAACGTCTTGCATTTGCATCAGTAAAGCCTACAGTAAATATGTGCGAAATTGTACCATTCCACGTTGTAGTTCTTGCGGCTGTAATTCCTGCTTCTACTGTAGCATTGCCACCGTCAATATTATATCTGTTTGTTTCAATAGTACTAGTTGCTGTGTCATAGTCATTGAACCCTTCGGTCGTTGCAGCACCACTAGTGTCTGCACCGATAACTTGTCCTGCGGCAATATCTCCCACACCTGCATTTGCACCACTTTGGTGATTATTTGCTTTATTTAAATCTGTTCTTAAAGCATCAAATTGTGCGGCAGTAATTGTATTACCGACGACCACTTGACCACTAGCCATTGCCTGGCCATACCCATTAGCACCAGAACCTGCACCTAATATAGTGTTAATTCTACTTTGCACACCGTTATACTGTGCTGCTGTGATTGTATCAGTTACGCTAACTGCCATTTTTCATTTCCTTTTTTATACTTATACTTTAAGTACGGTCTCGATTAATTTTTCTGATTCGTCGTCGCTGCTTTCAAGCGCAATACCAATTAGTGCAGTCGTTGCGATTGTTGAACAAACTCCATCTTCCCAAGCATAAATTGCCTGGCCTTTATTAACAGGGCCTTTAACTCTTACTGGAAGACGTCCTTTAAGACCAATGTACTGTCCTTCTGCTGCACTATTCATCATAAGTGCTGGATCAGTTGAAACAACACCGATTGCAAAACTTGACGAACTTGCTGGACCTACTTCTGCAACATCGTCAAAACGCACTGCTACTGCTGTACCCGGTGCTAGTTCTTCTGCTGTTGTATATTTTTCCGCTAAATCCGCAAACTGTGCGGCTGTTGATGTACCGTTAAATATATTTGCTGTTAAATTACCTGATGCATCTCTGCCTGCTACTGTATTTGCTGTTGCACTAGTAGAAGCAGTTCGTGAAACTCCTCCAACTTCTAATGCTTGTGCGTTTGTTGCTGTACCACTAAAGGTCGTTGCATACATTGTTGAAAACTTATTTGCAGAAGATCCAATGTCAACTGTTTCTGTGCCTGCCCAAGTTGTAACATTACTGAATCCTGGAAGTATAGCACTTGCTGTTAGACGCAATGGCATCTTTTGTGCTGAACTTGAATTATTAACTTGAAAGTACATTGCTGTACCTTGCTCGTTAGCTAGTAATGCTTTGTTATCATCTACAATCTTAATTGCTAAATCATTTGCATCGCCGATTGCAACACCTAAGTCTGAAAATTCAGTAAGTGTTGTAAACGAAGTAGATTGTCCTGATGCCGAAACAACATAGTCAGCTGCATCTATACCATTAAGTTTTAAAGCATTTGATGATGTTCCCCAGAACCTATGTCCTGTTGATGTAACACCATTTGTTGAATTAATTGTATTTTTAAGTGTTATACCTTGTCGTATAACATCAAATCCAGGATAAGAAGATGCATCTTCTGTGCCAATTGTAAATTGTTGGGCACTAATAATATGAATTACTTCATCATTAATAACAGATTTAATAACAGGTCTTGATGTGCCAACATTATCTCTAATATTTGCACTTTGGAATTGTGTTACAGTGTCGCCAACGCCTTGTGGGCCAACTAATACAAATGACGTTCCGTTGTATGCATACAACTGTTCATTTCCAGTATCCCACCAAAAATCGCCTTGAGCAAGTCCAGCAGGGGTGGTTGCTCCAACTTCTGCTCCTCCAGTAGTTCTCCATTTAGAACCATCGTAAAATTTAAGTTTACTGTTACTAGTATCAAACCAAAGTTGACCGCTGATCGCTTTTGGTGGTTGATTTGCTCCTGCAAAGTTTTCTAACAGAAACACAAAATTTTCGTTTTGTATTTCTCCGTATCCAGCATAGTTTTTACCAACCAATTTTAAATCTGTAGTTTGGTCAATAGTACCGTCTTCGACAACGGTTAGCTGAACATTGTTATATTTGTTAATTGTATATGACATCTGTTACCCCTGTTATAACTTTATTTATCGCTTTTATCATTATGTTACTGTCTGTAGTGATCTACTTACAAATGTCCAAGCACTGCCTGACACTACATATTCGTATAGATACCTAATTGGCGTTAGTGCAACGACACCACTTGCAGTATTACTTTGACTAATATCTTGTATTACTGTTTCAGCACTACTTACATTGTTTTTATCCACTGCAATACTTGATTTTGTTAATACACCAGATGTATCAGGACTTGTAGTAATATTAACATTGATTCCTGAAACTGTTGATCCCGTATATGACGTTGCCATTACATATGCTGTAGTTCCTGTCTGAAACGTTGCTGCAGATTGTAAATTTTGTAATAGTGTAGCAATACTATTTTTTGGACCGTCGCTTGCGCCAATTGCTGCAGGATTTGTTAAACCTGTAACGTCAAGCGATATAATAACATCTTTACTATATAACTGTACGTCAACGTAATTTTTAGTTGCTGCATCTGTTGCGGCTGATGGTTCTGCAAGACCTGTAATGTTTTGACTATCAACTGTTATGTCGCCACCAGCAACAATACTTAATCCTGTACCACTTATTCTTGTAATTGTAGCAGCATCTAATTTAATATTATCAACTGTTAGTTCACTTAATGTACCTACTCGTGTTAAACCTAGTGCTGAAGTTACTGTTGATCCTAGTGCAGTACTGCTTAGAATATTAGTTCCATCAACTTTAAGTTGCGGAACAGGATTGTCAGGTCCTGATATAATGTTAATATCTTGATTCGACGTCCAGCTACCTGTTGCAGCTATCCAAGTCCAGTCTTTAGATCCTTCACTACTTCTAACAATTATACCACCACCGTCGATTTGCGAGTCGTTAGCTTCTGTACTATCGTCTAGTATTCCTAATTCTATATTTTTATCTTCAACTCTTAAAGTTGATGTATTAAGATGCGTTGTTGTTCCTTCAACAAGTAAATTTCCACCTACTGTTAGGTTACTTGAAAATCTACCAGTACCAGTTACATCTAAACTATATGAAGGATTAGAGTTCCATATACCTACACGGCTTTCGCTAGTATCTACATACATCGCAGGTAAAAAGCTACTGCCTGACCTAACTTTAATTGCAAAGTCTGAATTACTTTGTTGCGTTTCTAATGTTACTGTAGTGCCAGCAATCTTTAAAATTGAATATTCAGTTTCGCCAACTCCTACACTTAGGCCAGCACTGTTTTTAATTTTTAAACTACCTGTTGTGGCACCATTAGCATCAGTAGGAATAAAATTATTTGCACTTCTTATAACACCTGCATCATCAATAAGGCCTTTTGCACTTGTAGCTGTGCCTCTGTATAAAAAGTCTGCACTAACAACATTAAATCCTTTTTCAAGAAGTTGTCTGTTCAGCGCATCGCCTACAATTAGAGGATAACCAGCTATTGCATATTCTGGCAATATGTAAAACGTTTCTGGAGAGTAGATTCCGACCAATGTGCCGCCTAAGAAAAGTTTAAGAATAGTACGCTGAACATCAGTAGAGTCTAATTGACTTGATACTTCGAATCCGCTTTTTCCTTGGCCTGCACTATATTCCGGACCTACTAATGTAAGATCAGTACCGTCCCAAATATACAATTTATTATTTTCATTATCTATCCAAAGGTCACCAGTAGTAAGGTTTGACGGTCGTGTGCTACTAACAACACTGCCTGTTGCAGATTTAAAAGTAGCACCGTCATAAATTTTTAATCTATTATCTTGTTTATCATACCAAAGTTGTCCTACCATAGGATTAGTTGGTTGTGACGTAGATGCAAAATTTTCTAATAATGCAATAAAGTTTTCGTTTAAAAACTCTCCAAAGCCTTTGTAATTCTTTCCTATTAATGTTAAATCAGTGGTAGCTGTATCGAGTATACCGTCAGTTAAGTCTACCAGTAATGCACCATCTGTTCTGTTTAGTCTATAACTCACTAACTTTACCCTCCAGTATAAATTATGAAATTCATTGTCATATATGGATTCATAACACTTATTGCTTGTCCTAAGCTATTATCTGTTAAAACACCACCACTTGCAGGATAGGCTTGGCCAGCTCCTGTGCCAGTTGGTGAATCATAAATAATTGCATCGTTATCGTTTGGTGTTCCAGAAACATCTCTTGTAGCATAGTACTGGTCACCGCTTTCGCCTCTAAGATCATGTTCATGTTCTGGCAAGTTTTCAGTTGCAATTGTAATAGTTTCAGCACCGTCTTTAGCACCAACAACATCTGCAGATCCTGATGTTACAACATTAGCACTTGTGCCTCCCATGTTGTCTGGTCCAAGTAAGAATCTTCCACGCAAGTCAGGTAATGCAAAAAACCCCGACGTTGGTGACGCCTTATATGTTGTACCAACAACACCATACAATGACCCGTATTGACTTATTAAATACTCTGTACCATCACAAATTAACCATCCTATTGGCGCTGATCCACCTGCAAATGATACAACAGTACCTACAGGAGTAAGTCCTTGGATAGCTGAAAACAAATTAATTCTATTAATTTTCTTTAATCCAGTATCACCAGAAGTTCTGTTAATTAAAAATTCATCATCAGCTTGTGATGTTAATACGTTTGTTTTTCCTGCAACGATGTCATTACTAATAGAAGTATTAAAAACTTTTAGTGTACCACCAGTTTGTCCGTCAAATACTACATCTGCGGCTGTGATATCTCCTGAAAATCTAAATGTTGTTGCACTTGTTATTCTGTCTGCACTTCCAGCTCTACCAGAAACTGTGCCGCTTACATTACCTGTTAAGTTGCCCACAAAAGTAGTTGCATATATATTTGCATATTTTGCACTTGTACTACCAATACTTTTAGTATTATTTTCATTAGGTAGAACATTTCTAGTTGTTGTTACGCCTGTGACAGTTAGTGCTCCGCCAATATTAACATCTTGAGAAACGCCTAATCCGCCTGCTGTTCTAATACTACCGTTGCTAAACGTTGTACTGTTTACAGTTGAAGTAGTATTAATTAACCCACTAGCTTGTATGTTACCAGTAACGTCTAATTCTTGGTCAGGTGCAACATTATTAACGCCAACTTTTAAATTACTATCTAATCGAAGAACATTTTTTAAGATGCCATCGTTCTTAACTTTAAAGTCCATTGAGGACCCAGCAATATTATGTTGGAATACACCAGCGTTGCCTTCAACACCGATATTCATTTCTGCATTAATACCGTAATTTATTCCTGTATTGTTTTGAACATTAATAGGAAAAGCCGTTGTACTTGTAACATCGCCTCTAAGGAAGTTTCCTGCAGCAATAGTATTACCACTTACAATTAATCCTTCTGCTTTTTCAGCAGTACCGTAAAACTTAGGTGCTCCGGCGCCTTCGATATTATTTGCAGAAAGATTGATACCGGGGCTTAGTGTACTAAATCCTGGAATTACAACTTTAGGCGTAAACGATTTAGTTGTAATAAGTATTACTGGCTTAGCATCAACTTCAATTTGTAATACGTTGTAAGTTAAGTCGTCAGTACCAATAACTGTAATTGGTAATGCTCCCGTTACAAGCCCATCACTAAAGTTAGGTCCTACTAATACCCAACCCGATCCACTAAACAGATACAACTGCTGGTTATCAGTGTCAACCCAAAGGTCTCCAATTAAACTTTGTCCTGCTTGAGGAGCAGTACTTGCTTTCTTAAGGCCTCCACTAGCTACCCAATTTGTTCCGTCATAAACTTTTAATTGTTCTGTTCCTGGAGCTGTATCGTACCATAACTGTCCTTCAACTGGTGTTGACGGTTGTGTAGCACTAGCAAAGTTTTCTAATATATGTAAAAAGTTTGAAGCGATCGTTGTACCATATGCTGTTGCGTTTCTGCCTGGTAAGCCTAGCCCAGTCTCTGTATTGATAGTATTATCTTCTACAGTAATTGTACCTTTGTTAGCTTGATCAGTATATGCTATTGTATATGCCATTTATTATTCCCCAACCGTCCCTGCAAGACTTTGTATCCTTACAGTATAATCAATTTGAATTAACCTGTTCAAAGACTTTTGGACAGGGTGGAAAACAACATGTGTTAGTAAATTTCCAGTACCTGACGCTGAATACCCTTTTAATCCCAGCTCGTCAAATACATATAAACTGTTTTGATCTGTTGCCGTATCAAACGCATCCTGGCCACTAGGTTCGCCGTAATCTAGTAAACATGTTATTAATACATCTGTATAGTTTGTACCACTAACGTGTCTTGTTTCGATCTTATTTCTAACCGGATCAGTGTTGTTTACACTGTTATCATCTACAATTTTTGTATACGTCTGATTATACAAACTTGCATTTGTTCCTGTAGAGTTTGGCGTCAAGTATGTAATAATGCCTGTAGGATCAACGCTAGTACCGCCGTTGCCAAAGCTCATTTCATATATCCAGCCGTTGCCCCTATTGCCAACGCTGTCTGCTAATGCAATACTCATATTTTCATAATGAATAGCATTATTTTTATCAATGAAAATTTCCCCCGTTTCCGGGTTATGTATTTTGATATGACCGTTGATCAGTATACCGTTTTTTTCTTTAAAGTTATCGTTCATTTTTATATCCTACTGTGTTATTTATCAGGGTAAGTCAACCGTTGCTGATCTTAAGAATCTACTAATGTCGGATTCTGCATTACTTAACGCTGTGCCTGGAACATTCCATATTCTACCTTGTTTTCTTATTACTATTACCTTTTGATTTACTCCTGGTGTTTCTAGCAACACTAATTCGTTGCTGTTCTGTATGCTAAACTCTGCTGGTAAAGTTACATCTCCTAATGGAGAATCTTGACTAATTTGTTCTGTCGATGTTGCATATGTTGTACGCAACGTTGTATCTAACTGATACGACTCTAATGCTGTTTTTCTTAGTCTACGACCTGCAACAAATACTTCAAACTCGTTTACACTAGCAGGAGTAAAGTCAAGATCATAAGCTGCTGATGTACCATCAGCTGTAAATGTACTTGTTAATACTTCGTCCTTATATGGCATAGTTGCTGTTTGACTTTGATCATACAGCTCTGTGCCTACAGAATAAATTGATTTAATTCCAGTACCCAATGTTCCTCTTCTTAGCTGTCCAAGAGTATTACCAGTCTTTCTAAAGTATTCTATACGTTCATTGTCAACAAATATTACACCCGGATACTTTGATCCCGGAACTGGGTCAGGTAAATTAGTACTATTATCTACTGTAATTACCTTATCATTAAATGCTAATGGTTCAGATAATCTGTAATTTTGTCTACCATCTAATCTCTTATAGATATCTCTGTTTAATATATCTTTAAATTGTCGCCATCCAAACTTATTTTTCAAAGTTTCTTTTGCAAAATGGAAAGTTTCAACAGTGTCGTTCTCATCTAAGTTTTCTTTTAACTTAATACGCATTTTATTAGGAGTAACAACATAGTCAACTGATGGATCTAATAAGGTTCCGTTTTTAACAACCCAAACGTACTGATCGTCAACTGCTGGACTTTGTAAATTTATATACCCAGCTCTTAGTTGTCTTAGTTCATACCAGTCAGCTGTACCGCTGTCAGGAGTAACACTAGCACCAAGTTCTACAATTTCTAAAATATCACCTGTAACAAGAACAAGTCCTGTTGCTTGCGCATCAAAAATAGTTTGCTCTGCTCCAGTAATTGTTAATAGCACTGCGTTGTCGTTTGTTTGCTGTGCAGTATTGTAATTTGGATCGTCAATTCTTGTATTATTTAAATATACTGCATATTGCTTTCTAGCTGCCAGTGGCGGTAATAAATTTAAATTTGCTGTGCTTCCGTCAATTTCAAATACCTGTCTGTTAGCTGCAACACCTGGGGATAGTAGTGTACGCTCAACAACATCTAAACTCTGTCGTTCAATACCTTGAGTGTCGTGGTTACTAAACTGGTAAACTTTAACCTTGTCACCGTTTGACAAAGTAGAATAGATAGATAATTTTCCGTCATCTTCTACAAAGTTATTGTCGTTGTCAAAGTAACCATATCTATAATCTCCGCCTGCGGCAGTACTGTCTTCTTGTCCTACAATATATATTCTTAAGATGTCACCAGGTGCTCCAACACTGGCATTTAACAATACCGCACTACCTAGTTGATCGTCAGCGTCTAATGCAGAATTATACTGGCCTGCACTTGTAAATGACCAATCGTCAATATAGTTAATTTTTTGACCGTTTAAGTAAATTCTTAACTGTCCTGACCTTACAGAACCTGTAGGTACTTGCCATAGCTTTAACTGATATTCTCTTGACTCTGTCATAACATATTTTTGAGAATATCCTGCATTTAATATTGTGTTGTTTACTTGTACAATAGTAAACCATTCATGTGGCTTTTGTGTAAACGGTGTTTGTGTAAGATCAAACAATATCGTGCTACCATCAGCAATAAACTCGTCTATAGTCACTGCACTAAAGTTTTGTATAGGTCCTTCAAAAATTGCATATTTTACTACAGCATCAATCTTAGGAGGTTCTGCAAATCGGATAACAATTCTATTTTCTGCAGCATATGTGTTGTTACTTTTTGTAAGAACATGCTCAACTTTTTTACCGTCAATAGTAACTAAACTACTTAAATTAGGAGTATGTGTAATGTTTGTTAAGAAATCAGCTGTACTACCATCCGATATAAATTCATCTAAGTCTAATATGTTTGTACCACTATAGTCTAGAGTTACAAGATTAATTTTAGATGCTAATGTTGGTGCAGTAGTAAATTTAACTTTGTTAGTTTCATAATCAATAGTGTATGCTGTTTGTATAACATTATTAACTTTTACAAATACTAGCTCGTCTAATATAGGTGTTGTTCCAATATCATAATCTGTAGTTGTACCGTCGCCTACGTAATTTCTTGAATGTATTTTACTTGATCCGCCTGTAGGCCTTTCATAAACCTTTATATCAACTGTGTCAAATACTCTGCCTGGCAGATTCTCGTCTGGGCCGCCACTGTTAGCAGTTGTTGCAAACCCGTCACCGTCAATATTAATTTCTTCTGCAAGTATGCCTTTAGCAGTATTGTATTCTAAGGCGCCGCCTTCAATAAGTGTGTCATACGTTCCTGGAACAGGAAGGAAACTTCCATCGCTAGTACTCTTACGTATAACTATAACATCATTTGCTCCATTAGATATACCTAATTCATCTAACTCAATTAATGTTTGTACTCCATCACCTGTTATACTTCTCATTACGGCATTTGGATTTGTAAACTGCGAACTGTCATTTACCCAGTCTGGGTCATCTAATCTTACACCATTTTTGTATAAGTTATATACAACTCCGCTTTCTAAAGGCGTAGCTAATGTAACACTAATTGTACTACCATCTAAAGTAAATGTTTCATCTTCAAAAGTTTGGTCGTAAGTATCATACTCGCTAGTGAACCAAGGGGCTGTATCCCAGCCTGTAGGGCCACCAAAGTCGAAACTTTTAACTTCTACTCCGCCATAGTCAACACCGTCCATTAACTGTCCAAGGTCTTTTGCAAATTGACCTGTTACAGGGTTGTACGCAATGTTTATTCTATCCTGTGCTGTTAATAAGCTAATTGCTTTTTTGTAAGTAATAACAATAGAAGTGTTAACAGGTGTTGGTTCTGCAAGTGTAATTTTTCCATGATACCTAGTATAACTTGTTGTAGTACTATCTTTTATATTAATAAAGCTATATTCACTTCTTAAAAGTTCAATGTTATTTACAGTTACAGTAACGTTTGTAGTTTTAAGATCCATTGGCCATTTTAGTTCGTAAATGTACTTGGAGCCAGTGCCTGTAAATGTTTCTGTTTCATTAATACTAGTAATAGAATAATCACCGCTTACTCTATCAAATTTTACTACGTTTAGCATTCCTCTTGTTAATCCGTCTCCTAGGATAACACTAAGTTTTGCATTTTTACCTGTTTCAGATACACTGCCAGTTAACATTAATGTAGGAGCAGTAATATAACTACTTCCTTTATTTGTAACTTCTACACTTGTTACAGTTCCGTTTACTCCTAATTTAGCAATAGCTGTAGCACCAGTGCCGCCACCGCCTGTTAATTTAATAGTAGGTGCCTGTGTATACCCTGATCCGCCATTAGCTATT
>Ga0307997_10000235_pt1 | contig 24732 bp, 24 predicted proteins | sample Davwhametageno36_FD_203165 | JGI IMG/M metagenome (GOLD analysis project Ga0307997, IMG submission 203165) | Marine microbial communities from Davis Island wharf, Antarctic Ocean - #36 | ecosystem: Environmental > Aquatic > Marine > Unclassified | place: Antarctic Ocean: Davis Island wharf... | reverse complement strand
CACTTACTTCTCACCTCGATCTAGCCCTGATTTGACTGGATGGGGTATTTGGTTATGATTAGGTTTCAATAAAGGGGCTTACTCATGAAGCGATTACTTTTACTTATTGCGATATTCCTTGCTGCTTGTGGTCGTTCGTCTGATGACGGGGCGTTATTAAATCAGTCGAAAGGTGATATGGAGGCATTTTTAAATAAGCAAAAAGAAATGATAGACGAAATAAGAACTGCTGAAACGGTTGATGAAAGGCTATCTGGGTTAAATAAACAGTTCTCAACAAATTCAGTAGCCATTCCAGAAGAGCTAGCAAAATCCCCAGCATCAATTAGATTTGTGACGCTCACCGTGAGACAAAATCAACTCGCAATTGAGTTTAAGCAGTTGCTGTCCACTAACTTAGAGGATATTAGGCTTATAGAAAACTTTGATCAGAACTCTGATCCTAGCGAGCTTGCAGAGATAATAAGTGTATTACCGAGAGTTTGCCGTTTCCTAGCATCAGTCACTCCTCTCCAGATTGAAATTAAAAATATAATTGAGGAAAAAGTACTTCTGGCGAGAGAACCTTCAGTTATTAACGAGGTATTTGTAGGCAAACGTAACTTCATAGATGGGCTTAAGTACATGCTTGATCATCACGAAGGTATTTTGGAGAGCGAAGCATTAACATTCAAAAATCTCGGCTGTGAGAATAGGCTCTGACGACTAAGAGTCTAAAACAATCTGCATAGGTGGAATTTCTCTCAAAGGCTCTGGCTGATTCTCACCCCAGTTCTCTCTATCCGTTGTTAAAAGTACTTCCTAAGTTCATCCTCATTTAGCCATTCTTCATTAGTATCTTTATATAGGGTATCAGTAGTGGGTATAGGTGCCCGTAGTACCGTTTTACCTTGTTTACTTATACCGTAGTTAGTTTCACACGTAGTTAATATCTTCTCAAAGTCACTCTGTGCCTCACTTTTATTCACTTCCTTATCGGGAGATATTATCGGGACTTTATCGGGCACTTGTCGGATAGTTATCGGAGCCTTATCGGAGTGCATTATCTGCAATGTATCCGTGAGCAGTCTCTTGCCATCATCAGTTTCAGCCTGAAAGGTAAATGCCTTTAACTTACCCATACAGTCATGGAAGGTAGTTAGACCTTTAGAGGGTGTCGGTAGTCCACAGATGCTATGCCAGAACTTATAGAAGGCATGCTTCTTCCTGACAGAGAATTTACCATCAGGTCGCCGCTTCCCTTTGTTCGGTTCTCTTAAACGAGAGCAGTCCACATTAAAAATAGTGTAGTAATCAAGCTCAGCATCTTGGACGAGAAACTGCAAAGTCAGACCATCGGCGTTTTTGTCGCCATAGCAGCCAGTCGAATAGCTATCCACTTTGAGGTTAGTGATCAACACAATCTTAAGCCAGTCGCTTTATAAGTTCTGGATAACTGTTTTTTGGCCTTCCAGAGACTTTTCCCGTTGATAAGGCCTAAACCTATGCGAAGGGCAGGAGTAGGACGAACAAGACGAAATAGACACCTTGAAGCCCTTTTCTAGATGGTTTGAGGTGCAGCCAATACACTCACAGCATTTCGCGTGAACAGCCATCGTCCGTGAATGTAAGTTATTGTGGTATCTGAGGATTGGGTTGCATTTACTCATGTCCAGCACCCCTTGTTTCTTGATATCGCTTATCTAGCCATTCATAGATTTCATGATCCCACCATCCGCAGCCTTTGCCGCCCTCAATAATTTTTACAGGAGCAGGAAACTTACCTTGATCAATAAGGGCGTATATATGGGATGTCGATAGTGGAACTATTTCTTGAACTTGCTTAATACGAAGGATTCGCCGTGACTTAATATCTGAGGTCATATCTATTCCTGTATTTATAGTTGTAAATGGTCAACACAGGGAATATTATCAATCTGTGTCGACCTTCTAGGGTTCACACTTACTCAGATATCGGATTGCCGTCCGATGTTTGGATTAAAAAGCCTTGATTCGTTTCAGGGCTTTTTTTTGTCCTGAGAAAGTATAAGAAGCACTCCTAGTTGTTAAGTGCCCCTCGAGTTATTATTTTCTTAAGCAGTGCCGTTATGCAACAACTTTACGAAATATCATGCCGTTATCTGACTGAAGATATCTATATGCAAACGAAACTGATTATTTTTATCTAAGAGCACCTAAAAAAAGACAATAAGTAGGCTTGAGTATGCTGTGCTTGTTTTTGATTTAAGCATGGTGTGGGTAATTTTTTTTGAGGCGGGCATACAGTTATACACAACAGGCGATTTCGGGAGGGGGTACCTGGTTAGCTGATAGCGGCTCTGTCTTTAGAAGAGGAGCTTATGCGCGAAATAGCTGTTCTGATGCGCTTATTTTGAAGTTTGGCTTTCTCAACTGTAACTCTAGCTGTAACTCTAGAGTATTTTAAATACCCAGAAACGAAAAAACCCCTGCATTTGCGGGGGTCTTAACGATACTGCTTGGCGGAGAAAGAGGGATTCGAACCCTCGATACGCTATTAACGTATACGCCCTTAGCAGGGGCGCGCCTTCAGCCACTCGGCCATTTCTCCATAAATCTTCAACGATACACCAGCGGCGCACGTTGCTGCGAAGCTCTCGCTTCTTGTCTCTTCTAAATGGCCTTTTGGGTGCCCAAAATGCTGTGCATTTTGTCAGCCACGCGCCAATTTCTCTATAACTTTACTAGGTCGTCTATTCGTGCACTTTAGAAACAACTATGCCGCCCTAGAACAGCGGCGGCATAATATCACATCGGTGGAAAAATCAAACACTGTTATCGTCAGAATCCCCTGCTAAAGGCGCTTTTTCTCCACCTTTTTCCATTTGAATTCTTTGATAGATCTCTTCGCGGTGTACGGCAATTTCTTTTGGTGCATTAACACCCAATCTAACTTGATTTCCCCGGACGCCTAATACGGTCACGGTTACTTCATCACCAATAACAAGAGTCTCACCAACCCTTCTTGTAAGTATTAACATAGCATGCTCCTACACTGCTGACCTACCACTCTGTGGCCGGTATATTTATCCATGATCCACCTCAAGAGATAGAGGGGGGCTTTCCTGCCTAAATCACGCCACAGCCGTGTTCCTAGCCATAAACGAATTTTGAATCTAGCAGCTTTTAAACTCGTTGTCCAAAAATTAGCTCAGTTCTGCATCTGGGGCGTCAAGATCAAAGCCAGAATGCAATGCACGTACCGCTAATTCAAGATAACGCTCTTCAATCACTACGGTGATTTTGATCTCTGATGTGGTGATGAGCTGAATGTTTATGCCTTCTTTTGCGAGAGCTTCAAACATGGTTGCCGCGACTCCGGCGTGGGAGCGCATACCAACACCAACGATGGACACCTTGGCGATGCGATCATCTGAGTCTACTTCTTGGGCACCCAAGTCTGTGGCGATTTGCTTGAGGAGTTTTTCGGCCTGATTAAGATCATTACGATGAACGGTAAAGGTAATTGTCGCAGAATTGTCTTTCGCGACATTCTGAACGATTACGTCGATCTCGATATTGGCAGCACTAATGGCACCCAACACCTTATAAGCCACTCCGGGCTGATCGGGTATACCACGAATAGTAAGTTTTGCTTCATCGCGGTTAAAGGCAATGCCTGATACTACTGCTCTTTCCATCTGATCGTCATCCTCAAGAGAAATCAACGTGCCTGGGCCCTCTTCAAAACTGGACATCACACGCAGTGGTACATTGTATTTTCCAGCAAATTCGACGGAGCGAATCTGCAGTATTTTGGACCCTTGACTGGCCATTTCTAACATTTCGTCAAAGGTAATGCTGTCTAGGCGCTGAGCGCGGCTAACCACTCTAGGGTCTGTGGTATAGACCCCGTCAACGTCTGTATATATTTGGCATTCATCGGCTTTTAATGCCGCTGCTAGAGCCACGGCTGTGGTATCTGAACCGCCGCGGCCTAGGGTGGTGATATTGCCATCTTCATCTGAACCCTGAAAACCCGCAACTACAACCACACGGCCAGCGTTTAGATCAGTTTCGATGCGGTGACCGTCGATTTCTCGAATGCGCGCTTTGCCGTGGGCATTGTCGGTGAGAATTCTTACCTGGCCACCGGTATAAGAGCGGGCTTCTACTCCCGCCTTCTTTAGCGCCATGCACAGCAGTGCGATAGTCACCTGTTCGCCGGTGCTCACCAACACGTCCATTTCACGCAGACAGGGCTCAGGGTCGATGGCTTTTGCTAAGCCTATAAGACGGTTCGTCTCGCCACTCATGGCAGACACTGCAACGACTAGCTGATTGCCGAGACGATGACTTTTTGCCACTTTCTCTGCGACCGCTTGAATACGCTCTACGGTACCTACCGAGGTACCTCCATATTTTTGAACTAGTAAACTCATCTGTCTGTTAGTCTTTGTCTCGTACAATAAGTACAGCGAATGCTTAGTAACATTCGTTGCGGTAAGTTTAAGCTGGGGCTTTTATAAACCTTCCCTTCCACCCAGCTCTTTTTCAACCCTGCCCTTCCACCCAACTCTTTGTTAACCCTGCCCTTCCACCCAACTATAGACCGATTCCAACGCATCTGGGAGCGCAGTAACATCACTTGCAGCGCCCTGAGCCATGTCCGGTCGGCCGCCACCTTTGCCGCCAACCTGAGCCGTCACAAATTTAAGCAGATCACCTGCTTTAAATTTATCGGTTAGGTTATTGGTTACGCCAGCGACCAGCGCGGCCTTGTCACCCTCAACGGCGGCAAGAAAGAATATGCCGCGATCCAATTTAGAACGCACCTGATCTGCGACTTCACGTAAGCTCTTGGCGTCTGCCCCTTCGACGACTGTCGACAGAACATTAACACCGTTAATGTCTCGCATGCCTGACATCAAGTCAGTGCCCGAGGCATTAGCTAGCTTGCTTTTCAAACTATCAATTTCTTTTTGTAGGCGGCGGTTATCGTCGGACAGCTGCTGCACCTTGTCAGTAACATTGCTGCCGGATGCTCTTAACACTAGAGCTACATTATTAATCGTATCCTGCATCTCATCGCACAGTGCCACAGCTTTTTGGCCGGTGACAGCTTCAATACGGCGCACGCCTGAAGCCACGCTGGATTCCCCAGAGATTCGCAGCTGTCCTATGTCGCCGGTGCGTGCCACATGGGTACCACCGCAGAGCTCCACAGAAAAGTCCCCGCCCATGCTCAGCACGCGTACTTCGTCTCCATACTTTTCACCAAATAGCGCCATAGCCCCTTTGGTTTTTGCGTCATCCATAGACATTACTTCGGTATCGACACTGCTATTGCTCAGTATTTCACCGTTAACAATATGTTCGATCTGCCGAAGCTGTTCTGGAGTCACTGCTTCATTGTGAGAAAAATCAAAACGCAGTCGCTCACTGTTTACTAGGGAGCCTTTTTGATTCACATGGTCGCCCAACACTTTCTGTAGCGCAGCATGCATTAGGTGGGTTGCTGAGTGATTGAGCGCTGTGGCCTGACGGACGCTGCCATCAACTACAGCAGATAACTGTTGGCCAACCTTGATATCACCGGACAGTACTCGACCTATATGCAAATGATGATCCCCAGACTTACGGCAATCTACAATCTCAATCTTAGCGGAGTCGCTCTGCAAATAACCTGAGTCACCCACCTGCCCACCGGACTCGGCATAAAAAGGTGTTTTGTTTAAAAGCACCACGATTTCTGTGTCGGCACCGGCGGCGTCTACTGCTTCACCGCCCGAATACAGCGCCATCACCTGGGCGTTATCTTCTAAACGGTCATAACCACAGAACTCGGTATTGCCATCGAGACGAATACTATCGCTGTAGTCGAGACCAAATTGGCTCGCAGAGCGTGCTCTAACTCGCTGCTCTTCCATGCATTTTTGATATCCCTCCATATCCAAACTGAAGCCTTTTTCTCGGGCCACATCATTGGTTAAATCTGTTGGGAAGCCAAAAGTGTCGTAGAGTTGAAAGATTAATTCGCCTGGTAATACTGTACCGGAAAGCTCCGCCAGCCCAGACTCAAGAACGCCCATACCCTTATCTAGGGTACGCGCAAATTGCTCTTCTTCTTTCTTCAGTACATCGGCAATTTGCTCGGACATACTCACTAGCTCTGGATAGGCTTCGCCCATTACTTCGGCCAATGGGCCTACAAGTCTAAAGAAGAAGCTGCCGCTAGCACCTAGGCTGTGGCCATGGCGCAGGGCACGACGGATAATTCGCCGCAACACATAGCCGCGCCCCTCATTAGACGGGTGTACCCCGTCGATAACTAAAAATGCGCAGGAGCGAATATGGTCGGCCACTACTTTTAAGGAGTTTTCCTGTAAGTCAGTGCAACCAATAATCTGAGCTGCCGACTTAATAAGATGCTGAAACAGATCAATATCGTAGTTGTTATGAACACCCTGCATCACTGCAGCGATACGCTCGAGCCCCATACCAGTATCAATAGAGGGCTTAGGTAGTGGGGTCATTTTACCGCTGCTGTCGCGCTCAAACTGCATGAAGACCAGGTTCCATATCTCGATATAGCGATCGAGATCGTCGTTTTCACTGCCTGGAGGGCCACCGGGAATATCTTCGCCATGATCCCAAAATATTTCTGTGCAGGGCCCGCAGGGTCCTGTATCGCCCATCTGCCAAAAGTTATCTTCATCGAGACGAGACAATCTAGCTGGGTCAATACCGACTTCGTTAATCCAAATATCCGCGGCTTCATCATCGCTAATATGTACCGTGACCCAAAGGCGATCTTTGGGCAGCCCTAGCTCTACAGTAAGAAACTCCCAAGCAAAGCCAATGGCCTCACGCTTAAAGTAGTCGCCGAAGCTAAAATTACCAAGCATTTCAAAAAAGGTGTGATGGCGGGCGGTATAGCCGACATTTTCTAAATCATTGTGCTTGCCTCCGGCACGGACGCAGCGCTGAGAAGACACAGCCCGATTGTAGTCGCGCTTATCTTCACCTAGAAATACATCTTTGAATTGCACCATTCCCGCATTGGTAAACAATAATGTTGGGTCATTGCCGGGCACCAAACTACTGCTTGGCATTATCTTATGCTGCTTGCTAGCAAAGTAGTTTAAGAAGGCGTCACGTATTTCGGCGCTTTTCATGATTTTATATTTCCAGTTGAGGACTCAACGTCTAACGCTGAGCCACTTATAAAGTTGCTTCCGAGAATGTCTCGTCACTGCCTTTGTTGGCCAGTATGTGCAAATGTAAATGAAACACAGTCTGCCCTGCATCTGCACCGTTGTTTACCACGAGACGGAAGGCATCTTCGATGTCATACAATCGAGCGACTTCGCCGACAACCCACATCAAATGGCCTAACAGCTCTCGGTCCGCCTGACAGGCATCTGCAAGACGCGGTATGGGCTGACGCGGAATTACCAACATATGCACAGGGGCCTGGGGCGCAATATCGTTGATCACTATGCACAGATCATCTTCGTAGAGAATCTCTGCAGGGATCTCTTTATTCATAATTCGGGTAAATAATGTGGCTGTTGTCATTCTTTAATCCACCGAGGCTATTTAAGTTTCTCGTCGCTATTAAGCTGTCGAGCTTCAACCTCTAACATCACGGGAATACCCTCGCGAATTGGGTAGGCAAGACCGCTGGCTCTACAGATCAGTTCCTGTGCAGCGGCATCATATTCCAATGGTGCTTTACTGACAGGGCAAACCAAGATACTGAGTAGTTTTTTATCCACTGTATTTATCCCTTAAAAAACCGCATAAGTTTACGCAAAATAGCGCCAAATCGCCATGCCTACAGCGAATTATCGAGATTTTGACCCGTTTGTTACGGGAGCGCTAAAACATAGGCATAAACAAGCGTAGATAGGCAGAGATAGATATTAAAAGACGAGTGCTAAAACACCAGCGCTATCTAGCCGGCAGAGTCTCGAGTACCAGCTGGGGATCGACACGCTCTTTGTGCCAGTTCATGCGCCAATCTAGGTGAGGACCTGTGGCCCTGCCAGTGGCTCCAACTTTAGCGATTGGCTGGCCGCGAGAAACCAAGGCTCCTTCCTCAACCAGAATATCGCTGAGATGTAAAAAACTTGAGCTGAGACCGTGGCCGTGGTCGACAATTAATGTGCCGCCAGAGTAAAACAGATCTAAGTGGGCTAAGCGGACTATGCCAGCAGCTGGGGCTAGTACCGTCGTGCCAGTGGGAGCCGCGTAATCAACGCCATAATGTGGGTTTTTGGGTACACCGTTGTAGACACGCTGACTGCCGTAGACGCCCGTGACTGGGCCATCTAAAGGTATCTGAAAGCCGTCGAGAAAGTCGACCCTTGCAGTTATCTCCCTGCGCGCCTGCTTGACGAGTTTTGAGTCACTGCGAATGCGCGTCAAATCGGCCTCAGCTGGCGTGACAGTTTTTGATGGCACCCCGTTAACACGCTGAATACGATAGTCCCGTTTGGCCACCTTAAACCCCTGCACAGTTTCAATACCTTGGCTATCAACCACCCGCAACTCAATAGTACTTGGCGCATCTCTACCCAAACCAAGTAAGAAATGACCCGCATCAGTCATGGGCAGAGATTGTTCTCGGTAATAGGCGCTAGACCCAGCCTCAACAGAACCTAATACCAAACCGCCCTGCTGAAGGCTACCCTGCAGAGTCACTGAGCTAGCTTGGAGCCCTGAGCTAGCTTGGAGCCCTGAGCTAGCTTGGAGCCCTGAGCTAGCTTGGAGCCCTGAGCAATAAATTAAAGCCACATAAACCCCTGCTAGAGCACGGGCATAATAACCAAAACTAATCATAGGTTGTCTTCCTCTGCGTCTTCAACGACAAGATGGGGTTCGAAAGACTCTATTTGGCAGATGCGTTTACTGCGAAGTAATTCAAAACGATCAAAGCGCGCACAGAGACGAGGGCCTCTCGCGGTATACATAAAACCTTCACTCCTAATACCCTTGCACTCTCGTCGCAAGCGCAACAGCACCTCTTTGCCGCGGCCGATATCAACGATAGCCGACTGGTCATTCCGAAAGTTGATGCTGCGAATACTTGAGATAAGAAGACAATTTTTGCGGATACCCCATTTTTTGGGATTGACATCATCAATGGCTTTCATACGATCAACCACTGAAGGCTGATCCTCTTTTATTGAGTGCGTAGCTTCTTTAACTGAGTGCGTAGCGTCTTTAACTGAGTGCTTAGCTGCTTTTTCTGGGTGCGCAGCTGCTTTTTTTAAAATTACAGCTTTCGTTTCTAAGGTCGCAGCTTCATTTAATTGAGAATCCTCCTCAGCGTGAATCACTGAGGAGACAAAAACCAAGATCAGTAGAGATAAACACAGTTTTACTAACTTCATCGACCAGCTCGCAGACACTATAAGGTCTACTATGAAAAGCCAAAACCTCAGTCATAAGCAAGTAAAAAGAAGGTTTTAATCTAATTCTTCTAACGGCGGAGGGTCTTCCAATTCCATATAGGGGGAAATCGATGCAACTTTGCAGCCATAGGTACCGTCTAAAACCTCAAAGCGACTATGCCTTTCACAGATTCTTCTGCCCTTGGTCACATGAAGAAAGCCATGCTTTTTAATCCCTGGGCAACTCGTCGCTAGTCGCAGAATGACTTTTTTCTTACCCAGCATTTTGATCATTGCCGTGCGATCATCCAAAAACTTTATTTTTAGGACTCGACCTGAGTTGATACAGCCTCGACTAATACTCCATTTCTTGTCCTTGACGTTTTCAATTCCACGCATGCGATCAACAATTGACAGTACAGGTGCGTCGAGTTCGGACATATTAAGTTCAGACTGAACTTGGTCTGCGGGCGGAGGTTGTTGCGCCGTGGCGCCAAACGTTGGTGAAGCAATAAATATTGTCGCTATTATTATTGTGCTTAATTGCAGTATCTTAATCATCCTGATCTCCTTGATACTATACTTCCCTGAATAACCAAAATCCTTGGCCTTACAGTTCGACCACAGTTATGATTGACGGTTCAAGCCTTGGCAAAAATACTAAAAAAGATTGTATTAACCTTATATATGAGTCTAAAACACCGATTTACCCCACCTCTCTATTTAAGGCATGCTCATATTCAAAGTGGCCTCAATAGTGTCGGGCCTCGGAAAGTGCGCGCCAACAGGTTGGCAGAGGCCATGGAATCGGAATCATTAATACTGACCACTCCCGCCGGGGTTCGGCTAGCAGCAGAATTTGATCGCACGTCAGAAAGAAAATCACCCTCGAAAAGAGCACTTGTTATCCTCATTCATGGTTGGGAGGGTTCTAGTAAGTCGGCCTACCAAGTGACTACGGCAAAATATCTGATCGACCATGGCTTTGATGTATTGAGATTAAACTTGCGTGACCATGGGGACACGCAGCATCTCAATAAAGCGCTGTTTAACTCTACGATGATCCAAGAAGTAGGTGACGCCATTGAGAGCTTTCTCGGCCAACATAGCTACGGCCCGGTATTTTTGACGGGGTTTTCCCTGGGTGGTAATTTCACTTTACGTATTGCCGCCGATCGCGGGCTTGCTCTTGGACTGTCCGCTGCTGTGGCCATATCGCCCCCAGTGGACCCAGTTAATGCGATGGCTGCATTGAACAACGGGTCATTTATTTACAGAAAGTATTTCATGTATCGTTGGACCAAGTCCCTACGCAAGAAACTACATCATTTTCCTGAGTATGATTTTGGGCCTCAGCTCGAGTCCGCCAAGACCTTCGCTCAGTTAAACGAGTTCTTTGTGCCTAGGCATACAGAGTTTGATGATGCCGATAGTTACTTCAGATCCTACGCCCTGACTGGTGACAGGCTCAAAGAGCTGGCCATCCCGGGGTATCTTATTACCGCTGCCGATGACCCCATTGTTCCGGTGGAAGATTTGGACAAGATTAACTGCCCGAAAAACCTTAAGTTAGAAGTCTATGCTTACGGCGGGCATTGCGGGTTTATTCTTAACTTGAAGGCTCACAGCTATATGGAGCCAAGATTGGTCGAACTATTTGATGGGCATTTAGACAGCCCTCAAATTTAGTACTCGCTGGTAACCTTAGTACTCGTCAATTTCGGTACCGGACAAAGCGTATTTTATCTGGTCAAAGTTGAAACCGCGATACTGTAAAAAGCGCATCCGTTTAGCTTTGTCTTTTTGCTCCTTCGCTGGCCGGTTACCAAACTTTCTCTCAGCCACATCCCGAGCTAGAGCTAGCCAGTCTGTATCAGAGACCTCAACAGCAGCGGCCAACAAATCATCCTGAATGCCCTTCTGGCGAATATCCATGCGGATTCTGGTCAAGCCATGGCCACGATAAATTCTTGATCGGAGAAATGCTTCGGTAAAGCGCTGATCTGACTGCAAACCCTCTTCTTGAAGTCGATCCAACTCTCCCTCGATCGCTGGATCGGACTCAAAGCGCTTAGCCAGCTTTTTGGCAAGCTCATCACGGGAAAATTCTCGACCAGTCAGCAATCCCATCGCAGCTGAGCGAATCTTGGCAGGTGTAATGACCTCATCTTGCTTTTTCACATCAGAGTCCTAATGTTTAGCTTAAGAGCCTCAAAGGGTTGGGGACTGAGAGCCAGAGACTCAGATCAAAATTGAGCTACTCAATTGATAGTCTATAAAAAAAGCGCCACTGGGGCGCTTTTTTTAGGTCTAGACCCGCACTAATGCGTAACAGTCTAGCTTACTCTTCAGACATATCTGGCTCTGGAGCCTTAGGGGTAGCAGCTGCCGCAGCATTGGGATCTAAACTGCCCAACTCTTTAGCTCTAATCTGCAATTCAATTTCAGCGGCAATCTCAGGGTTTTCCGTCAGGAAGACACCGACATTGGCTTTACCCTGACCAATCTTATTACCTTTATAGGCATACCAAGCACCAGATTTGTCTATTAATCCATGCTTTACGCCTAGATCGACTAATTCACCGTTACGGTTTATACCGCGGCCGTAGAGTATCTGGAATTCAGTCTGTTTAAAGGGCGGTGCTACTTTGTTTTTCACAACCTTGACGCGAGTTTCGTTACCAATAATCTCATCGCCGTCTTTAACTGCGCCAATACGACGGATGTCCAACCGCACTGAAGAGTAGAACTTCAGAGCATTACCGCCAGTAGTAGTTTCTGGGTTGCCAAACATCACACCAATCTTCATACGGATCTGGTTAATAAAGATAACCAAACAGTTAGCTGTTTTGATATTACCGGTTAGCTTGCGCAGCGCTTGGGACATCAGACGAGCTTGCAGACCAACATGGTGATCACCCATCTCGCCCTCAATTTCAGCACGTGGTGTCAGTGCCGCAACGGAGTCGATAACTAGCACGTCACAGGCTCCAGAACGAACCAGCATGTCGGTAACTTCAAGAGCCTGCTCGCCAGTATCTGGCTGCGAAACAATCAAATCGTCAACTTTTACACCAAGCTTTTCAGCATAGACCGGGTCAAGCGCATGCTCTGCATCGATAAAGGCGCAGGTACCGCCGGCTTTTTGAGCCTCGGCAATTACCTGTAGCGTTAAGGTTGTTTTACCTGACGATTCTGGGCCGTAAATTTCAACGACGCGACCCTTTGGCAGGCCGCCAATGCCCAATGCGATATCAAGTCCCAGAGAACCTGTAGATATAGCCGGAATTGCCTGGCGGCAGTTCTCGCCCATACGCATCACGGTACCCTTACCAAACTGACGTTCGATTTGGCCCAGTGCGGCTTCTAGTGCTTTTGATTTATTGGCGTCCATAATTGTATCCTCGATAATTGTGCGGTGTTTTGGCGAAGCTAACTAAATAAGTAGCTATCTAGATAAGTAGCCATCTAAATAAGTAGCTGTTTAAATAATCAGTAGCTGTATGGTTATACAGTATTCTATCCAGTGACCTGATGCAACAGTTGTTTTAAACAAATTGTGATTGCCTGCTCACGAACTTCGGAACGACTACCAACGAATAAATGTTTCTGGGCAATACTCCCTTTAGGGCCCGACCAGCAAAACCATACAGTACCCACAGGCTTGTCGTCAGTGCCGCCGCCTGGGCCTGCAATACCACTTATTGCCACGGCAAAGTCGGCACCAGCAACCATTTTTGCACCCTCAGCCATTTGGGTAACAACCTGTTCGCTCACTGCACCCTCAGATTTAAGCAGCTCAGCAGAAACACCCAGCAATTTGTGCTTGGCTCCATTGGCATAGGTAACAAAGCCTGTACCAAACCATTTGGAACTGCCCGGTACCGCAGTAATAGCATGGGCTACGCCACCCCCAGTACAGGATTCAGCTAAGGTAAGAGTTGCACCTTGTTGCGCGAGGGCCTCACCCACTAGGGTTGAGAGTTGATATTTATCTGTAGTCATTGGCAAAGTGTATCTCGCTTTTTAGAGTAGCGGGTAGCTGTTTAGGCCTGAGTGAGCTTCTTGACTAGAATGCCGCGAGCTAGAACGAAGCTCACTAGAAAGCTGCTATCTAGAATCGCTCTAACTAGAATGCCTCTAACTATATTACCTCCAGAGCTTCCTCAGGGGGGGAGTCAATATTAGAGTGCTTATCAAAATGCTTTAGTTCATCAATATAAAAGGCCAGCAGGGTCAAATCATCTCGCAGAGGACCAGGCCCTTTATAATCATCGACTTCTTGCATTATACGACTAACAACGAGTTGGGGATCTGAGGTATTCATAGACTCAATAACTCGGGTCAGTCGCTTGCGGCCAAAGGCCGTAGGCTGGGGCATTTCGTTCATCACATCGGTGACGCCATCTGTGAGCATGATAAACATACCAGTGGGGTTATCGACAACTTGGGTAGTAAATTTATAGGATCTGCTGGTACGCCGGGCACCCACAGACTTTCTATCGCCTTTTAGCTCTGTGACCACACCGTTATTAAAGACGAACAGTGACGAATTGGCTCCGGCAAATTCCAACTGACCGGTCTCTCTGTCCAGAATACATAGCGTGCCATCAAACCCTGCATCGGATTCTGCGCTGTCAGATTCGTTCTGAAATAACATATCTTTAATCAAGCGATTAGATTCAGATAAATAGCCACCTGCTGTGGTGATGCTATCGTCTTGTATTGCACGATCAATCACAGAACGGGCAATCACCGAGGTAAAGGCTCCCGGAACACCATGACCAGTGCAGTCAATGACCGCAATGACGGTTTTCTGCTCGGTGGTACGCACCACATAGATATCGCCGCCCACCACATCCCTCGGCTGCCAGGTCAGATTAATCTTAATATCGTCAGGGAAACTCTCTGTTCTCAGCAGCGCTCGCTGCAATTTGGCCGCATAGTTAATGGAACTCTGAATTTCACGGTTGGCGTCAGACGCCTGCTCGTAGGCTTTTTGCATCTCTTGAGTACGCACATCAAGTAAGGCTGTCACCTCTTCAGACATTCTCGAAAATGCTACAGACATTAGCTCAACCGAGGCATCTTCTGTGTTCTCTTTAGCCCTACCCGTAGCGAGTTGCTGCATTTTGGCGACATCAGACAAAATGAGTCGCTTGGAGTCCCCTTCAAGCTGGTCAGCTAGATGGCGCATCTTCTCAATCATAATGGCATCTCGGCTCTGCCTGTTGTACTGCTGGTATAGCTTGATGTCTTCCATCTCAATAAGGTGAGCCCGATAAGCCTCCAAGGCCTCTGATAACAAGGCAACTTCATCGTCCTCAGACCTCAACCAATGATTTGTCTGCTCTATCGATACCGTGTCATCGCCCTTCACCAGCGCCTGTAGCACCTTAATGGCTTTGGCAATGCCATTAAAGGCATAGTTAATTAACCAGACGTTGGCGAGCAGTATCATTAAAAATAGCACCATGGCCGTGACAAATTTCGACTGAGCCGCCTCCCTGCTCTGCTGAAGCGCCACACGCTGGTCCCTCAACACCATAAACAGGGCCTGCTGCGTATCAGTGAAGTCGTTAACTGGAAAACCAAAGATATTGGCTTGGAGACTCTGGTTTATGTACCCAAAGGTGCCGTTGGCTAACAGGGATTCCTTATTGTCGTTAACCCCATTAAGGGACTCACCGACAATGTCAGCACTATCTGAAATGCCAAAATAGTTGCGCACGTCAGCGTAGTTATCAAGAACAATGGTCTGGCTATTAAAGTTAATGACGACTTTTACATCAAACTCGGCTTCAAAAAATTGGACTGCTTCGAAGAGGTTTTTACCCAACACTATAGTGCCCATCTTCTGGCCGCCATTAAGGATATCGACGTGCATTACTTGATAGATAGAAGGCTCTTGAATACCCCTCAAATCGTCGGCAACCATTAGATCGGGCTGCACAGCCAATGATATTGAGGAGCCTGTTGTTATTAATTGAGACCGGTCAACTCCTAAGTCTGAAAACTCGATACGCGACGTTTCACCACAGGGGTCAACGCCATAGCCTTCAGCGGCCGTCTGACAAAACACTGTTTTGTTGTTGGCGTCTAAAAAAGAGACAAAGCTTAAGGTTGTAGACTTAAACTCTCCAAAAAACACCCTGTCCACTACCGAATTTATTTCAGACTGCTGACCTTTAAGAATCGCATTAAATAGGGGGTTATTGCTTACAGTGGTTTCAACCTGCCAAATAGCACGCTTGCCTGCATCGCCATCCTTAGGATGCCAGGTGCCAACAGAAGTGATAAACGCCTCCTCTGCCGCAACCTTCCAAGCTTGCTGATAGAGCGAGACCGTATCGTCTAGATGGCTTTTCTCTTGATCCCTAAGTTGGTTCAAGGTTAATACTAGAAACAGCGCTGCAAGGCCGAGGTTACCGAAAACTGCCAGGGCGAGAATTTGGTTTTTTGTCGTCATGTTGTTATCTCCATTAACATCATTACGCCTGGCCTCTGCTCTACCCACTGCGAGATAAAACATGAAAAAAGAACCGGTCTTATGAAGGTTCCTTTACCGCCAGACCTATTTATTCACTTATGCATAGATTTTGTCACAAAAAGGTGCTCAAATTCAACTTGGCACCACCGCTTTGGGCGGTTCTCGACACTGACGGATTGGAGGTAACAGAGCAATGGCAAACAATGACGCCATTTTTCGTACGGAAGACACGTTTATATCTGAAGCGAAAGCGCTCTTAAGTGACGACGGTTCGGCGCTGTCAACGGACCAATATCAGCGTCTAGTCACTGAGTATGAGCACCTGCTTAAAACCACTAAACGACTTGTGAAATTAAACGATCGCGGCGCCGATCGCCTCAATGAGTTGGCTCGCGAGACTCAGGAAAAAAACGCTCAGCTTGAGAGACTGTCCAACCAACTTGCCAAATACCTTTCGCCCCAGGTCTACCAGTCGATATTTAGTGGGGATCAGACCGTCAGCCTCGCCAGCTCACGTAAAAAATTAACCGTCTTCTTTTCCGACCTGGTGGGCTTCACCTCTATCACCGACAGCCTTGAATCTGAAGATCTAACCGATGCTCTTAACTATTACCTAGACGAGATGTCCGCCATTGCCTTGGAGTACGGCGCCACCATTGATAAGTATATCGGCGATGCCATTATGATCTTCTTCGGCGACCCAGAAAGTCACGGTGTTCAGGAGGACGCTATTCGTTGTGTGTCTATGGCCATTGCCATGCAGCGGCGAATGGAAGAGCTTTCTAATCGCTGGGCCGACTACGGTTTGCATGAACCGTTTCGCATGCGCATAGGTATCAACACAGCTTACTGCACCGTAGGTAATTTTGGCTCGGAGCACCGACTCGATTACACGGTGATAGGGGGTGGCGTTAATGTAGCCTCAAGGCTTGAGACAGCGGCAAAAGCCAGCAATATTCTGATGTCTGAAGATACTTATAATCTGGTGAGAGATAGTATTCTATGCCGTGAAGCCGATCTGATAACAATGAAAGGGTTTGCCAATCCAATACGGACATTTGAAGTGCTGGACCAAAGCCGTGCTGAGGAGACCATATCCGTCGATGCCGACAAGTCTCATCTGCGAGTACGAGTCGCGGCATTGAGTAAAATAGAGATTGAACAGTTAAAAGAGTCGCTAGAAATTGCCCTGCAAAAGGTCCAAGACCATATACAGAACCGCTAGCACAGGGCGGCAATTTGCCACCCCGTTATAGATTTAGGTCTAAGCCTTGGGCACCTCTACCCAGCCCCTATACAAAAAGAGTAACACGCCACCACGTTCTTCAAAGGCATAGTCAAAACTGGAGCTTCTACGCGCCACCTCAATAAACCCAAGGCCTGCACCAACACTGCCCTCCGGTGGCCCAGACTTCATGCGCTCTCGATAAGCCCGTTTAAGCTCTGATTCATCCATACTTTGTAGCTCATCCAACATCTGCGCCACTCTGACCTGATCAGTCGGGTTGATTTCATTGACAGCCTCAAGCACAAACCCAGTATCCGTGTGGCTAATCGACACCGAACCGACACCGCTTTTTTCTAAACGAGCGCCAGAATAACGAATAATATTTTGCGCCTGTTCAATAAAGATACTGAACACTTTTTTCTTAATCAGCAAGTCTGAATCAGAGTCGGTCAGCTGGTCTTTCACAACCCCAGAAATGCTGGTCAGCACCTCCTCTGACAACGGGCCGGCATAACAGAAGAACGTGCCTCTAGAAAGCATTAGCTCGTGAAGTTGAATGGATTTAGTATTCATCGACAGTACCTTTACTTTTTGAGAGCGAGCGCACTAAAAAGTGCTCGCAAACAAGTGTTAGTCCAATTGCTCTAGTTTGAAGATTAGGTTGCCCAAGTCCTCTTGAAACTCTTCACCTGCATCTTGCATGGTGTCGTCATCCTCACGGTATCGCCAGATGACAGAGATCTCTTTATTCCCTGCAGCAGACTCATCAAGGAAATCAAAAAAATCAAAAAAGAATTTCGCCGACGAACTATTAAAGTAATACAGCTCTATCTCTACTTTATAAGCATCTGCCTCGCCTACACCAAGCTTGATGTTTTCCATAATGGGTATAGAAAATTCACTGATATCTTCGGGATAACACTCACCTTTAATAGAGCACTGCTGCTCAGAAAAAGCGACTTCTGGTGTTCGGCTAGTGGCCGGAATAATCATGATAAGCTCCGATAACAACACTTCTGGGCAAGCACAGCTTACCCAGTAATAATTTCCTGACTCCTGTTTGAGAACTGGCCCTTATGACAGGCGGCCAGCATCATCCAAAGGAGTTATAACTCATACCTTCTAAGTCGGCGCTGAACAGTCTCTGGTGTAGCGCTTGATCTGCCTTGTAGACCTTGCCGGTGTAGCGCCCAAGTTTATAGACCGCGGCTTCGATACTGCGTGAATCTTTCAAGATATTGGCTCGAACACTGTGCTGAAAGGCCTGTTGCCGAGATGACACTAATGAACCAAAAAGCTTTAGCAGTTGAATTCCGAGTTTGGGTTTAGCGTCGACAATACGATCGAACTGTTCTTGACTTAACATGTAACAGGCACAGGGATCTCGCGCGACCACCGTAGCTGTTCTTGCACTCTGGTTGAGCATGTTCACTTCACCAAGAATGCTGGGGCCCGAAAATGTGGCCGTGTTCAAGATAACCGATGAACCATTGATACTGACCTTCTCTAGCACCGAGAACGCCCCACCTAGCAAAAAGTAGACATCGGAATCCTTTGCCCCATGGGTTATCACAACCGTACCGCCAAGAATGTCCTTTGCCTCTAAAAAGGGCATCAGCCTACTAACATCTTCCGAGGAGAAACCGGTTAGTAACTTCCCTAGGGCAGCTTTATTTTCACTTTCACTCATACCAAAAAAAAATCCTTTTTTCTTGCATTTATATCTATGCATATGTGAAAAATACTACTTAAAAGACATGCTTGTATAGCGCCAGTCAAAAAGCACTTCTCCCCTTAGGGCTCAGTACTTTTTGACTATAGCGACAGGGCTAATAGTTTTAAGGGGTAATACTTAGGCGGGAAGAATAAGGTCCGTTTCGATGCACTGATCTAACAGTTGCAGAAACTCTTTACGTGATTTGGTTTTGGTACCCTTGAAGGCTGTCATATCTAAGTTACCAAACGTCTCTGCCGTCATGCTAGCAACAGTATCAAGCTGGTCAGCAGGCACTATGCGGTCATAAAATCCAGCAGAAATAGCATCATCTGGGCTCCATATTTCCGCATTAATCACGGCGCGACTGTAATAATTTAGCGGTATTCGATAGCGCGCCAGCTCAATACCAAAATGGTGCATGGTCATGCCAATCATCGTTTCGTTAAGCCCGATTTTGAAGTCACCCGCAGTACCAATTCTGTAGTCGCAGGCCAGCATCAAAAAGGCACCCATAGCGATACAATGGCCTGTGGACAGCCCTATCACCGGCGTTGGGAAAGACAGTATACGTCGCGCCAGTGTCGACCCACGAGCCGTTAGGGTTATAGCTTCCTGAGCACCCTTACCAATCTCTTTGAGATCAAAACCCCCAGAAAAAATGCCTGCACGACCTTTTAATATTACCACTGCACCGGCAGCTTCAGCTTGATCAAAGGCCGCGTCTAACTGGTCCCACACTGCGTGGCCCAAGGCATTAGCCTTTCCATCATCCATGGCAATAATAGCCACGCCATTGTCAATTGAAACTGTCACTGTATCGCTCATACCCTTCCCCTAAATGTGTGTGAATCTGCTGTTCTTTTATGCTGGCAGTTTACCTGCTTTAGTCCTTCAAAAAACCCAAACCTGTGGATGGTCAGTCTCCATAGTGCGCTGACACAAAAACTAGCAGTAGTTATGCCACTTGTTAGCGAAGATTGCTAGGGACCTAGGTTATTAATCTCTATTTAAATGGTTTACGGGTGTCAGTTTGGTCTAAAATAAAGGGCTTAAACTAAGCGATACCTGAGGGCTCTTTATCTTAAGCAGCTGAAGGCTCTTTTACTTAGATCGCGGAAGGCTCTTTATCTTAAACAGCTGAAGGTTCTTTATCTCTAACGCAGAAGGCTCTTTATCTCAACCGCAGAAGGCTCTATGACCACTAGCACAGAATCCAGCCCACACACTCCTATGATGCAGCAGTACCTGCGCATTAAGGCTGACCACCCCAACGATATTGTTTTTTATCGTATGGGTGATTTCTACGAGCTTTTCTTTGACGACGCCAAGCGGGCTAGCCAGCTTTTGGACATTACCTTGACTGCGCGGGGCAAGGCTAATGGCAACCCAATCCCAATGTGCGGAGTGCCCTATCACGCAGCTGAAGGCTATCTGGCCAAGCTGGTAAAACAGGGTCTATCAGTGGCAATCTGTGAACAGATTGGCGACCCAGCAACCAGTAAAGGTCCCGTTGAACGTGCTGTTATGCGTGTACTTACGCCAGGTACCCTAACGGATGAAGCATTACTTGATGATCGCAGTGACAATTTATTAGCGGCCATTAATCATCGCGATAACCAATTTGGTATCGCCACACTCGACATGAGCAGCGGTCGTTTTCAGTTGTTGCAAATCGACACGAGCGACGAGCTTCATGCGGAGTTACAGCGCCTAAGCCCAGTAGAGCTATTAGTGTCCGAAGATCTGGCCCCCCTAGAGTTTATTGAAAACCGTGCGGGAGTGCGCCGACGTCCACCCTGGGAATTTGAGATCGATACTGCTCAGCGTCTTTTAAACCAGCAATTTGGCACTAGAGATCTAAGTGGGTTTGGTTGTGATCATCTGCCCATAGGCATCAGTGCTGCCGGTTGCCTGCTCCAATATGCCAAGGACACTCAGCGCAATCACCTGCCCCATATCCGCAGTATCAGCGCCGAGAACCGCGAAGATACCGTGGCTCTAGATGCCGCCAGCCGGCGTAATCTTGAGCTCGATATTAATTTGACTGGCGGTCAGGAAAATACATTATTTGATGTGTTAGATAACAGCGCCACCACCATGGCCAGCCGCCTGCTGCGCCGCTGGCTCAACAGACCACTGCAAGATCTTGCGGCATTAGAAGCGCGTCAGCACAGCATCTCTGGGCTACAAAACAATTACCTGTACGAAACCCTCCACGGCCACCTTAAAAAGGTCGGTGATATGGAACGGATTTTGACCCGCGTTGCCCTCCGCTCTGCACGCCCAAGAGACTTGACTCGCCTACTAGATTCCCTAGCGGTGCTACCACAGATTGCCACTGAGCTTCAGAACGCCGAAGTCAGCCACCTGCAACAGCTAGCCGAGGGTGCCAAGCCACTGCCCCATCTTGTAGACCTACTGAGCAATGCCGTTAAAGAAAATCCGCCGGTGATTATTCGCGACGGTGGTGTGATTGCCGATGGCTATGACGAGCAGCTCGATGAACTGCGCGCGCTAAATACCAATGCCGGTGAATTTTTACTGGCCATGGAAGAGCGGGAAAAAGCCAACACAGGTATCTCGACACTCAAAGTCGGGTACAACCGAGTGCATGGCTACTATATTGAAATTTCTCGTGCTCAGAGCGCCTCGGCACCCGTGGAATATATTCGCCGCCAGACCTTAAAAAATGCCGAGCGATTTATTACCCCAGAATTAAAAGAATTTGAAGACAAGGCCCTAAGCGCAAAAAGCCGCGCCCTAAGCCGCGAAAAACATCTCTATGAGCAACTGTTAGAAACCCTTAACCAAGATTTAGCCCCGCTACAGACCTGTGCCGCCGCCATCGCAGAGCTCGATGTGCTGACTACCCTAGCCGAGCGAGCTCACAGCCTTAACTTCTGCATGCCAACCCTGAGCCTAGAGCCCGGGATTAGCATAGAGGGCGGCCGCCACCCGGTGGTTGAACAGGTCTCTGACGCACCCTTTGTCGCTAATGATCTGCACATGAATGACAGCCGCAAAATGCTAGTAATCACAGGGCCCAATATGGGTGGTAAATCCACCTATATGCGCCAAGCTGCCCTAATCGTCCTGCTGGCTCAAATTGGTAGCTTTGTGCCAGCAGCGTCCGCACACATAGGTTTAGTTGACCGTATATTTACCCGCATCGGCTCCTCCGATGACCTGGCAGGTGGCCGCTCGACCTTTATGGTAGAAATGACCGAAACCGCCAACATTTTGCACAATGCCAGCGACCGCAGCCTAGTATTGATGGACGAAGTGGGTCGCGGCACCAGCACTTTTGACGGCCTCTCGTTAGCCTGGGCCTGCGCATTCCATCTAGCAGGAAAGGTCAAAGCGTTCACTCTATTTGCTACCCATTATTTTGAACTGACAGCACTACCAGAGAAAGTTACTGGCACTGTGAATGTGCACCTGGATGCCACCGAATATAATGACAACATAGTGTTTTTACACAGCATTCAGGAAGGCCCAGCCAGTCAGAGCTATGGTATTCAGGTGGCCAAGCTAGCAGGCATACCGGCAGAGGTAATTGATCTAGCACGCCAGGAACTAGCGCTGTTAGAAGCAGTCAGCGCTGGCGTTATAAGTCCAGCCCACCAAATTCCCAACCAACCAAGCCAGGCAGAGTTATTTCTGCCACCGGTCAATCCTGAACTTCAAAAACGTCTAGAAGCGCTGAGCCCAGATGAACTATCGCCCAAGCAAGCACTGGATCTAATGTATGAACTAAAGAAACTGCTCTGACGTAAGCCATAGCAGCGGTTGCTAAGATAGAACTAAATAACCTCAGCAAGGCATTCACAGGAGAAATCTTCCTGCTATAATGCCGCGCCTAAGGCGACCCCAAATTCAGAAGAGATGTAATCGATGACCTTTATTGTTGGCGACAACTGCATTAAGTGCAAACATACAGACTGTGTAGAAGTATGCCCGGTGGACTGTTTTTACGAGGGACCCAATTTTTTGGTTATTCACCCAGACGAATGTATCGATTGCGCCCTCTGTGAACCAGAATGTCCAGTGGACGCAATCTTCGCTGAAGATGAGATTCCAGCAGGCCAAGAGATTTTCCTAGAGCTCAATGCCGAACTCGCCGATGTATGGCCTAATATCACCGTTCAAAAAGACCCGCCAGCAGACGCAGAAGAATGGAACGGTGTGCCAGACAAACTTCAGTACTTAGAACGATAAATTAAGCTAAACTGCAACATACTGCACTCGTAGCTCAGCTGGATAGAGTAGGTGGCTTCGAACCACTTGGTCGGGGGTTCGAATCCCTCCGGGTGCACCAATTTTATTAGTAACCCATTGTTTTCCTTGTGTATTCTTGCAATTACACAGGTAGGGTAGACAATGCGGTATACACAAAAGCATCCTCAACACACTTACATCAAACGTGATGTGTATTACTTTTCAAGAGTAATACCTAGTGATTTAAAGCATCACTACAGCAAACCTCGCATTATCCAAAGCCTCAAAACTAAGTCAGCGCATAGAGCTACTGTTGCATCCAAGATGCTTTCAGCAAAGCTGGATGATTATTGGCTAGGCTTACGGCTCAAACAAGTAGATGTTCCTGCATCTCATTTGCTGGTCAGCGGTGCTACCGTCAACCTTGAGTCAAAGCTTCCAACCATTGACGATGCATTAGAGACTTATCTCAACGCTAAAGGGCGTGGTAAGTCTGACCTGTTCTTTAGTCACACCAGAAGGTCAATCAAATACCTTACAGATTGTTTAGGCTCTCGCTCTTTAGATCAATACACCTCTGCTGATGCCGCACAATTAAGAGACTGGTTTGTCTTACGAGGTTTAGCCATAGCATCAATAAAACGAAACTTTGGTTCTATTAAAGCAGTGGTTAACTTTGTGATCCTTGAGCAAGGATTGACATGCAGTAACCCATTTAATGGCGTTTATCTTCACTCAGACAACTCATCTAAGAAACGTAAGCCTATTGCCACCAATAACCTAAAAGCGATTCAAGCTAAGTGTTTGGAATTAGATGATGACTTAAGACATCTTGTATCATTAATTAGTGATACTGGTATGAGATTGTCGGAAGCAACAGGTTTGATGAACTCTGACATTAACCTTGATTGTGATTATCCGCATATTGTCATTACGCCCTACCCTCACAGATCTTTAAAAACACTATCCAGCGAGCGTATTGTTCCGCTAGTAGGTCAATCTCTATGGGCAGCTAGACGGATTATAGAAACTTCAACATCTATTTATTGCTTCCCACGCTATACATCTAGCTCTGGCTGTAATGCCAACTCAGCTAGTGCAGCCATCAACAAATGGATTAAAACAGTGGCTGGCCCTGAGGCAGTTATACATGGTTTGCGTCATAGCTTTAGAGACAGGCTGAGAGCAGTGGAAGCACCATCAGAAGTAATTGACCAGCTAGGCGGCTGGAGCCTAAAGACTGTAGGACAAGGATATGGAGAGGGTTACAAAGTAGAGATTCTTAGTAAGTGGCTAGAGAAGATTATCATCTAACAGGCATTGTCTACCCTACCTGTGTAATTACAAGAATACACAAGGAAAACAATGGGTTACTAATAAAATTGGTGCACCCGGAGGGCCGGTTAGTGCCTCAGCTAGGCATTAGTAACACCCTTAAACCCTGTGTTTCCTGATGTTGACACCCCTTCAGTTCATTGTCAAAGGCACATCCACGTCTACCATTATGTCTACCCGCAGTCTCACTCAAGGCAGCCATGAGTATTTCTGTACCTGACAATCCATTAAGGGGGCGGGGGAGCCTGCTGAGGCGTTGTGATTGTTACTGTTGCTGCCCAGATACTTTAGAAGGTCATTTGAAGATTAAGCCGTCTTACTTATCCCAATTGAGGATATCCATAACAACCTTAGCCTGCTGATTAGCCTGTGCCAGCATAGCTGT
>Ga0307997_10000232_pt1 | contig 24965 bp, 25 predicted proteins | sample Davwhametageno36_FD_203165 | JGI IMG/M metagenome (GOLD analysis project Ga0307997, IMG submission 203165) | Marine microbial communities from Davis Island wharf, Antarctic Ocean - #36 | ecosystem: Environmental > Aquatic > Marine > Unclassified | place: Antarctic Ocean: Davis Island wharf... | reverse complement strand
CTTAATGCTAGATGACCAGCTTCGATACCTGCATCACGCTGTTTGTAGGCGTATACCATATTGTAAAGGCCTGGTTTACCCGCATTGCGCGTTCGCCCAAAGGACACACCTGATCCAGCAATATTTTGAATTTCAAGCGCCACATGCTCCATGATGTGCCCCATCCATGTGCCTTCGTCTTCCGTTAGACGCCGCAAAAATCCACCTGTGGCACGATAAGAACAACCATGTTCGGCTAGGCTGGGAATCGCTTGCTGTAATCCGTTGGTAAAACCTTTGCCACATTTTACTGATGGCCATTCAAGCAGCACCCCTAAATCAACCACCATCCGAATAACGGGGAAATTGGCATAAATGCTTGGTCCTACGTAGACGTTTGTCGCGGTAACTTTCATAAATACTCCTTGTCAGTGACTTTTTAAATGGCGATTTTTGACTCTTAAATGGTTTTGGTTATATATATTTCTATTTTGGTGGGTAAGGCTTCCTTTCTTGAATATTGAATCGACAGCCTTTGGATAAAATATGCAGTTTCAAGTCGAGTAAGCTGAGGGCGTCTTTTTTTGAAGCCTTGCTCATTGAAGAATAGCTGAGATTAATCGGATCGATCACGGTCACTGCACCACTACCTACGACTTCAAATTTCTGATCTGCATCGATGAAGATGGCGGTGTCCTCGTCAATACCAACTCCAAGCATAAAAGGGTTATAGGATATTGCCGTTAATAATCTGCCAAGACGATCGCGTTGACTAAAGTGCTGGTCAATCAGTAAGGCATTGGTAAGGCCGAGACCAGGTGCTAAGTTAACACCGTTAGCCGAAGGGACTGACCCAGTGGAGCCACCCGCAATCATGTGTTCTGGCATGATCGCTGCACCGGCAGAGGTACCAGCAATGTGCACACCCAGTGCGTTTAAACGCCTAATTTTTTGAGCAACTTCGGTGCCTCCAAGAATAGTTGATAAGCGTAATTGATTGCCGCCAGTGATAAATATCCCCGTTGCATTGTCAAGTGCCTTAATGTAATCCGGTCGACTGGCTTCGCTTCTTTCATTGATGGGTAGTGATATAGCTTTTTCAACACCCAGTTTTTCAAAAATCTTTATGTATTTATCACCTGTGTCAGATAAATTAGAAGCGGTTGGAATAATCACAATGCGAGATGATTTACTGCCACATAATTTGACGAACTTTTTTAACACAGTGGCCGAACTGGTTCGTTCTTCTGCACCCCCTATAGGGATAACATAACCACGGCGCTGGCCATTTTTTACTGGGGAAGGGGGCACTTTTATTCAACCTCTAAATTATTATATTGATATTTTACCGGTGTTCTTTTAATGATCATTATTCAAAAAGCCCTTGGATAAGCTGCTGCTGATTTTTAATATGCCAAACGCCATTGGCCATGACACTTTCAATTTGATGGCGGTCATTTAAAACCAATAAATCAGCATCAAAATCAGATGCAATATGTCCTTTTTGATGAAATTTCAGCAGACTAGCCACATTACTGGTCATCAGGGGTAATACCTTTTCTATTGGCAAGTTAAGATCAAGCATAGCCTTAAATGTCTCGGCCATTGCTGATGATTTTGCAAAGCCCATTTTGATAAGGTCGCCTTGAGCATTAAAACTAGGTAAACAGCCACCGCCATCTGAACTAATGGTAAGCTTTGTTGGATCGCAACCTTTATCAAAATATCGAGCAACTGCATCTTGCGCTACCCAGCCAGTATTATTTTCATCTGCAGGAAAGGCAGTAATATCGACTGTGCAACCTCGGCCCGTAATGTCGCAGGCTTCTTCAAATAATTTTTTATTTCGATTAACGTGAGTCGGGTTAAAAACGCGCGCAGGAATTTCGCAGGTGTCGAGACAATCACGAATCATAGATAAACCTCGAACCCCGTCACCCAAATGAAAATGTACAATACCTGCTTTACCCGTCATTAATCCTGCGACGTGTGTCTCACTCGCCAGCCGTAAAATCTCATCAATTGTGGGCTGGCTGGAGCGATGATCGCTAATGGCAACCTCCCCCACACCAATCACGGGTTCCAAGTTTACAATATCACTCCGCACTGATTGAGTTAAGGTGACAGCTGGCACATGATAACCGCCGGTGTAACACCAGGCTGATAGACCCTCCTCACGCAACCCCATAACTTGAGTTAGAAGCGTTTGTGGACTTCGAGTTAAATCGTCAGTGCCAAGCAAACCCACCACACTGGTAACCCCCGCTTGTGTGTATTGGCTTAAATGTAATGGTGGCACTCGTGTTGATGGACCGGCTTCCCCGCCACCGCCAGTAATATGAGCATGTGCATCGATAAAGCCTGGTATTAGCCTAGCGCCATTTAAGTCGGTTTGAAAAACTTCAAACTGATCGTCAAGCACTGGAATCCTATCGGTAATAGAAACTATTTTACCCGCACATATAAGCAAATGCTTAATGCCCTGAGGTGAAGGCGAGTATAAAGTGGCATTGGTAATTAATTCAAACATGGGCTCTGATACAGATAAAACTATTAAATGACAATACATATTAGAGCAAGCTAAGCAAAAATACTCTATAAGACTGAGGTAGCCTGTTTGTTATTGTTTTTTGGTTTAAGGGAGAAGTAAAGTGAAGGAGCCTGATTTTCCAGGAAGGGAAGCGTTAAGAATAAGCACTCTCTATAATTTAAGCGTTTTAGATACACGCTCAGAAGAACGGTACGACCGAATAACTAGGATTGCACAGCGAGCATTTGATGCGCCTATTGTGCTTATTAGTCTTGTCGATACAGACCGTCAATGGTTTAAATCATCTTTGGGTTTAGATTTGACTGAGATGCCTCGAAGTATTTCATTTTGTGGACATGCTATTTTACACGACGAAGTGTTCGTTATTCCTGATGCAAGGTTAGATCAAAGATTTTCGGATAATCCAATTGTAATTGGAGTGCCTCATATCCGGTTTTATGCGGGGCAACCGCTCAAAGCGGCAAACAGCCAAATCATGGGAACCTTGTGTATTTTGGATTATCAGCCACGCCAGTTTTCGGCAGAAGACATCACCTTGTTGAAAGATCTCTCTAACCTTGCTGAAAAGGAAATTAACTCACCTGACCTACTCACATTGACTTCTAAATTAAAAAGCTCAGAAAGCAGTTTGATGGAAGCTTTAGCCGAGTTGAAAGTAAAAGAAGCCAGTGAGCGGTCACGTAATCGATGTCTAGAAATGGTGTCGCGAGGATTCCCGCTGAACCAGATAATGGAATTCATAGTCCTTGAGGTTGAAGAGCAATGTCCTAAAATGGTGGGCTGTGTTCTGTTAGTTGATGAAGAAACACATTCGTTGCGAATCAATGCTTCACCTTCTTTACCAAAATTTTATCAAAAAGTGTTAAAGGCTATTCCAATCAAAGTGGGTGGTGGTGCCAGTGGCACAGCAGTTGCTACTGGTGAGCGCTATGTTATTGAAAATTTACAAACGCACCCTTATTCTTCACATTACGCAGCTTCGGCAAAACGGGCTGGTCTGTCATCAAGTTGGTCCCAACCTATCAAAAGTGTTGATGGTAAAATGTTGGGAGCATTTTCTATTAGTACGCAGGAAATTAGCACGCCTAATGAGGCAGAGATTCATTTAATTGAGCAAACAGCGAACCTAATCAGTATTGCGATTGAACGCGATATTGCTGATTCGGTTATTCAGCGTCAGGCAAATTATGATGCACTGACCGGGCTGCTTAATCGCCATCTTTTGGAAGATCGGCTTGGCTATGAGATTTCTAAGGCGCAACGCATTGATAGACAAGTCGCGTTACTTTTTCTGGATTTAGACCACTTCAAAGATGTCAACGATACACTTGGACATGAAAAGGGGGACCAGTTATTAATTGTTGTCGCTGAGCGATTGCTTCAATGTGTAAGGACAATTGATACTGTTGCTCGACTAGGTGGAGATGAGTTTACAATTGTGATGGGTGAGCTTCAAGCCGGTAGTGATGTTGATCGGGTAGCATCTAAGGTCATCGAAGCACTTTCACAGCCATTTTATCTTGATGATGAAGTTGTTCATTTGTCAGCCAGTATGGGTATTACGGTTTACCCTGATAATGCAAAAGACATCGAAACGCTATTTAAAAATGCTGATCAGGCCATGTACGTGGCAAAGTCAAAAGGTCGCAATCGTTTTCAGCACTATGAAAATGCAATGCAGAAAATAGCAATGGATAGAATGTTAATGGCCAAAGACTTGCATTATGCATTGTCAAACCAACAACTTTCAGATCAACAGCTAGTAGTTTATTATCAGCCAATTGTTAACCTTCAAACGGGTGAAATTCAAAAGGCAGAAGCATTGTTACGCTGGCTACATCCGCAACAAGGTTTAATTTTACCAGACAAATTTATTCCACTTGCTGAAGAAATAGGTTTGGCTATTGGTTTGGGGAATTGGGTTTTCGAAAAGGTCTTAAGCCAGCTGATTGAATGGCGTGAAGCTCAATACTCTGATTTTGAAATCAGTATTAATGCATCGCTAGCCCACTTTAGAGACGATGGTATTAATATCCTGAGCTGGATAGATAAGCTAAATCAAGTGGGTCTACCTGGAAACTCTCTCGGTATTGAAATTAAAGAGGTACTGCTGATGGAAAACAGGCTAGAAGTAAGTCAACACCTCATCCAGTTAAGGGACAGCGGTATTACGATTTCATTAGATGACTTTGGCACTGGATATTCATCGCTATCTTATTTACAAAAGTTTGAAATTGATTATCTTAAAATTGATCGGTCTTTTGTTAAAGAAATGGCATTTGGATCAGATAGTCTAGTAATGTGTGAGGCTATTATAATGATGGCGCATAAACTTAAGTTAAAGGTTATCGCAGAAGGTGTCGAGACCGAACAGCAGAGAGTCCTTTTAACAGAATCGGGCTGTGACTATGCCCAAGGTTTCTATTTTTCTGACGCTGTCCCTGCAGATAAGTTTTCCTTCAGTAGTGTTTAATATAACGGATTAATTAAGTGTCTTATTCTGAGGATTAGGTCGAATGACTAAGACACCTAATTTTTTGTTCAAGCTGGTCTGGTCGGTAAGCAAGGCTTGTGCCAAAATAGAACATTCTATTTTTAGGTATCAACATCTAGTGGATAAAACATTTATCACTGCGCAACAGTTGCTGGAAGACTCATTTCGTTTGGCTCACCGAGTCTATGAAGATAATTTTCGACCTGAGTTTATTATTGGCATTTGGCGTGGTGGTGCGCCAGTCGGAATAGCCGTACAAGAATTTTTCGAATACAAAGGTATTCAGACAGATCATATTTCGGTACGAACATCGTCTTATTATGGAATAAATAAGCAAGCAAAAAAAATTCGGGTCCACGGACTCCATTACCTAATCGAAAATGCGAATGCAAACGATAAGTTACTGATTGTTGATGATGTCTTTGACTCTGGACGTAGTGTCGATGCTTTGATAAAAAAGATTCGAAAACAGTCTCGACTTAACGCACCTAGCGATATAAGAGTGGCCTGTCCCTGGTACAAGCCAACTAAAAATGCAGTTGATTTTGAACCTGATTATTTTGTTCATGAAAGTCAAGAATGGTTGGTTTTTCCACACGAGTTGGCTGGCCTTGAGCCATCAGAAATTATCAAAGGTAAAAGTGATTTGACTAATATATCTGCCTTGTTTGAATAGCCTTAGTCTAAGAGAGAATTGTCATGAAAAATCAAAAAGATCTCAGCGATTATCGCCGTGAATATGAATCTCAAGGTATGCGTAAAGCCGATCTAGATGCTGACCCAACAAATCAATTTGGACACTGGTTGCAAGAAGCGAATGATCTGCAGTTGTTAGACTCAACTGCTATGACGCTAGCAACTGCTAACGCTAACGGTATGCCGTCAGCGCGGATTGTATTGCTCAAAAATTATGATGAGCGAGGTTTTTGCTGGTACACCGATTCCCGCAGCCAAAAAGGCCAAGAATTGTCTGTTAACCCCCAAGCCACATTGTTATTTCATTGGCGCGATTTAAGTCGACAAATTCGAGTGCAAGGTATTGTTGAAGAGTTGCCTGCCAATGAAGCTGAGGACTATTTTAATTCACGGCCTGAAGGCAGCCGTTTCAGTGCTGCATCATCCTGTCAAACCGCTGTAGTTAAAAACCGTCAAGCCTTGGAAGATGAAGTAATACGCTTACACGAGCAATATCCTGACGGTAATGTTCCACGACCTGAGAGTTGGATTGGATATCGGCTTAAACCACAGTCATTTGAATTTTGGCAAGGACTAGTAAATCGGTTACATGACCGAGTTTTATATCAACCCAACGGGAATCAATGGGTAATGAACCGCTTGTCACCATAAATTCTTTCTTCTGCCAGCGGTAGCTTTTGAGCCCCCCTGGAACGTTGGTTTTTGAGTATTATTGAATTAGTCTTCAGTTTAGCTCATTTGATTAATTGCCACGGTTGCACCATTGTTCCACCTTAAATTGGCTTTAAACATTGATTAAAAATAGGAAGTAAAATGAGTGCTGACAATCAAACATTATCACTTCAGCAAGTAGATGATCTTACTCGGCGAGCGTTGAGTGCCTGCGGTGCGCATGGACATCAGCTTGATATGGCTGTGCAATCCGTAGTTGATGCTGAATGCGATGGTATCCGGACAGTAGGACTTAATTATTTGCCTTTGTATTGCGGTCACCTGCAAGTGGGTAAATTAAACAAAGACGCTAATCCTACCCATGAAAAAATTGCACCTTCGGCAATACGGGCTAATGCGAAGAGCGGTTTTGCACATGCCGCTTATGAAAAAGCTGAAGCTGACTTTTATGCCTTAGCGAAGCATCAAGGTATTGCTGCATTGTCGATAGTCGATTCTTATTCAGCGGGTGTGGTTGGTTGGTTTGTTAATCGCATGGCGAATGAAGGTTTAATTGGTTTGGGTTTTGCTAACTCGCCTTCAGCAGTGGCTCCGGCCCCTGGTGCAAGTGCTTTTTTTGGCACTAATCCGATGGCATTTGGTGTACCTCGCCCTGGTGGCCAATCCGTTGTAATTGCCGACATGGCGACCAGTCAAGTTGCATTGGTTACCGTAAAAAAACATGCCGCTGAAGGCAAACCAGTACCACTAGGCTGGGGCTATGACAAAGAAGGAAATAACACAACTGATGCTAACGCAATTATTAATGGTGGTGCATTGGCACATGCCGGTGGATTTAAAGGGTTGCTTTTGGGTATGCTAGTTGACCTGCTTGCGGGTATATTAAGTGGTCCAAACTGTTCATTTCAGGCGCCTGTTTTTAAAAACAATACCGGTGGGGAACCCAAAGTTGGTCAGTTTTTCATTGCAATATCACCCGGTACATTTGCGCCTGGCGGAGATGCTGCTTATGCAGATCGTTTGGAAACCATGTTAACCGCTCTATTGAGTGAGCCTGGTGTTCGTTTACCCGGCTCTGATAGGCATAAATTTAAACTTCAAGCTAAAAAAAATGGGGTTAAAGTACCACGGGAATTAATTGATAAGCTGGAAGCGTTTGCAGCGAGTTAACGCAGGGTCACTTGTTACACGACACTCTATGTAGAGGAGGTTGTAGAGTTGGTTCTGATAAAACTACATTGCCCATGCTACTTTTTCGAGCAAGCTAGATTGTGCAGGCTGTCCGTAAAAACGAAGTGAGGTTTTTTACCTCGCTATAATTTTGGTGTACTTTTTTATACAGTAAGTTGATGAATTTAGAAGGTGTTATATCCGCAATAGCCATTTCTTCAAATACGCACCACGAATTCCTCTAGCGAATGTTAGTGACGCACCTTTGAATACTAAGTGAATGTGTGGACTTTTTATTATCGGGCGGTTAAATAATTCTTATTACTAGCTTAGACTTTTCTATTAATATCATTTTTTAAACCTTCTTTTGCTGACTGAAAAAATTCTATAAGCACCATTATGGATACCAAAAGTACAATAATAGCAAAAGGAATTGATTTTATTGAAACTGCCAGTCCAATAACAAAAGCTAGGAATACAGTAACTGCGATAATGCTGCTTATTAAATTATCCATGATTATTTCTCTTAATCTTAGGTTGTCTAGCTAAAGTTAAAGGTCGTTTAAACTATCCAGTAACCAGCGAGCGCTTCTAAATAGCCTCGCATCGTCATCTTTTTCTCCAACCAGCTGCACACCTAAAGGAAGGCCTTCTTCACTTTGCAGTAACGGTAGGTTTAATGTTGGTGTGCCGCAGAATGTCCATATGGTATTCATCGCCGGATCTCCGGTGGAATGTAATCCTAGCGGCGCTGGCCCAGGCGTGGCTGGTGTTAGGATGGCATCATACAATTCGAATACTTCGTCCAGACTACTGGTGTAGTCGGCTATTGAAGCTACGGAACCATTATATTCATCATTTGTAATTTTTTGGCCCCGTTCAATCATGCTACGAAGCTCCTCACTTAATTCTGCTTTTCCACGAGTAAATTCTTCATCAAAGTTTCTAGCGATGTCGGCTTCCATTACTATTCGATGGTCTTCAAATATATTGTCAAATTGAGCAGGTAAGTCGAATATGTCGATAGTTTTGGCTTTGCTCTCATTAATGGTTTCAATAAGTTCGCGAAAACCATCTTTAGTGACTTGCTCTGTCTTATCCCAAGCTGGTGTGCGAATGAAAGCAAAAATTGGGTCAACTGGAACAGGTTCCGTCATGATTGAACTAATGCAGGGCGGAGCTATAGGCGTCATTGCATCATCTTGTTGGTCATACCGCATGACAACGTCGGCAATTAAGGCAAGATCTTCTAGACAACGAGCAAAGACACCAACTGTGTCCAATCGTGCTGATTGTTTCAGTACGCCTTGACGCGATATACGGCCAAAGCTGGGCTTAAAGCCATATACCCCGCAAAAAGAAGCAGGACGAATGACCGAACCGTTGGTTTGAGTGCCAACAGCCAAAGGTACCATTGCTGAGGCTACTGCTGCCGCTGAACCACTTGAAGAGCCGCCAGGGGTGTGACCATTGTTATGTGGATTAGAAGTCTTACCTGGTGAGAGTGCAGCAAGTTCTGTGGTGACTGTTTTTCCAAGGATAATCGCGCCAGCCTCTTTCAAAAGTGACACCAGCGTTGCATCGCTCGATGGCCTGCGTCCTTTGTGCAAAACTGTGCCAAGTTCGGTTGCATAATCACTAGTGTCAATAATATCTTTGATACCAATAGGTATGCCGTGCAGTGCACCCACACGTAAACCGCGACTTCGGAATTCATCAGCCTCACGAGCTTGTTGCATAGCGACTTCTCTATCCAGATGCGTCCAGGCACCAATGGATTCTTCGAGTGAATCAATGCGGTCAAAGCAAGCTTTGACTAGTTCCTGCGAACTCAAATGGCCTTCGTCTATGGCTTTTCGAGCATCGCAGGCACTCAATAAGTTAGCGGTTGATGTGTCAAATGTACTCATTATTTATTGCTTCATTTGTGACTTTGAAAGATGGCTTACCCAAACAAATAAACCGGAAGCCATAGTGCAATTCCCGGGAAGTTATAAAGTAATACCATTGAGAAAATAATGATAGCTAGATAAGGCATGATGCCTTTGAAAATCGTCATTAACTGGATATGAGGTGGCGCTACCCCTTTTAAATAATAAGCCGCCATCGCCATGGGTGGTGTTAAAAATGATGTTTGCAAATTCAAAGCAACAAGGATACCAAAAAATAAAGGATCAACATTGAAGGTTTCCAACATAGGTAAGAATATGGGGACGAAAATAATGATAATCTCAGTCCATTCTAAAGGCCAACCCAAGATGAAAATTATGGCTTGAGCGAGTATTAAAAAACCAACCGTGCCAAGGTCCATAGACAATACCCAGTCGTTAATTAGTTCATGCCCTCCAAGGTATGAAAATACAGAGGCAAACGTCCAAGACCCGACAAACAACCAACAAACCATAGCCGATGTTTTTGCGGTCAGGTAGACAGCTTGTTTTAATCGCTCCCAACTCAGTGAGCGATAAAGTAAAGCGAGTACTAAACCACCAGCAGCACCAACGCCAGCCGCTTCTGCTGGTGTTGCTAATCCCATTAAGATAGCACCAAGCACGCTCATAATAAGTACTGCTAATGGGATAAAAGACGTTATAAGTTCCCATACGATGGTACCGAATGGGGGTACATCCTCTTCCATCGGTTTTGGAGCAAGGCTTGGATTTATAGCTGCACGTCCAACAACATAAATCATATATAGACCCGCCAACATCATGCCAGGAAATAAGGCCGCAGCGTAGAGACGCAGAGGAGAAATTTCGGCGATGGCTGAATAAACGATGAGCATTATAGAAGGTGGTATAAGAATGCCAAGACAACCGCCAGCACAAATAACCCCAGCAGCGAAACTTTCATCGTAATTTGCTTTCAACATGGCGGGAAACGCAAGCATGCCCATTAGGGTAACGACCGCTCCAACGATTCCTGAAGCAGTGGCGAAGATGGCACAGGTAAATAATGCGGCAACTGCCATAGAGCCAGGCAGGTGACGAGCCGCCATTTGAATACTAAAAAATAAACGATTGACTATATTGGCTCTCTCTACAACGTAGCCCATAAATAGGAAGAGCGGTACAGCCACCAATACGTCATTGGACATCACCGAAAAGGTATTTTGAACAAACAAGTCAAAAATTCGGTTATCAAATAGGTGTTGCATGCGGTCGACATCGTAATAAGCGTAATAACCAAAACCAATACCCATCGCAATTAACGTAAAAGCAATTGGAAATCCAAGCATTACTATTACAATAAACAAACACAGCATAACGACTGCGATAACTGGATCAGACATTCTCTTTCTCCAACTTCTGTTTATCTTGTTGTTCTTTCATTAGCATGTCTCCAGTTTCCTGAACATCGTGTAATCTTGCTGGCCAGGCACCTGTTTTGATACAAACCACACAGCGGACGCATTCAGCAACGCCTTGAAGCAATACTAAGAAGCCAGCAATGGGAATAAGTGTTTTGAAAAAGTAAATTTGAATTCGTGCTGGACTGCTCCAGCTAACTTCTTTATAAAACCAGGAGTCAGAGGCAAATCCATAACCGTAATAGACTAGTGCAATAGCACCAGGCATTAGAAAAAGGATGTAGAGAACCAGGTCAATTTTGGCCTGAGTTTTAATGCTCATTAAACGATAGAGCACGTCGCCACGAACATGAGCACCCTGCGACAATGCGTAAGCACCACACATCATGAATAGAGCGCCATACATTTGTACACTCATATCAAACGCCCAGACAGTCGGCGAATTGAGTACATATCGTACGAAAACTTCATAGCAGGTGGAGAAAGTCAAGACAACAATACACCAGGCAAAGGCTTTGCCAAACCAGGCGCTAAGGCTATCTATAAAGTAAAGAATACGAGTCATCATGGCTCGGCACCTAATAGAAATATTTCGATATGGGAAGGAGTATAGGGGTGGTAATAATATACTTACCACCCCACAACTTATAAGTGTGACTAAATTTTAACTACAGCTTACCGAAGTAATGTTCGAACGCACCCTTGTAATTAGGGTTGTTGTTCAATGCATAAGCACCGTGGCGCTTTGCCCATGCCATTTGCGAATCAATAACCTTCTTGAAAAAGGGATCGGATTCGTTGAAGCGTTTAACTACGATATCCCAAGCTTTCAATTGATCATTCATAACGCTGTCAGGAGTACGGTAAACATTGACACCATGCTCTTCTTTCAGTGTGACCAAATCTTGAGAATAACGCTCCATCGCTTTCCAAGCCATGTCAGCTGAGGCCGCTTCAGAGGCATATTTAAGAATCGCTTGATGTTCTTTTGCAAGACCTTCATAAAGACGTTTATTGAAAATAATTTCGAAACATTCCTGCGACTGATGGAAGCTAGCAAGGTGATAATGCTTAGAGACGTCCTGCATGCCAAAATCTTTGTCCGATGAAGGGTTATTGAATTCTGCAGCATCGATTAGACCACTTTTCATCGCTGGCTGTATTTCGCCACCAGGTAGTTGCACAACTGACATACCCATTTCTTGCAGTACGTCAGCAGCGAGGCCAACAGTACGATATTTTAGGCCTTTCATTTGATCGCTGCTAGTAATGTGTTCTTTGAACCAACCCAGTGGTTGAGCTGGCATGGGTCCTGTAAAGAAACCAACTAAATCAAGTCTTAGGTCGCTCATTAATTCTTCATATAAAGCTTTACCGCCACCATATTGAATCCAACCCATCAGCTCATTTGCGGACCAGCCGAAGCAGGGTCCAGTTCCAAATAGTGACGCAACGGGACTTTTTGAATACCAGTAGGCAGTAACTAAGTGAGCGCCATCAATAACGCCTTTATGCACTGCGGTTTGCATTTCAGCAGTTTTCACTACTGCGCCAACGCCAAGCAAATCGATCTTCAGTGAGCCACCAGACATTTCATTAACCCGGTTGACGTAGTCTTGTGCAAATTCTAAAAAGATACCGCCACCCCAAGCTGCTTGTACTTTAAGTACAACAGGTTTTGCAGCTACTGCCATCGTGGGTGCAGCTACAAGAGCAGCGCCACCAGCAATTGTTGCCGCGCCTTTGGTTAGAAATTTACGTCGTGATTGTTTTGTATCGGTCATGCTTGTAATCCTCCTAGGGTTGGAAATTTATCAAAAATAAATTTCGAAAACATCTCTTGTCAGGGTATTCTTATTATTATTCAACACTGATCGCACTCCGAGTATATATTGGTAGTACCAATATTGGTAGTACCAATATATAGAAATTAAGCCACTCGGTCCTTGGGCGCTTCTCCATTAAAAATAGCAATTAGGTTATCAATTGCACGATAGCCCATTGCGTTGCGAGTTTCATGAGTTGCACTGCCGATATGGGGTAATAAGAATACGTTATCCAAATGGCAGTATCCAGGGTGAATATTATCAGGTTCACCATTGAAAACATCAAGGCCCGCAGCTGCAATGCTGCCGGATTTCAATGCATCCACTAATGCATCGTCATCAACAACGGCACCTCTCGAAGTATTAACCACGATAGCATTTCGGTGGAGGAGGGCAAGACGTTGACTATTTATTAGGCCCTTAGTTTGAATAGATGCTGGGCAATGTATTGACAATACGTCAACCTCTGCCAGCAGAGCTTCGACACTGTCGTGGTAGATTGCGCCAGCTGCTAATTTGTCTCCAATGGGGTGCCGGTTGTGATAATGAATGCTCATATTAAAACCCCGAGCACGTTGGGCTAGAACTTGCCCAACTCGGCCCATACCAAGAATGCCAAGGCGTTTTCCTGTAATCTGCTGCCCAACCATAAAAGCAGGGCTCCAGTCTTTCCATTGTTGGGTGCGCATGATGCGCTCACCTTCGCTAGCCCGACGTGCGGCACCTAGCATAAGTAACATAGCTATTTCAGCTGTGGCATCGGACAGTACGTCAGGCGTATTGGTAACTATGACGTGTTTTTGTTTGGCAGCTTCTAGATCAACATGATCAACACCAACAGAAAAATTAGCTATGGCTTTTATTCTGGTTGGTAATTGGGCGATCGTTTCGGCTGTGAATTTTTCAGTGTGGCAGGGTAGAATAGCGTCCGCCCGAGTCGCTAGCTGTAAAAGCTCTTCGCTGCTATATAGCTTGTCTTCAGGGTTGAGAATAACTTCAAAATGTTCCGCCAGTTTCATTTCAACCGCATCGGGTAATTTTCGTGTTACCAGTACAACGGATTTATTGGTCATATCAACACTCTCAGTTATGGTTATACAAATATATTAACAGCATAATAGTTGAGAGTGTTATGGTTAGTGTTATTGGTGCTATTTCGATTAATGCCGTTCACACCTATTGCAGAGTTACTCTATCGCGTTCATTGAAATTTAGTTACTAATAAATATGTACAGGAAAGAATTTTGAAACCAACTGCTAAAAAGATTTTTGACTTCCTTTATGGACCGTTTTTTGCGGTACTAGATTTTTTCATGCGACACTATAAATCGAATCGTGGGCGTCTGGAGAGTTTCATTAGTAAAGAAAAAGTGGCGTCTTTTTTTCAGGGTCTAGCAGTACTAATTTTGGTTACATGGATTGTTGTTTTCTTCTTCGCACCAGAAGAAAAACGTAAACAGCTAATGCAAGAAATGAGTCAAAATTTTGAACAGTTAAAAGCTGGCGTATCCAAATAGTATTGTCATTAAAGTTGGTTTAAGAGTGCTCGCGTTTCGTCATTACTTGGTTCACTGATTAACGCATTTTTAATAAAGGTGTCTCTAATTAACTCAAGATGTTCACTAACAACACGACGAGCCCCTTCGCTATTTCCCGCAATAACAAATTCGACCATCTCATTATGTTGGCCATGTAATTTTTCTGAGTTAATGTTCACTTGATGCACTAGGCTCAGATTTTCCTCGATCTCACTTAATAGCAGTGAATAAATGTTCCGTAGCATTAAAGACAACGGCACATTGTGTGCAGCATCAGCAATAGCCAAATGTAATTCTAGGTCCGCTCTCGCCTCTTCAACCGGATTTTTCATTGGCACTGTTGCTTTCAAATCATTCAGGCGTTGACGAATAATAACGCGATCTTCGTCTGTAGCGCGTTTGGCAGCGTAAAAAGCAGCAGAACATTCTAACGTTTGACGAAGTTCAATTACTTGGAATTTCAATTCGTGATGACGTTTAATTAAATCAAGCAGTGGATCAGAAAAGCTCTTTTTGACAACATCGCATACGTAGTTGCCACCTCCTTGTTTTGAAAGAATTAGCCCACGATATTCGAGTACCGACAGTGCTTGCCTAAGTGATGCTCTTGATACTGCAAAATCGCGGGCAAGTTGGCGCTCTGGCGGCAAAGTATCGCCAGGCTTAAAAGTGCCTTCTACAATCATTAATTCAAGTTTTTCAGTCACCGTGTCAGTAACAGAAAGATTGCCTATTGGTTTTTTTATCATAATTTGCTAAATTGGTCAGTCCAATTCGATTGGTCTCAATATATATTAGCAATCGTTTCTTTAGATGGCAAGACAGTGAATTAAAGCCAGTGGGAATCATATTAGACAAAATCAAGGGTATTAATAAAGGTAATGAAAACTTTAACACAACAACAGCTAGCCGAACTTTTTCGCACATTTCTTGAGTATGAATCGGTAGTTGATCAATCTACCTCACTAGCCGCTTATGAATGCGATGGATTGAGTGCCTACCGCCAAATTCCTTTGCTGGTTGTTTTACCTCGGACCATTGAAGAAGTGCAAAAAATTGTGGTCATTTGTGCTGAGCGCAATATACCTATTGTGAGCCGTGGTGCTGGTACCAGTCTGTCAGGCGGCGCCTTGCCTCATGCGGAGGGTATTGTTTTGAGTTTATCTAAAATGAATCGAATTCTTAACATTGATCATAATGCGCAAAGTATTACGGTAGAACCCGGCATACGCAATTTAGCGGTTTCAGAGGCAGTAAAGCACCTTGGCCTTTATTATGCACCTGACCCTTCATCTCAAATTGCCTGTTCTATCGGAGGTAATGTAGCCGAAAATGCGGGTGGAGTTCACTGCCTTAAATATGGTTTGACGCTGCATAATGTTTTAGGTGTAACAATCGTGACCGCCTCAGGTGAATTAATTGTATTGGATCAACAGTCATTGCAGTCGCAAGGATATGATTTGCTTGCATTGGTGATTGGATCGGAGGGCATGCTCGGAATTGTAGTCGAAGTAACCTTGAAACTTTTGCCAATTCCTCAATGTGCACGAGTAATACTGGCGGTATTTGATGACGTTGAGAAGGCGGGCAACAGTGTTGCCAGTATTATTTCAGGCGGTATTATTCCTGCCGGTATAGAAATGATGGACAACCCCGCTATTAGAGCAGCAGAGTCATTTGTTAATGCAGGTTATCCTATTGATTCAGCTGCTATTTTAATCTGTGAACTAGACGGCACTGAGGCTGAAGTTGAGTCTCAAATAAGTAAAGTCGATCGCATACTAAAAGACAGTGGTGCAGTCAATACTCGCTTAGCCAAGGACGATGCTGAACGACACTTGTTTTGGTCGGGACGCAAAGCGGCTTTTCCTGCGGTAGGCAGATTATCACCTGATTATTATTGCATTGATGGCACTATTCCGCGGAAGGCGCTAGGCGCTGTTTTAACTGAAATAAACCGCCTTTCTGAAGAATATGGATTACGCATAGCCAACGTCTTTCATGCGGGTGATGGCAATCTGCACCCATTAATTTTGTACGATGCCAACGATGAAGGTGCGTTTGAAAAGACGGAGGCTTTAGGCAGTAGAATTTTACAGCTATGCATCCATCATGGTGGCACGATCACAGGTGAGCACGGTGTTGGAGTCGAAAAATTAGGCGAAATGTGCGTTCAGTTTAGTGATATAGAGCGTCATCAATTTCATGCAATTCGGTCAGCTTTTGATCCGAAGAGTATTATGAACCCTGGTAAGGCAATTCCTACTTTGGCACGTTGTGCCGAGTTTAATGCAATGCATGTTCATAATGGTGAACTTCCACATCCTGAACTGGACAGATTTTAATGGCCGCTCAAATTCAAGAAGTGGGCATTCCACAATTAAATCTCGAAGAAGACCTTCAGTCTCAGATTGAGGCTGCGTCAGCAAACGGTACACCTGTAAAAATTACGGGTGGAAATACTAAGTCATTTTATGGCCATGCCGTTAACGCATTGGAGATTAATGTGAGTGGGCATAGTGGCATTATTGACTATGACCCGGCTGAGTTAGTCATTACTTTACGAGCAGGCTGTAAACTAAAAGACGTAGAGTTGCTGTTGGCTGAAAAGGGACAAATGTTAGGATTTGAACCACCATGCTTCGGCGAAGAAGCGACCATAGGTGGTATAGTTGCTAGTGGTTTAACGGGTCCAAGACGCGCATTCTCTGGTGCTATTCGTGATTTCATTTTAGGTGTAAAACTGCTTAATGGTCGAGGTGAAATAGTCAATTTTGGTGGTCGCGTGATTAAGAATGTTGCAGGATTTGACGTATCACGTTTGATGGTGGGGGCATTAGGTACTTTAGGTATTTTACTTGAAGTGTCGATTCGTGTTATTCCAAAATTTGAGGCAGAAACAACGCTGTTTTTTGAACATGCGGATGCTCAAATACACATTGACTGGATTAATCAAAAACGACGTTTTCCCTATCCAATATCAGCTTCAGTTTGGTATCAGGGTCAAACAAAAATAAGGCTTTCAGGCAGTCATCAAGGACTTGATAGTGCCTGTCAAGACTTAGGTGGAGATAACAAAATAGAAAACGATGACACTTGGTCTAAATTAAAAGAACAGACCCATCAGTTTTTTGGCCCAGTGAAATCGCTTGCTAGAGTGTCGGTGCCGAGTGTTGAGGTTAATTTTTTACCAGCTGAACAGCAGTTGATCGAATGGGGTGGTGCGCAGCGTTGGATAGAAACACCACAAAATAATCTTGCTCAGTTAAGGCAGCAGGTAGAGTCTCACCGAGGTACTGTCTGCGCTTATCAAGGATATGACGGTCATGCTGAAATATTCCATCGTCCAACGGATGCTATTTTAGCACTGCATCAAAATCTTAAATCAAGCTTTGACCCAGCCGGTATATTTAACCCTGGTCGAATGTACGTTGGACTTTAAAAATGCAAACAAACTTAACTCAACGATTTAAAGAAGGAAAATCAGCAGAAGCAATCGAGTCTATTCTTCGTAGCTGTGTACACTGTGGTTTTTGCAATGCAACTTGCCCAACTTACCAATTACTCGGTGATGAATTAGACGGCCCACGTGGTCGTATTTATCAGATGAAGCAATATTTTGAGGGTGCCCCTGCCAACAGGGATCTACAGCTTCACCTTGATCGGTGCCTAACGTGCCGTAGTTGTGAAACGACTTGCCCATCTGGTGTTAACTATAGCCGTCTGCTAGAAATTGGACGAGAAGCTATCGAAGAAGATTTACCTCGGCCAGTCACACAGCGTAGTTTACGATGGGGTATTACTTGGTTTTTAAATTCGGGCTGGATATTTAAGTCTTCAATCCTAATAGCACAAAAGTGTCGATGGTTATTACCTAACAAATTAAGCGTATCTATTCCTCAGGAAAAACCAAATATAGCCAAGGTTATGTTTCAGCATGAACGGAAAGTACTGATGCTATCGGGCTGTGTTCAACCTGCTTTAGCACCCAATACGAACGCTGCGGCAAAACAATTACTGCATCGTTTAGGCTTGACAGTTATTGAAATTGATCAGAATAATTGCTGTGGTGCTGTCGGTATGCACACATCGCAAATAGAGCAAGGTAAAGCCCAAGCCAGACGTTTAATTGATGTTTGGTGGCCCCAGGTAGAAAAAGGAGTTGAAGCGATCATCTTTACTGCAACTGGCTGCGGTGTGAGCATTAAAGATTACGGTAATATCTTTAAAGGTGAGGCTGACTATTCTGAGAAAGCTCAGGCGATTAGTGATCTTGCGTTCGATCTAAGTGAGCTTGTCTCTAAGGAAATGTTGGATCAAAAAATTACTATTGATCGATCTATGAATCAATCCACTGTTGTCCCAAAGCGAGTTGCCTTCCATTCACCTTGTACTATGCAGCATGCGCTTGGCTTAAAAAATTTGGTAGAGAAGATTTTAACGAGCGTGGGTTATCAAGTTTGTCACGTTGCCGATTCACACTTATGTTGTGGCTCAGCAGGAACCTACTCGATTTTACAACCCGAAATATCAAAACAGTTGCAGAAAAATAAGCAAGCCGCATTAACGGTTGATTCTCCAGAAGTAATTGCCACGGCAAATATTGGCTGTCAGTTACAGATAGGTCAGGGTGCCACGGTCCCGGTGGTTCATTGGGTCGAGCTGGTGAATGATGTTCTCTAAAGTGATGGTACTGGTGTAGGTAAACCGTCTTCGTTAACAGCAACAAATTTAAACATGGCCTCAGTTACTTTATATGTTTCGCCAAGGCGTCCGCGTTTAGCCCAAGCTTCGACGTAGATATCCATCGACGTATTACCGACCTTTTTGAGCTCTGTATGAACGCTAAGGACATCACCAACTTTCACTGGGCTGATAAAGCTCATCGCGTCTAATGCCACAGTGACAGTGCGACATTGAGATCGATCAACAGCACAGATGCTGGCAGCTATATCCATTTGTGATAAGACCCAACCACCAAAAATATCACCGGATGGATTTGCATCTGCAGGCATTGCCAGCGTGCGAATAGTAAGACCACCTTGAGGTTCATTGCTCATCGTTTATAGCCTGTCATGTGTGATAAAGTGATAACAGTTTAACTCAATTAGGTCGCTTTCTGATGCAGTTTAATATCATATCACCTAAAAAATATCGTTCCGTTGCATGGAAAAACGGTCAGGGGAGTACCCAGGAGCTAGCGTTTGGTGGCTCCAGTTTAGGCAGTTTTGACTGGCGATTAAGTATGGCTCCGGTCACTACGGATGGTGATTTTTCTGATTTTGAGCAATATGATCGAACACTCATATTGATTGATGGTAACGGCTTAACATTAAACCATGAGAATGGTCAGCAAGATGCATTAAAGCAAAGATTTGATATGGCGCATTTTGACGGTGGTTGGCGAACCAAGGCTAAATTACATGACGGTGATATTCTAGACTTTAACGTAATGACTCTACAAAGTAGATGTCGCTCAAAAGTGACAGCGTCAGATGGCAGTCAAGACCAACACTTTTTTCTCAGTGCGAGCCTGTTGTTAATCTATGCTGTTGAGAGTGAGATTGTTGTTATGGCACCTAATTCAAGCGCCATTAAATTGTTGGGTAAGCATTTATTTCAAACTGAAGCTGCCAAGCTAGGTCAATGGATTATTTATGGTGGGCCATTCGTTTGTGTTGAAATAGACTATGACCACTAACCTTAAGAGACCGAATTCAAATTAAGTCAGTATTGATTCGTCATATACTGACTAGGCAGATATTGCGCCGCCGTCTACATCCACAATCGTGCCGGTAATAAATCGGTTTCCAAGTAAAAACATGGCTGCTGAGGCAACTTCTGCAGGTTGGCCTGCTCGCGGTATTAGATTGTCTTCTGTGCCACCTGACAAAAATTTTTCGCGTGCTTCACCCTCCTGAGTAAACATTGGCGTGTCGATCAAACCAGGGCAAACCGCATTTATACGCAAAGGCTTAATTTCACTAGCAACAAGTTTAACAAAGCCTTCGACTGCATTGCCAACGGTGCCAATTGCGATGGAGCCTGGCTTTGCTTTTCTGGCAGGGTAACCACTCAGTAAAACAATCGCCCCATCCTGCAGCATGTGTGGTGCACCAAGTCGAACGGTATTCAAATACCCCCACAGTTTTGCGAATGAACCTTGAAATTCATCCATATCCATTTCTAAGAAAGGACCAATAGCGCGGGCCCCACCCGTGGCTGCATTGACTAAAAAATCAAACCCAGTGTGGTGCTCAAAAATAGCCTTTAAAGCAGTTCTATCCAGAACATCAGCAATTTCATTTTGCATACCATCGTTAGCATCGCCTTGTGGACCACGCCGACTAACCGTAATGACTTTTGCACCTGATTGCATCAGTAATTTGGCTATCTCTAGCCCAATGCCAGAGGTGCCGCCGAAGACGATTGCTTTTTTATTAGTAAATTTAGGCATAGCGAATTTTCCTCTAAATGATACCTGATTCAAGACTGGCCGCCATCAGCATGCCAAGTTCTTCACATTGATTTTCAAATTCTATAGTGTACTCGCCGTGAAGAATAATAGGTTCTTGAACTGCTTTCCAGCATAGGCCCGTAGTTATTTTTCCAATAGCAGTTTTCGTCCCACTACCATCTAAACCAGCACGAATATACAACGCACAGGGTAAGGCTTCTGTTTTTTCAAGGCAGGGGTAATAAATACGGTCAAAGAAATCTTTTAAAGCACCGCTCATATAGCCAAAATTTTCGGTAGTACCAAGAATAATTGCATCTGCCCAGAGGACGTCACTTGAAGTTGCTTGCAATGGTGCAATATGTTTAGTCTCAACATCTTCAATATCAGAGTGGTTGGCACCAAGCATGCAAGCATCGATTAATTTCTGTGTGTTAGGTGATGGATTATGGGCAACAATGAGTAAATGTTTTTTTTCCGACATGAGTAAGATCATAGCGTTTGTAATTAATAAAAGGTAGAGCCTTGAACCAGTTGAATTGTTTTACGCCCAGCTAGAAGACGGTGTAACATACACCACTATTATCAAAAAACTTCTTAGGTGCATCATTCAATTGCTCATTTGATTTTAACAGCTGGCAGTATTGTGATTTAAATTGATATTGGTTGCAGCATTAAGTAAATAAGTTCGTTTGTTATGGTTTGGCACATTGATGCTTGGGTGTAGTGAATTTTAAACTAAGGGGATCACAATGAGTAAAGAAAGATTTGAAGTTGGATTAAAAAAGCGCAAGGCTACCCTGGGTGCCGAATATGTTGAGAAAAATTTAGCTGCGGCTGATGATTTTACTCGACCCTTTCAGGAAGCGATGACTGAATGGTGCTGGGGCTTTGGTTGGGGTGATGAGGCGATTGATGCGAAGACTCGTTCCTTAATGAATCTAGCAATGATCGGTGCACTGGGGAAAATGAATGAGTGGGAAATTCATTGTCGAGGCGCTATTAAAAATGGAGTAACCAAAGAACAAATTCGCGCAACTATTCATGTCGTTGCGATTTATTGCGGCGTACCCCAATCGCTTGAATGTTTTCGAGTTGCTAGAAAAGTATTAGAAGAAGACGGCCAGTTATAAAAAAAGAGCCAAATCTCTTGCGATTATGGCTCTTTAATTATAGTGCTAGCATTAAATTTTCTGTGGTTAGTTAAATCGTTGCTTAGTTTTTAAATTTTTGAAAGGTTACTCTCCCAAGAAACTGATTTTTTCCAATGCGCCTGAATCTAGGGCTTCTCGAATTAACTTAGTGGCTGCATTAGTCATTGGTAATACCGGGTCTCCATGGACCCAAACTAAACCTAACACCTGAGAGACGCTGGGTTCTGTTAATAATTTTTGACGCGTATTGGGTAAATGTGCAAAACGTCTTGGCACGATAGTCGCCAAGTCTCCAGCCATTGCATGGAAAGCCAATTGAAATATGGAATTTGATTCCAGTTTTGGCATCGGCTCACAGCCAACACTTTCAAATGCCTCATCCATTATACGTCTTTCACGCATTGATTTAGACAATAGGCTCATTGGTAAAGTGGCAGCTTCTTTCCATGTGATTGAAGGTTGGTCACCGAGCCAATCATTGTCAGGCAACAATAAATAAAGAGGCTCTTCAAACAGCGCCATTGTGATGAACTTTTCTAATAAAGGGTCATTTAGATAAGTCACACCGATGTCAATTTCGAAATTAGTTAAGCCTTTAACCATTTGATCTAAACTCATGAATTGAATGTCTAGCTGAACTGAAGGATAGTGCTTTTGAAATAACTGGCTGAGCATTGGAAACAGCGGTGAACTCATCGGAATCGCGCCTATCCGCAGCCGACCATGTAGACTGTTCTTCATTATTGCAAGCTCTTCAAGCATGGCAGATCTATCGGCTAAAAGTCTTTTTGCCCAACTCACGACTCTCTTTCCTTCTTCGGTAAAGCCTTGAAATTTTTGCTGACGCAATATAATGGGAATGCCAAGCTCTTCTTCTAAGCTTTTTAGAGCGCTTGATAAACTGGGCTGTGATACATGACATTTTTCAGCAGCACGCCCAAAATGTCCCTCTTGTTCAAGTGCTACTAGATATTGAAATTGCCTGAGGAACATATTATTTCCGATTGGTTATTGTTGTAAAACCTTTGACGCATACTACGGTATTACTAGTAATGAATGAAAAGAAATTATTATTCATTGACTAGCTAGTTTATGATCGGGTGAAATTATTAAGCAATTAAAACTTTCACAAACTGCCAAAATGAGTCATTAAATTTGTTTTCTCCTATTCTAGTTGCAGTCGTATTTGTTGTTGGTGTCCTTATCGGAGGGGTCGGTATAGGCGGCGTTTTATTAGTTCCTTCGCTTAATTATTTTAGTTCAGTGCCTCTACATGTTGCCATTCCTGCCTGCATGGTTGGTTATATATTTACAGGCTTAATCGGTGCCGTTATGTATGCTAAGCAAGGCACTATAAACTGGCCGTTGGCACTTAAAATATGCTTGGGTGCCCTGCCGGGTGCTTATCTTGGAGGTTTTGCATTGCCCTTTTTACCCCCTTATTGGTTAGGAATAGGTATTGGGTTTTTAATTTTAGCATCTGGTCTTGACGCACTTTTTCGCACTGGCCGACATCAGCCTACCGAGCCTCCCTCAGATAATGTCGAATTAATTTTAATCGGATTTGTCACCGGTATTGGATCAGCCCTAACGGGAACAGGCGGGCCGTTATTATTAATTCCAATTTTATTATGGCGAAAAACACCGATTCTGATAGCCATTGGTTTGTCTCAAGCGGTACAGGTACCAATCTCATTAACGGCAACAATTAGTAATATGGCTTATTCAGAAGTCGACTTTAGTCTGGGTTTATCACTCGCACTATTTTTAGGGTTTGGCGCAATTTTAGGTGCTAAGTTTGTTCACGTATTCCCCATTATATTACTCAAAAAAATGGTCGCCACAATGCTTGTTATGGTCGGCTTAATGATAATACTGAGTGATTTTTCATAAAATATTTATGACGTTATATGATTTACAGCTATCATAAAACTGTAGCGTAAAAGGCATAAATCTAATATTAGGGTGAAGCGTAAACCCATTAGAATAGTGATTATCGGGGCATATTAGTCCTATTCACCTCTGCATTCCGCCATAGGGAAAATCTTTAAATTTAGCACCTAGTTAGGCATTGCCTATCAAACCATAAGAAACATCACTTGGACAGGTTTTGTCTGCCATGAGTATTATCTAGTCTATTAGGAATTCAATATAAATTATAAAACACAATTGGAGACAAAAATGACAGATCAAGCCCCCAAGAGAAAAAAGGTCACGATTAGAGAGCTTCAACGCAAAATGCGTGAAGATGATCAGATTGTACAAATGGCTATTTACGATTACAGAAGTGCTGTGATTGCAGATCGCTTGGGTATTGACATTCTATGTGTTTCTGACACAGGTGGCATGATTTTATTTGGCCATCAGTCAACCGTAACTGTTAGTTTTGACGAAGTAATGATGATGTCTAAGGCCATTGATCGAGGTTCAAAGTACGGATTAAGAATGGTTGATATGCCTTACTGGAGTTTTCATGTTTCTCCAGAGCAAGCAGTCGAAAATGCAGGCAAATTTGTTCATCAAGCTAATGCTGAAGTAATGAAGTGTGAAGGTAATCAGCATCATGCAAGAAATATAGAAGCCATCGTAAAAGCTGGCATACCTGTTCAAGGTCACATCGGTATCACCCCAATGCGTATGCCACAGTTAGGTGGTTTCTTCGCTCAGGGTAAAACGGCTGATATAGCTAAACGATTAGTTGATGATGCATGGGCTTTTGTTGATGCCGGTTGCTTTTCTATTATGTGTGAAGTTACTAGTGAAGATGTTTGTGAATATCTTGCTGAGACATTACCAGTTCCTGTTATTAGTCTTGGTGCTGGCAATAAAGCACATGGTGTTCATATTATTACATCTGACCTGTTGCACCTTTACGAAGAGCATGTGCCTCGTCATTCTAAAATTTATACCGATTTAATTCCAATAATGGAAGATGTATTCACCCGCTATGCGGACGATGTAAGACAGCGCGTTTATCCTGGTCCTGAACACACTGTTTACATGACACCAGAAGAGCGTATGAAATTTGCTAAAGAAGTTGATTGGAAGTCTCAGCTATAACCCGCAAATTTTAAAAGCACCAAATTTACATTTTGAGATTTTAACTATATAGAGGTTT
>Ga0307997_10000230_pt1 | contig 24982 bp, 26 predicted proteins | sample Davwhametageno36_FD_203165 | JGI IMG/M metagenome (GOLD analysis project Ga0307997, IMG submission 203165) | Marine microbial communities from Davis Island wharf, Antarctic Ocean - #36 | ecosystem: Environmental > Aquatic > Marine > Unclassified | place: Antarctic Ocean: Davis Island wharf... | reverse complement strand
ATTGTCTGATCAGCCACCACCGGATACCGCAAACACTAATATCGTGTTCCGGGTTTCTGAAAGTAATGAGTTAACACTTGAAGGTCGACGAATTGATATTCGTGCGGTGCGTGCTAATGTTGAACGTTTGCATGCTGAGAAACCTGAAGCGAAAGTCGTTGTTAGCTCTCATCCAAAAGCTAAAACTGAGATGTTTGTAAAGATTTCTGACCAGGCTCGCGAAGCCGGAGTCTATGATATATCTCTGGCGACCGACGAGTAACGGCATAGTCTAAGTTCTGTAGTACTTGAAGCCCTAGGTTAATCGCCTGGGGTTTTTTGGTTTTATCCACAGAACTTAGCCAACCGATCTTTGGCTTGCAATACCGGCAATATCTGACAAGATACTTGTGAGGCAACCACAAGTATCCTTTAACAGGACCTAAAAATGCACAAGCGACGCAGCATTCCTGATAAAAAAACCCTCAATGATCTGCGCTTGGCAATGCCGCTGTTCAGTGACGCCATCGTTAACGCAGATACTCCCATTAATGGGTTAGCTGACTATTTGCGCTTTTATCAACTGCCATTGGCAATACCCGATCTTACCCTGACATCAGGTACAACTGAGGATCGCCAAACCGTCCTTATGTCATGGCGTCCTGTTAATAGCCTTGGCACGATCATTATCGTCCATGGCTATATGGACCACACTGGCCTTTATGGGCACCTCATTCGCCATCTGCTGGCGCAGCAAATGACTGTAGTTTGTTTGGACTTAAAAGGTCATGGTTTGTCAGCAGGTACCGCCTGCTCAATTACGGACTTTGGCGAATATGTTGATCAGGTAAAATCAGTTATTGCACTTTGTCAGGCACACTTTACGGGTCCGTTGCATGGTATTGGTCAGAGTATGGGGGGCGCTGTATTAACTAAACATTGTCTTAATGAAAGGGCTAAAAGTGAATACCCCTTTGCTTCGTTGAATCTGCTGGCCCCGATGTTACACCCCTGGGACTGGAAAAAAATTCGTCGGTTTTACTATTTGTTGCGCTGGTTTATTAAATCGGTCAAAAGCCCGCCTCGGTCTAGCTCCTCTGATGCTGAATTTTTAGCTTTTTTGCGTGACCAAGACCCCTTGCAGACCACTCGAGTGCCACTTGATTGGCTTGGAGCCGCAGATCAATGGATTACAGAATTCGCTAAAGCGAGCGATGTGGACTACCCAATCCATATTATTCAGGGAGACAATGATGAAACTCTTGACTGGGGATATAACCTTAGGCAATTTCGATTAAAATTTCATACCTTGCAGGTGAGTATTATTAAGGGCGCAAATCATAACTTGGTTAATGAGGAACAGTCACTTCGAGAGCGCACTTTTGCTGAGATCAAACTATGATTAGTTATAAATTTTGCTCGGTAGCCACGTAGCGATCTCTGGCCACATAGACAATAGCACCATCAGTAACAACTGCAAGCCAATAAACGGAACGACACCGCGATACATATCTGAGGTCTCAATAGACGATGGCGCCACGCCGCGAAGATAAAATAATGCGAAGCCAAAAGGTGGGGTCAAGAACGATGTTTGTAAGTTGATCGCAATCATGACACCAAGCCATACAGGGTCAACGCCCATGGCCAATAAAACGGGTCCTACAATGGGTACTACAACAAAGGTGATTTCGATAAAGTCGAGAATAAATCCCAGTAAAAAGATCACCACCATGACTAGCAGCGTTGCACCAAAGACGCCGCCAGGAAGATCGGTGAAGAATTGCTCAACCACCTCTTCGCCACCAAAGCCCCGGAATACTAGTGAAAATATCGCGGCGCCAATCAGAATCAGAAATACCATCGAGGTGACTTGAGTGGTGTTCTGGGCAACCTCACGCAGCTTTTGAATCGTCAGCTGACCTTTAATCGCTGCCAAGGCAGTCGCACCAAATGCTCCAACCCCGGCGGCCTCGGTTGGGGTTGCCAGGCCAGTCAAGATAGAGCCAAGCACTGTGATGATTAAAAACATAGGTGGCAGTAGATTTTTCATTGCTCGTGATAGCGAGCTGTTCGCGACGCGCTGATCATTATTTACTGGCGTTGGTCGAGAAAAAATAACTAAGTAGAGACAATAAAAGACCACAAGAAGTAACCCTGGAATAATTGCCCCAACGAACAAGTCGCCAATTGAAACGGTTTTTGGCGCAAATATACCCATGTTCAACTGTGCCTGCTGATACGCGCCAGACAAGGTATCTCCGAGTAAGATTAGTGCAATAGACGGGGGAATAATCTGGCCCAGGGTTCCGGTAGCGGCAATAACACCGGTCGCCTGGGATGGCGAGTAGCCCCTCTTCAACATGGTTGGCAACGACATCAAACCCATAGTCACCACGGTGGCGCCAACAATACCCGTGCTGGCGGCAAGCAGTGCGCCAACCAATACTACTGAAATGCCAAGGCCGCTTTTAAAGCCGCCAAACAAGTCGGCCATGCTCTCTAGTAAATCTTCTGACAACTTGGACTTCTCTAGCATAACCCCCATAAAGATGAACAAGGGCACCGCAATCAAAGTTGTATTCTCTATGGTACCGAACAACCTATTGGGTAGCGCCATCAAAAACGCCGTGTCAAAGTGGCCAGTAATAGAGCCCACCAGCGCGAACAACAAAGCCGTGCCCGCTAAGGATAGCGCCACCGGATACCCTGCCATAAGAATCAGGCATGCCGACAGAAACATAACAAAAGGAATCAGCTCAACCACTAGACAACCGGCTGCTGGCTAGCAGAGATGTTGTGACCGTCTTCGGGCTCATTAAGATTCGCCTGACCACTTAGGCCTATGGCATTTTTCAAAATCTCCGCAATACCTTGTAATAACAAAGTCGCAGGCATTAACAGCATCAAGGTCTTTAGAACATAGACAAAAGGTAGGCCATTATTTTCAGCCGACGTCTCACCGATGGCCCAACTCGCCATTACATAGTCCCAGCTGGCATAAAAAATCAGGCCGCTGACGGGCAGTAAAAAAAGTATACCTCCCACTAGGTCGACCACTGCTTTACGTTTAACAGAGAAATTACGATAAAAAATATCCACTCGAACATGGCCTCCGTGTTGCAGGGTGTATCCGATACCCATTAAAAAAACTGCCGCATGGAGGTAGGTAACAGACTCTTGCAGCGCGATGGAGCCAATCTGCAAAAAATACCGGCTAACAACCACAACCAGCGTAGTAATTACCATGGCAATCGTTAACCATGACACAGCTCGACCAATAAAGTCGATGAAGTAATCTATGGTTTGGGTAACGCGATTGACAGATTGAATCATAATAATTGGAGCAGCTATAATTGTGGTAAACAGCTAGTTGAGCCTCAGTATACCCTTTATTATAGTTAGCAGGGCAATGCGTTTAAAGATGTATCGCGGCTGAGTAGTAAAATATCATAGAAGGATTAAAGTTTAGACGTATGTTGTCGATAGAGTGTAAGACAAAGAAATTTTCCAGCCGCTTCTAGAGAAAAGTGGCGCTAGGACTTATTAGGTAAGGTCCAAGTTGCAGAGCGAGATCGATTATGTCTAGTAATGAAATTAATGTTGTGCCGACAATTTCGGCCAGCGTGCAGAGAATACCCACAGGGAATGTTCCCACATCCGTGGCCCCTAAAATTGACCCGCTAAGAGCGATCGAGGCCAATGACGGCGTAAAAACGTCGAGCATGAACGAGTTGGCACAAGGTCAGCTAGACTATAAACAAGCCGTTAATGAGATCAACTCGGTATTAAAAAAGATTCCTACGACACTGCACTTTCAAAGGGACGAGGCGTCTAACCGCTTTATCGTAAATGTAACTGACACTAGCACTGGCGACATTATACGCTCGCTACCTGGTGATGCGGTGCTTCGTATTGCTCGGCAGCTTGAATCTCTAAAAGGAATCATATTTGATGATAAGTTTTAAGTTGACAAAGGCCTAAATGGTCTGAACGAACCTCACATCTACCCTGCCAGTTTTTCGACAACGTGGCTAAATCACCGGCTTTTTTTTGCCGGTTTCAGTTTTTCCTCTATTTTACACTTGCTTCGGTTTTTTTAAATCATTGATTAATATCGTTTTTTTATTTTAAAGCGGCGTATTCAAAAAAGTTGGCATCCCTTTTGCTTTTATCGCTGTGTAACACTTAAATTTAACGAGGTGAAATGAAATGACCACAATCAATACTAATACAGCGGCATCGATCGCTGCTAATTCGTTGAAGCAGAATGATCGCTTAATGAACGACGCAATGGAGCGCCTATCAACAGGCAAAAGAATTAACAACGCGGGAGACGATGCGGCGGGACTTGCTATAACAAGCCGTATGACAACCCACATTGACGGACTAGAGATGGCCGCCAGAAATGCTAACGATGCAATCGGCATGATTCAGACAGCCGACGGCGCTCTCTCGGAGATCACTGGAATTTTGCAGCGGATGCGCGAGATATCTGTGCAAGCTAGCTCGTCGACATACACTTCTGCCGACATCACAATGATTAATGCTGAATTTACTCAGCTGCGAGATGAAATATCGAACATTGTCGACTATACGACCTGGAATGGTACTGCGTTGTTAGATGGAGCAGTCAATGCGGCTGGTGGTAGCGTTAAAGGTGTGGATACGTTTAACGTTACCTACGCTCAAATAACGTCAGGTTTAGCCGCTAGTACAGGTTCAGAATTAAGATTTACTGACAGTAACGGAAACACCATCTCTATCGGTGCTGCCCAAGTATCAGAAGCGAACGTCGGTACCGCCTCTTCCCTTGCCTCAATAAAAAATGCCTTGAATACTGTGATCGACGCTGACGCTAATTTTGCGCAAATGGTAGTTACCGTTGTTGGAAATTCACTTGTATTTACACAGGATGCTGCAGGCACTGGCCAGATATCAAGCGTTTCTGGTTATAACGGCACATCTTCGAGATCTGTAGCTATTGGCACGCCCATAGCCCGCACCACAAACTCTGGCTCTGATACTGTTAGTTTCCAGATTGGTACTAATGTAAACCAGACGCTCGACGTAGATTTCGGTACTCTTAAAATGACTGGCGCTACTGGCAACGACCTAGGAGGTACCTTCACAAATGCCTTAGCAGTTACAACCAACGCTAATGCTAATACGGCGATGGGTATCATTGATACGGCTATTGATGCCGTGAGCACCCGTCGAGCGACGTTGGGCGCTGCCATCAGCCGTCTGGAGCATACAGTAGATAATCTTGAAAACAACGCAGTCAACTCTTCCGCCTCACGCAGTCGTATCCTAGATGCCGACTATGCCGCTGAGACGACAGAGCTTGCCCGCACTCAAATTATTCAGCAAGCAGGCACGGCGATGCTGTCGCAGGCCAATGAAAAAGCACAGGCAGTGTTGAAGTTACTGCAGTAAAGTATACTGATCAGTAGTTCACCTTTATATGCTGCAGGCCTGTTGCTAGGCCAGTTGTTCATAGCGAAAACCTCCCTTGGTCAGGGGGTTTTTGTGCTGTCTGGCACTTTTAATCTCAGATTTTGTTGCCAAAAATAGTTATATCGCACTGCTTTTACACAGTTTAGCATCACCGCAACAGCCCTCCCCCTCTGCAGTTACGCCGTCTAAGCCAATAATCTTTCTCTAATACTACAAGCCCATTCAAGTAATTAACGTACCTGCCGATACTTTCATTGAGTCTCCACTAACGATCTCACTTTATAGACGGATTATTTTTAACTTTTGAGGATGTAGACATGACAGTAATTAACACAAACATTGCGGCAACGATGACCGCTAATTCAATGAGAGAAAATCAGCGCACCATGGAAAACACCATGGAACGCTTAGCAACGGGTAAAAGAATTAACTCTGCAAGTGATGACGCTGCAGGCCTTGCTATCGAAACTAGAATGGATTCCCAGATCCGAGGGCTAAGTCAGGCTTCGCGGAACGCTAACGATGGTATTTCATTGCTCCAGACTGCTGATGGCGCCGCCTCTGAAATGAATGACATGCTTCAGCGGATGCGTGAACTTTCGGTCCAAGCTCAAAACGGGACCATTGGTACTCAAGATATTAAAAACCTTAACCAAGAATTTGCTGCCCTGGCAACAGAGATTGATCGAGTTGCAAATGACACGACCTTTAACAACATCAATATTATGAATAGTGCGCAAGACATAAACATCGCCGTTGGTGCTGATGAGGCTGACTTAATTACAGTTAAATTGGCTGACTTTAACCTGGCCGCCGGTTCAGGTTCTGGAGTTCCTGTTGCAAATATACAGACGTTCGCGAACGTGGAAAACGATACCGAAGCTAACGCCCTTTCGGGTACTACAACCTTTATAGCTAACGGCAACACCGTTAGTTTAGATATGTCCTCAGCCAACATGACAACGGTTAATCAAATGGTTGGAGCTATCAACAGCGACGCGAACTTTGGATCTGGTGTTGCGGGCAGCTACACAGCGTCTAAAAACGATACCGGTGGACTGGTTATGACCGCTAACACTGCTGGTGCTGCCGGAGGCCTAACGGGTACCGCCAACACGGGCACATTTACATTGAGGGCAGGAGCGGACAATGACCAAGCCGGTGCCTCTACCCAGGTGTATAACATCTTAGCTAACTCCGCTGATGCTACTGCTGTAGAAGATAACAAAGTAACCACGTTTACTTATGGATCAGCATCAGTCGCAGTCACGGCTAGCGCGGGCACTGCTACCGCCACGCAGTGGAAGACCTTAATCAATGCTAACGCTGCCTTCGGTGCCTCCGCTGGGACAGCGGGCTACACTGCAAACGATACGGGAGGTGCCTTAACGATGGTAGCAAATAGCGCAGGAACAGCTGTGCCGTTAACCGTAGTAACATCAGGCGAAGCTTCCTCCGCTAATGACGCAACCTCCATTATTTCCACGGCAGGTATTGATGCTGTTGGTGCTCCGATGGGTTCAAATATTTCTTCCTTCAAAAGTGTTACTCTTGATGACAGCGTTAGTACTGCTGGTGTCTTAGCTAAACTTGACTCCGCCATTCAGGGTATTGCTGCTGCGCGTGCAACTTTTGGTGCAACAATTAACCGCCTGGAATATACAGTGGATAACCTAAACACGACTATTTTGAATACGCAGGCTGCAAAGAGCCAGATAGTGGACGCGGACTATGCTGCTGAAACGACTGAGCTAGCGCGTACTCAGATTATCTCGCAGGCCTCAACAGCCATGCTATCTCAGGCTAACCAGCAAGCTCAATCTGTATTGGCACTGCTTAAGTAAGCAACACACCGCCAAGAGTTACATTGCTGTATTAACCTCGGCCCCTTTTTGGGGGTCGGGGTTTATTGTATGTATGACCTAACATTTGCCAAGACGCCGCCATTTATGTAACAGTACAACATCATATGCGCTTTGGAATAACTAGCTTTGGTGGGACTCACCTCATTTTTTTCACAGACTCTGTCAACTGATGCTTATCAGAGCCGTCTGAGCACCATCCGAAAATCCGTAAGACAATATCCTTTGGAGAACCAAAATGCCTCGGGTGTCAGTAACTCGACACGCAATATAGGCAGTGCTAGCCGCAACGCACATGCCAACGGGCTTACGCAGGCCGTTAAAAATATCAGTCAAGCCAATGCCATGATAGAAACGACTGAAAATACATTGCGTCAAGTAACCACGGCGCTTACTCGCATGCGGGCACTCACGGTCCAGGCAGGCTTGGGCACCCAGACATCGGCCGAACGAAAAATATTAAATGTTGAATTTGAAAGCCTTAAGGAAGACATTCAAGCGCTATCGACCTCCGCAATGTGGCGTGACAAAAATCTGCTCGACGGCTCTTTGGGCGCGGTGAGTTTTCAGGTGGGCAGCCAAGAGAACCAGAAGATGCAAATCACATTTGCAGACATCAACACAGACTTCGGTGCAAACGAGACAAGCCAGGCTGGGATTGATTCGACCTCTGCAGGTGATCTTGATGTCTTTACGAATCTTGCGACGACCAATGCCAGTACGATTTTAGGTGATGAGACTATCGATCTCGCCGCGCAGGTTATTACAGGCAGTGCGCAGAGTACAACTCTTGGATATGTCGACACCGCGATAAAGAGAGTATCTCTTCACCAGACCGGTTTGGCTGACACAAGAAATCAGCTAGCGCATCATGCGCGGGGACTTGAACGCAACGCCAGTATTACTAAACAGGCTGCCATACGCTTTGACCGCCAAGACAATGCGTGGGAAATTGCTCAGCTTACCCGAACACAAATTCTTCAGCAAGCGGGGTCCGCTAAACTCACCCAAGCCAATCAATCGGTCGAGTCTGTAGCGTCTTTACTCAAAGAGTACCCATAGCCATACTTGTGATTTTAGTTAGGCAATAGCCCACCTTGACGATAGCGGTCTATTAGTCGCTGTCATAGCCTTTAGAGAGAGTCAAATTAAGAGGTTAGATTATTTTGGTGGCGTCAAGTGTCGCCATGAGGGGTTCCATAGCGCCAAACTGAGTAAGATAAGGAGCATAGATCACATCCATCGGTTTTTCTCATTTAGCTAGCGTCTCTCCATGCGCAGCTTTAGCAACTTTAGCAGTTTTCGCTGTGGCCTTGCGGACAGTTAAAATCAGGTGTTGGGAGCAGGAAAAATGTATCCTTACTGTATTAAAAAACGTAGGTTCTTTGACGCCGATTGTCAGCAGAGCGGTATTTACTCTCGGCAGTAAGCTGCTTACTTAAGCAGCGCCAGAACAGATTGAGATTGCTGGTTAGCCTGAGACAGCATGGCCGTTAACGCTTGAGAAATAATTTGCGTACGCGCAAGCTCTGTTGTTTCGCTTGCATAATCGGCGTCGACTATCTGACTCTTTGCAGCCTGGGTATTCAAAATGGTCGTGTTCAGGTTATCCACTGTGTATTCCAGCCGGTTAATCGAGGCTCCAAGTACCACACGACTGCCTACGTTTGCCTCAATCATGAAGTCAAGAGTCTGAATTATACTATCAGAATTGACGCCGAACCCAGTACCTGGAATCATAAGCGTCCTGAGTTCATCAGGAAGTCTACTATCCGTCATACTAATAACGATCACATCCGCCTCATCCGCACCCACCATTATATTATAGTTGGCGGTAGACGCTAAAATAGCCACGTTGTTGAAGGTCATATCAGTGGCAAGTCGGTCAATCTCTGATGCTAAAGCTGCAAATTCTTGGTCGAGATTCGCAATATCTTTTACGCTAAGAGTGCCAGTCCTTGATTGGACAGCAAGCTCACGCATGCGCTACAGCATCTCATTGCCTTGACCGAGAGCTCCATCTGCGGTTTGGAGCATTGAGATGCCGTCGTTAGCATTACGAGTAGCCTGCGACAGGCCTTTAATCTGCGAGGTCATTCTAGTTTCTATAGCAAGTCTGGCTGCATCATCACTAGCCGAGTTAATTCTCTTGCCCGTTGATAAACGTTCCATGGTGTTTTCCATAGTACGCTGGTTTTCTTTCATTGAATTAGCGGTCATTGTTGCCGCTATGTTTGTATTAATTATCACTAGTTGTTGTCATAAGCTTTCTCGAGAGACTCAAATTGGGAGGTTAGATAATTTTTGGTGGAGTCAAGAGTCGCCATCAACCCCTCCATAGCACCAAACTGGGTAAGATAACGGTTATAGATCACGTCCATCCGTTTTTCTAATTTAATCAACGCGTCTTCATGATTAGATTTATCCGTTGTGGCGGTTGCCTCGCGGACTGTGATAACACCTGTCGCATCTGTAAGCGCTGTTAAAGTTGTGACAATATCTTGGGCTAGACCTTTATCCCCGCTCGCATACAGATTTGCGCTACTGGTATCTGCCGTGAGCATAGTCACAATGTCGTCATAGTTCGCCAGTACTGCTGCATCGTAGGTAGTTTCAGTAAAGGTAATAGCACCGTATCGATTAACGCTCACGCCTAGGTCACGCATTGCACTCATGTTGCCCGAGGAGGTTGAGGAATTAGCAAAGACAACCGACCTGATTTTATCCGTCAAAAATCGGATCATGGAGCTATCTTCGGCCAGGGCGCCCGTCAGTTCAGATTCAGAGTCGGCATCTGCCGTCAGAACATTATCAAATAGCGTCAGTAAACTATTATAATTGGTAACCATATCCTGAATATTGGTCTTAAGGGTCGACCTGTCATTGCTAATGGTAAGTCTAATCTCAGACGCGGAGGTGCCCAATAACTCGATGGTTGTACCGTCAATTACATCGGATAATGTATTGCTACCGCGGGTCAATGTAAGACCCTCGAAGTTGACAATGGAGTCTTGTGCAGACTGCAGTGCATTGGCCGTATCATGAAACCCAAGGTCGGGGTTTGAGGTCAGGGTAAAGACGCCGTTGCTGCCTGTTTGGCCGGCGAGCACAATTCTGTAGCTGTTAGCGCCAGTCCCGGTATCAATTAGCGTTGCTGTAACACCCGTATTTGCCGCATTAATCGCGCTTACCACCCCTGCAGGCGTGTCCGTTCCCACATTAATGGTAGTGGTGGTCGGGGCGTTCACTGCTGTGCGACCTGCAACGGTGCTGCTCACCGTATGGCTGGTTGTACCTGTCAGCGTAGGTGCAGTGGTTACGGCGCCCGTGGTTTTGTAAGTGAATTTAAAACCATTGTTTGCATCATTTGCGGCTACGGTGAACTTTAAGTTCTGGTATCCGGACCCTGCTTGAATTGCAGTAACTTGAGCTCCAATGTTGGCGTAGCTAGCGCTAGCTAGTGACACAGCGGTCGTACCATCACTCACAACAAGGGTGGTGGTTTCTGATGCAGTGGCTGTAACGTTGTACTCAGCGGCCACTCCAGTTACGGGAGTTAGCACACTTACGCCAACCGTAGGATTGGTAATCGTATGTGTGCTTGCACTCCCAGTAAACGTTGGCGTTGAAGCAACGGACCCCGCAGTTTTATATCGAAACTCTATGCCATTTCCGGCGGAATTTTCATGCACGGTAAATAGTAGGCTACTATAGCCAGAGCCATTCTGAATCGCCGTAACCTGGTTGGCTATGCTTGAATAACTTGCACTCGCAACGCTCACCGTGGTGGTACCATCACCCACCACTAAGGTGGTTGTCTCTGAAGCAGTCGCTGTGGAGTTGTATATAGCAGCGACAGCAGATTGAGTAGCACCCACCGCCAAGGAAATACCAAATGCAGAGCTACCATTGAGCGCCTGAGTCGTTGAGGTGTACTGATCTGAGGTCACCCGTTGGTTTTGTGCCAACTGGCTAATGGTGAAGTCATAAGACCCCGCAGGCGCGCTGCCTCCCACTGATGAGAGGGTTATTTTACTCGCTGCAGATGAAACCCCTGTGCTGGTGGCAAGTTCATTGGCGTCATTAAGTTTCTCAAAGGATGTTTTGAGCTTGTCCACTTGAAATTTTACCAGCGCATAGGCCGAAATAGAGGCCTCAGAGGCATCAATTTGACCCTGGACCCGCGCCGTCTGCGGCACTTGTACCGCATCGGTTAGGTCCCGAGCCAGCTTGACCGAGTCGATCCCCGAACCAATATCGAGGGTCGTTAGTACCGTATTTGTGACACTGGAAACTTCAGTCATTACTTAGCGCTACCGTATATAGTCAAATAAGGACAGCTGTGATATTTTCGCAAAACTTGCCTGCGCAGCCTCTAAAGACAAAATCTGGGCTGACAATTTTGTCACCGCAGTCGCGTAATCTAAATCTTGTGCATTTGAAAGTAGATCTTGGTAGCGCAGTTTTGTATCTGCTAATACATCTCTCTGGCTATCAATGGTATTCATGCGGCCACCCAAGTCGGCAAGGGATATAGAGATGTCATCAGTTAGGGTAGTAATTTCGGTCAATCCCTGAGCCAATCCTGCGCCGTTTCCTGTTGTTAGCGCATTAGAAAAATCGCTTAGCACTTTGAAAAAACCAATGCTCTCTGAACCTCCTCCGCCTGTTGCACGGGCCACCGAGGAGAAGACCTTGTCCCCGGAGCGATTAATAGCGACCTGCCTGGTCTCTGAGATATCGACAGACGTTTGATTCTGATTACCCTGATAGGTCATAGCGCCATTACCGCCAAGGACAAAGGCAGGGTTATTGACTGCTGTGCCTGAAAATATGTAGTTGCCGCTGGTATCTTGAGTGTTGGACAGGCTAAATAGTGAATCACGAAGGTGTCCTACCTCCTTGGCAATAATATTTCGGTCTGCGTCATTCAGCGTATCGTTGCTTCCCTGAATCGCTAGCTCGCGGATTCGCTGGAGTAATTTTTCGGACCCCATCAACGCAGTTTGTTCAGTAGCTAGTCGGCTATCCGCCGCGTCTAGGCTTCGTTCAAAGACATCTTGGCGCTGCATGGCCGAGTTAAGTCGTTGGATAAGAGTCGCTTTCTGAGCATCGTCACTCGGCTTAACCAGCTGCTTGCCGGATGCCAGCTTGGCTTGCATCTCAGCGACATTGGACTGTTTCAGATTCATTTGCGCGATGGATGAATCAAAAAGTTGAGCATTTGAGATTTTCATATAGTAGCCCTTTATCGAATCCCTAGAATCGAGTCAAACATCTTGGTAGCGGTTTGAATAATTTGTGCCGAAGCCTGAAAGGCTTGCTGAAAGCGAATTAGCTCCGCGGCCTCTTGGTCAAGGCTAACACCCGACAATTTGTCTTTTTCTACAACTGCCTGATCCCTCACAGCCTGCAAGGCATCTTGTGAAATTTTTGCTAATGCTGATGTGTTACCCACTGTTCTCACCAGATCTAGATAACCCTCACTCATTGAGCGGCCATCAGCATAGGTTTCTTTATCCTGCAAGCGGGCCATCAATAGCATGTTGCGGTTGTCACCCGACCCTGTGGTATTTAGCCCGATGGTAAAGCTGTCGCCATTTGCGGGTGTACCTGTGACGGTGTAGCTAATTCCCTGGTAAGCGAAAATGCCATTAGCGTTGACAGCAACAGCCGCACCACCAATTGCATAGCCCCCTACTGTTGTGAAGTTAAGTGTAAAATTAGGCGTCGCCGTACCAGCGGCAATTTGTGTGTGGCTTAAAGTAGCGCCACCTGTATTTGCAGCACTTGCAGATATCTGTAGTAACCCTGCAGCGGCAATTTTAGAGGAATCTGTTTGCAGTAATTTAAAGCCCGCGGCACCTGTATTTGCAACATCAGCATCATAAAGCGCGGTTCCTCGTTCACCGTTTGCGTCCACGCCGGTAGTTTGTATCGCATTGATTTGTGTCGTGGTCATTACTGCCAGCGTATCTAATCCACTCATGGTAGGGGCTAATACCTGACTTCGGAAATTCAGCAGGCCGCCAAGGGAACCGCCTGTGACTGAATTTGTTTGCCCAGCCACACCATAAACATTAGACAAAATTCCCACGGTTCCAGGCTGTGCTGCATCGAACGTCGCACTGAAAACGGTCGCTCGCAAGGGATCCACGACGCTGGTTCCATTTTCGTTGTCTAGCCTTACCTCGACAGTACCAGAGGTGCTTTGCTTAACATGGATCTTCGCTATGTCTGCCATATCCCTTAAAATACCGTCGCGCTCATCCAATAAATTGGGCGGCTGCTCAGCTAGCGTCGTTTTTTTCGCCAACTGTTGGTTGATCGTATGTAGCTGCTTGCCTAGTTCATTGAGCGATGTCAGCTTTAAATTTATCTCTGACTGCGTTTCTTTCTCGATGTTGTTTAATTGGCCGTCTAACTCACGAAAACGAATTGCTAAGCCATCGGCATCGCGTAAAAATAAATTCCGTAACGCTCCTGATGCTGTGTCGGAGCTTAAATTACTGGCTGAGGAAAAAAATTGATCAAAAGCCCCGCTGAGACTAGAAGTATCTGAGCCCATGACATCAACAATGCGATCGGCATACTTGATCATAGGGTCTTGTGTCCCTAGCTCGCTGCTGCTGTTCCGCAAGTTGCTTTCATTGAATTCACTAAAAGCACGGGTTATATTTCCAAGATGAGCGCCACTGCCAATGTATCCACCGCCCTGTAACACTGGCGTATTTTGTTCACTACTAGACACCTGGCGGGTATATCCATCGGTGTTCATGTTAGCAATGTTGTTACTGACCGTAGTCAGTGCTGAGCGATATAGTTGGGTTGCACCAGCTCCTACAGATAAAAGATCAAACATTATTATCTCTCCTTACAGTCTTAGATTCTTGCTCTGAGAGGGGTATAGATTTAGGCTCGTCGGTTCTGATAATCGGCATGGCCGGAAGTGGGTTCTGCTCGTAGGCTTTGATTACTTTAGCGGCATTAGGTTTACCTGCAACCTGCTCAACTAGCCAATCACCTAGACCAAAAACGCCTTTTTGAGCCATCACTTGTGATAGCTCGTCATGGTACATTTGCTCAAACGTATCAACACTTGAGGAACTCATGAGATCACTCTTCATGGTTTCATTGGCATCTCGCACTGACTTAAAAATCATTTGCACAAACATAGCTTCAAACTGGCGTCCCACTTCTTGGGCTGCACCTTCTTGATCCTGTTTGGCTTTAGCTTTCAATTCTCCAAGGCCTGAGAAATCGAGATGGCTTTTAGCGGTTAGGGCAATATCCTGCATCTAGATCACCACTAATTCAGCCCGAAGGCTGCCCGATGTTTTTAAGACTTCTAAAATTGCTATCAACGACGAGGGGGATGCGCCCACCTGGTTAACTGCGTCCACTATTTCTCTTAGATCAACTCCTGGTTGAAATAAGAACATAGGATTATTGTCTTCTGTTATTTCAATATCTGCGTTCTGAACACCGACCGTCTCACCCTCTGACAATGGCCCGGGCTGGCTTACTTCATTGGTGGCCGAAATACTGACAGAAATCGTGCCATGGGTAACTGCAGCCGCGGTAACCCTCACATTGCGATTGATTACTACCGTACCGGTACGCGAATTAATCACTACACGCGCAGCCGCCTCGCCAGGTGAAACGTCGAGGTTTTCAATCATGCTAAGAAAAGAGACCCTCTGAGATGAATCTGCAGGAGCAGTGATAGCCACAGAAACACCATCAAGCGCCTTTGCTGTACCATCTCCAAAGGCTACATTGACCGCTTCAGTAATCGCGGCGGCGGTTGAAAAATCTGATTCTCGGATATTCAACACTATGTGCTCTGCGCTATCAAATGGGGACTCAACCATACGCTCAACCGTGGCACCGTTTGGAATACGCCCGGATGTGGGAACGCCGATTTGTATGCTGCTGCCTGCCGCATCGGCAGAAACACCACTTACCGTTAATGCCCCTTGAGCAACGGCATAAGTCTGACCGTCAATGCCGCGTAATTGGGTCATAATTAGTGTGCCGCCCCGCAAAGACTCAGCCACACCAATGGCAGAAACGCTGATATCTATGCGCTGGCCTGGCTTAGCAAAGGGTGGTATTTCTGCGGTGACCATCACTGAAGCCAAATTTTCTACCTTGACTTCTTTTTTCGCGTTCTGTGCCGCCAAAGTAGCCATTTGATCACCAAGATCAAAGTCAGTCACAGGGCCATCAACGCTGACGCCCATACCCGAAAGTAGCGTTTTTAATGCCTGCGCAGTAATCGGTAAATCTTTGCCATCTCCGGTTCCACTCAGTCCAGAAACAATACCAAAACCTAAAAGTTGGTTCGATCGCACGCCGGCGACATCGGTAAGATCTTTAATTCGATCAGCATGAACCGGGGTGATGATCAAAGTCAGGATCAACAACAAAACAGATTTTATTTTTAACATAATGTTCTCTCAAGTTCGCTTAAAACGGCCAAAATTTGTAGAGGAGACCAGTGCCCCACGAGGATCTGGAGGCTGAGGCGAGCTCTCCGGTGCCACGGTAAGAAATCTGGGCGTTTGCAATACGCTGCGACAGCACTGTATTGTCAGGCTGGATGTCTGCGGGGCGGATAATGCCTTTGACTCTAATAAATTCATTGCCTTCGGTTAACGCTAGTTGCTTCTCTCCCACAATGACCAGATTACCATTAGCTAATACCTCAACCACCATGGCTGAAATTGAGCCGGTTAAGCTTGCTGCTTGACCGGCAGTACCATTGCCATCGCTGCTTATAGTCGCACCATCGGTTTTAATGTCAGTAAAAAATCCTTTGCCAAAACCAATTTTATTAATGATCGAGTTTTTCTGATTAAGTCCAATAGCATCATTCGTTGTCGTACGATTGGTGGTCAAGCCAGATGTACGTGATGCTTGAGTGGTTTCATTTAATAGTACAGTGACCAGATCACCTACCTGAACTTCCGCCGCCTGATAGCTACGAAGATCGCCAAACAAGTCTCTGCCATTGGTGAAAATCGCGCCTGTTACCTGGCGCGGTTTTTGTTCCGGTATAGCGTGAACTGGTGAAAAGTCGGCAGTGGGTTCCATACTAGGCTGCGCAGCACACGAGCTGAGAAAAAATGCGACCAACAATATAGATATGGTTCGGTAAACAGTCATATGAGTGCCTTATAAGTTGTTATTTAAGAATTTCAACATACCATCGGCCGCCGAGATCGCTTTGGAGTTGATCTCATAAGCGCGCTGAGTTTCGATCATGTTGACCATTTCTTCTACAACATTGACATTTGAGGCCTCTAGCGAGCCCTGCATTAACATACCCGACCCCCCTTCACCGGGGATACTCACAATCGCTGCACCGCTGGCCTCTGTGGGCTTAAGCAGGTTTCGTCCAATTGGTTGAAGGCCTGAATTGTTAACAAATATAGACAACTGAATTTGGCCTATCTGCGCTGCACCTCCGCCATTGGCAAGCTCTGCTGTAACCGTTCCATCTCGTCCAATCGTAACGCTGGTTGCATTTTCTGGAATCTGGATCGCAGGAATGAGAGCTTGACCGCCCGAGGTCACTAACTGTCCTTGAGCATCCATCTTCATAGACCCATCTCGCGTGTAAGCGATGGTGCCATCTGCCTGCTGAACCGCTAGAAATCCATCACCAGTAACAGCAACATCTAATGCGTTTTCGGTGTTGATAATATTTCCTTGTCCATGGAGCTTCTCAGTCGCAACTACACGCGTTCCCGTACCAAGCATCAACCCAGTAGGAGTTTGTGACTCTGCGTCTGTTTGACCCCCTGCAGTTACAATATTTTGATATAACAGGTCCTCAAAGACGGCTCTGTCTTTTTTAAATCCCGTTGTATTGACGTTTGCTAAATTGTTAGAAATTACCTGCATGCGCGTTTGCTGTGCAGTTAAACCCGTTTTAGCAATCCAAAGTGATGCGTCCATACCTCATATCCTTTATATATTAGGTCGTTAGTAGTTATGATGGAACACGCATCATTGATGCGCCGCTCTCGTCAATTTCTTTAATTTCTTTAATCATTTTTATCTGTGATTCGTAAGACCGACTAAAATCCATTAAGTTAACCATTGCCTCAATTGGATTAACGTTACTACCCTCAAGTGACCCACTCGCAAGTGATGCAGCCATCGGGCCTGTTGGAAAATCAACTCCCTTTAATTGCTCATCAATGGGTTCAAACAAGCCATCGACCCTCCTAGTCAGCGGCATTTCACTGGCATCGCGCAGCAAAAGGGTGCCGAGCAGAACAGGCGGCACATCAGGCTCACCTGGAAGACCTGCAAACACGCTACCGTCAGGACTAATGCTGACTAACTGTCCTGGAGGTACATTAATAGGGCCGTTTTCACCAAGAATAAGATGCCCTGCTGAGTTTTCGATTAGCCCCAAGGGGGAAATACGCAGGTCTCCGCGTCGCGTAAAGGCTATGTCTCCGTCTTGGCTTTGAACGCCAAGAACCGTTGAATCTTGCATTGAGACATCCATTGCACGGCCCGTTCTATTGCTAACTCCAGGCTGGAGATTAATGACATCTTGTCCAATCGTTTTAAACGAAGTTCGAGTAGAGAACCCCTCCCCTTCGACATCCATTGATTGAGAGGCTACTGCAAAACTTTGTTTGAACGCTACTGTCGACACATTGGCCAGATTATTTGTAATCTGCGCACGCAGGTGACTTTGATTCGTAATCGACCCCAACGATGAAAAAACTGATCTGTCCATTGCTAAATCCTAGTTTTTATTTGCAGGTTTAACCGCGCATGTTGATAAGGGTAGAGGCTAGAGATCCCGATGTTTCCAGAGCTTTTGCGTTCGATTGGAAATTACGCTGTGCTGCTATCAAATCGACTAGCTCTGCTGTTACATCAACGTTAGAGCGTTCTTTTGCACCGCTCGCTAATTTCCCCACTCCCGAAGATCCTGGTTCGCCGAATGCCAAAGTGCCTGATCCAGCAGTGGCGCTATAAACTGTATTTCCTTCCTGACTTAATCCTTGAGGCGATGTAAACTTCGCTAAATTAATTCTACCTGCAGATACCTGAGCACCATTCGAGTAAGTTGCCACTACGGCGCCCCCGTCTTCGACATTAATATTGGTTAGCTCCCCTTTAGCCGCTCCATTGGCTGTTTGTGCTGTAACCTGAAATGTTTTTGTATGCGTTAAAGCACTGAGTGTCAAAGTAATATCTGTTACACGTCCATCAATTACTGATCCAGTAATCACTTGAGCGGCAATAGGCGCTATAACTGCGCCGTTCTGATCGAAGTTAAAGGCAAAGCTATTTTTTAATACTGCTGGGTCTCCAACATAGACAGCCGCTCGCCATTGATCCTGTGCTACTCCTGCAACGTTCACATTATTTCCAATCTTTTGGTAGTAAACTGTCGCTGTGTAGGGCTCGCCTGCATCGTCATACAGGCTAATGACCTGGGACTGGTTGTAGGTTGCTTTAGTTGACGGATCAATCGTCGTACCTCCATTAGTGCCGATGACGGCAGCAGCGTCTGGGAGTTTTATATCTAAGCCAATCGTAGTTGTTGCCTCCGCAGCAACTGACCTTTTAACTGTTAGATCCTGAAGATCGAGGTTAAAGTCACTCGTACCATCTGCCTTAAGAGGGAATACCTGAACAATAAGTCCTGAACTGTTAACCACTTGGTCATCTTTATTGAGCAGGAAGGAGCCATTTCTCGTGTAGACGGGCCGCCCGTCAGTTGCCGCCATTGGGAAAAATCCGTCACCCGAAATAGCAATGTCTAGTGAATTCTCGGTGAGTTCAAACGAGCCCTGAGAGAATTGCTGGTCAATACCAATCACCCGAACTCCACTGCCCTTTGCGGTTGATGGGTTTGATGAAGTTGATAAAGCAAAAATATCGCCAAAGGTCGTATCAGATCGCTTAAAACTTGTTGTAGTTGAGTTGGCAATATTGTTTGAGACTACAGCAAGTTCAGCCGCTGCTGCGTTAAGCCCTGTGAGCGAAGTATAAAAAGACATAGTTATTTCCTATTTATAAAAAAAATTTGTTAACCGCTGATCCGTTCCACAGCAGATAAGGGGATATAAGTTCCATTACCTATCTCTAATGATAATTGCTGTGCTTGAGGATTCCATTTAACGCTCCTAACCTCGGCAAGTGTCGAGACTACTGCCGTTTGAGCATATCCATCCTTGGTCACACTGGCGGTCATGATATAGCTGCCAGATGGCGCTACGCCCCCATCCGTGTTAAGACCGTTCCAGTTTAATTCTGTCGCGCCAGCGGCTGTGCTTCCCTGATCTTCCCGAAAGATAAGATCACCGGTCTGGGAGTCGTAAACACTGAGTAAAACAGAGTCAGCGTTCTCTAGTAAGTTGATCGAACCTTGCGATGTCTGCCCATTGCCACCAAAAAAAGATCCTCCTTCAATAGCAACTTTCTTTCCGACCAAATTGGCGCCAGATACCATCTGATCTTGCCGCATACCAGACACCATATCTTCTAGAGAAGTTTGCATCCCCTTGATACCCTCCACTTGAGAGAACTGAGCTAACTGGGCAACAAAGGCCTCGTTATCCATTGGATCTAGAGGACTCTGATTCGTTAACTGGGTCGTTAATAGCGTTAAGAAAGCATCGCGGCCTAATTCCTCCTCTGAAGCCATCTTCGCATTTTGCTGCTGGGAGTATTGCTCCGTTGTCAAAAAAGACGATGCTGTTAATGTATCAATCATAATATGGTCCTTTAAGCCTTAGTTATCTCGAGCGTCTTCATCATCAATTGCTTTGCTGTATTGACCACTTCAACATTATTTTGATAGCTTCTTGCTGCCGCTAACATGTCTACCATTTCAACAACCTCGTTGACGTTAGACATAAACACCATGCCGTTCTCATCTGCATTGGGGTGCCCAGGGTCATACGTAGATACGTTGGGTGCATTGTCTACCGCCATTTCAACTACCTTGACGCCGCCCACCACCGGAAATTTAGAATTAGTTTGCTGCGCGGCTAGTAATGCCTCGAACACAGGACGCTTAGCTTTGTACGCTTCTGCTTCACTACCCGCAATGGTCCCTGCGTTCGCCATGTTTGACGCAGTGGCATTCATTCGAGTTATTTGTGCATTCATTGCTGAACCAGCAATGCCAAAAATATTGCTCATAGACATGTTTATTAATCTCCTCTTAAGGCTTTACGAATACCGCTAATATCGCCTTCTATAAATCGCAATGTTGCTTGATACTGGGCAGCCGCTCGGCCATATTTAGCCTGCTCTACGCTCAGCTCCACCGTGTTACCATCAACTGATGAGTTAAAGGGTATGGTATAAACTAAACCAGCATCTGACACCAAGTGTGGATCGCTGATGTGCCCTCCTTGTGTAGCTCTTATGGAAGTCATTCCCTGTGCGTCGTTTAAAACGCTTTTGAAATCGATATCCTGTGCTTTGAAATTTGGTGTATCAGAGTTAGCAATATTTCGTGACAGCACCTCCATTCGCTGATTTCTCAGTGCTAATGCGGTCTCGCTGAAAGCAAATGCAGAATCCAATAATTTCATAAGTAACCTATTAAAGTTTTTAGCTGTCTTGTCGATTACACTTCATGTGTGGGAGAAAACTTATCGTCACTTGAAATTATGCAAAAGAAGTGCCAAGTTGAAGAAAGGTATAACTTTTTATATCTTTTCGTTTACTAACAAAGACTTAATAGATTGTCTAATCTTTATATCACTTCGCCCTATTAAATATTCGGCAAAGGTTTGCCGCTATTTCTTGCCGGTCTGCCGATAATTTTGTGGATCTGTCAGTATTGCGTCACCCTCTGTTCTAGCGCATACTTTACTTCTATGCAGAAACTTATAATCATCTTATTGTCCCTGCTCGCCTCGGCGGCGGTCGCGGAAGTTCGTCATATAATGACAAAGTCCAAAGTGGTTATGATTGAAGATATTCGCGCCTGGGTGGAAAATGAAACGGAAATAGAATCTGCTTATGTAGAAGTGCTGGCTCTAGACCGTCGATTAAAAGTCCCCGTCTGCCCATCGAGCTTCGATGTCAGCTTTCCTTATAGCAAAAACCAGCAAACGGTTCACGTAAAATGCCCTGACTCTGCATGGTTCGCCTACGTAGGCATTCGTCTTAAAAATAATATTAAGGGGCTCGCCTACCGTCATCCGCATAAAGCAGGACAGGCCTTGACAGAAGAGGCATTTAAATCAGTATTCGTTTCAAAAACTAACAAAAATCTGGTGACTTCCGCAAATGCTATTTCCAACATGCTCTTAATAAAAGACGTAGAAAAGGGAGAGACTGCAAGAAATAACCACTTTGCAGACAGTGTAATGGTCGCTAACTTAAAAAAAGATGTACTCAAAGGCGATGCTGTAACACTCGATGATGTTGACTATGAGGCTAAAAGCGCTAGAACTGCTGCCACAGGAACATTATTCCCTAAAGCGCTTCTAAAAAAGGCTACCGCCGCCAGAGACCTAAGTGCCGGTACCATTCTGTCTCGTAGTGACTTGAACATTCGGAATTTTATTTTGACCAGTACAAAACCTATTTCTCGCGGCCAGCGCCTCAACGCTAGCAATGCAAAAATAACTGCGTTTTATGGTAATTTGCCTTCAGATGTCCTGTATTCTTTAGATGATGGTCAACAAATGGAAGCTATTCGCACCATACGGTTGGGACAACCATTGCGAGCTTCTGATTTAAGGCCCTCCCTCATGATTAAAAAGGGAGACACAGTTATTCTTAGTGTCCAGAGCGGTATCTTAATGATCACCTCTACCATGGTAGCACTGGGAAATGGTAAGTTGGGCCAACAAGTTACTCTGTTAAATCCAGAATCTAACCAAGAAGTGCGCGCACTTGTCACGGGTATTGGGAGAGCTAGCAGCTTTTGAATTAAATTTCGTTTTTTTAATTCAAAAGGTAAAGAAAATTGGATTAGTGCCGATATAGTGGAAGACTAGGCAATGTTTGGGCTAAAATGCCCCTTTAGGTGACAATTATGATAGATCCAATTTCAAATCTTGGTAGAACTGCAACTCAGTTGTCAACAAGTAATGAGAAAAACCAAAAGGTAACCGCACCAAAGGTAGCGGATGATGGGATTAAGAAGAGCCCTAATAATGACGAGCTTATTTTGAGCAAGGCAGTTGAAAGTTCGCTCGCTAATGCTGAATTTGATGCTGATAAAGTGGCTCGAATAAAGACAGCCATTAGAGAAGGTAACTACCCTGTCGATGCAGCAAAAGTGGCCGAAAGCTTTGTTGCCCTGGAGCGTATGATTGACGGAAGTTAGCTAGTCCGTTACTCAAACGCCCGGAAGGCCTTAGGTTAGTGATCTACTTTCGGCTTTTTTAACATACATATCGGTACTTGCTTATGACAACAAAAGAACTGGAATATTTTTCGGTCGCGTTAGACCAAGCGAATCGCCTTAAAGCTCTTCTTGAAGATGAGTTTACTGCGCTGAAAAGTCAAGATCTTACTGCCTTTGAAGCCCTACAACCCTCCAAAATTGATATTCTGACTCTCCTTAACAGTGAAGAGCTCGCAGACCGTGTCAAAGGTTATACGGCTAATACTTTAAAGGCATCCGTTCATTTGACTATATGGGATGATGTTATCAAGGTTGTTTCAGACTGTAAGGACCTGCATAGAAGAAATGAAATATTCATGTTACGGAAACTCGAATCCATTCAAGGCGCATTGCGCACAATCCAATCGCCTGATCCATTGAATAGTGTAGATGTGTATGATCGCTTGGGTAAAGTACGCCCCAATCAGAGAAGAGGGAGCATGGGTCAAGTCTAACTAAGACTTATGGTCGTCCCCAGGGCTCATCCCCTTTAGCCAATATACCCATGACAGAATAACAGCCACAGCGGTATACAGCTCTTCAGGTATCTCTTGATCTAACTCTAAGTCGCTGAGTAATGCGACTAACTGCGCGTCCTGAGCCACATGAACATCTAAACGAATGGCTTCCTCAATAATAGCCTGTGCCATGGCATCGTCGCCTTTAGCGGTCAGGCGTGGCGCTCTGTTATCGCCATACTCAAGAGCAACAGCTTTCTTATTTATGTACTTCAAGTACTTACATCCACTACTTGACCTGGACCTGTTAGAGCTGAGTCTATTACGGGTCTTGGGGCATTAAGCACTGAGAACTTTGTTAGTTTTAGGCCGAACTCAGTCAGGACAGCTTCTAACCGAGCTTTACCCTGTTGCGCCATTTCAGCAGAGCTTTGGCTGGTAGCCCAAAAAATCATCTCAATCTCAGAAGAGCCCTTGACAGTAGTTTTTGACCAAACCTCACCGAGGTATGCCGAATTGGTGTGCAGGTTAATCACCCAATCAACCTCACCTTTAGAAAAGCTCCTCTGCCCACGCTCAAAATGAATTTCAATGGGTTCAGCATCTAAGAAAGGCATCACAAAATGATAAGAGACCTCTCGGTTTTGCTGCGCATGTAACCCATCAAGCTGTCGACTCTCAATTTCGTCGATAGCACTATCGAGCGAAATTCTATCTGGTTTATGCAATGAATCACTGCGCAGCAAATTTCGTAACAACTGTTTGGTATCCATTCGTAGTGCAAGTTGATGAACTAATAAGTATTCACCGAATAAGCCTGAATTGGCCAGCGCACTCCGAACCATCTCTGGAGAAATTCGTGCAAGAGTAAAGAATAGTTGCTCAGGCTGCAGCGCTAAAGTGCCGCTCAATGCCTTATATAAAACTCCACCTGAAGCGGCCGGTGATAATAGTTGCGCCAAAGAAGAAGGTTGATCCGGTCGATAGAGTAAACTCATCACACGTGGTGACACCAACGGCGTTGCTGCCTCTAAAAGAGGTCCTGCTAAAATGGGCACAGAAATGTTAGGGACCAAAAGACTCAGCAGCCTGCCGGCCGCTGAACGACCGACTTTAAACTCTACGGTATCTCCTGGCTTGAATTTTTTACTTCCCTGCCAATCAAATTCTCGATTCTTTAAGACGAGCTTGAGTAGCCCACCGCGATCTTCAATGATACCTCTGACAATCTCATTATCTCTAAGGCCCATCCCTTTGGCTACCTGTTCGGTAACCCGAAGTGACGCCGCACCTTCCAAAAAAGCAGGCGTCGGGCGGGGCGCGAAATTGATTTGTTCAGGTCCTAACACGATGCTTTCCTAGCAAATGGATGCTCAAAAAAATGCTGCGATCCCTAAGGGTGTCGAATCCAATCATCGCGGTTTCTACCTTGTGCCATTTTCTTTTTAGCTTCATCTGTAAAAATTAAATTGCGGATATCATCAGCATCCGGAAGTTTTAGTTTACGCCCAGAGAACATCCAATTGGAGTTATTGCTTTTGAAAGCATTCGGATTAGCATGCATAACAACACGCTTTAAAATGTCTGTGCGGATGGGCATTTCTCCGACATGATCAATCAAAATCTGGTCCAGAGTATCGCCATACTGGGTCTTATAATGTGTTATTCGGGGCTTTTTTGCCGAAATAGATAACTGAGATTCCATTTTCTCTATATCCCCTAGTAACCGTTTTAACGCTCTCTCTACCTCTAAAGTATTAGCCTGTAGAGATCCAATGGGCATGCTTAATAGAATTAGCGAGCTTAACGCAATTCGATTTAAATTTTTC
>Ga0307997_10000226_pt1 | contig 25135 bp, 28 predicted proteins | sample Davwhametageno36_FD_203165 | JGI IMG/M metagenome (GOLD analysis project Ga0307997, IMG submission 203165) | Marine microbial communities from Davis Island wharf, Antarctic Ocean - #36 | ecosystem: Environmental > Aquatic > Marine > Unclassified | place: Antarctic Ocean: Davis Island wharf... | reverse complement strand
AGCACATGGTGTTCATATTATTACATCTGACCTGTTGCACCTTTACGAAGAGCATGTGCCTCGTCATTCTAAAATTTATACCGATTTAATTCCAATAATGGAAGATGTATTCACCCGCTATGCGGATGATGTAAGACAGCGCGTTTATCCTGGTCCTGAACACACTGTTTACATGACACCAGAAGAACGTATGAAATTTGCTAAAGAAGTTGATTGGAAGTCTCAGCTATAACCCGCAAATTTTAAAAGCACCAAATTTACATTTTGAGATTTTAACTATATAGAGGTTTAAATTGTGTCAGCGAGAAATCACGAACAGTGGAATGCGCAGCCTAAATTACAATCAGGTGAATGGGTTGATAGCAAAATCTATTCCGATGAGGAGATTTTTGAAGAAGAGCTAGAAAAGATTTGGAAGCAAATGTGGATTCCGGTTTGCCATGAATCTGAACTTAAGAATGCTTATGATTTTCGAACAATGACTATTGCTCGTGAACCAGTAATTGTGGTTCGTGGCAAAGACATGAAAGTCCGAGCTTTTCTAAACGTTTGTCCTCACCGCGGCAACATGATTGAGCGAAGACCTTCAGGCAGCTTTGCAAAAAGTACGCCTTCTGGAACACCTAAAACAATGACATGTATGTTTCATGCGTGGCAGTTCGATATGAAAGGCAAATGTGTCAACATTACTCGAAAAGAAGAAGGCTACCAAGATCGCTTGTGTGAATCTGATGTAGGTCTACGAGAACTTAAGAGTGAAGTGTATTTTGGTGGTTTTATTTGGGTTAGTTTAAATGACAATATCAATCAAACGGTTGAAGAGTTTGCTGCAGGTGCCCTTGATAGCTTAGCGCCTTCAGTTAATGAAGAGCCACTAGAAGTGTTCCATTACCATAAAGCAATAATTGATTGTAACTACAAATTATGGCACGACACCAACTGCGAGTTCTACCATGATTACCTGCATTATCACAATCGCATTACTGGTTTTAACGACGAATACTTTGCCCGTAAAAATACCGGTTTTAAGGGCGGTCATGTCAACGTAGGAAGCTTTGAAGTTCAATATGAAAACTATGAAGGATTCCATTCACGTGAGGAGCTTTCATTCCCTCACTTACCTGCAAACCAATGGTATATGATCGATATGTTTCCTGGAGTGAATTTTAATTTACGAGGATCAGCGTTACGTTCAGATATTATGACGCCGTTAGGTCCTAATAAAGTAATGATTGAATTTCGTGGTTTAGGCCTTGCAAGCGATAGTCCTAAGGATCGTAAAATCCGAATAGATCACCATAACTCTATATGGGGTCCTTTTGGTCGTAACCTGTGTGAAGATTTAATTGCGGTTACTGGTCAGGGTGCAGCAATGCAATCAGGTTCAGAAAGTCGGCAAATACTGCATGGTAGACATGAGAATGAAACTATTCATGATGAAAACGGCATGCGCCATTATTATGAAGAATGGGGTCGCTGGGTTGGTCGTTCACCAAGTTACCCAGATCAACCTTTCGTAGAGCCAGCAGAAACTGCTTAAAAGGTTTGTCAGTTACAATCCTTCGGTAATTGATGCTTTATGTCAATTACCGAAGCATTAAAAAAATATTTTGGTTGAATTAATGGAGGCAGCAATGGCTGTGAATGGCGCAGAGACGGCAGAGAAAATAAAAAGTCTCATATATAAAACATGCTTATATCAAGATGATTGTGAATGGAAAAATTGGTTGGATCTTTGTTCTGAAGACTTCAACTATTACATCAGAGCCTATAGTCCTGAAATTCAAAAAGATATGGAGTATATGGGTGGACCCAAAGAATATATGGAGTCGATTACCGGTCAACTTCGCAAGCATAATATAGATGATTCACCTCTAAAGCGTCATGGTGTTGTATATAGAGTAGACGTATCTGACGATAACAAATTGGCAACTGCTGTAACGTCACTCACTGTTTTCCAGACTCTACTAGGTGGTAACAGTTCTCACGTTGATTCTGGAACAACTGGAATTTTTCTTGTGGGCCGTTATAACGATAAATTTGTAATTGATGGAGATGATGTAAAATTTATTGAGCGCGAAGTTCGACTCGATACTCGAAGACTAGATAAAGGGACTCATTGGCCAATTTAGCCAATTATACATAGGCCAGGAAATAAATATGAGTTGGAAAGATGTATGTGCTGCTAATGAAGTAGCAGAGAATTCTCTGAAGCCATTTAGCGTTGATGGCATTAGTTTTTTAGTTGCTAATGTTGGAGATGGCTTTAGGGCTTATCCTCCGGTGTGTCCCCATATGGAAGAGTATCTAGAGGATTCGGGTCTTTGTGCAAAGGGTGTATTGACTTGTGACAGGCATCTTTGGCAATGGGATATGAAGACTGGCGAACCTAAGGGACCGGCCGAAAAGCCATTGCTAATGTATCCTATTAAAGAAGAAGATGGCCGAGTAATGGTGAATCTTGAGAAGGAGTTAGAATATGATTTTGATGATGATGACGATGATTAGCTTTTTGAATTGAGATTTTGGAACAAAATTTACTTTACTTAAATATTAAATAAACCAGTAATAATAATTTACCACCCTCAGGGTAACTCTTTATGATCCTGTAGGCCGAGAGTTAACGTAATCGGAATTTAATGCAATAATGCTGATCGAAATAGAAAAAAAGGGTCAAACCTATAGCTTCGAAGCAGCGCCGGAAGAGAAACTACTCTTTGCTGGTCTGCGTGCTGGTATTTCGTTGCCTTATGAATGTTCTACTGGAACATGCGGCTCATGTCGAGCGCGGCTTAAAGAGGGCGACTTAGATTTTGGTTGGCCAGATGCACCAGGGCACAAAAATTTAAAATCTGAAAAGAATGAATTTTTAATGTGCCAAGCGACTGCAAAAACATCATGTAAACTTGGTGTTCCTTCAAAAATAGAACCCTTTAGAGATGATGATTTAATGCCTCTTCATCACCAAGCATCTATTTCAAATCTTTCAATGTTATCGTCTGATATTTTGCGTTTTGAGGTTAAGTTAGACTCCCCCATCTCATTTCATGCCGGTCAATTTTTTGTACTGAAAGCACCGGGTATTGATGGTTATCGTGCTTACTCGATGGTTAATTACGAGGCCAGTACCAACTCGCTTGAATTCATTATTAAACAGAAGCAATACGGTAGCTTTACGGACTGGATTTCCAGTTCTGATCGTGTCACCAACGAAATTGAAATATTTGGACCTCTAGGTAAAGCGACATTTCATCCGGATGAAAATCATGATCTTGTAATGATCGCTGGTGGTTCTGGTATTGCAGGTCTTATGTCTATATTGGAGCATGGTTGCAAAGTCGATTACTTTGATTCCCATAAAGCCAGCTTATACTTTGGTATACGGAATTGGGATGACATGATTTTTGTTGAGAGACTTAACTCCATGGTTAAACGATTCCCTAAAAATCTTTCTGTGCAGATGGTTGCCTCTCAAGAGTCCTCAGATTCAAGACCTCCGGATAGTATTGGGAAACTTTCACACGGCTATGGCTGGGTTCACGAAGCTGCTTTGAACGCAATGACACCCGGCCAAGAAAACACGATGGCCTATATTGCAGGCCCTCAGCCTTTAGTCGATGCGACAATAAGGCCACTAATTACAGAAATTCAATTAGCGTCAGGAATGATTCGTTATGATAGTTTTAGCTAGCGACTCTAAGGCCTAATCGTCCCTATTCTAAGGGTCATAAGCATTCAATTTTTACAAACCGGAGGTAAATAAGTAGAAGTAGAAAAGATGTAGAAAGAAAAGTAGAAAATAACGTTAACATAAATGCAGTTTATTAGAATATTAATCATTGAGGAGTAGAGGTTTTAATTATGATAAAAAATATGAAACATGCACAACGTCGAGTCACTTTTGGTCTAACCGCTGTTGTTGCTGCAATCGGAATTGCATCAACAAGCTTTGTATCTACAGTATCAGCAGGAACTCTTGATCATGGGAAAGTGGGCGAGCCTGTCAATTTGGTTGTAGGTTATCAACCTTATTACACTGAAGCTTGGTCTGGCGTAGTAATGCGTGATCAAAAGCTATACGAAAAGTATTTACCTAAAGGATCTACAGTTGAGTTTCAAATTGGACTTGCTGGATCAGTTATTGTAAATGGTATGCTGGCTGGAAAGCAGCACATTGGTTATATGGGCGATATGCCCGCTATCGTTTCTACCACTAAAGAAAGAGTTGCACCTATTAGCATAGTGGCTACTGCTGGTCTTGGTTTTGATCAATGTAACATCATGCTTGCCCGTATGGACGCGCCTGATTTTGCTAATTCTAAAGAAGCACTTCAGTGGATGAATGGTAAAAACGTCGCTGTGCCTAAAGGCGCTTGTACTGACCGTTTCGCATTGGCTGTATTTGAAAAAGCCAATATCAAGCCCGCTAGTTATTTAAATCAGAATATCGAAGTCATTACTAGTGGATTTCGTGCTGGTAAACTTGATGCTGCCGCCATTTGGGAGCCAACTGCTTCACGTCTTGTAGAAGAAGGTCTTGCAAAGCGTATTGCATCAGGTGCTTCAGTTGACGAAAATGATGGTGGATTTATCGCTATGCGTGGTGACCTTATTGAACAGCGTCCAGACGTTGTTAAAGCTTGGTTGAATGCAGAGCTAGATGCACAACTGTTTATGGCTGATCCTGCTAATACAATGGCAGTCGTAAGAATGGCAGAATCACAGACTACAGGTTTTACTGAGGAAGTACTGTGGAAGTCAATGGCTGGAGCCTATTCAGATGCAGAAGGTGGAACGCCAGTAAGGATTGAGCTTGCATTTGGTATTACTCCAAAGGCACAGGCTCTTATTACTAAGGCAACTACGTTCTTACACAGCATCAAAACTATCAATGTTAAGACTCTTCGTGATGACGCTGTCATGACTGAGTTTACAGAGGCTATATTGAAAGAGCGTGGACTAACCGCACCTATTGGTGAAGTTCGTGCTCAGGACGGTCCTTTCCCTGGATAGTTAGTAAGTAGTTTTCACTAGAAGCTCTATTCTTCGTCAATTTCTAAAAGACGGCGAAGAATAGGGCTCAAGTGAAAAAGTAATCGATATTCAGTTAGTAAGTAAAATAAAAATAAAAATAGAATATTTAAAGTTACAAAACCTTAAAAAATTAGTCAACCAACATAAATAGAATACTGGTTACCGCAAAGTCATTCATAAGGGCTAGGTAGCTATTGGCTATGGCATGGAACTTATATGTACATTTGGAGGATATTATGAACAACGCAAGCTTACAGGCTTCAGAAATGACCGGTATGGCTTTGACCATGTACCGAATTTCAACATGGTTCAAAAGCCCAAAACCCTACCTAATGTTGGTTGGTGTTGGTTTTTTGCTGGCAATTTGGTATCTTTTTGTTGAGGTATGGCAATTACCTCGATTTGAGGACATGCCTGGTTTAACGGAAGTAGTAACTGAATATTTCAGCCCAGATCCTATCTACGGATTATCTGTTTATACGCCTGAATATTATCAGCATATTGGCATTAGTCTTCGTAGAATTGCCTATGCTTTTTTTCTTGCGACAGTACTCGGAGTGCCACTTGGTCTATTTTTAGGTTGGTCAAAAAAGTTCCATGAATTTATTTTCCCCCTTTTTGAAGTATTGCGCCCTATCCCAATTTTAGCTTGGGTTCCTCTAGCCATTATTATGTTTAGTGGTTCAGAAACGCCGGTTATATTCTTAACTTTCTTGGCTTCATTTTTCGCCACGACCCTGAATACTATGTTAGGTGTTCAATCTATTGATGAGTCATACACTCGTGCTGCTCGTTGTTTGGGCGCTAATGGTTGGCAAACATTCAGACATGTGATTGTACCCGGAGCAATGCCCTATATCTTTACTGGATTGCAAATTTCGATTGGTGTCGCTTGGTTCTCATTAGTAGCAGGTGAAATGGTATCTGGTCAATTTGGGCTCGGATACGTAATTAATACCGCTTACACAATGGTTACATACCCTACTATCGTTATCGGCATGATCACACTGGGTGTGACTGGTTTTATAACCAGTACAATGGTTCGTATGGCTGGAGACTTCATGATGCAATGGCGAGTCCGCGAACTTGCTTTGGGAGACAACTAATGAGCGCTGCAATGAATACAGATACTAATCTTCAGACAAATGTGACAAATGTGACAAAGGGTGCAATTCGTATTGAAGATGTTGTAAAAGTTTATGATCCTGATGGCGCTGCGGTTATGGCGGTTGATCACTGTTCTATTGACATTCCAGGAGGCGAAATATGCATGATTGTCGGCCCGTCTGGTTGTGGTAAGACAACCTTGTTGAATGCTATCGCTGGATTCCATGGGATTACTTCGGGTGAAATTTACTTAGATAATGAGTTACTTTGTGGTCCAGGAAAAATGCAAGCTGAGCCCGGTTCAGATCGTATTGTAGTATTCCAAAATGGTGCTTTATTTCCTTGGAAATCAAATCTTGAGAACGTTGTTTTTGGACCCATGATGGAGGGTAAGCTCAGTAAAACAGTAATCTATGACAAAGCTATCAAAATGATGGCTGATGCAGGTCTTGGTGGCACAGAACACAGTTTCCCTGGTGAAGTTTCCTCTGGGCTTAGGCGACGAGTAGAAATTGTTCGGGCATTAATGTTAGAACCCAAGGTATTGTTATTCGATGAGCCCTATAGAGCGCTTGACTCACTGACTAAGTCGGTAATGCACGAAGCCCTTCTAGACATTTACTATAAGAACAAAGTTACAATTTTCTTTATCACTCATGATCTGGAAGAAGCTATATTTCTGGGACATAGACTAATCATCATGTCATCCAGGCCATGTAAACCAAAAAAGATAGTTGAAGTTGATATTCCACATCCACGTGATTACAGTGTTCTCACTAGCCCAAGATTTCGTGAACTGATGGAAGAAGCAAAAGGAGTCGTGAACGAAGAGGCTAAAAAAGCTTTTGAAGCCGGCGAAAAGGAGGGTTGATTACAATGAATATAACTAAATTAAAAGATAAAGTTTTTAGTAGAGCCTTTTTCCGTGGTGTCATTGCCATTAGTATATTTTTAATAATTTGGGAAGTAGGTGCACGTTTTGAATCATGGTACGGGTATCGTGTTCCTTGGATTGGACTTATACCAGCGCCATCGGCAGTATTTGAAAGTTGGGGGGGACTAATAGGTGACCCGAGCTATTGGATGAGCTGGCAAATGAGTTTTATGAGAGTATTGGGTGGATTTTTTGCCGCAATGATACTAGGTATTCCTTTCGGCCTGTTTATGGCGGTAAATCGTACTTTTCATGATACTGCCTTTCCAACATTTGAAATTTTGAGACCCATACCCCCTCTCGCTTGGGTACCTGCTTCTATTATTTTTTGGCCGACTGCTGAGTTATCCATTGCCTTTGTTACCTTTTTAGGCGCTTTCTATACCATTGTTATCAACGTTCTGGGTGGTGCTAAATCGATCAATAAACAATATCTCCAAGCGGCGCAATCAATGGGCGCCTCACAATGGGACATTTTTAGACGCGTTGTGCTACCTGCTACCTTACCCTCAATTGTGGTTGGATCTGCAGTAGGTATGGGAATAACTTGGGAAGTAGTGGTCGCTGCTGAAATGATTTCAGGTGGTGGCGGTTCTGGTGGTGCAGGTGGTGGCCTTGGGTTCTTTATTTGGAATTCCTATGTTGGTGGATCGTATGAACAGATTGTTGTTGGCATGATTAGCATCGGTATTGCCGGCTATTTTAGTAGTGAAATGTTACGTAATCTCGGTGGATTTTTAACACCTTGGCTGAAAACAAGGTAATTGGATATGAGTACTATGAATCAGGAAACTGCAAAACCAAAAGATGAACTTAGATCGCAGAATAGCAGCGAAATAGTCGTTAACAATGTGAGCAAAGTTTATGGTGGTGGTCCTTTTGCTAAAGAAGTCATTAAGGATTGCTCGTTTACTATAGAAAGTAATAAACTTACTGTGATGATAGGGCCATCGGGTTGCGGAAAAAGTACATTAATACAACTGATTGCTGGCTTCGAAACACCCACTAGTGGTGAAATAACAATGAACGGTAAGCCTATAACGGGACCGGGTAAAGACAGGTTAGTGTTGTTTCAAGAATCTGCGTTGTTTCCATGGATGACGACCTATGACAACATCATGTATGGTCCAAGGGCACGTGGCGAAGGTGGCAAAGAAGCAACTGAACTAGCTGATTTTTTACTGAAAAAAGTTGGATTGGAAGCATTCAGAGATAAATACCCTGCTCAACTTTCTGGTGGTATGCAAAGACGTGCTGAACTAGCTCGCGCTATGATTAATAAGCCAGAAATTATGATACTGGATGAGCCTTTCCGAGGCCTTGATAATATGTCCAAAGAATTGATGTGGGAATACTATGCCAATCTTTATGAAGAAGATCGCAACACTAATTTTTTTATAACCACTGACATTGACGAAGCCATTTTTCTTGCCGACCGGCTGATAATTATGACTAATTTACCGACTCAAGCACGGCACGTAATTGAAATAGATATACCCAGACCGAGAAAAATTGAGGATATTTTTGCCAACCAACGGGCTAATGACATCAAGAAGGAAGTCATGACCTTGTTGCACGAAGAGGCTATGAAATCATTCTCTGGTGGCAGTAAAGCGGCGGCTGATTTTCTTGAGGCTTATTCGAAGCGGGCTGAATAAAAGGTTTACAGCAATTATGTTGATAGATTTTATATTAAGCAGAGAAACTGTAATAACACTGGCAATTATTGGTGGTTTTTTTTCTATGCTGGTTAGCTGGTGCCGGAAAAATGGAAAGGCATCTGAACCAATTATTAAATTAATGAATAAGTTTTCCTATGTTTGTATGAGTGTCAGTATTTTTTTATTTATTGCTGCAGGTCTTTTTGGAACTGGTTAATATCTTTAGAAAGTTAATCATTGATTACAAAATTTTAGGTTTCGTGAAAGAAGCTTTCGAAGTCATAGACAGTTTACTGCTACGCTTTCATAGAGCGGAGATTAACCTATTTACTTGGCATGAGATTGTTAACTATAGATGATTATATCTATTATTAATTTTAAAATCGGAGGGAAGTGTTCATCGCTACAATGACTGAAAAAATCGGCATCTTATTGCTTGATGGTTACCCGATGATACCTTTTAGTTGTGCTGTTGAGACGCTTCGGACTGCCAACCGGTTATCTGACAGTTGTTTGTTTGAATGGCAATTCTTTTCTACCAATAAACCATCAGTTGTGTCTAATATTGGAATTTCAATTCCTACTCTGCCATTGTCTGATGCTAGAGATCTAGAGACTCTGATTATTTGTGCATCAGATGATGCCCAACACTTTAATGATACTGCAACAATCAACCAGCTTAAGAAGCTTGATAAACAAGGTGTTAATCTAGGTACTGTGAGTTGGGGTAGCTTCATTCTGGCTAGGGCTGGATTGCTCGATCACTGTTGCAGTACAATCCACTGGGAGAGTATTCCCTTGTTGAAAGAAGCTTACCCTCAATTAGACGTGACCTTCACACTCTATGAAATAGATAAAAAGCGCTTTACCTGTTCAGGTGGTACAGCGACGCTCGATATGATGCTGAAATTAATTGAAAACCAACATGGTCGATGCTTGGCTCAGAAAATTTCTCAGTACTACCATCATGACCGGATCCGCAGTGGTATCGATTCTCAACAGATGGCTGGAAGGTTAGATCTAGCCATGAATGCACCAATATTAATCGATGTGATCAATGTAATGGAAGCCAACATAGAAGTGCCGTTGTCACTCAATAATATTGCAAAAAAATGTAATCTCTCGCTGCGTCAAATAGAACGTCTATTTCATAAACATCGTAACCGAACGCCGAGTCAGTTTTATTTAGCTTTGCGGTTGTCGCATGCTAAACAATTAATACTTAATACCAACCGTAGCGTTATTGATATATCAATTGCTTCTGGCTTTGAAACTCAATCTTACTTTTCGTATAGTTATCATAAGTTGTTTGGAAGTACGCCACGTGGTCATCGCACAAAGGTAGCCACTGAACTTCAAAATTAAACCTTTTAGCTACTGAGATTTTATGTGTTAAGAAAGTTTCACTTTTCTGAAGTGCTTAGCCTTATTCAAATATAGCGGGTTTTGATACCATTCTCAGTTCATTTTAAATTTTATGCTAAGTTTGATTTTCATTATTGTTTCTATTGAAAAATTTTAACCCATTATTCTCTGTAAACACTGGGCATTACATTTCCAATTGCTATGTGAAATTAATCCTGTTTTCGTCTTAAAAATAGGTTTATCTGGCTCGAAAAAAATAAATAAAGCAATTACAGTAACTAAAAAAAGTTCTAAAATAATCTAGCTAACGAAAATTTAACATGGACCTATTTTCTCAATTATTAGACCCACCTATTAATTTGCTTCCTAATGATGGCGAGGCAAATTATCACGGCATTTTTCTAAACCTCGATGTTGCTGACTATTTCCTGTCGTGTTTACTGAGTAATATTGAATGGAAAAACGATGAAGTCATTATTTTTAATAAAAAGGTAATAACCAAAAGAAAGGTTGCTTGGTATGGAAGTCAATCATTTGATTATACCTATTCAAAGATAACTCGCTCAGGCCTGCCGTGGACAAATGAACTAATAGATTTGAAAAATAGAGTAGAAGCTTGCAGCGAAGAAACATACAACTCTTGCCTGCTTAATTTGTATCACAGCGGTGATGAAGGTATGTCTTGGCATAGTGACAGTGAAAAGCAGTTGAAAAAACACGGAGCTATAGCATCGGTCAGTCTGGGTGCAGAGCGTCAATTTACATTCAAGCATAAAAAAACCAAACAATCCCACGGGTTGATTTTGCAGCATGGTAGTTTATTAGTAATGAAGGGAATCACTCAAACTCACTGGTTGCACCGTTTACCGCCAACTAAAAAGGTAAATTCTCCAAGGGTTAATTTAACCTTCAGAACGATTAATGAAAATTAGTTTAGGCCTTAATGCAAGCCGAGTCAGTGAGTTAGTGTAGTAAGCAAATTAGCGCTAATCATTAGTTTTTAGTTTTGCAGCCATTAAACGAAGTCCATCGAGTGCAACAGCTTGCACATCGGGATGAATAGGATTAGATGGGTAAATTACATAAGCTGGACGTTCGAAGGTAGGCGCTTCAGGGATTGCAATTATTAGTCCTTTTTGAATCATCGGAATAGCCATCCGTTCTAGTATATAAGCGCTACAAGGTTCACGTAAAAGCAGCGCCCGTGCGGTATCTATGAATAGTGCACGAATGCGATAACTGTCTTCGAGTTCGCCGATAAAATTTCTTTGCTCATCATCGAACTCTTCATCCCATGCAATTGGGATGTAGTTTTCACGCCATTGACTTATGTTTTTGAAACTAGTGACGAGGATTAGCTTTTCGTTAAACAGTGTTTCAAATACAACCCCACCGGCCTTTTTGTATTGATAACCAATTGCTAAGTCTAATAACCCACTACTGATTTCTTTTACAGCAACCATTGAATGATTACTGTCGATGGTCAGTGAAACATCGGGAGCCTGTATTTTCATCCAGTTAACCCAATCAAGTGAAAAGTTATTCAACAGCAAAAATTGGCTCATATAGCGATAATGTGCGCGATAAGACTTTGTCCGGCGAGACTCTTCTCTTCCATGTTCAATGATGTCAATAGCATTACGTGCGTATTCAATAAAGCGCTCGCCTTGTGGTGTGAGTTCTGCCCCACGCCTATGCCGAAGAAAGACCCTAAAACCCAACCATTCTTCCAGTGTCTTGATACGACTGGTGACTGCCGCTTGAGTAACGAAAAGTTCGTCAGCGGCTCTTCGAAAACTACCAAGGCGAGCCACCTGCAAAAGTGTTTTGAGTTGATTGTTTAAGTTAGACATAAATATAATCTATCATAATAAAAGAAACCTTTAATTTTATTTTTATCACATTAAACCTCATAATACACATAGTTATTTTTTATGCTTGGAGAAACTGTTCAAATGGCTAACAAATTTACGGCGACTAACGCAGCATCCAGTAGTGTTAATCTTGACCGCAAAACTTTGAAAGCATTGAGTCACCGGTCGGATCGTCCTGGGCTTATCTATCTACTGAAGTGGGTCGTTAGTCTGATAATATCGGGATGTCTGATTTATATTGCTCTTGGCAGTTTGTGGGTTTGGCCTGCTATGTTCATTTACGGGACTCTTCTCTCAGTTCCCAGTTATGCGATGAGTCATGAAACGGTTCACGGTACAGCTTTTAAAACACGCTGGATAAATGAAACTCTGAACTGGTTGACTTCCCTTATCTACCTAGAAGAACCATTACATCGACGTTATTCCCATACCAACCATCACACCTATACCTGGCATGTTGGCAAAGATAGTCAGATGCCATTCGATACCCCGATGGGGTTTGGTGGTTGGTTGGCTGAGACAACGGGTATTGCATCATTGTTCGCTGCAGTAATAATAAACTTACGACTTATGCTGGGACGTTATACAGAGATAATGAAATCAGTCATTCCAGCTAAGGAATTAACTCGAGTAAGATTTAATGCATGGATCTTTTTTCTAGTATATCTAACGATAGGCTGTTTGATTGCATTAGGTTTCGATAAATTGTTATGGTTTGTGGTTATTCCTGTGTTGCTTGGAAGACCTTCGATGATTTTGATTACCCTCATTCAGCATGTAGAATTGGCTGAAAATTCTCCTTCAATTATTGATAGTACACGTTCGTTTAAATCAAACTGTATTATGTCTTTTCTGTATATGAATATGCACTATCACGTCGAACATCACCTTTATCCACAGGTGCCTTTTTACTCACTACCTTCATTACATAAAGCGATAAAAGACCAGCTACCTGCGCCTGACCCCGGTTTTTGGCAAACCAGTTACGATGTATTATCTATTGTAGTGAGGAGAACTCTAAAGCTTGATACAAGAGCTTATTCAATACGCCAGGCACCACATATGGTTTCAGAGGGTGGACACGAGAAAATTTCAATCCGGGATACAAAGTAAGTTAAGGGTGATTCCTGAAAATAATAATACTTTAAATATCGAGACCCTGATTAATCAAAACAAGTTGAATTTTGATTGGTAGAGCAGATTAATCATGAAGTAATAGGTTTCAAGTCATATTAATAAGCAGATAAGAACCACTAGTTCGGGATGTCCTGACAAGAGACGGCATAGGGGAATGAGGCATTTTTGATTTTTTCAAAATAGTAATGTCATAATATGGGTTGCACTGTAGCGAGTTGACTTAACGGATGTGTCAAAACGTATCAATAGATTCGTGATTTGTACCTTATAAATAACTGATTGGAGTGGAATAGCCAAAGATGAAGACTGATAACATTAACCCAATATCAAAGGAAGAATGGCAGTTACGCTGTGATCTTGCCGCCTGTTATCGTCTGTTTGTAAAATATGGCTGGACTGATCTGATTTTTACCCACTTAAGCGCTCGCGTACCGGGTCACCCAGATCAATATTTGATCAACCCGTATGGATTGTTATTTCATGAAATTACCGCAAGTAATTTAATCAAAGTTGATTTTGACGGCAATGTAATTACGGGTGATTACCCCTTTAATGATGCCGGTCATGCAATTCACTCTGCAGTTCTCAAGGTGCGGCCTGATATCAATGTTGTTTTGCACAGCCACACCCGTGCAGGTATGGCAGTGTCTTGTATGAAGGATGGTTTTTTACCCTTGACCCAACATGCAGGAGAAGTCAGAGATTTAATTTGTTATCACAAATATGGAGTTGCCGACGATAACCCGCAGGAGTGTGACAAACTGGGTAAAGATCTGGCTAATAAGTGGTTAATGATTATGCATAACCACGGATTGTTATCAGCAGGAAGAACCGTAGCAGAGGCATTTTATTTCTTATATGTATTAGAAATCGCTTGTAAGGTTCAGGTCGATGTAATGGCAACTAAAGCCGAGTTAATTTACCCAGATCATGATGCAATGGATGTATTAGCTGGATACAACCTACCCGATATAGGGAAATCTAACGATGCTGTTACTCGTTCCTGGAGCGCATTAATTCGAATGTTGGATAATCAAGACCCAACTTACAAAACTTAAACTCAATCAACTGCGTTAACAGAAAATAGGGTATTTAAGGCCCACGTTTATATTTGGAAGAATTTAAATGAGTGATAATTGGATTCGTGCCTGCGCAACAGAAGATATTGACGCTGAAGACCTGCTTCGCTTTGATTATGGTGACAAAACCTTTTGTATTTATAATACTCCAAAGGGTTTTTATGCGACTGACGGTATGTGCACGCATGAAGATGAACACCTTGAATTTGGCATGGTCATCAATACAGTTGTTGAATGTCCATTACATCAGGGCCGTTTTGATATTCTAACGGGTGAGGCTTTAAGTGCTCCTGTATGTGTTGATCTAAAAACATATACAGTCAAAATAATAAATGGTGATGTCTATCTTGATGTTGGTTAGTACCTAAAGCAATAATTTCGGGGTTAATTTTTCAAAACATACTGCCCTACAGGCAATTGATAGGTTATATTTTTTTTAGACAAATTCTCGTTGCTCAAACTTATAATCCATGCTTTTATGCGCTGCCAATCAAATGACTTAACGCCCAATAGGAAGCCAAAAAATGAGCCGATTTAGCATGTTACAGGAGTTATTTACTAATCTATCGGAGCGCAGTCTGAGTTTATTTGCACCAGGCACTGGAGCTAAACCGGATGTTAAAACTTTGCTCGAATGGTGCGACACTTTGCTATCTCGTAAAGGTGAGGCATCGGGCGTAGCTTGGGCACAAAGGCTATTAGAGGGTTTTCGTTCACTGGACGACGAGTCACGTTTGGCATTTTACCGCGAGCTAGCGAAGCGTTATCAACCTGATCCTGCGGATGTACTTGAAAAAACAACTGCCTACATTAAAAATCAAAATGCCGAGACACTAAAGCAACTGAATATAACGGTTGAGCCGCAAAGACAGGAATTGTTTCGTCGTTTGAATCTTGCGCCAAATGGTACGACATCATTGGTTGGTTTTCGACAAGGGCTATTTCAATACCTTAAAGCAGCGCCTGAACTAAAAACAGTTGATAACGATTTAAGGCATCTGTTTAGTTCCTGGTTTAATCGTGGTTTTTTAGTTCTGCGTCGAATTGACTGGAGCACACCGGCTTTGTTATTGGAAAAAATAATTCAATACGAAGCCGTTCACGAAATAAATGGTTGGGACGATTTACGCCGACGCGTGAACCCATCTGATCGTCGATGCTTTGCGTTCTTTCATCCAGCACTTGGTGAAGACCCACTTATCTTTGTTGAAGTCGCACTGTCACGGGAAACACCGGGGTCTATTGCAGCGGTACTCGATGAAAATCGACAGCCTGATAACGGTGAAAAACCTACAACTGCGGTTTTTTATTCAATATCAAATTGTCAGGATGGATTGCGAGGGGTTTCTTTTGGTAGTTTTTTGATTAAACAAGTTGTTCGAGAGTTATCACAAGAATTACCGTCACTCAATCGGTTTGTGACGCTCTCGCCAGTACCTGGTTTTGTGCGCTGGTTAAGATTCAATAGAGATGAGGGGGTGGGAGTTGCGAATCGTTGCGCTTCAGCGCTTAAAATTATTGACCAGCCTAATTGGATCAATGATGATGAAAAGAATACCGCTGCGAAGAAAATTTTAATGCCACTAGTGGTCCATTATTTAATAACAGTACAGCATAAAAATTTGCCCCTTGATCCAGTAGCTCGTTTTCACATTGGCAACGGATCGTCTTTAGATCGAATTAATTGGGCTGCCGATACCTCTGCTTTAGCCCTGCAGCAGTCAGCTGGCATTATGGTGAACTACCTGTATGACCTAGATAAAATTGAAGTAAATCATGAGGCCTGTGCAGAAAGAGGAATAGTTACAGTTTCACGAAACGTAAATAGTTTGTTATAGTTAAAGACCCTATTAAATTTATGGGGGTAAAAGATCTAAAAACGATTTTGTAAATCCACATTAATGAAAGAAAAATATGCCTATGAAAAAATCAAATTTTATATCAAGCAGCGTTTTAGTTTTATCCTTATTTTTTTCAAGTATTGTATTTTCTGCTGGCGGTGGAAGTGGTGGAAGTGGTGGAAGTGGTGGAAGTGATGGAGGTGGCGGAGGTGGCAGTGGATATGGAGAGCCTGCACTTAACAACATTTGGTTATTAATAAAGGAAAAGAAATTTGATCAAGCGATTTTAGAGCTGAGTGAAGAAGATCAAAATGACGCAGATGTTGCTAACCTCCTGGGTTTCAGTAACAGGAAGTTGAAAAACTATGATGAAGCTTTGAAACATTATCAACGTGCATTGTCAATCAACTCAAAACACAAGGGTGCTAACGAATATTTAGGTGAGCTATATTTAGAAACTGGAGAAATTGATAAAGCCAAACAGCAATTGGCGATATTAGACGACATTTGCTGGCTTCCTTGTAGCGAATATACAAAGCTAAAAAAGTTATTAAAAAACTACTAATGCACTGCCTTGATTGATTCAGTTTTCAGAGCATGCTAACCCTTTATTTTGATTGTTTTCGTACTATGTATTTCAGTTCAGTAACATCTTTAATGTGATGAAATTTAATATTGATTAATGTTTGGGTAGGTCAGTTTAAAAAAATTAAATATGATATTCTTGAATGATAAAAGAATAGAGTTTCAGAAATCTTAAACTCTATCTAATTAGTTTTAACTGCAACTAGAGATCTATAGCTTTAATTGGTGTCTATGAGGTTAAGTTTTTTATTTGACTAAAGGAAGTAACATGATCAATTTAGAACTATTTGAAAACCTTTCAACTACGCTCGTCAGCTCATTTTCTGATAAGCCAACTACCCTGACACCTGGCCAAACTGAGGCTAGCAAAATGCTTTGGACTTCTGCGGATGAGACAACCAAAATAGGTGTTTGGGAGGGTACCGTTGGGCGCTTTACTGCGGATAGAACTGCGGCTGGGGAGTACTGCCACATAATATCTGGTCGTGCTACTGTAAGCGATTCTGGTGGCGGCAATGCGCGTGATATAGGCCCCGGTGATCTTTTGGTATTACCTCAGGGTTGGAAGGGCGAATGGGTGATTCACGAGCATATGCGAAAACTATTTGTCATTGACGCTTCTTCCTCAGAATAAGTCTTGGTTAGTGTTCTTGACTGGTTTTCAATTATTTGATATTTGACACGTTAACAGCCTACAAGAAAGAGATTTGATATTAATCAGAGGTAGTCTGGCATTATGGGTTGACACATCGTCATTCAATAACGATAATATGTGCCTGTTTTTTATAGTCCAATTTCACAATCCCATTTTATGGGCATACACCGGAGTTAACCTTGGCGAATACACCATCAGCTAAAAAGCGCGCAGGTCAGGCAGAGCAACGTCGACAGCGCAATGCAAGTCAACGCTCAATGATGCGTACACACGTCAAAGCGACTGTTGCTGCCATTGCAGCATCAGACAAAGTAGCTGCAGAAGCTGCTTTCAAAAAGGTTGTGCCTGTACTGGATAGCTCTGCTGGCAATGGCATTATCAGTAAAAATAAAGCTGCACGACATAAGAGCCGCTTTAACGCCCAAATAAAAGCGCTTTAGTCTTAATCGAAATAAAAAAAGGCCAGATTTATTCTGGCCTTTTTTTTGGAAATAAATTTATTTACCTCAAGCTATTCGTTTAATAATGATCATCAGGCTAGTGCATAAATAAGCGGTAGCCAAATAAAGGCTGTCGTTAATGCTCCCTTGACTGCCTGATATATGATCCACGCCCAAAAAAACTGACGACAATGAGCTTTTAACTTTCCCGCCTTGTTGCGAATAAAACCAATCACTTTCAAAATAACTTAATCCTTACCTATTTATTTAAAATTAATAGGGTGATTATTATGCCAGCAACACCCATCATTAACCATTGGAAAGGTATACCCAGCCTCTCCCTAACAACTTGCCGAGTATGATCAAATAAATCGGGCCATGCATAAGAAACAAAGTCACCTTGAGACATCATACTTACTAATTTGCCTTCATTGTCAATAATGGGCAAATGACGAAAACGTTCAGCTGTCATAATACGCAACCAATCAAAAAGTTCATCATTTTCATTGGCTGTACGAACATAGCTGCTCATAACATCTGTAATAGCGATTTTAGATGGCTCTAGGCCTCGATGTAAAACACGTCGCATCATATCTCGCTCCGTTAATATGCCAGCAATAGTGTCGTCATCATGCACAACAACAATCGATCCAAAGTTTTTTTCACACATAACGTCCAGTGCATCTTTGACGGTTGCGTTGATTCGCAGAGTGAATGGTTTTGATTTGGTTTCGTAATCTAGTTTGTCTTTGATTTTCATAGATACACCTTACTAAAATTTGTATTGATATTTTTTACTTTATATTCTATATTTTCAGTATATACAGAAAACTCAGGAAAGCTAATAAATGAATTTACCTCCAATGATACAGACGTTTGTCCTGCATTTTGGTGAAATGGGATCTCGATGGGGCATTAATCGCACTGTTGGACAAATCTATGCCCTAATTTATCTTTCAGATGAACCCCTTAATGCGGATCAAATTGTCGAAAGCTTGGGCTTCTCACGCTCCAATGTAGCAATGGGCATTAAAGAATTGGATGTTATGAATCTCATAATGCTCAGGCACATACCCAATGATCGTAAGGATTACTACGCCACACACGAAGACATTTGGGACATAGTCCGCAATCTTATTGAAGCACGCCGAAAACGTGAAATAGATCCAACGCTCACCATGTTACGGAATGTGATTATGGAGAGTCCTTCATCTGCAGAGGAAAAGCACGCACAAGCAAAGATGGAAGAAATGTATGAACTGATAGATATGCTTACACAGTGGTATGAAGAAATGAAGAAGATGGAAACTGAACGTCTTGTCAGTTTGTTAAAAATGGGTTCAAAAGTATTTAAGCTCTATGAAATGACTAATAAGCTTAATGTTCTTCCAAGAAGTAAAAGTCGGAAAAGTAAAAAAGGAGCTTAATAATGGAACTTGATCCATTCGTTTTGTCAAGAATACAATTTGCTGCAAATATTACATTTCACATCATGTTTCCAACGATTACGATTGCGTTGGGTTGGATCCTGTTGTTCTTTAAATTGCGTTATAACTCGACCAAAGACGATGCATGGATGCAAGCTTATTTCTTTTTCACGAAGGTTTTCGCGCTCAGTTTCGCCTTAGGTGTCGTCTCTGGAATCACGATGTCTTTTCAGTTTGGCACCAACTGGCCTGGGTTCATGGAAACTGTCGGTAATATCGCTGGCCCCTTGCTCGCTTATGAAATATTAACCGCATTTTTCTTAGAGGCAACTTTTTTGGGAATTATGTTATTTGGTTTCAGCCGTGTTCCTGGATGGCTTCATACGCTCGCAACATTTTTAGTTGCGGCGGGAACAACTTTGTCAACATTTTGGATCATCGTACTGAATAGCTGGATGCATACGCCTCAAGGCTTCGAAATGATTGCAAATGAGGCGGGACAATTACAAGCACATGCCACCAACTGGATGGAGATTGTTTTTAATCCTTCCATGCCTTATCGCCTGTCACACATGCTTGTCGCATCTGGTTTAACCGCGTCATTTATTGTCGCGGGAATATCCGCATTTCGCTGGTTGAGGAATGACCGCACGCCGAGCGTTATGAAAAGTTTGAAAACGGGCGTCTGCATTGCTGCTTTTCTAATTCCACTGCAAATTTTCTTAGGCGACTTGCACGGCCTCAATACAAAGGAATATCAACCGGCGAAAGTTGCGGCAATGGAAGGTATTTGGGAGACACAGAAAGGTGCGCCCCTCGTTTTATTTGGCCTACCTAATAGTGAAACAAAACAAATTGACTTTGCGATTGAGATTCCCAAGCTCGCAAGTTTTATTCTTACCCACGACTGGAATGGCGAAATAAAAGGTGCCGATGCCTTTGAGCAAGCACCGCCAGTGGGCCCAATATTTTTGGCTTTTCGAGTGATGGTTGGTATGGGTGTAATGATGCTGCTGATTTCATGGACCGCCGCCTTTCTTTTGTGGCGCAAGAAAGACATTACAAAACCACTTGCTCTTATATTGGTAGGGATGACATTTTCTGGCTGGGTTGCCACAATATCGGGATGGTATGTAACCGAAATAGGTCGTCAACCATGGCTCGTTCAAGGTGTATTGAAAACAGAACAAGCTTTAGGTCCTGTCAGTGGGGGTATGGTCGCCACGACGCTAGCAGGTTATTTAGCTACTTATGTTGTTCTATTATTCGCCTATGTCAGTACATTATTTTACATGGCTAAAAGTGCCGGTAGTGGCAGTAAGCGTGACCCATTAAATCAGTCTGTTCAAGGCGCAGAGCGAAGAACAATTTTGAACACAGCCAACTAAAAAAGAGAGCGTTATGCAGGAAATTATTTCAAATGGAAATTGGCTTCCGTACACCTTCGCAGGTCTTATGGGGTTAGCTATCTTGATATATGCAATTTTAGATGGCTATGACTTAGGGGTAGGTATTTTAAGTGATGGTGCCAACGAAAAAGAAAAAGATCGTATGATCGCTTCTATAGGACCATTCTGGGATGCAAACGAAACCTGGCTTGTGCTTGGCGTTGGTTTGATGTTGGTTGCTTTTCCCAGCGCACATGGTGTTGTCCTAACCGAACTTTATCTACCGGTCGCCGTTTTGCTGTTTGGTCTGATATTTCGGGGTGTTGCCTTTGATTTTCGCGCTAAAGTGTCTTATCAAAAAAAATGGCGCTGGAATCTAGCGTTTTATTTCGGCTCTCTTCTTTCAGCACTATCACAAGGCTATATGCTGGGCGCCTACATTATGGGTTTCGAAGACAGCCCGCTTGCTACTCTATTCGCTATTTTAACGGCTCTCGCGGTTGCCTCTGGCTATTGTCTTATAGGTGCCTGCTGGCTCATTATGAAATGTGACGGTGGTTTACAAAGAAAAGCAGTAAAATGGGCACAATATCACCTCATGAATACAGTGGTAGGCTTAGGACTCATATCCCTAACGACACCGTTAGTAAGCGAAAGAATTTACGATAAGTGGGCCAGTTTACCCGAGATTTTTTGGCTTTTACCTATTCCGCTTGCGACAATTGCGCTAATTGTTTTTTTGACTCTTATAATGCGTAAAATGCCCCTGCAAAATGATCGTTTTTGTTGGGCACCTCTAGTCGCGACGGGCGGTATTTTTATCCTGTCTTTTATGGGCTTAGCTTATAGTTTTTTCCCTTACATTATTCCCAATCAAATGACAATCGTAGAAGCAGCCAGCGCACCATCGTCGTTAAAGATAATATTAGTGGGTGCACTGTTTGTACTACCTATCCTAATTGGTTATACAATATTGGCTTATGTTATATTTCACGGCAAAGCTAAAGATTTAAGCTATAGCTAATATAGTTATTTAATTAATAGTTTTAAAACGTAGTTAGCTCATGTGCCTTTTTGTTTTATAAGCTTAGCCTATAGGAAGGCTTTTAATCTGCCACCCATTCCTGACTTACAAGACTTATCCCCGCTGACAATATTTTACCGCTGAATCGATCTTGTGAATTGATAACACCAACACCCTTGGGTGTTCCTGTCATGATGATGTCACCATCGTTTAATGTCATAAAGCTAGAGACTTCCAATAGGATATCCTGTGGTTTATGAATCATTAATGGATAGCCACCACTTTGTGTTTCGGTACCGTTAATCTTTAGCTGAAGGCTGAGTGATTCGATAGGTGTGTCGCCAAGTGGAACAAATTCACTAAAACAAGCCGCGCCGTCAAAAGCTTTTGCTCGTTCCCACGGTAATTTTTTTTCTTTTAAGCGAGATTGCAGTTCACGCTTTGTCAAGTCGAGGCCAAATCCAACGGCATTTAATTTTCCCTGCTTTATCATAAAGCAAATCTCACTTTCGTAATGGATTGGTTCGTCAATAGTGCTTCGTAATTGCGTTGATAAAGAAGAGTTTGGTTTAACGAATATAACCATATTGTCAGGTACTTCGTTACCAAGCTCATGAATATGCTCAATATAATTACGACCTATACAGACAATTTTGAACGGAATTATTTGTTCTGATATTAGTTTGATTGTATTCATTGCGTCACTTTTCTTGAGTTGAAGTTATTTGAGGTAGTATAAGCTAATCCGAATATTTATGGTCCAGTTAGCGTTTAGCTTGTCTGAAAGTATCGAGAGCAAATGACTTGATGCAAGTAAGCAGCTGGCCGGTAAAGGCCATCAGTACTGCGTCAGACGACGAATTCTATAATTCGAGCAAGGTGCTGAATATTAAATTTTGGAAGGATATAGCTGGGCTCAAATGCACTTAATGTGCCAGTTAAGCATGATCATTGATGATGCATTGTATATTCCTAACAAGACGCATGGTTAGGCTATAGATTAATTACTTATAGCTGTCTTAGTGATTGAATCACGTGAGTTGTTTCAGGGTGTACGCCACGCCAAACATAGAAAGATTCTGCTGCCTGCTCGACGAGCATGCCTAAACCATCAATAGCGCGTGAGGGGTTTTGCTCTCTCGCCCATGCTACAAATGGGGTGGCAGCGGTTGTGTTGTAAATCATGTCGTAACATACGGAATTACTGCCAAGTATTGAATGTGTGACCGGTGGAATTTCGTCATTGAGTCCTGTCGAGGTAGCATTAATGATTAAATCAAATGACTCGTTAATTAGTTCGTCATATCCACAAGCGTTAATGTTGCCAAGTGCTCGAAAAGCATCAGCTAGCGCTTGTGCTTTGCTGACCGTGCGATTTGATATGGTGATATTAACTGGGTTCAAAGCCAACAAAGGTGCTAACACTCCTCGAACGGCACCCCCTGCACCCAATATTAAAATTTTCTGACGTTTAATAACCACACTATGGTTCTCTACTAGGTCGCGCACTATTCCTACGCCATCGGTATTATCACCCAAAATTTGTCCATCATTGCCAAATACAAGTGTATTGACCGCACCCGCATATTCAGCACGAGGGCTCCTTTTGTCGCAAACTTTCCAAGCTTGTTGTTTAAACGGAACGGTCACATTGACGCCCTTATAACCCTGTTGTTGAAGCGCATGAAGTGTTTCTTCAAAGTTATCAATCGGCAGCTCTACGGCTGTATATTCAAGTAACTGGTTGGTTTGCTTGGCAAAAGCATGATGAATCTGAGGCGATTTACTATGCGTAATAGGGTTTCCAACAACAGCGTATTGGTCAAGTAGTACTGGTCGAATTTTAGAAGTTAAAGAAGACAATTATTTTTCCTGTAACCACTCGGCAGCCGCTTTGGCGTAATAAGTCAAAATCCCATTCGCTCCTGCTCGTTTCATTGACATTAACGTTTCAAGTACACAGGATTTTTCATCGATCCAGCCCTTTTCGGCCGCGGCTTTAAACATGGCGTATTCACCACTTACTTGATAAACAAAGGTTGGGAATTTTAATTCTTGGCTAACGCGTTGAACAATATCGAGGTAGGGCATGCCTGGTTTGATCATCACCATATCTGCGCCTTCATTAATATCAATACTAACTTCATGAATTGCCTCGTTACTATTGGCAGGGTCCATTTGAAAAGAATGCTTGTTGCTGCCTCCCAAGTTACCCGATGACCCGACTGCATCACGAAAAGGCCCATAAAAACTGGAAGCATACTTTGCTGCATAAGCCAAGATGCGCGTATTAACGAAGCCAGATGATTCAAGAGCTTCGCGTATTAATCCAATTCGACCATCCATCATATCAGACGGGGCGACAATGTCGGCGCCTGCACGAGCATGTGATAAAGCCTGTTTAACGAGTACTTCGATCGTTGCATCATTGATTACATAGTCTTCATCATCAAGGAGTCCATCTAGACCATGGCTAGTATAAGGATCGAGCGCAACATCAGTAATAATGCCCAAGTTTGGTGCCGCTTGCTTTATTGCGCTAACGGCTCTTTGAACTAAGCCGTTAGGGTTCCAAGCTTCTGCGGCATCATCACTTTTAGAGTTAGCGTTAACGACTGGGAAGATAGCCATAGCTGGAATACCGAGTCGCTGTACTTCTAAAGCATCTTTAACGAGTAAGTCGATGCTTAAACGATTAATACCGGGCATAGATTCTATTGCCTCGGATTGTTGTTCGCCATCCAGTACAAAAACTGGATAAATAAAGTCATCAGCCGATAAACTATTCTCACGCATTAAACGACGAGAGAAATCATCTTTGCGCATGCGACGTTTTCTAGTGTAGGGGTAACTGGACACGGTTATTGACTCAGGTTTAGACGCTTAACTGCGCACTATATTAATAAAATAATTAGGATGTTGTGTGAAGTTAACGCATGACTCTAAAATACTCACGATATCAAGACGTTTTTAAATGCCGTGACAGCCAGCGCACTAAACCAATCCACATTTGACTAATTTGGTTATTACTTGGCATGATACCCGAATGCGGTAGCTCCAGTGTAATCACCGGTATTTCGAGGTGAATACCGGCAAAGTTACCCAGCGACCCAGGGTAAGTGCCCATAAGGTTTTTATGAAGATAGCCAATTTGACGAGGGGCTTTGTCCCGATTCGGTGCATCATAATCAACTAATGAAAAAGGGGCATGAACAGCAATAATAACATCGGGTTTGAAGGTTGATATTTCATTAAAAAGCCATTGCGTTTCAGGTTCACTTAAGGGGGCTGGACCAGGGTACCGACGTTTATTGCTATCAGTTTTTGTTTTCCAATGATTGAGTGCTGCTTGTTTTTTAGCGCCAGGTGTATCGAAATTACGATTGAGATCAACCCCGTTAGCGTTTTGTCGGCTGTGTTTGCGCATCAATGCACCATCAGGATTAAGTAACGGAATCACTCGCCAATGAAATTTACCTGAGTGGTATCGCTCGAGTTTATGCATCCATTTGAATACAACACTGATAGAACTTAACTCATCTCCATGAGTACCGCCAATTAATAGAATTCGACCTAATGGTTTT